>Ga0268299_1000096_pt1 | contig 346284 bp, 322 predicted proteins | sample NOBtaG_FD_193484 | JGI IMG/M metagenome (GOLD analysis project Ga0268299, IMG submission 193484) | Activated sludge microbial communities from bioreactor in Nijmegen, Gelderland, Netherland - NOB reactor | ecosystem: Engineered > Bioreactor > Aerobic > Activated sludge | place: Netherlands...
TGGCAGTCGTCGGGCGTGTACGTGCTGCGCACCGGCACGTACGGCGGCAAGGTGCCGGCGGGCGTCTACGACGTGCTGTACAGGCGCGCGTACGACTCGCAGTACAAGACCGTCTCGCGCACGCTGCCGGCCGACGCGCACGTGAACGGCTACGTGCTGCTCCAGAAGAACGTGGTGCTCGGCGCGGGCAACGTCACGCTGAACGTCGACATCCCCGTCGCGAACGTGAGCGGCACGCTGACGCTGGGTGGCGCTGCGCCTCCGGCGATGCACACCGACTACAACGGCGCAGACATCTACCTGGTGTCGAAGGACACCGGCGCCGCCCACTACTTCGGCGGCTACAGCTACCAGTGGCAGTCGTCGGGCGTGTACGTGCTGCGCACCGGCACGTACGGCGGCAAGGTGCCGGCGGGCGTCTACGACGTACTGTACCGGCGCGCGTACGACTCTCAGTACCAGACCGTCTCGCGCACGCTGCCGACCGACGCGCACGTGAACGGCTACCAGGTGCTGCAGAGAGACGTCGTGCTGCCGGCGGGCAGCTCGACGCTCGACGTGAACATCCCCGTGGCGAGCATCAACGGCACGCTGACGCTGGCCGGCATGCCGCCTCCCGCGATGCACACCGACTACAACGGCGGAGACATCTACCTGGTCTCGAAAGACACCGACGCCGCGCACTACGTCGGCGGCTACAGCTACCAGTGGCAGTCGTCGGGCGTGTACGTGCTGCGGAGCGGGACCTACGGCGGGAAGCTGCCGTCGGGCGTCTACGACGTGCTGTACCGGCGCGCGTACGACTCGCAGTACAAGACCGTCTCGCGCACGCTGCCGACCGACGCGCACGTGAACGGGTACAAGGTGCTCGATCGCTGCGCGCTGTACCCGTGAGCGTTCTCGAGCTTCGAGAACGGCCTCGTTCAGCCGCGTTGCGTTGGCCGGCGCTTTGCGTCGCTCGACGTCATGCTCGTCGAAATCTCGAAGCTCGCAGCGAAGCAGGCCGGAGTCGTCTCGCGGTCGCAGCTGTTCGCGCTGGGGCTGACGCGGCACGCGATTCAGTACCTGCTCAATCGTGAGCTGCTCATCCGCCAGCAGTTCCGCGGCGTGTACCGGCTGCCGAGTACGGTGGTGACGCGCGGGACACACCTGTGGGCCGCGCTCCTCTGGGGTGGCGAGGGAGCCGTGCTCTCGCACGTGACCGCAGGCTGGGTGTGGAAGCTCGAGGGGCTGGGCAGGCAGCCGCCGGACGTCATCGACATCTCGGTGCCGCACGAGACGCAGATCGCGCCCAAGAAGACGGTGCATGCGTGGCGGGTGCGTACGATGGAGCACGTGAAGGACTGGGGCATCGTCCACGGCTTCCCGTGCACCAACCTCTCACGCACGCTGATCGATCTCGCCGCGGTGCTCGACGAGGGTGAGCTCGAGCACGCCTACGACTCGGCGATGCGCCGCTCGCGGGAGAATCGGGCCGCGCTGTTCTCTGCGCTGAGAAGGCTCGGTGCCACCGGCCGCCGCGGCATCGACAACCTGATCGAGATCGCGATGCGCGACGAGCTCGGGCCGACGCAGAGCTGGCTCGAAGACGAGACGCGGCAGGTGATGCGCGCCGCGGGCATTCGAACGCCGCTGCCGCAGTACGAGATCCGCGACGCTCAGCAGCGCCTCATCTGCCGGCCCGACTTCACGTGGCCGGAGGTCGAGGTCGCGCTCTTCTGCGACAGCTGGGAGCATCACGGGAAGCGCGCGCGCTTCGAGCTCGACCCGGTGCAGAGGAACCGGCTCATCGCCATCGGCTGGAGGCCGCTCGTCGTGACGCACCGGCGGCTGATCACCGACGAGGCGGGGTTTCTGCAGGAGCTGCGCGATACGTTGAGCGGCTCTGGGTGAGATTGAGCCGGTTCCCAGCGGCACGATCTCACCCAGAGAGCGTCACCCGGGCGGGTCTGGGCGCGAGGGCGGACAAGCCGCCGCTTTCCCGTCGGCCGGCGTCGTGTCGGTGGTGTCGGGCGGAGCCGGCGGTGCCGGCGGTGTCGGCGGTGTCGGCGGTGTCGGCGGTGTCGGCGGTGTCGGCGGTGTCGGCGGTGTCGGCGGTGTCGGGCGGAGCCGGCGGTGTCGGCGGTGTCGGCGGTGCCGGCCATCAGACGGCGACAGCGGCCCCACGCGTCCACCACGCATCGATGGGCTGCGGCGCGGCGTCGAAGAGGTCGGCGTACTCGGCGCGGAACTGGGCCCTCACCCGCGCTGGCAGCGTGGCAGCGCGAGGCCCGAGCAGCGGGGCGAGCTGGCGCGACTGGTAGTGGGCGGTCGTCAGCGCGGCGAGCTGAACGCTCGAGACGAGCGTCCTGGCGGTGAGCTGCTCGAGCCCGCGCTTCTGCTGCAGCTCGCGCCGCGCGAGCGAGCGGAACAGCCGAACGTGGCGGGCCTCGTCGCGGAGCAGCCGGCGGATCAACGCGCGCGCCTCGCCGTCTTCGAGGCTCGCAGCCACGGAGCCGTAGAAGAGCGCGGCCATCAGCTCCATGTGGAACATGAGGACGACGAGGGGCGTGCGGCCGTCGATGCGATCCAACGCCGGCTGAATCCAGAACGGCCTGCCGCGCTGCAGACCGTGCTTGTCGAAGAAGGCGGCGATGAGGCGGGCGTGCTCGTCTTCCTCGGCGGCGTACGCGGCCAGCACGCGGCGCTCGTGGTCGTCGGGGGTGCGCGCGAGGAGGCGCTGAACCATCGGCGACGCCGACTCCTCGGCGAACCACGACGACGAGAGAAACGTGTTGAGGGTGTCCATATTCCAGGAGGGCACTGCAGCCGCGGTGCCGCGCGCGGCGCTGCGCAACCCGCGTGGTTCGCGACAGGCGTTGGGCAGATCGGTGCGCAGCGGCTGCGCGATTGCGCTGGGCTGTCGAGCCCGAGCGGCGGGCACGCCGGCTGCTCAAGCAGCGCCGCATGGGGCCGGACCACGCGCTGAACCCGACGTTGAAGCGGCTGCTCGCGATGTGCGGAATGGACCGCAGGTGGGCGCGCGCGAGCGGCGTGCACCTGTGGGACGAGGAGGGCCGCCGCTTCCTCGACTTCTACGCGCAGTACGGAGCGGTCGCGCTCGGGCACAACGCTCCGCGGCTGGTGCGCACGCTGAAGCGCGCGCTCGAGGCCCAGGAGCCGGCGATGGTGCAGCCGTACCGGGCGCCCCACGCCGAGCAGCTCGCCGCCGAGCTGTGCGGCGCGGCGCCGCCGGGCCTCACGCGGTGCGTGTTCACGACGTCGGGCTCCGAGGCGGTCGAGGCGGCGATCAAGCTCGTGCGCGCGCGCACCGGGCGGCCGCTGATCGTCACGGCCGAAGGCTCGTACCACGGCAAGACGATGGGGGCGCTGGCGGCGACGGGGCAGCGGCACCACGCGCGCGGCTTCGGCGAGGGCCCGCCGGGCTTCTGCTACGTGCCGTTCGGCGACGCCGGCGCGCTCGAGCGGCTGCTCGCCGAGCGCGGCGACGAGGTCGCCGCGGTGATGCTCGAGCCCGTGCAGGGCGAGCGCGGGGTGTTCCCGGCACCCGAGTCGTACCTCGCCCAGGTGCGCGCGCTGTGCACGCGCCACGGGGCGGCGCTGGTGCTCGACGAGATTCAGACGGGGCTGTGCCGCACGGGGCCGATGTTCGCGAGCGCGGGCGAGGGCGTGGCGCCCGACGTGCTGCTGGTCGCGAAGGCGCTGGGCGGCGGCCTGATGCCGCTCGGCGCGGTGCTCGCGACGGACGCGCTGTGGGACGACCACTTCGGGCTCGGGCACTCGTCGACGTTCGCGAACAACAACCTGGCGTGCCGCGTCGGGCTCGAGGTGCTCGCGATGCTGCGGGAGCTCGAGCCGTCGCTGGTCGAGCGCGCCGGGCGGATGCACGCAGGCCTCGAGGCGCTGGCGGCCCGCTTCCCGCGCACGGTCGCGGCGGTGAGGTGCCGCGGGCTGCTCGGGGCGATCGAGCTCGCGGCGCCGCCGCCCGATGCGGGGCTCTTCTTCACGTACCTGCAGGAGCAGTCGGTGTACGCGTACGCGGCCGCCTCGGCGATCGCGGCGCGGTCGGGCGTGCTGGTGCTGCCGGCGCTCGGGGCGAGCAACGTGCTGCGCGTGGCGCCGCCGCTGACGGTGAGCGACGCGCAGCTCGACGAGGGTCTGGCGGGCATCGCGGCGGTGCTCGAGGAGCTCGAGCGCGGCCAGCTCGAGGTGCTGCCCCGCGCGCTGGGGGCGTTCGACGAGCGCGAGGCGATCGCGACCGAGCCCGTGCGGCTGCCGGCCGCGGAGCCCGCCGGCGGCGGGCGCGTCTGGGCCTTCCTCTCGCACTACACGCGCGCCGAGGACGTGCGCGTCACCGAGCCGGCGCTCGCGCACCTGCCGAAGAGAGAGCTCGAGCGCTTCACCGACTTCGCCGCGGCGCTGCCGTTCGGGGTGACGGTGCGCGCGCCACAGGGCTTCATCCTGTCGGCGGGGCTGACGCCGCAGCGCATGTTCGAGCTGGGGCGCCGTCACGTCGAGGCCGAGATCCAGCGCGCGGTCGATCTCGCCGCCTCGCTCGGAGCGCAGGTCGTGGGGCTCGGCGGCTTCACCACGCCATACAGCCGGCGCGGCTCGGCTGTGACGGGTCGCGGGCCGGCGATCACGACGGGCAGCGCGCTGACCGCGGGCATGGCGGTGGCCGCGACGCGGCGGGTCGCCGAAAGGCGGGCGCTGTGCTTCGGCGACCTCGAGGTCGCGGTGGTGGGGGCGCGCGGCTCGGTCGGAGCGCTGTGCGCGCAGCTCGTGGCCCGGCTCAGGCCGCGGCGCCTGACGCTGATCGGAAACCCGGTGAGCGGCACGAAGGCGCTGAAGGAGCTCGCGGCCCGGCTCGACGTGCGGGAGCTCGAGGTGACGACGCAGCTCGAGCGCATCGCGCGCTGCCGCGTCGTGGTGTCGGCGACCGGGGCGCTGCGGCCGGCGCTGGAGAAGGCGCCGATCGCTCCGGGCACGATCGTGTGCGACGTCGCGAGGCCGCCCGACGCCTCGGCGCGGGTGCGGGCGCGGCGCGACATCACGGTGATCGACGGCGGGCTGGTGGCGCTGCCCGATGCGTCGGCGCGGTTCGGGCCGGGCTCGCTGCAGGGGCTGCCGCCGGGCGTCGCGCTCGCCTGCCTGTCGGAGACGATTCTGCTGGCGCTGGCCGGCGAGCGCCGCGACCGCGGCATCGGAGACGTCGTCGACGTGAGCGAGGTCGACGAGGTGATGGCGCTGGCCGAGCGGCACGGTTTCCGGCTCGCCGAGCCGGCGCTCGACGCGCTCGACGAGCCCTGGCCGATGGAGGCCGCGCGATGAGCCTGGCGGAAGCGGCGAAGACGTTCTGCGCGGCGTACGCGTCGCGAGCGGATCTGGCGGAGGGCTTTCGTGGGTGGACGAAGGCGATCGCGCTGGTGGCGACGGACACGGGCGAAGAGGTGGTCGTGATGATCCGCGACGGGCAGGTGCTGGGCTGCGAGGCGGGCCAGGGCCGCGGCGACGTGGTCATCACCAGCGACGCGCAGACGCTGAGCGACGTGCTGGGGCTGAAGCGCGGCGCGAACGAGCCGTACCTCTTCGGCGAGCTGCTCGTGCGCGGGGCGGAAGAGGACTTCCTGAAGCTCGACTACATCACGAGCGTGCTGGGGCCGGCATGAGCGCGCCGGAAGCGAATGAGGGGCGCAAGCCCGGAACGCTGATGGCGACGGGCTGCGGCACGGCGATCGCGACGGTGTGCGCGTTCGGCCTCGTCCAGATGCAGCGCACCGCGCCGGGCATCTGGTCGGCCACGGCGGTTCTGGCAGCCGGAGCCATCTGTCTCGCGCTGTCGCGCGTCTTCGGCCGGCTGTCGTCGGTGGTCCCGAGCGGCGCCGGCCTGCTCGCGTACGTCTCGCGAGGGCTGGGGCGCAGGGCGGGAATCGTCATCGCGGTGCCGTACCTGCTGCTGACGCTGTTCCTGGTGGGGGTGGAAGCGACGATCGCAGGCGCGCTGATCCACCGCCTCGCGCCGGCGGTGCCGGCGGCCGCAGGGGCGCTCGTCTTTCTCGCCGGCACGTGGGCGATCTGCCGTGCCGGCGTGCAGGTCGGCTTCCGCGCGCAGCTCGCGGCGACCGCCGCCCTCGTGGCGCTGCTCGCGGGAGTCTCGGTCTGGGCGGTGCTGCACACGCACGGCGCGGCGCTGGCGGCGCCCGCACCGACCGCAGCCGGCTTCGCGACGGCGACCGGGCAGGCGCTGTTCCTGTTCATGGGCTTCGAGCTGCTGACGGCGCAGGCGGAGCACGCCGAGCCGCGCGCGCTCGCGAAGGGCCTCACGGGCTCCGTCGTGCTGCTCGCGGGCTTCTACGCGGTGGTCGCGCTCGGCGTGGCGAGCCTGCCGCCGGGCGACCCGCTCGAGCTGCTGGCGCACGCCGAGGGCCCGCTGCTGCCGCTCGGGGTCCTCATCTGCCTGCTCGCGTCGTTCACGTCGTTCAACGGAGCGCTGCTCGGGCTCTCGCGCTTCACCGCGGCGCTGGCGGCGCAAGGCGCGCTGCCGCGGTCGCTCGGCAGGGTGGCTCCGCCCAGGCTCGTGCCGACGAACGCGCTGAACGCGCTGCTGGTGCTCGCGGTCGCGGCGACGGCGCTGGTGCACTGGGGCCGCGCGCTGGAGCCCGCGATCCTGGCCGCCGCGGTCGCGGCGTCGCTCTTGTACGCCGGAGCGGCGTGGGTGCGGGAGGGCGCCCCGTTCGCGGAACGACACCGCCCGCTGGCACGGCGGGTGGCGGGGCGCGCACTGGCGGTCGGTCTCGCGGCGCTGGCAGCGGGTGTGCTCGCGGGAGCCGGCATCGGGGCGCTCGTGCTGCTGGCAGCGGCCTGGGCGCTCGCGGGGCTGTTCACACTGCGGCTGTGGAGGCCGGCATGAGCAGCATCGACTGGTCGATCGCCGGCTGGGTGCGCCGGGTGCCGTCGCTGCAGTGGGCGCGCGAAGACGCAGCGCTCGCGCACCACACCGCGGCGCTGCCCGAGATCGTGCTGACCTCGAAGCCGCTCGCCGAGGTGCACCGCCTCGACCTCGCGCTGTTCGAGGTCTTCGAAGAGGCGGCGCTGCGGGTGTCCGGGGCGCTGGTGCGGCGGGCTCCGACGCCCGAGGCGCTGGCGTTCTCGGCGCAGCAGACGCTCGACGAGGCGCGGCACCACGAGCTGTTCCGCGCGCGCCACCTGCTCGCGCGCAGCGCGGCGGGGCTGCCGGCGGGGGGAGCGACCGCCGCGATCCTCATTCCCCCGCTGAGGAAGTTCCTCGATCACTGCTACGAGGTCGCGGACGCGGGCTCGTTCGTCGAGGCGCTCGCGCTGATGAACCTCGTGCTCGAGGGCATGGCGTTTCCGCTCTACGCGTACGAGCAGCGCTACTGGGCGCCGGTCGACCCGGCGCTGGCGGCGCTCGTGAAGAGCGCGTTCGCAGACGAGACCCGTCACTGCGCGTTCGGCGCGCGCACGGTGCGCGACCTGCTCGCCGGCGACCCCGAGCGGCGCGCCCGGGTGACGAAGCTCGCGCTCGAGGCGCGCGCCGCGATGGCCGAGGTCTTTCGCTACTACGTGCGCAAGTTCGTCGGGCTGTTCGACGCCGTCGCGCGCCGCCACCGAGAGCTGTTCGCCGGAGCCGAGCTCGCTCCGGGCCGTCTCATCGCCGACACCCCGTACGAGGAGCAGGTCCGCATGATCCATCACAGCATCGACACCGAGCACGCCCGGCTGATGGCGAAGGCGGGGCTCACGTGAAGAACTCCAGCTACGTGCGCGCCGAACACCTCGCGGTCGTCGTCGTCGCGCTCGGCCTCGCGATGGTCCACCTGCACGAGATCTCGTGGCCGCGCTTCATCGCGGCGTTCGCGGCGATCGATCTGCTCGGCTACGTGCCGGGAGCGCTGGCGGCGCGCCGCGCGCGGGGCGGGCCGATCGCTCCGCTGTTTCACCACCTGTACAACGTGACGCACAGCTACCTGACCGCGGGCGCGGTGGTGGCGGTGTGGGCGCTCGCGCTGGGCCGGCTCGAGTGGGCGATGCTCGCCCTGCCGATTCACCTCTCGGGCGATCGCGGCCTGTTCGGCAACGCGGAGAAGCCGGCGTCGAGGCCGTTCGAGGCGGTGACGCAATGAGCGCGCTCGCCGCGATCGATCACCCCTCGGGCTACCTCGCGCTGACCGAACGCAACACGCGGTTCACGCGCGAGGGCCTCGAGGGCTTCGTCTCGTACCGCGAGCAGGGCAAGCACCTCGTCGCGTTCGGCGGAGTCCACGCGCCGGAAGAGGCTCGGGCCGCGCTCCTCGACGCGTTCATCGCCGAGGCCGAAGCCCGCGGGCGCCGCGTGCTCGCGGTGCAGGTGCGGGAGGAGCAGGGCGACCTCTTCCGCTCGGGCGGCTTCACGGTGAACCGCTTCGGCTCCACGTACGGGCTCCGGCTCGCGGGCTACTCCTTCGCGGGAAGCGCCAAGGTGAACCTGCGCAACAAGATCAAGCGCGCGCGGACGGCCGGACTGACCGTCGCCGAGGTCGGCCGCGAGCTGCCGTCGAACGCCGAGACGTTCGCGAAGCTGCAGGCGGTCAGCGACGCCTGGCTCGGCGCGAAGAAGAAGAAGGAGCTCGACTTCATGATCGGCGAGCTTGGGCCGCCGGGGCACCCCGACCGGCGCGTGTTCGTGGTGCTCGACGCGGCTCGGCGCATCATCGCGTTCATCACGTACGTGCCGGCGTTCGGGAGGCGCCGCGGCTGGCTGCACGATCTCACCCGCCGGGTTCCGGACGCGCCCGTCGGCTGCATGGAGCTGTGCAACCAGTTCGCGATGGAGCGCCTCGCCGCCGAGGGGGCGCAGTGGCTGCACTTCGGGTTCACGCCGTTTCTCGTCGAGCCGGGCGAAGGGCAGGGCGCGAGCCGCTTCATGGCGTGGGTTCTGCGCATGCTCGGCCGCTTCGGCGCGGCCATCTACCCGGCGCAGAGGCAGCGCGAGTACAAGAAGAAGTGGCTGCCGCAGGTGGTCGAGCCGGAGCTCGTCGCGTGCCGGCCGCTCTCGCTGCGCGCGATCTGGGACCTGCTGGTGCTGACGAGGTCGGTATGAAGCGCGTGCGCGTCATCGTGAACCCCGGCGCCGGCGGTGGCCGGGCGATGGAGCGGCTCAGCCGGTCGCTGCGTCCGCCCACGGGCGTGGAGCTCGAGTGGGTGCAGAGCCGGTCGGCGGCGCACCTCGCCGAGCTGATGAGCGCCGCTCAGCGCGAGGAGCTGCACGCGGTCGGGCTCGCGGGAGGCGACGGCACGGTGCAGCACGCGCTCGCGGGGCTGGAGCCCGGCGCGACGAACCGGGTGCCGGTGGGAATCTTGCCGGTGGGCTCGGGCAACGACTTCGCGCTCGGCTGCGGAGTGCCTCGCTCGGTCGCAGCGGCGATGGAGACGCTGATCTGGGGCACGCCGCGGCGCGTAGACCTGGGCACGTCACGGAGCGGGCGGCGGTTCTGCTGTGTCGCCGGCGTCGGGCTCGACGAGCTGGCGCTGCGCATCATCTACGCGTCGTGGCTGCCGCGCTCGAAGGCGCTGAACGTGCTGGCCGCGCTGCAGGCGCTGGCGGTGTACCGCCCGCGGCGCGTGCGCATCGCGTGGGAGGGGGGCGCGTTCGAGGGCGAGATCATGTTCGCGGCGGTGGCGAACACGCGCTCGTACGGAGGCGGGTTCATGGTGGCGCCGGCGGCGCAGGTCGACGACGGGTGCCTCGATCTCTGCGTGGTGCGGAAGACCGGGCGGCTGAAGCTGCTCGCGAGCTTTCCGCGGATCATGAAGGGCACGCACGGCGAGCTCGACGAGGTGCTGCTGGTGAAGAGCCCGTGGGTGCGCATCGAGAGCGATGCGCCGATGCCGGTGCCGCTCGATGGGGAGCTCGACCTGGCCGAGACGCCGCTGGAGCTGAGCTGCCGCGGAGGCGGGCTGTCGCTCCTGGTGCCGAACGCGATCGAGAGGAAGCTCGCCCTTGCAGCGTGACGCGTGGATCATCTCGAAGGGCCAGGACCTCGTCTGGTTCCAGGGCTCGGTCGTCGCGGGCCTCGCGCTGCTCGCGTTCTTCCTCGCGGTGCCGAGCACGGGCCCGCTCGCGCTCACCGGCCTCTTCCTCTGGGGCGTGCTCTTCGACGGCACGCACGTCATGGGCACGCACGTGCGAGCGGGGAAGCAGATCGACTCGCGCGGCTGGTCGCTGCTGCTCATCGGCCCGGCGTTCGCGATGGGAGGTCACCGGCCGTTCTCGTGGTTCCTGCTCTTCGCGTACCTCTGGGCGTACTGGCACCTCGTGCGCCAGCACTACGGCTTCCTCGCGCTCTACCGCCGGAAGGCCGGCGTCACCGACGCCGCGAGCGGCCGCCTCGAGACCGCGCTGCTGTGGGCCGGCAGCCTCTACCCGTACCTGCGCTTCTCGCTCTCGCCGGCGTACGCGCGCTCGGGGCTCCCGGTGCTGGCGCCCGACGGGCTGCAGCCGTGGCACGCCGACGTCCTCTTCGGGCCCGTCATCGCGGTGCTGGCGCTCGCGGTGCTGCTCAAGGGGAAGCTCGGCCCGCGCCACCTGCTCATCCTCGTGGTGACCGCCTTCCACATCGCCGTGTTCGCGCTGCTCGACGACCTGCTCGCGATCACGGCGACGCTCACCATCTTCCACAACCTGCAGTACCACCGCATCGTCTGGCAGTACGAGAAGGGGCAGGGCCGCGTGCCGGCCGGCGGCCTGCTGCGCTACCTCGCGCTCGGCGTCGCGCTCGGCATCGCCTGGTACGGCGCGCGCGTGCTCGGGGCGGCGCTCGCTCCGAGCCAGCTCTTGCGCGACGTGCTGCTCGGCCTCGGCTGGGGCGTCGCGTTTCATCACTACTGGGTCGACGGGCAGATCTGGAAGGTGCGCCGTGACCCGAAGCTGGCTCAGGCGCTGGAGGTGCGAACCGCATGAAGCACATTCAACCGATCTGGTCGTCCGCGCTGCCTCCTCCGTTTCCCGCGCACCCGGGCGGCACGCTGCGCTGCGACGTGGCGATCGTCGGCGCGGGCTTCGCGGGCCTCTCGGCCGCGCTGCACCTCTTGCGCAGGAGGCCGGGCGCGGGCGTCGTGGTCGTCGACGCCGAGCGCATCGGCGCCGGAGCGAGCGGCGCCACCACGGGCATGCTGAGCCCGGGCGTCGGGCAGGACCTCCCCGGCCTCGTCGAGCGCCTCGGCCCCGGCAACGCGCGCTCTCTCTACCTCGCCACACTCGACGCCGTGCGCGACGCCGCGAAGCTCGCGCAGGGCCTCGGCACCGACTGCGAGGTCGAGCTGTGCGGCCAGCTCGTCGTCGCCGGCCGCGCCTCGCGCCGCCTCGAGCGCCTCACCGCCGCGCTCGCGAGCCTCGGTCTTCCGTTCGAGCCGCGCCCCGGGGCCGTGCGGCTGCCCGTCGCGGGCACGCTGCACCCCGGCAAGCTGCTCGCCGCCCTCGCGCGCGAGGTGAAGCGCCTGGGCGGCACCATTCTCGAGCGCACGCGCGTCTGCTCGGTCAGCACCACGCAGCCGGTGCGGCTCGAGCTCGACCGCGGGAGCATCGTCGCCGGCGAGGTCGTCGTCGCGACCGCCGGCTTCACGCCCGGCCTCGGCGTGCTGCGCGGCCGCGTGCTGCCGGTACACCTGCAGGTGCTCGTCACCGAGCCGCTGAAGCACCCGTGGCCGGGCCGGGAGGGCGTGCTCGATGCGCGCCGGCTGTTCAGCTACTGGCGGCTCACGAAAGACGACCGCCTCGTCTTCGGCGGAGGCCGGCCGCGCTACCGGTGGGGCGGGAGCACCGAGCCGCTCGCTCCGCGCGAGAGCCTCGCGCGCGAGCTGCATCGCAACTTCCCCGGCGCCCGCATCGACGGCTGCTGGGGCGGCGTCATCGGCTACGTCGCCGACGCGCTCCCCGCGATCCACCGGTGGACGCACAACCCGTCGGTCGTGCACGCGGTCGGCTGGTGCGGCCACGGCGTCGCGCTCTCGCTCGCCTCGGGTGCGTGGGTCACGAAGCTGCTCTGCGACGGCGCGGCGCCGCAGGACCTGCCGTGGTTCCGCCCCTCGCCGCCGCGCGTGCCGTTCGAGGCGGTGCGCTGGCTCTCGTTCCGCGCCGCGGTCGGCGCGATGTCGCTGATGGACAGGCTGGAGGCCCGGTAATGGAAGACGTCGACGTGATCGTCATCGGAGGTGGAGTGGGCGGCCTCGCCGCCGCGCTCGCCTTCGCGCAGCAGCCGGCCTTGAAGGTGCGCGTCGTCGAGCGGCGCGCGGGGCCGGGCAACATCAACCGCGGCGACAGCCTGCTGCCCGCCGTGACGCGCCACCTCGTGCGCTGGGGCGCGATGGAGCGCGCGCTGGCCGCCGGTGCGAACCCCGTCGACCGCATGCAGGTCTTTCACCTGCACGACGGGAAGATCTTCGAAGCGCCGCTCACCGACCCCGACGGTTCGCCGTACGTCGTGCTCGCGCACCCGGAGATCGAGCGCATCCTCGCCGACGCGGGGCGCGCGACGGGCCGCGTCGAGGTCTCGTTCCGCACGAGCCTCAGGCGCCTCGTCGAAGACGGCGGCCGCGTGCGCGGAGCGGTCGTGGTCGACGAGGCCGGCCGCGAGCAGCAGGTCCGCGCGCGCCTCGTGGTGGCCGCCGACGGCAGCGCGTCGAAGACCCGCGAGCTGCTCGACGTGCCGTTCTTCTCGGTGCCCTACGAGACCGGCTACTACATCGTCGATCTGGAGCGCCCCGCCGACTACCGCGACGCGATGCGGCTCGACCTGCACGAAGACGGCGGCGTGATGACGATGCCGCAGCGCGCGGGCGTCGTGGGGGTGGCGGTGCTCGTGCAGCCGCACCAGCTGCAGCTGTTCCAGGCCGGCACGATGGAGCAGCGCCTTCGAGCCATCTGGAGGCGCTCGCCGCTGCTCTGCGGCATGCCGCACGTCGGCAAGAACGCGCACCTGTACCGGCTGCACCGGGGGCACGCGGCGCGCTACGTCTCGCGCGGCGCGGCGCTGATGGGCGACGCGGTGCACCTGACGAACCCGACCGCGGGGCAGGGCATGACGATGGCGATCGAAGACGGCGCGGCGCTGGCGCGGCGGTTGTCGCCGCTGCTCGCGGGGAAGGCGGACGAGGCGGAGCTCGACGGCGCGCTCGCGGCATACGAGGCCGAGCGGCGGCCGGCGAACCTCGAGCTCGTGCGCTGGTCGCACTGGATGGGCCGGTTCTTCTCGATGCCCGGGCCGGTCGCCGACACGGTACGCCGCAACGTGTTCGCGTTCGGGCGGACGTCGCTGGGCCAGTGGGTGCAGCGCGAGATCTGGGGCCACGTCGCGACGAGGAAGGCCTCGTGAGAGAGCCGCCACTTCGAGACGTGCCGGGCCTGCGCTCGCTCGCGATGTTCGGCAGCTGTCTCTCACCGCACACGAAGGCCTCCACCAGCATCCCCGACTGGTTCGCCGTGGTGGACGACGTCGACGCAGTGCTCCGAGCGCGAGGACACGGCGTGCTCGCGCGGGCCGCCGCGCGCTTCCTGCCGCCCGCGGTCGTCGTGCCGAAGCTCAACCTCGTCACGCCGGAAGAGCTCGCCGAGCAGCTCCTCGCGCGGCACGACCTCTACTTCGCCGGGCGCCTCGGCAAGAAGACCGAGCTGGTGTGGGCGCGCGACGCCCTGTGCGCAGCGCAGTGGAGCGCGGCGACGGCGACGGCGCGCGCCACCATGGCCGAGCTCGCGCTCATCGCCCAGCCGCGCGAGGTGCCGCTGGAGGCCGTGCTGCGCCGCTGCATCTCGCTGTCGTACGAGGCGGAGGTGCGCCCCGAGCGGCCGGAGAAGATCGCCGCGCTCTTCGACGCCTTCGCGCCGTGGTACCGCGAGCAGTACGTGCCGCTGCTGCAGCACCGTGTCCGCGGCGAGCGCGTCGTCGACGAACGCCCGGACCCCGTACGTGCCCGAGAGGCCACATCGTTGAAGCGGCTGATTCTCCGTTCGCGGCTGCGGTCAGTTGCCCGATGGCCGAAGAACCTCATCCTCTACGACGGCGCGCTGTCGTACCTGATGGGCAAGCTGCAGCGCGCGCGCGTGAAGCCGGGCGCGGTGCCCCTGCTACGATGAGGCTGTTCATCTCATCGTGCGGTCGGCAGTTCGCAGCAACTGCCAGCTGCCGACTGCCGACTGCTGACTACCTCGTCACCTTCACGTTGAACGTCGCCGTCTGGAACGTGCCGTACAGCCGCACCCACAGCGGCAGGTACATCTCGAGCCCGCGCGAGCCCGTGATGTCGCCGACGTCGATGATGTGCCTCCAGCCGAACGACTGGAGCAGCTCCTTCACCTTGCCCTTCGCTCCGGCGTCGTTGCCCGCCATGAAGATGTCGTGGTTCGCCGACGCCAGCGACGCCGGCTCGACCATCAGCTTCGCGTTCACCGTGTTCAGCGACTTCACGACGTGCGTCTTCGGGAACGCGCGCTGAATCTGCTCGCCCAGCGAGTCGGTGCTCGGCGTCAAGAGCGACGGCGGCATGCCCTTCGAGAAGTCGAGCGGGTTCGAGATGTCGATCAGCACCTTGCCCGCCAGGTTGTCGGCGCCGGCCGCGTTCAGCGCCTCGAGCGCCGCCGAGCCGTTCGTGCAGTTGAACAAGAGCTCGCCGTGCTTCGCGGCGTCGGAGAACGTGCCCGAGGTGCCCTTCGGCGCGTGCTGCTTGGCGAAGCCCGCGGCCTTCTCGTTGTCCGAGGCGCGCGCGCCCATGCACACCTCGTGGCCGAGCTGCACGAGCTTCGCTGCGATGGTCTGCCCGACGATTCCGGTACCGAGGACGCCGATTTTCATGAGCCCGTGTTTAGTGCCGCCCCCGCTCGCGGCGCAGCTGTTTTCGTGCGAGGGTTCTGATCATGCCCAACGGAACGCAAGAGTCCCCGAAGCCGATCGCGAAGGCTGCCGAGGCGGTCAATGCGGCCAAGGAGCAGCTCACCCACGCCGCCGAGGCCACCGAGGCGAAGGTGCGCGAGTTCCCCATCGCCGCCGTCGGTATCGCGTTCGGCGCCGGTGTCGTCGTGGGCGCCGTCGGCTACGCGCTGTTGCGGCGCGAGACCACGTGGCGCGATCGCCTCGAAGACGCCGACGTCGGCCGCAGGCTGTCGAAGCTGCTCGGCCGCTTCATCTGAGTCACGGCTTGTAGTGGCGCGTGACCGCGAGCGCCTGGAGAATGCCCTCGAACCGCAGGCGCTCTTCGCGGCAGAAGTGCACGAGCTTGTCGCCCTCGTGCGTGGTCGAGGCGGCAGCCACGCGCAGGCAGCCGGCGACGATGCGCGAGAACGCGGCCTCCGCCGCGGCCTCGCTCGAGTTCACCAGCTCGAGCGCCCGCGCGTGCGCGGTGAGCTGCGTGATCAGGGACAGCGGCAGCTCGCGGAGCTTCGACACCACCACGAGCGCCTGCGAGTACGAGAACGCCTCGTAGCCGACCTTCGCGTTGAGGCGGTCGACGAGCGCGCGGGCCTGGCTCTGGATCTCGAGGTGCTCCTCGCGCTGGATCTCACCGTCGGCGAGCGCGAGGTCGACGAGCGGGATCAGCGACGCGAAGTAGAGGTCGTCGGCGCCGAAGCCGGCCTCGGCGAGGTGGGCGCGCGCCGCGTCCCAGGCCTCCTGCAGGTGCTCGGGCGTCTCGGCCATCGTCCGACGCACATGTATGCACATCGCGGTGATCGGGCAAGCCGGGTAGAACTTCGGATCATGCGCACGCTCCTGCCGCTGCTGCTCCTGTTCGCGGGTCCCGCCTCGGCCGAGTCGGTCTGGCTGGTGAAGACCGGCGAGAAGAAGATCCTCGTCATCAAGGAGGTCCGCACCGCCACGGGCCTCGGCCTGAAAGACGCGAAGGATCTCGTCGAGGCCGCGCCCAAGCTCGTGAAGGGCGGGCTCTCGAAGGCCGACGCCGACCAGCTCGTCGCGACGCTCGCCGCCGCCGGCGCGACCGCCGAGGTCCGCGCCGACGGTGCCTCGCCGCCAGCTGCTGCCCCTGCCGCCGCCGCCGCCGCCGAAGGGAAGTACAGCGTCCGCCTCGAGTCGTTCGGCCAGGCGAAGATTTCGTGCATCAAGGTGGTGAAGGACGAGCTCGGCCTCGGCCTGAAGGAGGCGAAGGAGCTCGTCGAGAAGGCGCCCGTGGTGGTGAAGGCTGGCCTCTCGAAGGAGGCCGCCGAGGCGCTCGCGAAGAAGCTGAACGACGCCGGTGGAAGCTCCCGGGCGCTCGTGGCCGGCGACTGACTACTTCCACTGCGCGCGCAGCTCGCGGCACAGCGCCGCGTCCGCGTGCAGCGAGCGCCCGAACGACGGCAGCAGCGCGGCGCAGCGCGACTGCCACGCGGGCGACCTCCACCGCTCGGGGAAGCAGCGCTCGAGCAGCTCCAGCATGATGGCGACCGCCGTCGAGGCGCCGGGCGACGCTCCGAGCAGCGCGGCGATGCTGCCGTCGGCGCTGGTCACCACCTCGGTGCCGAACTTGAGCACGCCGCCGCCGTTCGCGTCGCGCTGGATCACCTGCACACGCAGGCCGGCGATCTGCAGCTCCCAGTCGCCCTCGTACGCCGAAGGGCAGAACGCGCGCAGGAGCTCGACGCGGTCTTCGACCGAGAGCAGCGCCTGGCCGACGAGGTACTGCGTGAGATCGAAGCTCGACAGGCCCGCCCGCAGCACCGGCACGATGTTGTCGATGCCGATCGACTTCAGCAGGTCGAGCCACGAGCCCTCCTTGAGGAACTTCGTCGTGATGCCGGCGTACGGGCCGAACAGCAGGTGGCGCTCGCCGTCGATCCACCGCGTGTCGAGATGCGGCACCGACATCGGCGGCGTCCCGACCGCGGCCTTGCCGTAGACCTTCGCGTGGTGGCGCGCGATGACGTCTGGGTTCGTGCAGCGCAGCCACTGGCCGCTGACGGGGAAGGCGCCGTAACCCCTCGCCTCTGGGATGCCGCTCTTCTCGAGCAGCGACAGCGAGTAGCCGCCCGCGCCGATGAACACGAACCGCGCGCGCACGCTGCGGGCCGCGCCGCTCGCGACGTCGCGCACGTCGAGCTCCCAGCCGCCGTCCGCGCGCCGCACGTCGAGCACCTCGTGGCCGCAGTGCAGCGGGTGCCCTTCGAGCAGCGCGCGCGCCAGCGCCCCGAAGTTCACGTCGGTGCCGCCGGGCATCCGCGTCGCAGCGACCGGCTCTCTGGCGCGGCCCTCCATCACGAGCGGGATCCACTCGGCGATCTGCCCCGGGTCTTCGCTGAGCTCGAACGCGTGGAAGAGCGGCGAGCGCGACAGCTGCGCCCAGCGCTGCTCGAGGTACGCGACGTCGTCGTCGCCGGTCACGAAGCTCAGGTGCGGTACCGTGCGCACGAAGCTGTCTCGCGGGGGCAGCTCGCCGGCCTCGACGAGCGAGAGCCAGAGCTGCTTCGAGAGCTCGTACTGCTCGGCGATGCGAATCGCCTTGCTGACGTCGACCGAGCCGTCTTCCGCTTGCGGCGTGTAGTTCAGCTCGCAGAAGCCCGAGTGGCCGGTGCCGGCGTTGTTCCAGGCGTCGGAGCTCTCGGCGGCGGCCCGGTCGAGGCGCTCGAAGATCTCGACGCTCCAGCCCGGCTCGAGCTTGCGCAGGAGCACGGCGAGCGTGGCGCTCATGATGCCGCCGCCGACGAGGACGGCGTCGAGCATCAGACGCCGCCCAGGAGGAAGTCGATGGCGCCGATGATCTCGGTCCGGTGGCGCTCGAGCGACGCGACGCGTGCCTTGAGAGACCGCTTGGGCACAGCCCCGAGCTGCTGCGTCAGCATGACGAGGGGCTCTCCTTCGACCTTGAACGTCGGATTAAGCCTCGTTGCAGGCAAGGACAGCGACGCAGGGCGCACCAGCGGCGCGACCATTCTCGTCGGAAAGTCGTCGAGCAGGTCCGATTGAATGAGCAAGAGAAACGGAGCGGTTCGCGCCGAACCCGAGGGGTTTCGGAAGACGTCGAACTGCTTCATCACCATTCCCGCTCGTCTTCGTTCCAGATGCCGTGCCGCTCGAAGAACTTCACGTAGGCTTCGATCGCCTTCTTGTTCTCGGCACGCCACCTGTCGGCGCGTCGCTCACGCACCAGAGCCGCGAGGTGCTCCTCGAACTCGCGCGAGAGATTGATGTCGAGCTCGCGAGCTTCTTCGACGAGGGCCGCGCTCAGCGAGACGTTCGTGGCCTTACGGGCATGCGCACGTTTCATGCGCATAATTTATGCGCGTCTCCGCGCGCCTTCAACAGCCCGTCGAGCAGCCGCCGTCGGCGCAGCACACCCGCCCGCCGCCGCACGAGCGCCCGCGGCACTGCGTGTCGAGGCAGTCGGTGCGGTTGTCGCAGTCGTCGTCGAGCCCGTTGCTGCACAGCGGCAGCAGGGCGTTCGTCTCGGGAATGGGGATGTGCGGCAGGCACAGGCCGAGCAGGTTCAGGTTGCAGTTCCACAGCTTCACGCCGGCCGCGCAGATGTCGACCCCGCAGCTCACCTTGATGTTGTCGCAGACCTCGTCGGCGCAGTCGGTCTGGCCGTCGCAGTCGTCGTCGATGCCGTTCTTACACGCCGCCATCGTGGCCTCGGCGGCCTGGTCGCCCAGGCACGGGCTCCACGTGCGGGTCGCGCAGTCCCACGTCTGCGTGCCCTCGCGGCCGCAGCTCGAAATCGTGCACGTGCGCGCAAGACCCAGGCAGCCCAGGTCGGCGCAGTCGGTGCGCAGGTCGCAGTCGTTGTCGGCCCCGTCGCTGCACGCGACGTCGGTGTTCTCGCTCACCGGCATGCACACCGGCACGCCTGCGTCGGTGCCGCCGTCCATACCGGCGTCCGGCATCATCATCATGCCGCCGTCGTCGGGGCCTGCATCGGGCGGCGGCCCGGCGTCGGGAATCACGACGACCGGCTCGTTGCAGCCGCCGTCGCTCTCGGCGATCAGCCCCGGCGGGCACTCCCACGCGGTGCACCTGCCCGCGACGCAGCTGCCGGTCGCAACGTCGGTCTCACACCGGTTCCCGCACGTGCCGCAGTTGAGCGCGTTCGTCGACGGCGACGCGAACCCGATGATCACCACCGCGTCTTCGCCGGCCACGCCGCGCGCCGTGCCGCAGCCGACCAGCACGCCCTGCGCGTCGAACGCCTCCGCCGCGAGCGTCACCGGCCCCGGAGCCAGCGAGCCCTCCTCGTAGAGAATCTCCATCATCCCCGAGAGCACCTTCGTCTTCTTCGTTCGCGTCTGCGGCCGCGAGTCGGTCGTCGACAGGCGCAGCTCGCCGCCCTCGGGCAGGTCGAACGCGTGCACGCGCAGCGCGACGCGGCTCAGCACGCTCTGCGGGTCGAGCGTGCACGCGGCGACGGCCATGATGAGAGCGAGCCACCTCATTGCGGAGTCCCGTCGGTGAAGAAGAGCAGCAGCACCCCGATCGCCGCCGTCACCACCGCGCCGACCAGCGTCAGGTTCGTCGCCAGCCGCCAGTTCTCGACGGCGCGTACGTCGGCCGTCGAGTACGTGCCCTGCTCGGCGAGCCGGGTGAGGAACGTGTCGTAGCCCGCGCGCGCCTGCACCGCCGAGACCGCCGAGCTCGCTCCGAACGCCACGGCCAGGCCGATGCTCGCCCACGCGAGCCGCCGCGGAATCGGCATCGACGGCTGCGCCACCTCGGTGCGCTCGAGGCCGACGTCCGGAAACGGAGCGAACGGCGCCGACGGCGGCGGCACCACGCCCGCGCTCGGATTGCTCGACACGAAGCCGCGCATGAAGCCGGCCCCGTAGGGAATGCTGAACAGGCCCTTGCGCAGGTCGTCCTCCACCGCGCCGCGCGACGCCGAGCGCTTGGGCCTCAAGCTGGACAGCGCGAGCTGCGCGATGCCGCCCTTCGAGGCCCGCACCTTCGCCTCGCGGTCGTCCTCGAAGAACGCGAAGTACTCGCCCTCGCCGACGAGCTTCAGGAACACGGGGCTCTCGCCCGACGCGTTGAAGTCGGCGTAGCGCGCGCCGCGCGAGTCTTCGACGCGCCAGCGCCCTTTCAGCTGCGGCGGCACCTCGAGGTACCGCGCGTTGCCCCGCCGCAGGTCCAGCACGGGCCGTGACAGGTCGATCGCCGGCGGCTTCGCGAACACGTCCACCCGCGCGCGCGGGTCCGACAGGCCGTCGTTCGCCGCGGCCACGAACGCCGCGATCTCGGCGTAGCGCACGTAGCCGTCGCCGTCGGCGTCGGCGGCGCCGAGCAGCGCCGAGCGGATCTCGTGCGAGAACACGCCCGACTCGAGCGCGGCCCACTCGTGCGTCTCGATCTCCTTCGTGCCGGACACCAGCACGCCGACCTCGGGGTGCCCGTCGAGCGCCTCCTTGTCGAGAAACGCCTTCACCGCCTCGAGCTGCGCCTGGCTCGCCGCGCCGCGCTTCGCGACGAGGAAGTACGCGTTGCACGCGTCGATGATGACGTGCTTGTACGTCGCCGGCACGGGCTCGATGACGGCCTTGAACAGGTCGCGCCGCAGCAGCACCGAGTCGAGCAGGTTGACGTAGCCCTCGCGGTCGGCGGTGAGGTTGCCGTGGCCGGCGTACGCGAAGAGCAGCTCGACCTGCTGGCCGGCCTCGGAGGCGCGGCGGGCCTCTTCGGCGAGCTCCTTCACCGCGCGCTCGAGCTCCGGCCGCGTCGGAGGCCGCGCGATCGCCGCGAGGCTGGGGTGCCGGCGCTGCGTGTCGGCGTCGAGCACGGCGAGCAGCTTCGGCTGCGCGCCGAGCGCCTCGAACAGCTCGAAGTACCGCGCGGCGTCGTCGTCGGCGAAGCGCAGCGGAGCGACTCCGGGGTCGCGGCTCGAGTTCAGGCCCACGACGAGCGACAGGAGCTTCGGCTGCGTGGGCATGCCCGGAACCGCGGCCGCCGCACAGAGCAGCGGCGCAGCAGCAGCGGCGAGGAACGTCACGGCTTGAACCCTACCGTCGCCGCCGGCTCGCAGGTGGCGCACTTCGAGAACACGGCCCTGAGCTCGAGCCCCGGCTTCCACGGCACCGACCAGGGCAGCGGCGTCTCGGGCCCGTCGCCCACGTCGCCCTCGCCGACGAGCTCGGCTCCCGAGAACACCTTCACGTGCGTGTGGCCGAGCGTCGTCGCGGCGAACAGCACCTGGTCGCCGTCGGCGCACACCTTCATGACGACGTCACCGCGCAGGCACACCGCGCGAATCGACGGAGCCACCTCGGCGGCCAACGCGCTCCCGCCGCCGGTCGCTCCGCCGCGGACGCCGAAGTCGTCGCTCGGCCGCGTGGCGCCGTAATAGAGGACGATGGCCAGCAGGCCCGCGGCGAGCGCCACCATCGCGGCCGGCGCCGGCCGGAAGAACGGCACGACCTTCGCGGCGGGCAGCGGCGGCTCGAAGAGGTAGAGCTCTTCGGGCGTCATCTCGTCGGGAGCTCCCACCATGCGCCGCATGGCGAGTGCCGTCTGGTCGTAGTGGGAGCGGCACGGGTCGCACGACTTCAGGTGCTCGCGCAGCTCCTCCCGGCGGACCGCGCCGGGGTTGCCCTCGAAGAGGTCGGCGATCTGCGCTCTGGCGTCTTCGTGCGTCACTTCGCCACCGCGCCCTCGGGTACCTTCGAGACGAGCGAGCTCTCGACGGGCCGCGCGCGGTCGAGGTAGCCGCTCGACCGCAGGTGCGCGAACAGATCGCGCCGCAGCTTCGCTTCGAGCCGCCGCACCTGAATGCGGGTGAGGCCGAGCACCGCGGCGGCGTCTTCCTGCGTGAGGTGCTGCTCGAAGCGCACGCGGTAGACGTCCTGCTCGCGTGGGTCTCGCCCGGCGAGGAAGGTGCTGACCAGGCCGTGCAGCTCGTTCTCTTCGGCGACCTGCTCCGGCGACGGAGGCGCCGCGCCCACCGCTGCGCCCGCATTCGCCGACTCGCCGAGCTGCGACTCGAGCGTCTCCTGCTCGGCGAGGTCTTCGCGCCCGCGCTGCTGGTTCAAGAGCTCGTTGCGCGCGATGGCGGCGAGGTACTGCAGGTAGTCGGACGCGCCGTCGTACGCGCCGCGCGCCTTGTCGGTGAACGCGCGCGCGAACGCCTCCTGCACCACGGCGCCCACCTCGAACGGAGACGACGGGCGGATTCTGCCGCCGCGCGTCGACAGGCCGCGGGCCACCAGCGCCGAGAGCTGGGGTGCGTAGTGCCTGAAGACGATCTCCATGCTCTGCCTCTCGCCAGCCCGGAACCGCGACAGGAGCTGCCGATCTTCAGTGAGCAGGCTCAAATGCTCACCCCAGGCGGAAGGTCGGCCCACAGGGTTGAGACACAGGAGCCAGACGGCGTGGATCGCCCATCGGCTGCGTTTCTACCTTCACACGCCGCACGATCCAATCGGCGGAGCGGACGTGTTTATCCCCGCCATGACCCGTTCCCAAACCGCTACGTTTCTGGCGCTGTCGTTGCTGGCCGTGACCGGCTGTCCCACGCCCACACCGACCGACATGGAGGCACCCACCGTCGTCCGCACCGTCCCCGACCGCGACGCCGTCGGGGTCGCGACGAACGCGAAGATCAGCATCGAGTTCAGCGAGAAGCTGGACCCGGCGAGCGTCAACGCCGACTCCGTGCAGCTCCTGTCGGGCACGAACGGCGTGAGCGCCGCCGTCATCTACGACGAGGGCACGAACAAGGCCGAGCTCGCTCCCGCCGCGATGCTCTCGGAGAACCGCGAGTACACCGTCAGCGTCAGCACCACGGTCTCCGACCTCGCCGGCAACACGCTCAAGGCGCCGTACACGTGGAAGTTCACGACCGTCGGCAACGCGCCGAACGTCGTGTCGACCGCGCCGGCCGACCAGGCGATGAACGTCCCGCGCGACTCCCAGGTGCGCTTCACGTTCGACAAGCCGATCGATCAGGCCTCGCTGACGGGCAACCTCACGCTCGTCGACGGCGCGATGGCCGCGGTGCCCGCGACCGTCGCGTGGAGCGACGCGACGCTGACCGCGACGATCACCCCGACGAACGGCCTCGCCGAGGGCGGCATGTACATCGCGACGGCGAAGGCGGCGATCAAGGGCACGAACGGCTTCAACCTGCCGGCCGACCGCGTGGTGAGCTTCACCGTCGTCAACGACGCGCCGGCCGTGCTCAGCACCGTGCCCGCCGACATGGCGATGAGCGTGGCGCTCGACACCGCGCTCTCGGCCCGCTTCTCAGAAGCCATCGAGGCGAGCACGCTGACCGGCAACACGTTCTTCTTGCGCGAGGGCGCGAACATGATCGCGGCGACCCCGATGCTCGACGCGGCCGGCACCACCGCGACGCTGACGCCGGGCGCGCCGCTGCTCGAGGGCCGCACGTACACCGTCACGCTCACCACCGAGGTGAAGGACCGCTTCATGAACCCGCTGGCGGCCGCGAAGACGTGGAGCTTCACCACGCTCGCCACCGTGCCGGCGATCACCTCGATCCTCCCCGCGAACAACATGACGGGCGTCTCGGGCAACGCGCCGGTGCGCGTCACGTTCAGCGAGGCGATGGACCCGGCGACGCTGACCGCGGCGAGCTTCCAGGTGATGGCGGGCGCCGTCGCGGTTCCCGGCACGCGCGTGTGGGACGCGCCGAGCCGCACCGTCACGTTCCAGCCGACCGGCGCGTTCCCGGGCGGGGCCACCATCACCGTTCGCCTCACCACCGCCGTGAAGGACCCGTCGGGCATCGGCATCGCCAGCGACTACGTCTCGTCGTTCACCGTCTCGAACGCGCCGAGCGTCAGCATGTCGTCGCCCGCGCCGAACGACACGGGCGTGCCGCTGGGCGCCGCCGTCACGCTGACGTTCAGCACCGCGATGGACGTGGCGTCGCTGACGAACGCGAACGTGTGGGTCGAGAACGCGATGGGCGCGAAGCTGGCGGCCGCGTACACGCCCGGCGCCACCAGCCTCACGATGCAGCCGATGGCGATGTTCATCGAGTCGCGCGTGTACACCGTGGTCGTGAGCACTGCGGTTCGCTCGGCCACGAACGTGCCGTTCGCCGCCGAGTACCGGTACGCGTTCACCACCTCGGGTATTCCGCCGCAGATCAGCGCGGTGACCCCGGCGAACGACGCGGCCGACGTCTCGGTGTCGTCGGCGGTGACGGTGCTGTTCGACGAGGACATGGACACGGCGACGTTCACCGCGATGGGCTTTCAGCTGAGCGACGGCGCCAATGACGTCCCGGGCGCCATCACCGCGATGGGCAACCGCACGCTCGTCTTCACTCCCGCCGCGAAGCTGCGCGAGCAGCACCGCTTCACGGTGCGCGTGACGAGCGCGGTGACCGACGCCGCCGGCAACGCGCTCGCGGCCCCGGCCGTCAGCCACTTCACCACCGAGGCGCTGCCGCGGCTGGTCTCGGTGTCGCCGGTGAACGGCGCCACGGGTGTCGCCCTCGACGCGAAGATCGTGCTGAAGCTCAGCGAAGACATCGCGAGCATGATCCGCGTCACCGGCGTGGGAGCGACCATGACCGAGGCCGTCACGATCACGAACGCCGCCGGCGCCCGCGTCGACGGAGCCGTCACGTACTCTTCCGCGACCCACACCGCCGTCATTCGCCCGCAGAGCGCCGGCGCCGACATCAGCTGGCAGGCGAACGCGCGCTACACGCTGCAGCTCGACGGCTCGAAGTTTCTCGACGCGAACAACAACGCCGTCGAAGGCTCGTGGGTGCTCTCGTTCGTGACCGGCTCGGCCACCGACTCGACGCCGCCGGCGCTGGTGACGAGCGACCCCACCAACGGAGCGACCGGCATCAGCCGCTCGGCCACCATCTGGGCGCAGCTCTCGGAGCAGATCTCTCCGGCGTCGGTGAGCGCGTCGACCGTGCGCGTGCTCGACGGCGCCGCGCAGCTGCCCGGCTCGGTCGCGTACGACCCGGCCACGCGCCGCGTCTCGTTCACTCCGGCGGGGCTCATGCCCGCGTCGCGCGCGCTGTCGTTCGAGATCGGCGCGGTGGCGGACCTGAGCGGCAACGCGAAGGCGGCGACGAACACGATCGGCTTCACCACCGCCGACAACCTCGCGCCCGGCATCGCGTCGTCGGTTCCGGCGGACGGCGCGATGAACGTGCCGGTGAACTCCGCGGTGCGCATCGCGTTCACCGAAGGAATCGACGACCGCACGCTCAGCATCACGTCGTCGGCGGGCCCGGGAACCGTCGTCTATGACCCGGCGAGCGCCTCGGCCCTCTTCGTGCCGAACGCGAACTTCACCGGCGGCGCGGTGGTGACCCTCACGATCGCTCCGGGGCTCGAAGACGACGAGGGCAGCGCGACGGCGGCGCCGCTGACGCTCGCGTTCACGGCGGTCGCGAACTCGTCGCAGGACGTCACGGCGCCCGCGGTGCAGTCGATCATCCCCGCGGACGCGGCGATGGGCGTGGCCGCGCTGCAGCCCGTCACCATCACGTTCAGCGAGCCGATGCGCCCGGCGACCCTCAACGCGTCGTCGTACACCTTCCGCGAGCGCATGGGCCCCAACGTGCTGCACCGCGCGTCGTTCTCGCCGGCCGGCGACCAGCTCGTGCTGACCCCGCTCGACGCGCTGAAGGGCGGCGTGACGTACGAGGTGGTGCTCGACACCGGCATGCAGGACCTCGCGGGCAACGCGCTCGCCTCAGTGACGCGCTCGTTCACCGTCGAGAGCGCGCGGCCGACCGTCTCGACCACGGGCCCGGCGTCGGGCAGCACGGTGGGCAGCGGCGTGCAGGTGAGCGTGGTGTTCAGCGAGGCGCTCGACCCGTCGAGCATCGGCCCGTCGACGTTCGGCGTGACGCTGGCGTCGAGCCCGGTGCTGGGCGCGATCTCGTACGACGCGGCGTCGCGCACGGCGGTCTTCCAGCCGTCGCGGCCGCTCGCCGACGGCATGCACACGGTGACGCTGCAGGCCGCGAGCATCAAGGACCTCGCGGGCAACGCGCTGACGCCGAGCAGCGGGATGATCTACTCCTTCAACTTCACGGTGAGCAGCGCGGGGCCGTCGGTGTCGATGGCGACGCCGTGCGGCACGCAGGTCGACGTCGACGATCTCGGCGCGACGACGGTGACGGTGCGGTTCGATCGCAACGTGCGGCGCGCCGGCGGTGCGGCGCTCGACGGCTCGGCGCTCAAGCTGCAGCTGATGGGGGCCGACCAGGCGGTGATGGTCGCGCACACGGCCGACACCGACACGGCGACCCTCACGCCGTCGGCGCCGCTGCAGGCGGGCCAGACGTACTCGGTGGTGGCGACGACCGTGGTGCTGGCGTCGAACACGAACGCGCCGATGGCGTCGCAGTATTCGTGCACGTTCACCACGCAGCGCGTGGTGTTTCAGGACGGGGTGAACGACACGGTGACGGCGGGCTACACGCTGACGGGCTCGAACGGCGGCAACCTGTGGCAGCGCGTCAACTCGGGTGACGACCAGCGATCGTCGATCGTCTGGCGCGGCGGCTCGATGAGCGACACGCAGAACTACTCGCGCGAGTGCACGTCGGGCCTGCAGGGCGCGGCGCAGGACCGCGTCATCACGCTCGAGAAGCAGGTCGACCTGACCGGGTACACGCAGGCCGAGGCCCGCTTCTTCGCGATGGACGACGTTCAGCGCATGGGCGCGGCCGACGAGGGCCGGTTCATCGTGAACGACGGCACCGACCACGTCATCAAGGTGTACACGGGGCAGAACGCGGCGAACCCGTACGTGCGCGAGGGCAAGGGCAGCGGCAACCTGACGCCGTACGTGAACCGCACGGTGCGGCTGAAGTGGCAGCTGGTGATTCGCGGCCACTCGGCGGGGCTCACCGGAAACTGCAACAACGCGCCCGCGGGCCGGAAGGGCCTGTTCGTCGACGACATCGTGGTCGTCGGCCAGTAACTCTCGTTGCACTCGGGACGGCGACACGGGGGTCAGGCGGGCATGGCCCGGCTCCTCGTGTCGCTGTCGTGTTTTGGGTGCCTTACCGGCTGCGCCGCGATGCACGCGGTGACCGGCGACCCGATGTTCCGGCCCGACACGCCGCAGAAGCAGGTGATTCGCGGCCCGAACGTGCCGGAGCCGGAGCCGAGCGAGCCGCAGTTCGAGGCGGAGCTGAAGGCGGCGGAGGAAGACGCGCTGCCGCCGCTGCCGGCGCCGAAGAAGAAGAGCGCGAACGTCGCGAAGAAGTAGGGCAGCGCGCGCTACTCGAGCGCGAGCTCCTGCAGCGCAGCGCAGCGCGGGTCACACGCCGGGTCCCCCGGGAACTTCCCGGCCTTGTCGGGCCAGAGCACCTGCAGCGCGGGGAACTGCTCCGGCGCGATCGGCTTGTAGAACCACATCGCGGTGCCGAGGTTCGGGCGGTACGCGCTGCGCGGCATCGCGCGCAGCCGGGCAGGGTAGCCTTCGAGCAGCGCATGCGTCTCGTCGCCGTCGCGCAGCGCCTCGCCGGTGCGCTCCAGCTCCCGCACCGCGGACCAGAAGATGCCGTGCGCGGTCTCGACGTCGAGGCCCTGCACGAACAGCTCCGGGTGGCCGTACGAGTAGTAGAGCCCGACGGTGAAGCCGAAGCCGGGCCCCTCGTCGTCCTCGGGAATGTAGATGCCGTGCCAGCCGTGCTCCGCGACGTCGGCCAGCATGCGCCGGTCGGAGTCGTCGTCGGGCGTGCGCAGCTCGAAGCGCCGCGGCGTCATTTCCACTTCACGGGCTTCGGGTTCCGCTCGTCGAAGTCCATCTGGTGCCAGTAGGGGTACGCCGGCGTCCGCGCGCTCGCGGCATCCAGCTTCTCGAGCTGCGCCGCGCTCAGCTTCACCTCCAGCGCCCCCAGGTTCGCCTTCAGCTGGGCCTCGTCGCGCGCGCCCATCACCACGTTGCACACCGTCGGGCGCGTGAGCAGCCACGCGAGCGCGATCTGCGGCACGGTGCGCCCCGTCTGGGCCGCCACCGCGTCGAGCGCGTCGACCACGCGGTACAGGTACTCGTCGTCGACCTCGGGCCCACCGACCGCGCCGCCCTTCGCGATGCGGCCGTCGCCCTTCGTGCCGCGGCGGATCTTGCCGGTGAGGCGCCCCCAGCCGAGCGGGCTCCACACCATGAGCCCGACCTTCTGATCGAGCCCCAGCGGCATCAGCTCGTGCTCGTAGTCGCGGCCGATGAGCGAGTAGTAGCCCTGGTACACCACGTACCGCGACAGCGCGTGCGCATCGCTGAACGCCAGCGACTTCATCACGTGCCAGCCCGAGAAGTTCGAGCAGCCGATGTAGCGCACCTTGCCCGCCCGCACGAGATCGTCGAGCGCGCGCAGCGTCTCTTCGACCGGCGTCAGCGCGTCGAAGCCGTGCATGAAGTACACGTCGATGTAGTCGGTGCGCAGGCGCTTCAGGCTCGCCTCGCACGCGCGGATCAGGTGCCACCGCGACGAGCCCTTGTCGTTTACGCCCGCGCCCATCGAGAACGTCGCCTTCGTCGCGATCAGCGCGTCGTGGCGCCGCGCCTCGAGCGCCGCTCCGAGGATCTCCTCCGACGCTCCGCGCGAGTAGATGTCGGCGGTGTCGAACATGTTCACGCCCGCCTCCAGGCAGATGTCGACGAGCCGCTTCGCCTCCGCCACGTCGCTCGAGCCCCAGCGCTCGAAGAACTGCCCCTTGCCGCCGAACGTCCCCGTCCCGTAGCTCAGCACCGGCACCTTCAGCCCCGAACCGCCCATCACGCGATGTTCCATGGGGCCGTTTGGTAGCAAGGGGCGCCCGAAGGTGCGATGTGAATCGTCGCGCTCGCCGTCGCCACCGGCTCGATCTTCATGCGCAGCATCGCGATCGGCGCGTGGCGAATCGTCTACGGTCTCGGAGTGTTGTCGGGGTGAGCCCGATGGGAGCCGCCGGTAACAGGCTCCCTCTAAGGCCCTCTTCGGTTTTTCCGAATCACCGGGCCAGGTTGGCGGCGTTACTCATGTTCAATGACGCACAGCATCGGCACGCCCCTCGGCTGGGCGGCCTTCAGCATCATCGTCCTCGTGCTGCTGGCGCTCGATCTGTTCGTCTTCCACCGCAAGTCTCACGAGGTGAAGATCAAAGAAGCGCTGATCTGGACAGCCGTCTGGATCTCGCTCGCCCTCGGCTTCGCCGGCTTCGTCTGGTTTCGCTTCGGCTCGCAGCCCGCGCTCGAGTACCTCACCGGCTACGTCATCGAGAAGGCGCTCTCGATCGACAACCTCTTCGTCTTCATGGTCGTGTTCGCCCACTTCGGCGTCGCGAAGAAAGACCAGCACCACGTGCTGTTCTGGGGCGTGCTCGGAGCGCTCGTCATGCGCGCCATCTTCATCGGCCTCGGCGCCGCGCTGCTCACCCGCTTCCACTGGGTCGCGTACGTCTTCGGCGCCTTCCTCGTCATCACCGGGGTCAAGCTGATCTGGCAGCGTGAGGACGAGCCCGACCCCGAGAAGGGCCTCGTCCTGCGCGCGGTGCGAAAGGTGGCCCCGAACCTCCCGAAGCTCGCCCTCGTGCTCATCGTCGTGGAGGCGACCGACCTCGTGTTCGCCGTCGACTCGATTCCCGCGATCTTCGCCGTCACGAAGGACCCGTTCATCGTCTACACGTCGAACATCTTCGCCATCATGGGCCTGCGCTCGCTGTACTTCGCGCTCGCCGGCATGATGGGCAAGTTCCACTACATCAAGCTCGGCCTCGCGCTCGTGCTGGGGTTCGTGGGCGTGAAGATGCTCATCTCGGGCGTGGTGCACGTGCCGGTCGCCGTCTCGCTCGGCGTCATCGTGCTGCTGATCGGCGGCTCGATCGCGGCGTCGCTCGCCTTTCCTCCGCACGGCAAGCCGAGAACGCAGTGAACACCGGCGCGCAGCTGGGCGTGGTCACCGCCCTCTCCGTGCTGAACGGAGTGCTCGCCGGCGCCGAGATCGCGATCGTCGCCGTCCGCAAGTCGCGCCTCGAGCAGCTCTCGCGCGAGGGCAGCGGAGCGGCGAAGGCGGTCTTACGCCTCCGCGACAACCCCGAGCGCTTCCTCGCCACCGTGCAGATCGGCATCACCGTCATCGGCGCCAGCGCCGGCGCGTTCGGCGGGGCGGCGATCGCCGAAGATCTCTCGAAGCTCGTCGCCCGCGTCCCCGCGCTCGCCGAGCATGCCTGGGGCCTGTCGTTCGCCGCCGCCGTCGTGCTCGTCTCTTACCTCTCGCTCGTCATCGGCGAGCTCGTGCCGAAGTCGCTCGCGCTCCGCGCCGCCGAGCCGTACGCGCTGCTCATGGGCCGCCCGCTGCTCTGGCTCTCGACCGCCGCGCGGCCGATCGTCTGGTTCCTGACCTTCAGCTCGAACCTGGTGCTCAAGCCGCTCCGCGACTCGACGAGCTTCACCGAGGCGCGGCTGTCGGCCGACGAGCTGAAGGCCGACGTCGAGGCGGCCGCGGCGTCGGGCAGCGTCGACCCCCAGGCCGGCGAGATCGCGTCGCGCGCCCTCGACCTCGCCGAGCTGACTGCGGCCGACGTGATGATCCCGCGCACGCGGGTGGTGTCGCTGCACGTGAACACTCCGATACAGGAGGCGGTGAAGCGGTTCGTCGAGGCCGGCCACCAGCGCGTGCTCGTGCACGAGGGCGACCTCGATCACGTCATCGGTCAGCTGAGCCTGCTCGACGCGCTGGCCGCCGAGGGCAGGGTGCCGCTGCGCGCCGTGGTGCAGCCCGTGCTGTCGGTGACCGACGTGCGGCGCGCGGTCGACGTGCTGAGCGAGCTGCAGCGCCGCGACGCGCGGCTCGCGGTGGTGGTCGAAGCTCACGGGCTGGTGGCGGGGCTCGTGACGCGCGACGACCTCATGCGCGAGCTGATGGGCGAGCGCACGCGGAGCACGGCGCCTCCGATTCGGCCGCAGGCCGACGGCTCGGCGCTGGTGCTCGGCACCGTGCCCGTGCGCCAGGTGAACCGGGAGCTCGGCTTTCACCTGCCCGACGAGGGCGAGTTCAGCACGGTGGCGGGGCTGTTCCTGACGCTGGCGCAGCACATCCCCGCGCCGGGCGAGGTCGTGAAGACGGTGAACGGGTTCACGCTGCAGGTGATCGCGGCGTCGCGCCGGCGCGTGCGGGCGCTGCGCATCGTGCCGCCGGCGCACCCGCACGCGTGAGACTGCGTCTATCGCGCCTTCTTGGCGTCACTTGAACGCCTGAACCTGAACGTGAACGTGAACGTGAACGTGAACGTCTTCGCGGCGTTGTCACCGTCGTTCACGTTCACGGTCATCCCATGGCCCAGCCGGTCACTGTGCCGGCAGCCCCTCGGGGTGGAACTCGCGCCCGCCCGTGACGAGGAAGCGCACCGCCTGCGCCCGCAGCGTCGCGGCCGGCACCTCCCACATCAGACCGTGGCCGTTGTACCCCTGCGCCTGCATCGCGGGCAGGTACGCCTTCGGGTCAGCGCGGAACAGCACCTTCAGCGCCTCGCCGCGCTTCTGCGCCGTCGCGGCCTCGAGCCCCATCGACACCGAGAGCTCCTCGGTCGTGAAGTTCGGAATCGTGATGTCGCCGACGCCCTCCTGCGCGAGCAGCGCCTTCTCGGCGCCGAGCATCCGCCCGACGTTCACCGGGTCGCCGGGGTCGATGACGACCTGCGCCACCGCGCGGAAGAACGGGAACAACGCGAAGTACTCGGGCGACTGGAACGTGATGCCCGTCTTCGCGACGATCAGCAGCCCGATGCGGTCGCGGATCTCGGTGCCCGTGAGGATGTTCGAGAGCCCGCCGCCCGGCACGTTCAGCACCGCCGTCTTGATGCGCGGGTCTACCGCGGCGACGTTCGCGCCCATGATGCTGCCCAGCGAGTTGCCGAAGTAGGCCGCGTCGGTCGCGAAGTCGCCCGCGCCGTCGCCGTCGAGGTCGAGCTTCGGCAGCGCGCGCACGAGCTGCATCTGGTCGACCGCCATCTGCCGGAAGTTCTCGCGCGCCTTCGCCAGGTTCTCGATCTCGAAGAAGTCGAGCGCGCTGCCGCGGTGCCCGTGGCTCGGAGCGTCGATGCCCGCGCAAGCGATGCCCGCCTTCGCGAACAGCTGCCCGAGCTCGACGCAGAACGAGTCGGCGTACGTCGTCGCCGTCGAGTTGCGGTTGTTGATGCCGTGCGCGCCGATCACGAACGGCCAGCCGCCCGCGGGCTTTACGCCCTTCGGCACCACGAGCGTGAAGCGCAGCGGCACCTTCGGCGCGGCACCCGGGTTCTGCACCCACTCGTCTTTCCACACGCCGTTCTCGCGCAGATCGTGCGACGGGTACGTGCCGTAGATGATGGCGTCGATCGCGTCGGCCGGCCGCGCCCACGACCACTTCTCGGTCCACGGCAGCAGCATCGACCAGTCGGCGTCGGCCGGAGTCCACTTGCCGTCGAAGTAGAGCCCGTCGTCGCGCTGCAGCATGCCGTGCGGAGCGATCGTCATCGGCGCCGGGGGCAGCGCGTCGAGGCCTTGCACGATGGTCTTGAAGCGCTGCGACACCGGAGCGCCGCTGACCGGCAGCGCCAGCAGCACGTCGGAGTCGGGGACGCCGAGCGCCTTCGCCGCCAGCGCGCACCGCTCGAGCATCGCGCGGTCGAGGTCGAAGCCGCGGCCGAGCAGCGCGCCGCCTTCCGTCTTCAGCCCCTTCTTGACGACGAGCATGCCGTTCGTGCCTTCGGGCAGCGCGCGCGTCGGCCGCGCGAGCACGAACTCGGGGAAGTCGTCGGGCACCGCCTTGCCTTCGGCGATGAGCCCGTCGCGCGAGGACTCGGCGGGGACGTCGGCCTCGAGCACCGTCCACGCGCCGTCCATCTCGATGAGCCGCGCGAACGCGCCGCTCAGGCTCGCGCGGTCGAGCCGCTCGCTCGTAGGCAGCAGCGTCGGCCCGTAGTTGCCGATGCCCTCGAGGTTCGCGAGCACGGCGCCGTAGCCGTCGAGCAGGTCGCGCATCGGGCGGTTCGCGGCCTTCGCGGGAATGAACGGCTTCCAGAACTGCGGCCGGGCGACGGCGCGCTGATCCGGAAACGGGTTCTGCAGGCTCTGGGCGTCGGCGCTGTAGAGCAGGTGCGGGGGCTCGACGCCCGGGCCGCAGGCGGACACGAGCGCGAGGAAGAACGAGAGGTGCTTCATGCTCCATGGATGCCACGGGCGGCGCTTCTTCCAACTGCGCGCCGCGTCAGACGCGTCACGTGCGGGTGACGGCCGCGATCGCCTTCTTGCGCAGGTTTGCCTGGGCCTTGGTGCCGAAGCTCTCGAGGGGAATCGCGGTGCCGTCCTTCCTCACGAGCGTGAGCTGGTAGACGATGGTGGTCAGCTCGTTGCGGCGGCCGACCTCCTGGCTGACGATCTCGAGCTCCTCGATGTCCTTCGCGGCGATCTCGAGGGTGCGCTCGGGCAGCGGCCGCCAGCGCCAGGTGAGCGTGATGCCCTTCGGCCTGGCGTCGATGGCGCAGCTCATGGCGGCCTTGCTGGCCTCGAGCAGGGCCATGCCCCCGCCGAAGGCGGTGAACGCGATGGGGATGAGGCGCATCGGCATGGGGAGGTTGCGCCACATCGTCATGCCGAAACCGGCGAAGACGGCGCTGAAGGCGCTGCTGGCGCCGCTCATGACGCGGGCGCCCGGCGTCGGGCCTTCGAGGCGGAAGTGGTGCTTGTTCTGCGTGATGATCGCGTACGAGGTGATCGGAGGCGACTCGAGGAAGGAGAGGGGGTTCATGGCCAGGCTGAGTGTTGGATGAAGAGGACAGCGCTGCGGTTCGATGTCTCTAAGACGTTCGCTCGGCGGTATCGCGCCTTCTGTGCAGCGGACGGGGTCGATCCTGGCGAGTTCGCGGAACGGGCGCTCACGGAGCTCATGGAGGACCACCACTTTGGCATGAAGGGCTCAGCGGGTGGCCGGTAGCCATTCCATCGAAGTCCGCTCCACGTCTGCCCAGCGCTGCTCGAAGAGGTAGCTCTCGATCGTCCAGTTCACAGCCGGTGTCACCAATGGATGATCCCGGAAGCGCCTCACGACCCATGCAAAGCGGCGGCTTCCCGTCGGCATCGGTCGCCCGCAGCATCGGCAGCTCCGGGCACTCGGGCCCCAGCGCCATCAGCGTGACGAGCAGCAGCACGCCCGCATCAGAGCCCACGCGGCTGCGCCGAGTCCATCCCTCCGATGGCAGGGAGATGCCCGGCCATATATGGTGCCATGTATGGCATCCCGCATGTTCAAGACGACCGTGTACCTCGAGCGTGCCGATCTCGAGGTGCTCCAGCGCCTGGCTCGGGAGCAGCGCGAATCGAGCGCCCAGCTGATCCGCCGCGCCATCCGCGTCCTCGGCGAGAAGGAACAGCCGCGAGACGTCCCGAGCTTCATCGGTTGCGTCGACAGCGGGGGGCTCAATCTCTCGGGGAGGGTCGACGAAATGCTCGGTGAATGGGCGCGGGCCGAGAACACCCGTCGCATGCATCGCCGTCGCCGCCGGTGAGCCTCGTCATCGACACCGGAGTTCTGGTCGCCGCCGGCGATGTCTCCGATCCCGCTCACGGCAGCAGCCGAAAGACGCTCGAGCAGGCCATGAAGAAGGGCGAGCGCCTGATGGTGCCCGCACTCGTCCTGGCCGAAACGGCCTACCTCCTCGAGACCGCCGGAGTCCGACCCGCCGTCGTCGTTCTCGTGCAAAACCTGCTCGCCGGAGTATTCCGGCTCGAGCCGCCCATGCCGGAGGACCTGCGACGGGCGATCGAGATCGAGGAGCAGTACGCCGTCGGGCTGACAGACGGGACCGTCGCCGCGCTCGCGGAACGCATCGGCTGCCGAATCGCCACGCTCGATCGCCGACACTTCTCCGCGCTTCGTACTCGCAAGGGCAAGCCGTTCAAGCTGGTGCCCTGAGCGCCTCAGAGCCCACGCGCCTTCAGCTCGTCCACCGCTCGCAGGTACAGCCCCGGCGCGTCGAACCCATCGGTCCACCCGATCTGCGCCCAGTGATCCGCCTCCACCTCCGCGATCACCTCGCCCCAGCGCTGCGACGACGCCGGCACGATGCCGTCGTTCGGCCCGGCCTTCCGCTCCAGCACCGCGTGCGGCGCCAAGAGCAGCGGGTTCATCCCCCGGCCTCCGCGCGCGACCAGCGACGCGTACCAGACGCCCCGCGCGTCCGGCACCTCGGCGTTGAACCGCTTCATTTCCTCCGTCGTCAGCGCGAAGAACACGCTCACGTCGAGGCCCAGCGTCTCGGCGATCGCCTTGAGGCCCAGCTTCGCGCCCAGCGACGTTCCGAAGTCCGCGACCGGCGTCCCATGATGCGGCGTCCCGATCGTGATCAGCGACGCGACGCGCGGCGCCAGCCCCAGCCGAGACAGCGCGTACCTCGCGTCCAGCCCGCCCAGGCTGTGCGCGATCAGGTTCACCTTCTTCGCGTCGATCGCGCTCACCGCCTCCGCGAGCTGCTTCGCCCGCTCCGGCACCGACGCGAACGGCGAGAGCTTGGGCAGGTGCACCTGGGCGCCCAGCTCCGTCAGCCTCACCGGCACGCCGCGGAAGTACTCGCGCCGCACTCCGGCCACCGCGATCTCGCGGAAGCCCGCGAGCCCGTGCGCCAGCACCAGCGGGTAGCGCAGCTTCTCGGCCGGCCGGCGGAGCTTTCGCCCGACCTGCTGGCGGACCCGGCGGATGTACAGCCACCACGCCAGCAGCACCGCCACCAGCGCGACGGCGACACTCAGCGCGATCGCGACATGCAGGCTCACGCCCCTCACCCTGTCCCTCTCCCCTACGAGGGGAGAGGGGACTCGCTTCGCTACCCTTTGCCCTTGCGCGGCCTCGGGATCGCATACGCATCGAGCCGGTTCAGCATCGTTCGCCGCGAGATGCCCAGCTGCTTCGCCGCCAGCGTCTGGTTCCCGCCGTTCGACTCCAGCGCCGACATGATCCGCTGCCGCTCCGCCTCGAACTCCGGAGTGCCGCTCCCCGCCTGCACCGCCACGTGCGCGCCCGACAGCCGCTCCCGCTCCAGCACCGGCGCCGAGAACTTCTCTTGCGGCAGATCCTCCGGGCCGATCACGTTCCCGTTGCAGAGCAGCGTCGCGCGCTCCAGCACGTTGCGCATCTCACGCAGGTTCCCCGGCCACGCGTACGCCTTCAGCATCGAGAGCGCCTCGGTCGACAGCGACGGCTCGGGCGAGCGGTGAAACTGCCGCGCCGCGCGCGCGATGAAGTGCCGCGCCATGCTCTCGATCTCGGCCGCCCGGTCGCGCAGCGGCGGAATCACCAGCGTCACGCCGTTGAGGCGGAAGAACAGGTCTTTGCGGAACACGCCCTTCTCGATGCTGCCCTCGAGGTCCCGGTGCGTCGCCGCCACGAACCGCACGTCGATCGGCCGCGCCTTCACGTCGCCGACACGAATCACCTCTTTCGCCTCGAGCACGCGCAACAGCTTCGCCTGCGTCGAGATCGGCATCTCGCCGATCTCGTCGAGCAGCACCGTGCCTCCGCTCGCACTCTCGAGCAGGCCGATCTTCGTCTTCACCGCCCCGGTGAACGCGCCCTTCTCGTGCCCGAACAGCTCGCTCTCGAGCAGCGTCTCGGTGAGCGCCGCGCAGTTGAGCCGCAGGAACGGGCCCTTCTTGCGCGCGGAGTGGTTGTGCACGCCTTCCGCGAACACTTCTTTCCCCACGCCCGTCTCGCCGAGCAGCAGCACCGGAATGTCGCTCTGCGCGACCCGCTTCAAGAGCGCGTGCAGCGCCTCCATCTGCGGGTCCTTCACGACGATGCCGGGCACCACGTTCTGCGTGACCTCGTCGGCGCCGGGCCCCGGCTTCAGCTCGATGCGCGCGCACGCCTCGCCGAACAGCTGGTCGGGGTCGCGGCCGTCGGGCCCGTACACCGCGTGGCCCACCCGCACCGGCGCGTTGCGCGCCTGGCACGCGTCGGCCAGCCGCTTCGCCACGTCTTTCCCCTTCGCCTCGCCGAACACCACCGCCTCGTACTCGCCGGGGCCGTACGCCGCGATCAGGTCCGTCGGCGCCAGCTTGTCGAGCAGCACCTGCTGCACCACCGCCGGCGACGCCGCGCCCTCGAGCTGAACGCGAAGCACCGTGAACGCGACGCCCGACGCCTCGGCGCGCGAGCACTCTTCTTCCAGGCGGCCCTCGAAGTACGCGTGGCTCCACAGCCGGCGGCCGCGCTGCGCCTGGGCCGAGCGCGAGATGCGCTGCACGATCAGCGTCACCGCTCCGAGATCGATCGAGTCGCCCGGCGCCACCGGAGCGTGCTCCGACGACTCGAGCTTCCGCCCGCGCACGCGCGTGCCGTTGATGCTGCCCAGGTCCTCCACCGTCATCGGCGGCCCGATGCGCAGCACCGCGTGGCGGCGCGACAGCGCGGGCACGTCGATCCACACGTCGCACTCTTCGCTGCGCCCGATCACCCACTCGCCGCCCGCAGGCAGCGTCTTGTGCGTCACCGTGTCGCCCGAGAAGATGAGCAGGCGCATCGAGCCCGGCACCTGCGCCGCGAGCTCGTCGAACGACGACTCCTGCAACGTGGCCGACGGGGGACTCTGATTCAAGGTCTCACCTGCAAGCCATTCTCTCCGAGCAGATGCTCCCGTTGCACTCTTCTTCCGATCGGCACGTGAAGACCGTACCGCTCGTGCAGAGGGTCTTGCACTGGTACTCGCAGGTTTTCGCAGTCCCGCAGACCCACTCCCCGGGGCACCGCAGCGTCGCAGGCATCTCCGGACAGTCGCACGCGGCCTGGCACGCGCGCGCTCCGCTTCCACACGACGATGTCCAAGCCAGGAGCACGAGCGCGAGCACCCACCGCATCTGCCCTGCGCCTCTATCACGTCGCCCCTGTGAACTGGAGTGGGCAACTCCCTCGAGAGGCTCCGCTCCACCTCGACGCTCGCGGTCGCAGATCGGCGGAAACAGGCTGCGCCCGGGCGGATCGACAGTTGCACCGGTAGCCGCCGACCATGCGTAAAGCGCTCTTTTCCTCGTTGATCGCCGCGGCGCTCGCAGGCTGCACCTGCTCCGGAACCACCGGAGCGCCCTGCCAGGCCACCTCCGAGTGCGGCACCGGCAGCACCTGCCTGCCGATCGGCACCTGCGCCGTCGCCTGCGGCGAATCGACGGGGGGCTGCATCACCGGCGAGAAGTGCAGCCAGGGCGGAGGCTGCGTGCCCGCCGACCGCTGCGGCGCCGACCCCGACTGCGCGAGCGGAGACCTCTGCCAGGTCGGCTCCTGCGGCCAGCCGTGCAGCGGCAACAGCTGCGGCAACGGCTACTCGTGCGAGGCCGACGGCCACTGCAAGCTCATCCCCATCGGCGGCACCGGCGGCGGCAGCGCGAGCAGCTGCGGCGGCGAGCTGTTCGAGTCGACCCACGTGCAGGCGAACTTCCTCGTCGTGCTCGACTACTCGGGCAGCATGATGGAGAGCATCACCGGCGGCACCAAGTGGGGCGTGGCCGCCCAGTCGCTGCGGAACGTGACGATGCAGTACCAGTCGCAGATCCGCTTCGGGCTGTCGTCGTTCTCTTCTTCGACGCGGTGCGACTCGGGCCGGAACCTGGTCCCCGTCGGAGACAACACCGCCGCGGCCATCTCGATGGCGCTGCCTGCGACGGTCAACGGCAACGGCACCCCGATCGGCGGCGCGCTGCGCGTGGCCCAGAGCGAGCCGAGCATCAAAGACACGACGCGCGCGAACTTCGTGATGCTCGTGACCGACGGCAAAGAGAACTGCAACGGCAACCCGGTGAACGAGGTGCGCGCGCTGACGATGGCCGGCATCAAGACGTTCGTGGTCGGCTTCGGCTCCGACGTCGACGCCACCATGCTCGCGAACATGGCGGTCGCGGGCGGCACCGCGCGCAACTCGACGCCGCGCTACTACCAGGCGGACGACCCGGCGTCGTTGAACGCCGCGTTCGCGTCGATCGCGCAGGGCGCCATCGGCTGCGAGTTCCGGCTCGCCCAGACGCCGCCCGACCCGAGCAAGATCTTCGTCTACGTGAACGGCCAGGGCATTCCGCGGGACCCGAGCAAGCAGGTCGGGTGGGACTACACGACGCCGATGAACGACCGCATCAGCCTGTACGGCACCGTCTGCGACGTCGTCGCGAACAACCCCGGCGCGAAGGTGCAGATCATCTACGGCTGCCCCGACCCCACCATCATCGAGGGCGGCGGCAACAACGACGGCGGCTTCATCGGTGGCCTCGATGGCGGCATCATGATCAACTGACGGGCGGTGACGGCGAGTCGGCAGTCAGCAGTCGGCAGTTCGCAGTTCAGACTCAGCGTGCTGCTGCTGCTCTCGTGTACCACGGCAGATCAGTACCGCGTGCGCCGCGCCCCCGACGCCGAGCTCATCACCGTGCTCGTGCCCGGCTACCGCGGCAGCTTCCTCTACGAGGGCGAGCGCCGCGCCTACCTCAACATCGGCGACGCCTTCAGCCGCGGCGACTTCCCGCTCGGCAGCTGCGCGGCCGGCCGCGCTCCGCTCGAGCCCGGCGGCCCGATGACGAAGTTCGTCATCTTCCCCTACGTCAACGACGTCTACGCCGGCCTCATGGAGTGGGGCCGCGACACGCAGCCCGGCTTCACCGCCTTCGGCTACGACTGGCGCAGAGATCTCACCGAGACCGCGAAGGAGCTGTGCGACTTCATCGGCCCGCGCAGGGCCCGCATCATCGCGCACAGCATGGGCGGCGTCGTGACGATGCTCGCCTCCGCGCAGTGCGGCGCCCGGCTCGAGGCGATCGCGTTCGCCGGCGTTCCCTTTCGCGGCTCGCCCGGCGCGTTCGACGATCTCTTCCTCGGCACCCCCACCGTCCGCAACACCACGCTGCTCAGCCCCGAGGCCCTGTGGACGTTCTCGTCGACCTGGCAGCTGCTCCCGCGCACCGACGACTTCTTCGCCGGCCCCAGCGGCGAGAAGGTCACCGTCCCCATCTCCGACGCCGCCACCTGGCGAACGTGGTCCCAGGCATGCCCCGCGCTCCTCGAGCAGCGCCTCGCCGACCGCGCGAAGCTGCCCGTCTCGTTCGACGCTCCCGCCGGCGCCCGCGCCCTCGCGATCATCGGCCGCGGCCGCCCCAGCGTCTCGGCGATGCGCCGGCAAGGTGACTTCTTCGACTTCTCCGCCCCGCTGAAGGAAGACGGCGACGGCACCGTCACCGCAGCGAACGCCGCGCCGCCGTTCGCGCACGAGGCGGTGCTCACGGAGCTCGAGCACCAGACGCTGCTCAACGACCCCGAGGTGCGCGAGGCCATCGCCGCCTTCTTCGCGAGGAGCGCGCAGCCGTGAGCGCCGCGCTCGTCTTCCTCGTGCTGGCGGCGCCGTGGCGGCAAGGCCCGCCCATGGCCGTCGCGAGAGAGGCCCACACCGCGACCGTGCTGCGCGACGGAGGCGTGCTCGTCGCCGGCGGCCGCCCGGGCAGCCGCGGCGCCCTCGCCTCCGTCGAGCTGTACGACGACGCGCAGAGCCGCTGGCTTCCCCTCGCCAGCATGGGCGTGGCGCGCGAGCGGCACACCGCCACGCTGCTGCTCGACGGCCGGGTGCTGGTGACCGGCGGCATCGGCGCCGACTCGGGGACCCTCGCGTCGGCCGAGCTGTACGACCCGGCCACCGACACGTGGCACGACGCCGGCACGCTCTTCGGCGCACGCATCGGTCACCGCGCGACGCTGCTCCCCGACGGCCGCGTGCTCCTCACCGGCGGCGCGTTGCTGATCGTGCCGCTCGACGTCGTCGACGTCTTCGAGCCGCCCGGCCGGTGGACGCGGGTGAGCGCCATGCTCGACGGGCGCGAGTCGCACAGCGCTGCCCTCGTGCCCGGCAACCGGGTGCTGGTCGCGGGCGGCCGCCTGCTCACCAGCACGTCGCGGGGCTCCGAGCTGTTCGACCTCGACGCCGGCCGGTGGCAGCGCGGGCCCGACATGTTCATCGACCACGTGAACGCCGCGACCGCGGTGCTGCCCGGCAACGAGGTGCTCATCGCCGGAGGCGCTCCGGCGTTCATCAACGACCTGGCCTCGAGCGACCTGTGGGTCCCGGGCTCCAGCGCGTTCTTCATCCTGCCGAACTCCGCCTTGCGCTACTACGGCTCGGCGGTCGTGCTGCGCGACGGCCGCGCGCTGCTCGCGGGCGGGTCCGATCAGTTCGGCCAGAACCCCGTCGCCGGCGCGGTGATGTTCGACCCGGCCGCGAAGCAGTGGCGCGACGCCGGCACGCTCCTCGTCGCGCGAACGTGGCAGGCCGCGGCGCCGTTGCCCGGCGGCCAGGCGCTCGTGAGCGGCGGGCGCGTGGGCTCGGAGGCCTCGGCGACCACCGAGCTCTACGACCCGTCGCTGGGCCGCTCGTGCACGTCGGGCAGCCAGTGCGGCACGGGCCTGTGCGTCGACGGCGTCTGCTGCGACACCGCGTGCGATCGGCCCTGCGAGGCCTGCAACCTCCCTCAGGCTCCCGGGACCTGCACGCCGGTGCGCGCCGGCGAGCCGGGCTCGCCGAGCTGCGCGCCCTTCATCTGCGCCGGCGACGCCGGCACCTGCACCTCGGCGTGCGCCTCCAACGCGCAGTGTGCGCCGGCCGGCTACTGCACGGGCACCACGTGCCTTCCGCGCTCGCCGCTGGGCACGCCGTGCGACGCCGGCGACGCGTGCCTCCGTGGCATCTGCGCCGACGGCGTGTGCTGCGACTCGGCGTGCAGCGGGAAGTGCGACGTCTGCGACGCGCCGGGCCACGCCGGCACCTGCACCGTGCTGCCGCTGGGCGCCGAGGGCTCGCCGTCGTGCGCGCCCTACGTGTGCAGCGGCGAGAGCAACGGCAAGTGCCGCGGCACGTGCCGGGACGAGTCGCACTGCGTCGCCGGCGAGCCGTGCGTGGGCGGGGTCTGCGGCGGCAAGGCGCAGCCGCCACCGCCACCGTCGAAGGCGTGCGGCTGCTCGAGCGCTGCGGCGCTCGCCCCGCTGCTCGCGCTGGCGGGGCTACGGCGGCGCAGGCGGCGCTACCGGTAGCAGCTCGGGGCAGGGCGCCGGCTCGAGCCCCGGCAACTTGAGGAAGGGCACCTTGCCCAGCTCGCCCTCGGAGGCGGGCGGCGCGCTCATCAGCGCGTTCTTCGACGTGAGCCAGTTCCACAGCCCGAGCGCCATGACGCCGAACAGCGCGGCAGAGAGCGCGCCGTAGGCGATGCAGAGGCTGGGGCCCGGGCCGCCAACGCCGTCGCGGCAGGTGCTCGTCGCGGCGAGCGCGATCGAGGCGACTCCGAAGAAACCTCCGGCGACGCCGAAGACGGTGGCGACGACGTTGCCGGGGTGATCGATCTCGAGCACGTTTTCGCGCCTCACGCGGCGCTTGAGGCCCGACTCGGTGGTGACCAGCAGCGACTCGTCGTCGCCGCCGGCGATGGTGGCCTCGACCGTGCCGCGAGGCAGGAACAGGGTCGACGAGGTGGCGCAGCCTGACAGGACGAGGCTGAGAAGTAGGGTGTGGCGCACGCGGCCGGCCGTTATAGCCTCGTCGCGCTTGGAGAAGATCGTGTACCGCGACGGCATCGTGACCACGATCGACACCGTCCGCTCGCGGCTCACCCCCCGCATCAAGGCGCGGCTGTTGAGCGAGGCCGGCGTCGACGAGAAGGTCAGCAAGCCGTCGTACCCGTTCGACAGCCTCAACGCGGTGACGCGCGTGCTCGCCGAGGAGCTCTTTCCCGGCCGCTCGATCGACGAAGCCACCTTCGAGCTCGGCCTGCTGTCGCTGAAGACGTACGGCCACACGGTGATGGGCGCCGCGCTGTTCGCGGTCATCCGGCTGCTCGGCCCGCTGAAGATCGTGAAGCGCCTGCCGGGCACGTTCCGCCAGTTCAACAACTACGCCGAGGTGAAGGTCGAGATCACCTCGGAGAAGAGCTGGGAGCTCGATCACAACGAGGTCGGGCCGTACCCGCACATGATCCGCGGGAACATGCAGGCGGCCGGCGAGCTGTTCGGGTGGAAGGGGCTCGAGGTGAAGCTCCTCCACTACGACGGGCACCGCGCGCGCTACCGCGTCTCGTGGGAGTGACGGCTCAGTCGTTCTGATTCGTGTTGCGAACGCGCAGCGTGCCCATCAGCCGATCGAGCCACATGTGGCTGATGCCGTAGTTCTTGTCGGGCACCGCGAAGTGGTGCGCCATGTGGTGGCTGCGCATGCGCTTGCCCCACTCGGTCAGCGGCTTTCTGAAGTGCGTCGACCAGTGCGTGAAGTCGTACCAGAGGTAGCCGAACAGCATGCCCGACCAGTACGGGACCGTGATCTGCGGCGCGCGCAGCAGGTAGAGCAGCCCCGCGATCAGCGCGATGACCGGCAGCGACGCGCCGATCGGCATCACGAGCCGCTGATCGTCGTCGGGGTAGTCGTGGTGATAGCCGTGGAGGATCTGGTGCATGCGCCGCGTGAACGGCGAGTTGCCCTCCCAGTGGAAGAGGCTCTTGTGCAGCGTCCACTCCATGATCTGCCAGCCGAACCACCCGACCGGCAGCATCGCCACCGCCCACAGCGGCGTCGTCACCCCGGTCGCCAGCGCGTACCCGAGAATGAACAGCCCCGCCGGGATGTAGAGGATGAACGGCGTCGACGGGTGAACCTTCGAGAAGAACTCGAAGAAGTCGCTCTCGAACATCCGGCCCCTCTGATGCCGCACGTAATCCTTCATGGCGAAATCCTTTAGTACCTTCAGGCGATTAACAGCAAGCCCCCGAAGGGTTGAAACCGGGGTGGTGTCTTTGACACGTTAAGGGTCGCACGAAGCGGTCATGCTCAGGTTGCTCGCCCGAAAGATTCCGATCGATTCCGCGACCCCCGAGGAGTCGCTCGTCGAGCGCGCCCAGGGGGGCGAGAGCGAGGCCTTCAAGGCTCTCTTCGATCGCCACGTCGGGTCGGTTCGCCGCTTCCTGCGCGACGTGCTGCGCGACGGCCCCACCGCCGACGAGGCCACGCAAGAGACGTTCGTCCGCGCCCACGCGCAGCTGTCGAAGCTCGAGCAGCGCGCGCGCGTGAAGGCGTGGCTGCTCGGCATCGCGCGCAACGTCGCGTTCGAGCACCGGCGGGCGCGGCGTGACGAGGTCGAGCTCGACGACTCCGAGGCGCCGATCGAGGCCGTGATTCCTTCGCCCGACCCCGAGCGGCTGCTGCTCGATCGCGAGCTCGAGCGCCAGTTCGACACTGCGCTCGGCGCGCTCTCGGCGCACCGCCGCGCGGCGCTCGTGCTGCGGCTCGATCACGGGCTCGCGTACGAAGAGATCGCAACGCTCATGGGTTGGACCTTGCCGATGGTGAAGAACGAGATCCACCGCGCACGGCTGAAGCTGCGCGAGGCCATGCTGCCGCACCTGGGGGCCCGGTCATGAAGCCCTGCCCGAGCCGCCTGCAGCTCGAGTCCGCCGTGCTGGGCGACGCGCCCGCCGGCCGCCTGGGCGAGTACGACGCGCACGCTTCGTCGTGCGCGCGCTGCCGTCACGAGCTGAACTGGCTGCGCGCCGAGTCCGCGCTGTTCGCGCAGCGCCACGCGCGCGAAGAGGTGAGCCGCCTGTGGGAGACCGTCGACGCCAAGAACGCGTCGAAGCGCGGCCGCGGCCTCACCCGCGTGATGCTCGCCATCGCCGCCTCGCTGCTCGTCGCGATCGCCGCCGGCCGCTTCGGCAGCGGGTCGCGCGGCGGCCCGCACAAGAGCTCCGAGCCGGTGCCGATGTCGCTCGAGATGATGTCGGTCGATCAGGGCGGCTCGGGTGAGCTCGCGACGATGCCCTGCTACACGCCGGGCTTCGGCATCGCGTGCGGCGAAGTCGAATACGCGTCGCGCTGAGCCGCGTTAAGGTGCGCGCCCCGTGCGCGCCTTCGCGATCTTCGTGCTCTCGCTGACGTCGTCGTGCCTGTGCGGCATCAGCGGGCCTCCCAGCACGCTGAACAGCGGCACCTACGTGGCGCAGAGCTTCAGCCTGCTGCCCGGAGCGACCCTCGTCTTCGACACCGCGGCGAAGAGCGGCACGCTGACCCCGCCGGGAGGCGCCGCCATCGCGCTCGGGCTCGCCGCGGTGCCCGAGGCGGACTGGCCGACCGGGTGCCCGACGAACACGCGCGTGACGGTGCTCGAGGCCTACACCCTGACGCCCGCACCGCTCGACGCCGGCACCGTGTTCTGGCTCGCGCCCCGGCTCACCGCCGGCTGCGGCGTCGACGGCGCGAAACCAGGCCAGGTCGTCATCGAGTCCACGATGGGCGGCGCGCAGGGGACCTCCTTCGACCGGATTCCGTGACCGCTTGCGCCGGTACGCCGCCTTCGCCCTCTTCGCCGCCGTCCTCATCGCGGGCCTGCTGATCCGCCTCTCGCGCATCCCCGCGCTGAACGTCGACCCGCGCTGGTACACGCTCGGCAGCCTCGCCCGCGAGCTCGCGCAGGAGAAGCAGTCGTACGACCTCGTGGTCAACGCGCTCGGCGGAGTGAACGGCCCGTACGGCGTCATCAGCGAGGAGCACAAGCAGTTCTTGAAGGCCCTCTTCTCGCGCGGCGAGTACGAGCTGCTCGACGAGCAGCCGCAGCTCACGCTCCCGCTGCTCGGCCAGGGGCTGCAGCTGCTCGCCGGCAAGCGGCCGTACGCCGAGGCCGCGCCGCTCCCTCAGCCGCGCACCGAGGCGCTCGGCCTGCCCACCGGAAAATCCGGCCTCACCGGCGAGCCGTACCTGAAAGACCTCGGCGATGGCTTCGTCTACGGCGACCGGCTCGATCGCGACAAGGCCTCCCGCGCCGCCGACTCGCAGCGCCTCGCCGAGGTGCTCGACGGCGTCGCGCTCGGCTGGCTCACCGTCGAGGGCTTCGACATGTCGCGCTTCGCGGCCTCGTTCGTCGAGACGCTCACCGCGCAGGGCCACACGCTCGACGCCGTCGACCAGCGGCTCGCGGCGAACTTCGGGGACCTCGAGCGCAACGGCAAGCCGGTGGCGACGCCGCTGTGGGTCATCACGGGAAAACGGAACGCGGGCGAGCCGCTGATGCTGCCCGTGCCCCACGCCCAGCTCGTGCTGCGCGTGCGCGGGCCGAAGGTGAACGCGGACGTCACGTTCTACCCGAGCCTCGATCTGGCCGGCGACGGCAGCGGCGGCGCCCGCTTCCGCGCCGACGTCACCGCCGACCAGAGCTGGACGGGCGGGTGGGTCGCGCACACGTACTCGAAGGAGCAGCTCGTGCGCGCGCTCGAGCTCATGCTGCTGATGCGCAGGGAGCTGCGCGCGAAGGTGGCGAGCAAGCAGCTGCCGCTCGACGGCTACTTCTCGCTCGGCGTGTGCACGCTCGCGCCCGCGGTCGTCGAGCAGGCGGTGTACGGCAAGACGACGCTGTGGCCGCTGACGCACGACCCGGCGCTGTTCGACGGCGAGGGCGAGCTCGACCGCCTGGTGCGCGCGCTGCCGCACGACGGCCGCGACGACGCGGCGCCGGCCGACGAGCGGCTGGTGGGCTCGCTGCCGTGGCGCAAGCTCGACGACGTCCCCTTCAAGTTCTTGTCTCGTGAGCTGGTGCGGTTGAAGCTCATGGGAGAGACATGAAGCGCGTGCTCGCCTGGCTCATCGCTCTGCCGCTCGCCGCAGTGCTGGGGCTGTTCGCGTACTCGTGGTGGCGCGAGCGCGGCTTCGTGGGAGATCACCCTCCGCCCGGCAAGCTGCACTCGGAGTCGCGCGCGCACGCGATCGAGGCGCTCGGCGCCGAGCCCGCGGTCGTCTTCATTCACGGCAACCCGGGCAGCTGCCTCGACTTCCAGCCGGTGATGAACGTGCTGTCGCCCCGGCTGCGCACGCTCGCGTTCGATCGCCCCGGCTACGGCTGGAGCCGCAGGCCTTCGGCCGAGATGACCCCCTCCGAGCAGGCGGCGTTCATTCACGAGGCGGTGAAGTTCCTCGGCTACACGCGGCCGATCATCGCGGGCTTCTCGTACGGCGGGCCGGTCGCGCTGGCGTACACGCTCGACTACCCGGCCGAGGTCGGGGGCCTCGTGCTGCTCGCGGCGGTCGGCGACCCCGGCGAGAAGCACGTGATGAGCGAGGCGCAGGCGAAGCTGCTCGGGCCGGCCGGGCCGCTGATCGCGTGGGGCCTGGGGCCCATCGTCGGGCCGGGCGCGGTGGCCGAAGGCTACGCCGATGCGTTCTCGCCGAAGCCGGTCGACGAGGCCGTCGTCGAGCGGGGGAAGTGGCTCATCACGCGGCCGCCGTCGCTGCTGGCGTCGGCGCGCGACTGGCACGTGCTCGAGGCCGAGCTGCCGAAGCTGGCGGCGCGCTACGCCGAGGTGCGGGTGCCGGTCGAGATCGTCTCGGCGAACCAGGATCGCATCGTGGGGCCGAAGCACGGCGACTATCTCGCCGCGCGGCTGCAGGGCGCGCACAAGGTCGACGTCGAGGGCGCCGGGCACCAGCTGATGTCCACACACACGCAGGCGGTGGCCGATGCCGTGCTGCGTGCGGCGGCGCGACGCTCGCCATGATCGCCCTGCTCGCGGTGCTGGCGCTGACGGCCGCCGACAAGGACAGCGAGTACGAAGAGACGCTCATCCAGTGGGGGCTGCAGCAGCACGCGGTCGAGCGCGAGAGCGCGCCCGAGGGGAAGACGGTCGAGGCGGTGCTGACGGCGCGCGAGGACGTCTTCTCGGACAGCGACCCGCTCACCTGGCCGCGCATCTTCCACGCGCGCACGCGCGAGAACGTGGTGCTGCGCGAGGTGCTGCCGCTGATGAAGCCGGGCGACCCGTGGACGCAGGTGAAGGCGGCCGAGATCGAGCGCAACCTGCGCGCGCTCGTCATCATCGCGGTCGCGAAGGTGGTGCCGGTGAAGGGGCCGAACGGCGGCGTCATCGTGCTCGCCGTCACGAAAGACCGCTGGTCGTTCCGCGCCAACTGGAGCTACTCGCTCGTGGGCAGCGTGCTCGAGTACCTGCACGTGCCGATCACCGAGGTGAACCTGCTCGGCCAGGGCATCGAGGTGACGCTCGACCCCGAGCTGCGCCGCGACACGTTCATTCTCGGGCAGGAGGTCGTCTGGCGCCGCGTCGCGGACTCGCGGATTCTGGTGCGCCAGGCCGCCGGCATGGTGCTCAATCGCGGCACCGCGAAGCCCGAGGGCAGCTACGGCCTCGCGCAGGTGGCGCTGCCGCTCATCACGCTCGACCAGAAGTGGGGCTTCAACGTGTTCGGCACGTGGGACATTCGCCGGGTGCGCATCTTCCGCGGCTCGCGCATCTGGGAGCTCGGCTACCCCGACGACGACGAGCCCGAGTCGACGGTCTCGTACATCTACGACCGGCGCGTCATCGACGTCGCGGCGCTCGGCACGCGGCGCTTCGCGAGGGGCGAGTGGCGAACCGACGTCACCGCGGGCGTGGGCGGCTACACGCGCTATTACGCGCCGCCGCCCGAGACGATGCTCGACGCCACCCGGCGCAAGTGGTTCGTCGAGACGTGGCTGCCGCGGCTGGAAGACGCGACCTACCTCTACGCGAACGTCACGCTCTTCCGCGCCCGGTACGAGAAGCGGCACGACATCGAGACGTACGGCCTCACCGAGGACTACCAGTCGGGCCTGCGCGTCATCGCGGCGGTGAAGTACGCCTTGCCGCTCGTCTCGCCGAACCACTTCTTCGAGTTCGGCGCGACGGTGCGGTACCGCTGGTTCCTGGGCGAAGACATCTTCACGGTGTGGGGCGGGGCGGCGACGCGCCTCGTGCTCGCGGGTGAGAAGGCGGGCGAGTTCATGAACCGGCACTACGCGTTCCAGGTGGCGAACTGGTCGCCTCCGTTCGAGGGCGGCCGCTTCGTCGCGCGGGTGCGCGGCGACTTCCGGGTGCACGACCTGAACAACTTCCGCTACGTGCTGGGCGCCGGCGAGGGGCTGCGGGGCACCGCCTCGGGCGCGCTGGCGGGGCGCAACATGATGCTCGGCAACTTCGAGTACCGCACGCGGCCGTTCAACGTGAGCACCACGCTGGTGGGGGTCGTGGCGTTCTACGACGTGGGCACGGCGTACGATCTCGGCGAGAAGCCCGAGGTCACGCACTCGGTGGGCATCGGGCTGCGCATCTTGATTCCGCAGCTCAACACGCAGGTCATTCGCCTCGACCTCGGGTTCATCATCAACGACCCCGCCTCGGGCGGCTTCAGCGCCGACCGCTTCAGCTCGACGTTCGGGAACGTGACGCAGCTCTACAGCGACTTCCTGGATGACCCGATCTAGTCGGTGGTCGGTAGTTGGTGGTCGGTAGTCCCGAACTACAACCACTGACCACCGACCCACGACCACCGACTCACTTGAGGCTCAAGCACGCCTTCTCGACCTGCGCCTGCTGCTCGGTGTTCGACTGCGCGGCCTCGCAGACGAACAGCTTGCCGTTGATGGTGCGGCCGACGTTGACGAAGAAGTTCTCGCCCATGTCGCCCTTGTTCTGAAACTGGAAGTTCCAGCCGCCCTCGAGGCTCTCTTCCTTGGTGATCTTGGTGGGGTTGTACATCTCGGCGTTGCTCTTCGCGTCCGCGAGCGACTTCGCCGAGTACTCGCCGGCCGGGCCCACGCTGAACGCCCAGCCGTTGCACGACACCAGCTCCGAGTCACCCATCGCGCTCACCGAGCAGCTCGACGGGCCTTCGAACGTCAGGCCTGCTTTCGGCAGCTTGATGGCGCCCACCGCGGTGCCCGCCTTGGCGACCTTCGCCTGCTTCTTGGGACCCGCGACCGCGGCGAACGAGAACACCAGCAGCGCTGCAAACAGGATTCGAGACATGTGAGACTCCTTGCGAAAGAGAGGGCTGACTGCCGAGTCATCCGTGAGACACCGCCACCCAAGGTCGCATGCAAAGTTTCTGGGGCTGCTGCTGCTCTGCGCCTGCGGCAGCACCAGCACGGTCATCATGTCGAACAACGCCGGCGGCTCGGGCGGCTCGGGCGGCGGCGCTGCGGGGGGCTCCGGCGGCACCGCGGGCGGCGCGGCCGTCAGCGAGAGCTGCTCGAACATCTTCGTCGTCGCGCTCGACCGCACGTTCTCGGCGTTCGACCCGCGCACCAAGACCTTCCGCGACATCGGCAAGCTGAGCTGCGCGACGACGCCGGCCACCGCGCTGCCGTTCTCGATGGCCGTCGCGCGCGATGGGTTCGCGTACGTGCTCTACACGAACGGCGAGCTGTTCAAGGTCTCGACCGACAACCTCGCGTGCACGAAGACCACGTACCAGCCCGACGCGACCTACCGCGTCTTCGGCATGGGCTTCTCGACCGACGCGCCCGGCAGCATGACCGACACGCTCTTCATCGCCGGCGGGCCGATGGTGACGTCGGCGTCCAAGCTGGGGCGGCTGAGCGTCTCGAGCTTCATGCCGTCGCCGGGCCCCGATCTCGTCGGGTGGCCCGAGCTCACCGGCACCGGCGACGCCCAGCTGTGGGGCTTCTTCCCCGAGGGCTCGGCGATGCCGTTCGTCGCTCGCATCGACAAGACCACCGGAGCGTTTCTCACGAACTACCCGGCCGCCGCTCTCGCGGGGAGCCCCGACAGCTGGGCGTTCGCGTTCTTCGGCGGCAGCTTCTGGATCTTCTACGACCGCGACACCGATACCTCGTCGCACGTCTGGGAGATGAAGCTAGCGAACGGCATGGTGACCGAGGCGCTCGGGGACACCGGGCGGAAGATCGTGGGTGCCGGCGTGTCGACCTGCGTGCCGCTGATGATCAACTGAGGTCGCGAGCAGCTGCCGCGCCGCGCGCTCGCCGCTGTTCATCGCGCCGTGCACGGTGCCCGCGTAGAGGGGGTCGGTCGCCTCGCCCGCGAAGAACAGCGTGTCCGCGATCGGGTCCGACAGGTGCGCGCGCAGGTTCGAAGCGCCCGCGGGCACCCACGCGTAGGCGCCGCGCGCCCACGGCTCCTTCGACCAGTCGATGACGTCGACGCCCTGGAGCCAGCGCTCGAGCCTCGGGACCTTCAAGATGCGCGAGAGCGTGCGGACCGCGGCGTCCGCGGGGTCTTCGTCGAGCTCGACCGCCGACCACCCGACGAGCGTCTGCACGTCGAACGGCTTCGGCCGCCAGAAGGTGGGGAAGGGCGCTCGCGGCGCGTGCAGGAACGCGAAGTCCCGCTTCGCCCACGGCACCCCGAGCCCGAAGCGCAGCACGGCCTTCGTCACGTTGCCCATCTTCAGCTCGCGCCACCGCTTCGCGATCGCAGGCGTGAAGCTCAGCTGCTCGTAGAGCGGCAGCGGCACCGTGAAGATCGCCGCCGCGGCGCGCTCGCCGTTCAGCTGCACCGAGCCCGGGCGCCAGCGCACCTCGCGCACCGGTGAGCCGAAGCGGATGTCGAGCCCGCGCGCGAGCTGGCCGATCAGCGTGTCGTAGCCCGAGAGCACGCGGTGCAGGTCGTCTCCCACTTCAGCCGAGGCGCGCGACATGTCGCCGATCGCGATCGCGCTCGCGCGCCCGGGGTCGCACGCGAAGAAGCCCTTCGCGAACTCGCGCGCGATCGACAGCGTGGGGCCGCTGGCCTCGCGCTCGAGGAACTCCGCGATCGGCTCGTCGCCGGGTCCTTGCGGCTTCGCCATCAGCTCCATCGCCTGGTCCATGGCGCCGGTGCCGTCGACGAGCCGGCCGCGGCGCAGCACGAGGTGCTTGCCGTCGGCGGGCCCGAGCGGCAGCTGCACGGTGTTCATCAGCGGGTGCCAGCCGTGCACGAACTCGGCGCCGAGCTCGATCGGCGGGTGGTTCGGGTGGCGGCGCGTGAAGATGCGGCCGCCGGCGTGATCTCTCGCCTCGAGCACGCGCACCTTCAGGCCCGCACGAACGAGGGCGCGCGCGGCGGTCAGCCCCGCAGCTCCGGCGCCGACGACGATGACGTCTCTCATGAGGTGGCAACACGACGGCGGGCTCGCCCCATCCACCGGGGCGTCCGAGTGCTCAGGCCATGGCTTTTCTTACGGCCTCCACGTGTATCGGGAACGCGGCGGTCCTCTCGCGGTAACGAGAGACCCGCCGCCATCGCGCCTGCCGGTCACCCGGCATTGGCTACCTTAGGACCGTTATGGGGCAGTGCATGTCTGACCGAAGCGGCCGGGCACCCCGGTGCACGGGGCGAGCTCGACGATTTCCAGTCAGACCGGCATGACGAGCGCTTGACGCGGGGGCGCGCGCCCGGCTGACTGCCGCGCCATGTTCCAGGGCAAACGCATCGTCATCACCGGAGCCTCGACCGGCATCGGCGCCGAGCTCGCCGTCGCGCTGACCGCTCGAGGAGCCCGCGTCGTCGTCGCGGCCCGGACCACGAAGGCCCTCGAAGAGGTCGTCGCGAGGTGTAAGGGCGGCGAGGCCCACGCCGTCGCCTGCGACGTCTCGGAGAAGGAGCAGTGCAGGGCGCTCATCGAACAGGCGGTGCAGAAGCTCGGCGGCCTCGACGTGCTCGTGAACAACGCCGGCATCTCGATGCGCGCCCGCTTCGACGAGGTGACCGACCTCGCGGTGTTCGAGCAGCTCATCCGCGTGAACTACCTCGGCGCGGTCTACTGCACGCACTTCGCGCTCGACGAGCTCAAGAGGTCGAAGGGCCACCTCGTCGCCATCTCGTCGGTGACGGGCAAGCTCGGCATCCCCACGCGCACCGGCTACGTCGCGAGCAAGCACGCGATGAACGGCTTCTTCGACGCCCTGCGCGTCGAGCTGATGGGCAGCGGCGTCGACGTGAGCGTCATCTGCCCCGGCCCCGTGGCAACCGACATCCGCTCGAAGGTGCTGGTGGCGACGAAGCCGGTGAACGAGGAGGCCGAGGCGAAGATGATGTCGGTGCACGAGTGCGTGCAGATCATCGTCGACGCCATGGCCGGGCGGCGGCGCGAGGTCGTGATGGGCGGCAGCGCGAAGCTCGCGCTGTGGCTCAAGCTGATCGCGCCCGGCGTCGTCGACCGGCGCGTCGCCGGAATCACGAAGCGGATCTCGTGACTCACGGGCGCAGCATCGCGATGATCGCGAACGCTCCGCCGCAGCTCAGAATCGTCAGCACCGCGAGCGGCACCACGACGGTCGCCATCAGGGCGCGCAGCACGCTCACCTTGTGCACCCGCATCACGCCGATGACGAGCAGCGGCAGCCAGTACAGCGTCAGCAGCGGCCCGACGTACGGCACCACGTAGGCGGCCATGCAGCCGTACGAGTAGCCCATGACGCGCAGGCTACCGCTCCAGCCGCCCGCGCTCGCGCCCACCATCAACGCGCACACGTGCCAGAACGCCGCGCCGAAGAAGAAGAACACGGGGAAGAGCACGACGCCGCCGACGCTCATCGCCGCCGCGTAGTGCCACCAGGCGACGCCGTCGAGCCACGACGCCCCGCGGAACGCCGCGCGAAACGTCTGCAGCGTCTGCTCGGCCGACAGCGCCTGCTGCATGAAGCTCGGCACCACCATCAGCACCATCATCAGGAACGCGTAGAGCACCGCGTCGGACGCGGGGCCGTCGGGCTGCAGCTTTCTGAAGAACGGGTCGGGCGCGAACATCGACTCCTTCCACGTCACCCAGAGCGCCTTCAGCGGCCCGAGCTCGGCGCGGCGCTCCCACGCCGTCGGCTGGCGCTCGGCCTCGGCGGCGATCGCGTTGCAGGCGGCGCACATGCCGTTCGAGCGGCCGCCGGTGCACTGCGCGCACGCGAAGTTGCCGCAGCGCGGGCACGCGCCGAGCGCCGCCACCTCGCGATGCACGGCGCACCGGGCCGCCGGCGTCACGGCTTGCCCTTGAGCAGCTCGACCAGCTCGGCGCCGTAGAGCCGCAGCCGCTTCTGGCCGAGCCACGGCAGCGCGCGCAGCGTGTCGAGGGTCACGGGCTTCGGCAGCTCGGCGATGTCGTCGACGAGCAGGTTCGACAGCACCACCGACGGAGTCACCTTCCGCTCCGTCGCCTTCGCCGTGCGCCACGACTTGAGCGCCTCGGTGCGCTTCTTGATCGCCGGGTCTTTCTTCGCGGTGTCCGCCGACTTCGGCAGCTCGCCGCGGGCCGCCTTCTCCTGCAGCTCCTCGATGAGCTTCAGCACCTCTTCGCCGTGCTCGCGCACCCACGGGCCGCGCACGCCTTCGCGGCGGGCGAGCTCCTTCAGGTCTTTCGGAGGCTTCGACGCGATCGCGCCGACCGCCATGTTCGAGAGCATGCGCCCCATCGGCACGTTCGCCTTCTCGGCCTGCTCGAGGCGCTTGCCGTGCAGCATCTCGGCGATGGCCTCGGCGAGCTGCACCTGCGCCGGCGACAGCCCGCCCTTCGGCACCTTCGGCCGGCTCTCGTGGCCCATGTCGGGCCGAGCCGCGGCCTCTTCCGCCATGCGCGCGCAGTCGAGCTCGACCTCTTCGAGAATGTCGGCGGTCACGCACGCGGCCTTCACCTGCCGGCCGATCTCGACGAGGTACTTCACGTCGTCGGTGATGTACGCCTTCATCGAGTCGGGCAGCGGGCGGATGGAGAAGTCCGACTGCTGGTGCTCCTTCAGGAGCTTCACGCCGAGCTTCTCGAGCACGAGGTCCGCGAGGCCGACCTTCGGCCAGCCGAGCAGCGTCGCGGCGCGGTGCGTGTCGAACAGGCCCTTCACGCGCACGCCCGCCGACGCCAGGTACTGCAGATCGCCGCCGGCCGCGTGGAAGTACTTCGTGCGCGCCGGGTCTGCGAAGTGCGGCGCGAGCTCGGCGACCTCGACGCCGGGCGCCAGCGTGTCGAGCAGGTACACGTCTTTCTCGGTGCCGATCTGCACGAAGCACAGCCGCGCGCGGAACGCGTGCATCGCATCGGCCTCGACGTCGACGGCGAACTCGCTCAGCGGAGCGAGCGCCTGCGCCACGTCGCGGACCCCTGCGGTCTCGGTGATCACGGCGCGCGTATATAGACCACGCGCCCGCTCCGATCTCTTGCCAACAGCCCCCCGCTCGTGTCACAGCCCGCGGGCAGATGAACGAAGTCGCCCGCCTCGAGAAAGATCTGCTGGGCCACGCCGGCCGCGCGGTGGCGGACTTCGGGCTCATCTGCGACGGCGACCGCATCATGGTCGCGGTCTCGGGCGGCAAAGACTCGTACACGATGCTGCACGTGCTGCGCGCGCTGCAGAAGAAGGCGCCGGTGCGGTTCTCGCTGATCGCGGTGAACCTCGATCAGGGTCACCCCGGCTACCCGGGCGAGAAGCTCGAAGGGTGGCTGAAACGCGAAGGCTACGAGTACCGCATGCTGAAGGAGGACACGTACAGCATCGTCCTCGAGAAGCTCGAGCCCGGCGTCACGCAGTGCAGCCTGTGCAGCCGGCTGCGGCGCGGCGTCCTCTACAACGCGGCGGTGAGCCTGGGGTGCAACAAGATCGCGCTCGGCCACCACCGCGACGATCTCATCCACACGCTGCTGCTCAACCAGCTGTTCGCCGGCACCACCGCGACGATGCCGCCGCTGTTGCGCTCGAACGACGGCCGCAACACCGTCATCCGCCCGCTCGTCTACGCGCCCGAGACGCTGATCGCGCGCTTCGCCGCCAGCATGGAGTTCCCCATCATCCCGTGCGACCTGTGCGGCTCGCAGGAGAACCTGCAGCGCAAGAAGGTGAAGAAGCTCGTCGACGAGCTGGAGCGCGAGCACCCGTTCGTGCGCGCGAGCCTGATGAAGGCGATGGGAAATCTACACACCAGTCACCTGCTCGACACACGGTTCTGGCAGGAAGCCTCGGAGTCAGCCCATGCCGCGTGACGAAGCCATCGCCGCCCGTAGGAACCGCAACGCCGCCCTCGTCGAAGCGATGGTGATGGCCGCCGTCGCCGACGGCTCCATCGCCCAGAAAGAGATGGAGACCCTCATTCGCCGCATCGTCGAGCGGCCCGAGTTCGAGGGCACGAAGCCCGAAGAGCTGAACGCGCTGATCGAAGGCTCCGCCGCCAAGCTCGCCGGAGCGAAGCGCCTCGAAGACGTGCTCGCCTCGCTGCGCGACCGCCTGCCCGACCACCGCAACCGCCTGCTCGCGTTCGGCATGGCCGCCGCCGTCGCGCTGGCCGACCGCAAAGCCACGCGCGAAGAGCTCGGCCTGCTCAAGACGTTTCAGATGGGGCTCGGCATCAGCGAGGCCGAGGTGCAGGAGATCTTCAGCGCGGTCGAGTCGGGCCAGCCGCTCAACGAGGTGCTCGGCGAGCCGAAGGAGCGCCTCTACGCCGAGGTGATGGTGCTGGTCTCCGTCATCGACGGCAAGGTGAGCGCGAAAGAGGCGAGCGCGATCGTCGAAGCGCTCGCCGGCGACCCGGTCTTCCGCGACCTCTCGATGGAGCGCGCGCAGCTCTTCGTTCGCGACGCGATGCAGGCGCTGTCGGACGACGGCATGGCGAAGCGGCTCGTGGTGATGGCGCACAGCCTGACGACGCACGCGCAGCGCGTGAAGGCGTACGCGCTGGCGGCGCGGGTGGCGAAGGCAGGCGGCAACCGGCCGGCCGAGCTCCACGTGCTCGAGCTCTTGCAGGCCACGTTCGGGCTCGCCGACGACGAAGTCGGGCGGATCAAGAGAGAGCTCTGATGGCCCGCCCGCAGCGAGACTTCATCCGGTTCGCGCTGCCTCCGTCGCTCGGCGAGAGCGAGGCGAAGACGCATGCGGGCCGGCTCGAGGCGCACTTCCAGGCGGGGCTGAAGAAGCGAACCGAGGTGGTGGTGGCGGGGAGCTACGAGGCGCTCGCGAAGGATCTGCTGTCGGGCAAGGTCGACGCGGCGTGGGCTCCGCCGTTCGTGTGCGCGCGCATCGAGGCGATGGGCGTGCGGGTGCTGGTGCGCGGCGTGCGCGACGGGGCGTCGTCGTACCGCGCGGCGCTGGTGTGCAAGGCGGGCGCGGCGCTGACGCTCGAGTCGCTCGGCGGCAAGACGGCAGTGTGGACGGACAGGGACTCGGTGGGCGGCTACCTCTTGCCGATGGCGCTGCTGCGCGGGCGCGGGCTCGACCCGAACAAGCTGTTCGCGAAGCAGGAGCTGGTGGGCTCGTACAAGGCGGCGCTCGAGGCGGTGCTCTCGGGCGCGGCCGACGTGACGAGCGTGTTCGCGCCGGCGGGGAAGGACGCGGGCAAGACCGGCGTCGACCAGGTGCTGCCGGGGCGCGAGGGCGAGCTGCACGTCATCGCGTACACCGAGGAGTCGCCGAACGACGGGGTCGCGGTGTCGATGAGCGCTTCGGGGCCGCTGGTGATGGAGCTCGAGAAGATGCTGCTGTCGATGCACGAGGCGGCGCCGGGCTCGCAGATCTTGAAAGAGACGTTTCACGCCGACAAGTTCGAGGTGGCGCAGCGCATGGGGTACCGCGCGCTCTACCGCGTGGCGCTCGCGTCGCTGTGAGGGCACGGTGCCCCGGGCACCCTTCCTCGGGCGGCGTTACATCATTCGCATGAGACCCGGACCCACGTCCGACAAGGCTCGGCAGGCGAAAGACCTCTCGGAGACACTGCGGACCCACCGCGAAGAGATCCTGACGCGTTGGGCCGACCTCTGCCGCGACAACGGCAGGGCCCGACAGCTGAGCCAAGAGCAGCTGCTCGACCACCTGCCGCACCTGCTCGATCGCCTCGCCGCCGCCGTCGACGCCGCGAGCGAGGGCCGCGACACGTCATTCCCGATCAAGGAGTCGCGCGAGCACACGCTCCACCGCCTCGACGCCGGCTTCGACCTGCCGGACATCACGCAGGAGTACGCGCTGCTGCGGCAGGTGTTGTTCTCGATCCTCCGCGACAAAGCCCCTCACCTCGTGATCGGCGGGTTCGACGTCGTCGGCTCGGCGATCGACGCCAGCCTCTCGGAGTCCGTCGACTACTACGTGAGCGTTCGGCATCGAACGCTCGAGGCCCTCGACCAGGTCGCGCAGGTGTCGACCGGGCCCGGCGACGCCGACACCACGCTGCACCAGATCTTGTCGGTCATGATGCACACGGTTCCCTCCGTCGATTCGGTCACGGTGCTGCTGCGGCACGGCGACGTCCTCAAGGTGAAGGAAGCCCTGGGCGTCATCGGCGAGCGCGACCGGGAGTTCTCGATCAAGGTCGGCGAGGGCTTCGCCGGCACCATCGCCGCGAGCGGCCGGCCGATGTTCCTCTCGTCGGCCGGCAGCGACCCGATCGTCCGAAGCGAGTTCATCCGCCAGCGCAACATCAAGGCGATGTACGGCGTGCCGATGATGCGCGGCGCCGAGGTGATCGGCGTCGCTCACATGGCCTCGCTGACGGCGCACGAGTTCGCGGAAGAGGACAAGCTGCTCTTCCGCACGGTGGCAGTGCGCGCGACCAGCATCATCGTGCAAGACGAGCTGATGGCCGGCGAGCGGACCTCGCGGCTCTTCCTCGAGACCGTCATCGGCAACATCCACGAGGGCGTGCTCGTCGTCGACGACGAGGCGAACGTGATCCTCGCGAGCGATGGCGCGACCCGCATCTTCGGCGTCACCCGGGACGAGCTGCTCGGCCCCATGGGCAACTACGAGCGTTTTCGCCCGCGCAGCCCGACCGGTGAAGCACGGGTGCCGGCCGTGCTCGAAGCCCTGCAGGGCAACAGCCTGCCTCCCCACGAGCGAATCGTCACCGACGCGAAGGGCCAAGACCACTTCGTCGTGGTGAGCGCGGCCCCCGTGCAGCACGGCGGCGTCGCCGGCGCCGTCGTCGTGTTCACCGACATCACCGAGCGGCGCCGGCTGGAAGAGCAGTTCGAGCGCGCCGTCGCGTTCCGCGAGCGCATCATGGGCATCGTCAGCCACGATCTGCGTACGCCGCTCACGGCCATCGGCCTGGCCGCGCAGTCGGTGCTGCGCCGCGAGGGGGCTCCCGAGTGGGCGCTGTCGGCGGCGCTGCGCGTGAATCGCGCAGTCGAGCGCATGCGCAGAATGGTGTCGGACCTGCTCGACTTCACGCGCATTCAGGCGCACTCGGGCATGCCCATCGAGCGCGCGCGCGTCGACCTCTGCAACGTGGTCCACGACGCCGTGGCGGAGCTCGAGGCCGCACACCCGGCCCGCATCGCGCTCGCTCCCGGCTGCCGCGAGGCGTTCGGCATGTGGGACGGCGATCGCCTCGCGCAGGTCGTCACGAACCTCGTGAACAATGCGCTGCAGCACGGCAGCCCCGACGAGCCCGTCGAGGTCGGAGTCGACGATCGCGGCGACCACGTCGAGGTGACCGTCACGAACCGGGGCCCCACGATTCCTCCGGAGGAGCTGCCCGTTCTGTTCGACCCCTTTCGGCGCGCGACCGGCGGCGAGCGCGGGCGTGGCCTCGGCCTGGGCCTCCACATCGTCTACGAGGTCGTCAAAGGCCACGGCGGAGACGTGCGCGTGGAGTCGCGCCGCGGCGTCACGCGGTTCACGGTGACGCTGCCCCGGTCGGCGTAGATCAGGCCCGGCGCGCCGCGGCGGCGACCGTCTGCGCGAGCAGCGACTCGCGCTCGGCGTCCGGCAGAAACCGCGTGGGGGTTCCCCTTCACGTGGACGACGCCCGGCGACGGGCCGGTGGTAGCCTCGACGCCTCACGGCCCCCGGAGGTGCTCGCAATGGCACGCGTCGACTCGAAGAAGCTCAGGCCCTCGGTTCCGGCGACCGCGTCGACCGGCTCGAGCGCGACGAAGGCGCCGAGGTCAGGGGCGCCGCGGGCGCCCGCGCGAAGATCCTCGACCTACGACGCCGTGAAGCCCAAGCCGGTGTCGATGTCCGGACGGCACCGGGCGCACGATGCCGGCCACGCACCGCGACCGGATCTCGCCGCCGAAGTGCAGGCGGTGCGCACCGCGACCTCGGCGGGCAGCAGCGAGGCCGGGCTCGGCCGGCTCGGCGCGCGACGCAGGAGCAGCGTGGCGACGACGACCGGCCCCATCACGGCCGCGCAGTGGAGCTCCCCGCGCGAGATCGTGGGCCGGCTCACGCAGAACCCGGCAGGCGAAGCCGGCGGCGTCAACGCGAGCGAGCGCTGCGGCCCCGCGAACCTGCTCGCGGCCTCGCTGATGAACGGGCCGGGCGCGGCGGCGACCACGCTTCGGGGCGCGGCGAACAGCACGCAGCTGTCGGCCGCCGAGCGCACCAGTCTGCGCGGCATCGCCGACCGGGTCGAGGCGCGCACCGCGACGTTCGAGGATCTCTCGCACGCCCAGGCGCTGATGTACCGGGCGGGGAACAACGAGCGAATGGCGAACAGCGTCTTCTCCGAGGTGAACACGGCGCTGGTCGCTGCGGGGCAGAGGGCCGAGGCGGCAGGTGACACGGCGGGGCTCGCCCAGGTGCAGGCGGACTCGAACCTGCTGCAGCGCACGCTGCCGATCGTCGATGCGGGCGGCAGCCTGAGCGAGGCCGATCGAAGCGCGACGCAGGCGGCGCTCCAACGCTACGGGGCGCCGGGGGTGCTGACGCGGGTGACGGACCCTCAGAACAGCGCGCGCAACGATTGGGTGCTGCGTGGGGGACCGCGCACCGACGACTCCGGCTTCAGCGACCGCGAGCTCGAGAGCCTCGCGCGCACCAGCACGGGCTGGGCGCAGGCGCGCAACATGGACACTCTCAGCACCGACCGCCCGCTGCGCACGCTGCTGGGCGACCCCCCGAATGGGCTGGCCAATGGGCAGGCGGCGACGATGCGGGTGGCGGGCAGCCGAGGCGATGCCGACCCGAATCACTTCATCACGATCGGGCGGCAGCCTGACGGCACTCCGTATCTCTACAACCCCGACCCCGCCCGCGGCGACCACGTGCTCGTGTGGGGCGACGCCGACGTTCAGCGCGCGCTGGCGCGCTACGACACGTCACGCGGCCGCGTCAGGGCAGACGGCGACGGCGACCGGCCGAACGTCGTGATCACCCAGCCGCATGCGCCCGAGCCGCATGCGCCCGCGCCCGACTGAGGCGCGCCGCGGCTCAGCGCGGCTTGCGCGCCACGACCTGAACGACGGCGCTGCGCCCGCCGTGAAAGCGGCCCTCGTGCACCTCGCGCTCGCGCTCGACGCCGACCTCGAAGTCGAGCCCCTTCAGCTCCTCGCGCAGCTGGGCGAGGGTCGGCAGCATCGCGACGTCCTTCGGGCCGCCGGTGCCGAGCTCTAGCTGCGCGGGCGTGTACGCCTCGAGCACGAAGACGCCGCCCGGCTCGAGGCCGGCCACGCACGCGGCGTGCACCTTCGCGCGCAACGGCAGCGGCAGGTGGCACCAGCTCGAGACGATGCCGGTGAACGCACCGGGAGCGATCGCGTACGCCGCGAGATCGGCGACCTCGGTGTCGATCGCCACGCCGCGCTCCTTCGCGAGAGCGCGCGCCTTCGCGAGGCCCACGTCCGAGCCGTCGACGCAGAGCACCGAGTGCCCCTGCTCGGCGAGCCACACGCCGTTGCGGCCCTCGCCGGCGCCGAGATCGAGCACGCGCCCCTGGGGAATGCGGTGCGCCTCGGCGGCGACGAAGTCGTTGGGCTGCGTGCCGTACGCGAAGCCAGCCTCGCAGTACCGTTCGTTCCACATGGGCGGCATCATCTCCCGCGGCGCGGCGGCGTGTCTCGCCGGGTTCGGGCCTCAGCCGTGCTCGAACGCGGCGGCGAGCCGGGGCACGACGACGAGGCGACCGTTCTCGTAGCGCTCGAGCCGCGCGCCGTCGGAGCCTGGGAAACGATCGCGGCGGCGGCGGACGGTCATCGTCGAGGGGCGACGACGCGCTGCCTCATCGACCTTTGAGGATCAGCTGCCCGCCCACCAGCGACCACGGCGCGTGCTCGCCCACGAACGCGATCAGCTCCTCCGGCGACCGCGGGTCCGGCGCCAGCCTCCACACGACCACGTAGCCGTCGTAGCCCGTCGTCAGCAGCTCCTGGTCACCGGGCAGGAACTCGGCGGTCTGCGACGGCCCGCGCCACGAGCGCAGCAGCTGGCCGGTGGCAGCGTCGTGCAGCAGCGCCGCGTGATCCACCCCGACCGACGCCACCAGCGCGCCGTCGTGGCTGAACGTCGCACGCACCACGTTGTTCGTGTGCTCGGCGAAGTCGTGCAGCATCGCGAGCGTGTCGAGCGACCAGACCCGCACGCGGTGGTCCTGCCGGCCCGCGGTCACCAGCCGCTTCCCGTCCGGCGAGTACTCGACGTCGTCGATCCACGTCGCGTGCGCCGTCAGCTTGCGCCGCACCGCCCCGCTCGACGCGTCGACCAACGCCACGACCCCGGCGCCGTCGGCCACCGCGAGCTCCGTGCCGTCGGGCGAGAACGCCACCGCCGACAGCCGCTCGCTCGACACCGGCGCCGCCAGCAGCACCGCGCCCGTGCGCGCGTCGAGCACGCGCACCTGGCCGTCGTAGCAGGCCGTCGCGTAGCGGCTGCCGTCTCGCGCCGCGGCGACGTTGATGATCATGCGCGGGTGCGTCGCGGTCGCCACCTCGCTGCCGTCGAGCCGGCGGAGCTTCAGGTCCCGGTAGCCGCTGCGCTCGTTCGAGGCCAGCACCGTGCCCGCCGGCTCGCTCACCGCCACCGAGCCCGGCCACTCGCCCGCGTCGAAGCGCGCCGACAGCCCGCCGTCGGCCTCGATCACGCTGACCGCGCCGCTCGAGTCCGGCAGCACGAGCCGCCCTGAAGCGCTCACCGCGCCCGGCAGCACCATCGGCCGCGACGCCGCGGGAAACGGCAGCACCCGGTAGTCGAGCACGCCCTCGAGCGACCACACCACCGCCGAGCCCGACAGCCCCGCCGTCAGCACGCGCGCCGCGTCGGGGCTGACCGCGCTCGCGAACAGCTTCCCCTCGGGCTGGACGTCGATGGTCGCGAGCAGCGCGCCGCTCGCCACGTGCCAGGCGCGGACCACGCCCTCGGCGCTGCGTGCGAACAGCTGCTGATCGTCGAGCGAGAAGCCGATGCCCGGGAAGCGCGAGTCGGCCGGCGTGCGAATGCGGTGGCTGGGCTCCCAGCCGGGCAGCCGGAACAGGTGAATCGAGAAGTCGCTCTCGGCGATCGCGGCCCACCGGCCGTCGTGGCTGAAGGCGATCGACGCGCCCTCGGACTCGAAGCGCGGCAGCACGCGCTGGAGCGTGAACGCGTCGCCGCTCCACACGGTGGCCGTGCGGTCCCACGAGGCCACCACCAGCTCGCCGGCCGGCGAGAACGCGAGCGCCTGCGCGCGGTTCGTGTGGTGCTCGAGCGTGTGCAGGCGCGCGCCCGTCTTCGCGTCGAGCACGCGCACCTCGCCGCTCTGGTCGCCGACGATCACCTTCGAGCCGTCGGGCGAGAACACGGTGCGGTACGGGTTCGGGTCGTCGAAGACGCCGATCTCTTCTTGCGTGTCGAGGCGGGTGACGCGGACCTTGCGGTCGCCGCCTCCGGAGACGAGAGAGCGGCTGTCGGCGCTGAAGCTGACGTCGTCGATGCCCTTCTCGTGCTTCGCGACGGCCTTCACGAGGGCGCCGGTCTCGGCGTTCCACACGCGCACCCAGAGATCGTCGCCTCCGGTGGCGAGCAGGCGGCCGTCGGGGCTCCAGGCGCAGGCCACGACGTCGCGCTGCATGCCGGCGAGCGCGAAGCGGCGCGCGGCGAGGGCGCGCACCGACTGGCTGAGCAGCATGCGCAGCGCGAGATCGCTCGGAGCGCGCCTCAGCGCCTCCGCGAAGTACACCGCGGCGCGGCGCGGGTGGCCGGCCGCGAGCTCGCTGCGCCCCTGCACCTCGAGCAGTGAGCGCGTGCTCGTCTCGGCCTCGCGGCGCAGGCCTGACTCGCGCAGCGTGGCGAGCGTCGCGCCGACGGCGGTGAGCACCAGCATGGCGGCGGTCGCGACGCTCAACGCGCGGTTCCGCTGCACCCACCGGCCGATGCGCTCGGCGGCCGAGTAGCGGTGCGCGAGCACGGGCTGGCGCGCGAGGTAGCGGTTCAGGTCCTCCGCGAGCGCGCGCGCGTCGGCGTAGCGATCGCGGCGATCGGGCGACATCGCCTTCTTGATGATGGCGAGCAGGTCTCTCGGCACGCCGCGCACGGCGCCGAGCTCGAAGTCCTCGGGCTCGGCGGTCGAGAGCGACGGGGTGGCGCGCACGCGGGGGCCTCCGCCGGTGACGACGGAGGCGAGGCACGCGCCGAGCGCGTAGACGTCGGCGCGAGGGTCGACCGGCTCGCCGGCCGCCTGCTCGGGAGCCATGTAGCCGGGCGTGCCCATGATGGCGCCGGCTCGCGTGAGCGCCGGAGCGAGCGGCACCGGCGCCCCGTCTTCGCCAGGCACCGCACGGACGAGGCCCCAGTCGATGACGACGGTCTCGCCGTACTTCCCGACGAGGATGTTCTCGGGCTTCAGGTCGCGGTGCAGCACGCCCTGGCTGTGCGCGTAGCCGACGGCCTCGGCGACGGCGAGCACGCGCGGCAGGAGCGCGAGGCGGGCGGCCAGCTCGGGCGCGGCGGCGAGCACCTCGGCGAGCGTCGAGCCGTCGACGAGCTTCATCGTGTAGAAGAGCGAGCCCTTGTCGAAGGTGCCGGCGTCGTGCACGGGCACGATGGCGGGGTGCTCGAGCCGCGCGGTGGTGAGCGCCTCGTGAACGAACCGGCGGCGGGCGGCGGCGTCGTCAGAGAGCGACTCTTTGAGCGCCAGCTCGCGGCCGAGCTCGCGATCGAAGACGCGCCAGACGCGGCCGAGGCCGCCGCGCGCGTGCTCGGCGATGAAGACGTAGCGCTCTTGAGAGCGCGCGGGCAGGGCGGCGTCGGGCGCCGGCGCGTTGGGCTCCCGCAGCTGGGACTCGGGGAGCGTGCGTTGCGGTGGCGAGTCGCTCAAGCGGGCACCGCTTTACCTTGGAGACCGGCGTGCTCGAAGCCCGGCCTGCTCGCGCAGTGGGACTGAGGCGGTGTGGGTCTGGGGCGCAGCAACGCCTCCTCGTGCAACGCGGAGAATGACATTCCCCTCTCATGCCCAACCGACTCCGTACGACGGGGGAGATCCGCGTCCCCGCGCCCTCCTCCCCGGCCGTTCGCCCGCACGCCGCCCCCCAGGGCGCAGCCAAGAAGACCGTCACCGGCGAGCTGCCCGCCGACGGCTTTCAGCCAGCGAGCGCCACCGCCGAGAGCTCGCGCGCGTCGGCGCTCGCGACGCTGAAGAGCGGCACGGCCGACCTCGAGAAGAAGAAGGCCGCCGTCACCCTCCTCGCATCGGCCGCCAGAAAGGGCGACAAAGACGCGCTCGCGGCCCTGTGGTCCCTCGCGGCCGGCGGCCGCGAATTCACCCTGGAAACGAAGTACGGCATCTCCGCCGAGGACGCGAAGGCCCTGCGCCTGGTCGCCCTCCGCGACGCCCTCTCGGTGTTCAGCGACGAGGCGAAGCTCAACGAGCTCCTCGGCGACATCGGGTCCAAGGCGCGCTCAGGCGACCATCGGCAGGCGGCCCGCGAGCTGCTCGTCAGCCTCGCCGAGGGCAAGGCCGCCTTCGGCCCCGACGACCCTGCGAACACGTCACAGGCCGACGAGCGGGCGGCGCTCCGCGGCCGGGCCATCGAGCTGTTGCTGAACGTCGAGGTCTCGAACGACGGGCATCTCGAGAAGGGCAAGCGCCCCGGCCTCTCGGCCCTCGACTGCCAGAAGGCGGCGCTGCAGGCGCTCGGCGCGCTCGCCGCGAGCGGCGACGCAGGGGCGGTCGCAGATCTGCAGCAACTGCTCGACACCACCGCCGGCACGGGCGGCCTCTCGTCCAAAGGCATCGCGGAGCGACGCGAGGCCATCGCCGGCGCGCTCGAGACGGCGCTCGCCGGGCTGCTCGAGCGGGGCGAAGCCGGCCAGGCGCTGCGCGCCTCGCTCCTCGATCGGCTCGTCGCCAGGGCCTCGGGCCACGAGCCGTTCGACAAGAAAGACGCCGAGCGCGACCGCCTGCTCGGGGAGCTGCTCGACGGGCTGGTCACGGCCCACGACCCCGGCACGCTCGCGGCGCTGCGCGCGCAGCTCGACGCCGACCCGCCGGCCCGCCTGCCGGCGCGCGCGTGGACGGCGAGGCTGCTCCGCGAGGCGGGCTCCGCGCTCACGTTCGACGACATCGCGCGCATCGAGGGGGCGCAGCCGGGCGGCCAGAAGCTGCCGGTCGCGACCGTGCTCGAGCTCGCCGAGAAGGCGGCGCCCGACGACGCGCGCGCGAAGAAGCTCCTCCGCGACCTGGCGCTCGGCACCTCGCCGCGCCTCCCGCCCGCGAAAGACCCGCGCCGGCTCGAGCTGCGCGACAGCGCGGTGGCCGCGCTGCTCGACCAGGGCGACCTCGAGCCGCTCCTCGGCCTGCTCGATGACGACAAGCTCGGCGCGACCGTGGCGACGGCTCTCGGGGCACGCGTCGCGAAGGGCGACGCGCCCGTGCTCGACGCCCTGCGCACGTTCCTCACGCTCGAGGCGAACGAGCGGCCCACTGAAGACCAGGCCGCCGCCGCCGAGCTGCTCGCCGCCGCCCGGCCGCTCTCTCTCTCCGACCACCAGGTGCTGCTCCCCTACCTCGACCACGCGGCCGTCGCAGGCGTCTTCGCCGGCAGCCTCAGCGGCGACGGCAGCGCCGCCGTGGTGGCGGAGCTTCAGGCCGCCGCCCTGGAGCACCGCTTCACCGGCGTGCGCGAGGCGGCGCTCGAGCTGCTCGCCGGGGCTCCTGACGCGCTGCCGGACTCGTTCTTCGTGGCCCTGGGTGCGCAGAAGACCGGCACGTGGTCTGCTCTCGACGCGCTCACGCAGATGACCGGCTCACCGAAGGTCGGCGCCAGGGCCCTCGAGGCGCTGAAGCAGAGGCTCGACGCGCTCGAGTCGAGCCCGAGGACCTACGACGCCGCCATCGAGAGGCTCGCCGCCTCGCTCGAGGACGCGACGAAGCCCGGCTCGAAGGCACCGGAGCTCCGGCGCGCCGCGCTCGCCACGCTGCTCGCCGAGCGCGCACCGGCCCACGCGGCGGCGAAGCACGCCCTCACGGGCCTCACCGCGCCCGTCAAGAAGGGCGACCGAGCGGCCATCGACGCCGCGATTCGCCTCGCGGTTCACGGCGACGAGCAGACCCGCGCGGCGGTCGAGAAGCTCATCGGCGAGGCGCCGGCCGCGTCGATGGAGCAGTTCGCCGCGAGCCTCAGAGAGCACTCCGGGTACGGTGACACGCGGAGCGTGCTGCTCAGGGCGGCGCTGCGGCGGGCCGCGGCGCCGCTCTCGGACCCCGACCTGCACCAATGGGCGAGCGCAGAGCTGCAGCACCTGCTGTTCAACGGCGACGCGGCCGTGGTGACCGACGTCGCGCGGTCTTCGCTCCGCCTCGGCATGCTGCCTTCGGCGGAGGCGCTCTTCAGCCGGCTGGACGACTTGCCCGCCGAGCGGCGGGTGCCCCTGCTCGAGGCCGTGGGCGAGAGCGAGTCGATGCGGCAGTCGCTGCTGGCGACGGCGTTCGGCCGCGAGAAGGAGCCGGGCGCGCGGGCCCTCGTTCATCAGACCATCGACACGCTGGCGCGCTTCACCTCCCAGTCCGATCTCCGCCACTTCCTCCCGCAGGGCAAGGTGACGGCACACACCCGTGACGACCTGTTGCGGCTCGTCGGCGCGTCGCTCCGCACGAGCGTGCACAGCCGCGACGTCGCCTCGGCCTTCAGGCAGGACCTCGACGCGCTCGCGACGAACCGGAGCCTCACCGTCGCCGGCATGGAGTGCGTCGTCGACTACCTCGAGTCGGGCCACGCGAGCGCGAAGGTGGCCGAGACGTCGCGGGCGCTGATCAAGGCGGGCTACCTCTTCCCCGCGCCGTGCGGCGACAGCGCCGTCACCGAGCTGCAGGAGCTGCAGTACGGCCACGTGTGCCGGAAGCTCGAGCTCGACGCGTCACCCGACCAGACGAAGGAGGTCGAGGCACGGCTCCAGGCGCAAGAGAACGGCGGGGAGCTCGTGAAGCTGCGCCGGCTCTTCATCGCCTCGGCCTACGCGCAGGCCAAAGACAAGCAGGGCGAGCCCCGCTTCGCGGAGCACTGCGACACCGGCAAGCTGGCCGAGGCCATCAAGGAGCAGATGGCGAGCCCGCTGCTCAAGGGCTGGATGAAGGACGCCGAGAAGGCGGCGCGCGTGAGCTTCCGCGAGAAGTACGGGCCCGAGCTCGCTCCGCGGCACGCCGAGTACCTGAAGAGCCGCGCGTTCCAGTACGTGCTGTCGTCGCTGCCTCCGAAGGAGGCCGAGGCGCTGATGCAGCGCGAGCTCACGACGCTGCGCGCGACGGCGCCGGGGCTCTCGACCGAGGTGGCGAACCACCTCAGCACCCAGCAACTCCGCCGCGACGGGTTCGCGGCCCTGGTCGAGCTGCCCCGCGACGAGCGGCGCGAGTGGCTCACCCACGCGCTCGAGAAGGACCCGGAGCTCTCGAAGGTGCTCTCGAAGTTCCCGGGGCTGGTGAGCGACCTCGAAGAGATGATCCACACGCTCGGCAACCACAAAGACGCGCTGGCGTTCGAGCGAAAGGTGCTCTCGTACATCGAGGAGGTGCAGCTCGACCCGCAGGCCTACGAGCTCGCCGCGGCGCTGCGGCGGAGCAACGTTCGCGCGCCGCTGGCGGGGCTGGTCGCCGGCGCGGGGCTCGGCTCCATGCTGTACGGGGCGGGCGATGGGAAGCTCGATGCGCTGTCGGCGGCGAAGCTCGGCCAGGACCTGGTGGGCTCCGCGACCGACCTCATCATGCTCGCCGACGAGCTGTCGGTGCTCGCGCGCGCCGGCAAGCTCGGCTCCCTCGCGAAGGTGGCCAAGGTGCTGGGCCCGATCGGCGGCGTGGCCGGGGTCGCGTTCGACTCGGTCGACGCGTTTCAGAAGGGCTTTCAGGGCGACTACTGGGGCGCCGCCGGCTCGGGCGTGAGCGCGCTGGGCGGCACCGTCATGCTCCTCTCGCCGCTCACCGGCCCCGCGGCCCCGTTCGTCGCCGCCGCCGGGTTCACCATCATGCTGGGCGGCTGGGCGATGGACCACTTCCTCGGCTTCGAGCCGGGCGAGGCCGAGGCGCGCGACGCGTTCGAGGCGGCGGGCGTGCTCGCCGACTGAAGGCAGTTGCAGGCGTGGTCGCTGGGGCCGCCTCACCGGCACGTGTTCGCCATGCAGCTCAGGCTCGCGCAGCACGGCGCGCCCGCGTCGCAGCCGGCGCCGTTCATTCCGATGCACTCGCCCCACACCTTCAAGAGCGCGGGGTTGAGCCAGCTGCCCGCATCGGCGGCGCCGCGGACCTCGACCTCGGCCATGAGACCGACGGCCGGGCCCGGGGTCACGAAGAACTGACCACCGGCGACGAAGCCTTCCGGCAGGGTGAAGTCGAGGGAGGACGCGCCGCAGCTGGAGCTCAGCTCCCCGAGCCGCGCTCCGCCCGACCGGACCTCCACCGCGAGCTGATGCGTCAGCGCGGGGGTCAGGTCCATCGCGGCGGGCTGCCCTCGCACGCGGAACTCGACCGTCACGCACGTGCCGGCGTCGGCCACCACGATTCCCGGCTCGACCTCGAGGTCGCCGACGGCGGTCACGGCGGTGGCGCCGAACAGCACCCCGGCGCGCGCCTCGAGCCGCAGCTCACCGTACTTGAGGGCCCGAAACCCGAAGTCCGCGGCGCCCTGCTGCAGCGGCACCCGGGTGACGACCTGGGCGCAGCCGGGAGTCGCGTGAATCTCACCCGCGCTCGAGCCCAAGACGACGCTCGGCTCGACCTCGTTGGGGTGCTCGCCCGTCACCTGCACGTGAATCGGCACGCACTGGCCCACCGGCGCGGTCGCGGGGCCGGTCAGCTCGACGCCGCCCAGCATCTCGCAGGCGCCCGCGTCGCGGCAGGCCCACGCGGTGTAGGCCTTGTCGAGCTCGTCGCAGCCGGCGAGGCCGCACGCGGCGACGAGCAGCCAGGCCCTCAGAACGCACCTCCCACGCTGACGCCGCCCGCTCCGGGCGCGAGCCATGCCGAGACCCGAGGGGTCGACGGAGCGAGCGCGAGCCACAGCGCGCCGCCCAGCACCGCCAGCGCGCCGGCCGCCGCCGTCACGCAGCCCACCCAGGCGCGCAGCTTGCCGCTCTCGCGCAGCCGGTAGGGCTCGTCGGTGCCCGCCCACGCGTCCCACCTCGAGGTGTCCTTGAGCGTCTCGAGGTCGCCGCGCGCGGCGACGAACGAGGCGGCGCTCCCGCCGAGCAGCACCACGCCCGCGGCGAGCAGGGCGAGGCCACCCCACTTCACGCTCGAGCCGCCGGCCGCCTCGGTGACGGCGGCCTCGGCGGGCGCGCGCTCGGCGGCGCGCAGCTTCTCGAGCGCGGCGCGCGAAGGCTCGAGCGCGGCCGACGCGACGTGGTTGAGCTCGCGCACCACCGCCTCGTCGTTCTCGAGCAGGTCGGAGCTGTGCACGTAGAGCGGCCGGCCCGTCTGGGCGGCGACGACCTTGACGGTGAGCTGCAGCTTCTCGCCCACCTTCGCGATCTGCCCGGTGACGATGGCGTCGACGCCCATCGCGCCGGCGAGCTCTGCGATGCAGTTGCTCGCGTCGTCACAGCCCATCAGCTGCCGCTGGCGCTCCATGCCGAGCACCGCGGCGATGTCTTTCGGGCTGGTGACCGCGACGCCGTCGGCCTGGGCGAGCCGCGCCGAGAGGTACTCGGTGAAGAAGGCCGCCTTCTCGTCGGTGAGGCCCACGTGCGTGAAGGTCGTGGTCGCGACCTTGAGCTCGGGGACCGCGGCGAGGGTGCACAGCGCCCAGAGGGTCAGCACTCCGCCTTCATATCGCGCCTGACGGGCCAAGCGACGAGCCCGTGGGCATGTGGCTGGAGCTGCTCCGCGGCCCCTCGCCTTCAGCGCGAGCTCATCATCCCCTCGACCAGCTCGCGGAGCGTGTGGTCGAACAGCCCGCGCAGCCCTTCGTTGAGGTGGGGGACCTTGGCGGTGAAGTCGAAGAGCTGATCGACGAGCTCGGGCCGCACCTCGAGGAACCGGGTCAGGCTCACGTACTCGGGGTTCTCGCGACGGAAGCGCTCGACGACGGCGCGGCGCTGCGCCTCGGTCGCGTCGGGCCCCAGTGCCTCGAGGTGCGCGGCGAGCTGCGCGGTGAGCGGGGCGAGCTGCTCCTCGACGCGCTCGCTCGAGTGGTTGAGGGCCGAGAGCGAGTCTTTGACGTTGCGGAGGATGTCGTGGGCCCGGCCCTCTTCGCCCTGATCATGCAGCTGCCTGACGACCGCCTGTGCGAGGGTCGAGTCTGCGTTCGCGATGCCCGCCGGGTCGACCTTGCTCTTGGAGTCGAAGTAGGGGCCGCCCACCAGCGTGTTGCCGAGCGCCTCGTCCCAGCGGCCCATGCCGTTCTCGTCGATTCCGGCGGTGATGGCGCTCGCCACGCGGCCGACCGCGGCCTGGCCGAGCTCGGTCGAGGCGCCGCGGCTCAGCGCCACGTTCAGGTCGGCGAGCGTCTGGTCGAAGGCCACCTGCGCGGAGCCCTGGTCGGTCTGGCCTCCGTCGGCGTCTTCGCTGGTGCGGGCGAGGTCGGCGACGAGCTCGTCGATCACCGCCTGGCTGCCGGTGACCACGGCCGCGGCGTCGTTCGGGTTCAGGCCCGCGGTCTGCCGGTTCAGCTCTGCTGCCGCCGCCGCGGCGCCGCCGCGCTCGTACGCAGCGGCGACCGCCCGGGCCGAGGTGCTCATCAGCCTGTTGAGGCGAGCCAGCTCCCGGTGGAGATCGTCGACCTTGCTCCGCAGCTCGTCCTGCTCGGACGTGCGGCTCACCTTCGTCGCGGCCGCTCCGCCATCGGCGCGGAAGCTGGCGCTGCGCAGCGCCAGGCCACGGCCCGTCGACAGCTCGTCTCGCACGTCGATGCGCGCAGGCGCTCCTGCCTTCGGCCCCCTCGGCCTCGAGACCACGTTGGGGGCCGGCGACGTCGTGATTCGGCGGGGCTCGCGAGACTTGACGCGGTTCATGGTTGGCTCCGAAGCATCGGGTGGTGCGCGACAGCTGCGCGCCAGACACAGACGGCCGCCGTGAGAAATGTCGCACCCGAAAACGCCCGGGGCGCGTGACCGGGCGGTTCATGAGGCGGCAGCTGTAGTTAGCTGAGCCTGCAATGCCGTCGCTCGCCGAGCTGGGCTTCGGGCCCGACTTTCAGGCCGCGCTCGAGGCGCTCCGCGACCCGAGCCTCGTCCCGGCGCGGGTCGCGACGGAGCACCCCGATCGCTACCTGCTGCTCACCGCAGACGGGCCGGTGGAGGGCGTGGTGGCCGGGCGGCTCCGCTTCGAGGCCGAGGGCCCGGGGGCGCTGCCCGCCACCGGCGACTGGGTCGCCGTGCGGCCGACCCGGCCGGCGCGCATCGTCAAGCTGCTGCCGCGGCGCAGCGCCTTGCTCCGCCAGGCGGCGGGCATGCGAACGGGCGCGCAGGTGCTGGCGGCGAACGTCGACCTGGTGCTGGTGGTGACCGCCGCCGGAGGCGACTTCAACCTGCGCCGGGTGGAGCGCTACCTCGCGGCGGTGCACGGCAGCGGCGCAGCCGCGGTGGTCGTGCTCAACAAGGCCGACCTCGCCGCCGAGCCTGAGGCGCTGCTCGCGCAGCTGGCGACGGCAGCTCCCGGCGTCGAGGTGCTCCTGACGAGCGCGCTCGACGGCACCGGGCTCGAGGCGGTCTACGCGCGGCTCGCGCCGGGGAGCACGGTGGCGCTGGTCGGCAGCTCCGGGGTGGGGAAGTCGTCGTTGATCAACCGGCTGCTCGGTGAGGAGCGGCTCGCGGTGGGCGAGGTGCGCGAAGCCGACGATCGCGGGCGGCACACCACGGCCGGCCGGCAGCTCTTCTTGGTGCCCCTGCCGGGCGGCGGCTCGGCAGTGCTGATGGACACGCCGGGGCTGCGCGAGCTGCAGCTGTGGGCAGAGGGCGCCTCGCTCGAGGGCGCCTTCGCCGACATCGCCGCGCTCGCCGTGGGCTGCCGCTTCGACGACTGCACCCACGCGCACGAGCCCGGCTGCGCCGTTCGGGCCGCGGTGGAGCGCGGCGAGCTGGACCCCGCGCGCGTCGACAGCCTGCACAAGCTCGGCCGCGAGCAGGCGCGCCAGGCGATGCGCCAAGACGTCCACGCGCGCCTCGAAGGCCGGCGCCGCGAGAAGGAGCTCGCCCGCCGGGTGCGCGAGCTCGGCCGGGTGCACCCGAAGCGGCGCGGCTGAGCGACGAGGGCTCTGCGCCGACCACGGTACGCCGGCGATCAGCGTCACCCAACGCTCAACGGCCGCTCGGGTTGACGCTGCGTGGCGTGAGCGCCTATCAGAGCGGATGCGACGAGCTCTCTGGGCGATGACGTTCGCGGTCCTCCTCGCCGGCTGTTCGTCGAACCCCGGCCCCGGCACCGAGCGCGGGCCGTGTTACCCGAACTCGACCTGCAACGCCGGGCTGGTGTGCCTGAACGACCTCTGTGTGCAGAGCTCGGGGACCGACGCGGGCTCACGCGTCGACGCCGGGCTGAGCGATGCGGGTACTCCAGACGCGGGCGCCACGGATGCGGGCCAGCCCGACGGCGGGCGCATCTGCTCGACCTTCCTGGCGTCCACGGGAGATCCCCAGGTCGACGCCTGCGCCGCGACGCACTGCTGCGCGCAGATCAGCCGGTGCATCGGCGACCCCTCGTGCGCCCAGTGCGCCCCCAACGGGCTCGCGAGCTGCGCCCGCAGCCAGAGCGTGGGCGAGCTCGACCTCTGTCTGCGTGAGAACTGCCTCCCCCGCACGAGCCTGGTCTGTGGCGCGGCGACGGCGAACCCGGCGTACGCAGCGTGCGTCAATTCGTTCTGTTGCGCGCAGTTCGAGGCCTGCAGGAACGATGGGGCGTGTCTGGGCTGCATCGCGGCGGGCACGACGGACTGCCCGGGCAGCACGGCCTTTCCCGCATGGAGCTCGTGCGTCGAGACCAACTGCCCGTCTCGGGGTTGCGGCACCGGCGTGTTCGTCGACGCGCGACAACCGTACGGCTGCGCGAGGTGTCGCGAGCCCACGTGCTGCACGCCGCACGTCGCATGCGCAGGAGGGGTGGTCCCTCCGTCGATGGCGAACCAGCAGGCGTGCCAGGCGTGCGTGGCCGACCTCTCGAGCGCGGCCTGCATGAGCGCGACCCCCGCGATCCAACAAGGCGCCCGGGACCTCGCGAGCTGCATGAGCTCGAGCTGCGCCACCGAGTGCGCGCCGAAGGGCGTGCTTCCCACCGTGCGCACGGTGAGCGCCGGCGTGATGGCGCCCAACCTCATCACCATGACCGGCGAGGTCGTCGGTGAGGGAGACAGCTTCGTGAGAGATCGCGGCATCTGCTTCAGCGAGACGCCGTCTCCCACGGCCCCTTGCGCACCAGCCTCGACCTCGGGCACTGGCTCGTTCTCGCTCATCGTGCTCGGCCCCACGGCTGGCGCCGTGTTCTACGTGCGCGCCTACGCCGAGAACGGCTCAGGCCGGGTGTACGGCGCCGATCTCGTCGTGCGCACCGTCTACCTGGGCGACACCTTCGAGGGCGGCATCGTCTTTCACACCGACCCCGCCGGGGTCCACGGGTTGATCGCCGCGCCCACTGATCAGAGCAGCCTCATTCGCTGGTGGGACACCAACACCCGCCCCACGGCGCTCATGACCGGCGCGGTCGCGACCGCGGTCGGCACCGGCAATGCCAACACCAACGCCATCGTCACCGCGCAGGGCACGGGCAGCTACGCCGCGAAGCTGTGCGCAGACTTGACGCTGAACATGCGCTCCGACTGGTACCTGCCGAGCAAGGACGAGCTCAACCTCATGTACGTCAACCGCGCCGCCATCGGGAACCTGGCCACCGCGGGCTATTGGTCGTCGTCGGAGGTCGGGACCACGGTGTGGATCCAGAACCTCGCGACCGGCTTCCAGGAGACGGTCCCCAGCTCGAACGCCAACGCGGTGCGCGCGATTCGCTCGTTCTGATTTCGGTCACACCCAGCGCCATCGACGGAGCGCAAGGTCACTGTGAGCGGGACGCCGGCACGTGGAGCAGGGCGTTCAATCGCGGCGTGCGAAAGGGCCGCGAGAAGTCTCCCTCACCAGCTGACCGTCATCTCGATGCGCGACGCGGCCGTCTTCTCCCACTTGCACTTGATGTGCGCGCCGCGGAGCTTCTCGAACGCCGCGCTCAGCATGCCCGTGTAGAACTGAATGGGCAGCACCTCTTCCTTGAACACGATCATCGCCGAGCGATCGGTGGCGCCGATCTCTTTCCGCTCGCCGGGGCTGATCATCGGCTGCAGCGTCGCCATCAGCGGCTTCGCGAGGCCCTTGCCGCCGCCGCCGCCGGCGAGCTGCTCGAGCGGGCGCCCGAGCGGCGAGCGCACCAGCGCCTCCATGCACGAGACGCCCAGCAGCGTGAACGTCTCTTCGACGCCGCCCGTGTGCGGGGCGATCAGCTCGACCGCGCGCCAGAGCAGCCGCAGGAACTCGGCGGTCGGGTAGGTGAGCGAGTCGACCCACACCTTCGGGTTCTCGAGCGCCTCTTTCATCGCCGGCTCGCCCATCGGGCCGACGGTGCGCAGCACGACCGACTCGACGGCCGCGAAGAACAGGCCGCGCAGCACGTCGGTGGGCTGCGTGCCGCTGATGCGCAGCTCGAGCTCGTTCTTGTCGAGAATCGGGCCGTACTGCTTGCCGCTCGCGCGCAGCGCGGCCTCGGCCATCGCCTTGCCCTTCGCGCTCGGAGACGTCGGGCCCTTGCCGAGCGGCTCTTTCTCGCGGTGCACCTCGACCGAGTGGGGGCTCCTCTCGAGCTCGTCGGCGACGCCGAGCGAGTCGGAGTCGCTGCGGCTCCACGTGGGCTCTTCCTGAATCGCTTCCTGCGCCGACTCGTCGGGGAAGAGGTCGGTCATGAACGCCGCGACGTGCGCGGGCGTGGCGGGCAGGCGCTGCCGCACCAGGAACTCTTCGATGGCGAGCTGCATCTCGCTCGCGGTCGCGTAGCGGTCTTCGCGGTGCTTCTCGAGCGCCTTCATCACGATGGCGTCGACGGCCTTCGGTATGCCCTTCACGATCTGCGACGGCGGCGTCACCTTCAGGCCCACGACGGCCTTCAACGTCGCGGTGTCGTTCTCGCGCTTGAACAGGCGCTGGTTGGTGAGGACCTCGTAGAAGACGATGCCGAGGCCGAAGATGTCGGAGCGCGAGTCGAGCTCGTCGCCGCGCGCCTGCTCGGGCGACATGTACGCGTACTTGCCCTTGATGATGCCGGTGGCGGTGCGCGTGATCTTGTTGGCGGCCTTCGCGACGCCGAAGTCGATGAGCTTCACTCCGCCCGAGAAGCCGACGATGACGTTCTGGGGGCTGACGTCGCGGTGAATGAGGTTGAGCGGCTGGCCGCTGGGGCTCTTCGCCTTGTGCGCGAAGTCGAGGGCGGCGGCGGCGTCGGCCAGCACGCGGCACTTGAGCGCGAGCGGCATGCCGCCCTTGCGCTCGTGGGCCTCGGCGGCCACGACGCGCAGGTTCTCGCCGTGCACGTACTCCATCGCGATGTAGTAGCCGCCCTCGGCCTCACCGAGGTCGTAGATCTGGGCGATGTTGGGGTGGTTGAGCAGCGCCGCGATGCGGGCCTCGTCGAAGAACATGTTGATGAACTCCTGCTCTTCGGAGAGGTGCGGGAGCAGGCGCTTCACCACCACGAGCTTCTGGAAGCCGACGGGGCCCTTCTGGCGCGCGAGGAAGACTTCGCCCATGCCGCCGGTGGCGATCTTCTTGATGAGCTGGTAGCGGCCGAAGGTCTGCTGATCCATCGCGCGTGGGCACGATGGATAGCACGGGTGGGGTCAGTCCGCGGGTTCCAGGTACCCGGTGTCTGGATACGAGCCGAACAACAGGGTGAACCCGGACGCGCAGATGGTCTCCCAGCGGATGCGCATCCCCGCCTGCTGCGCGATGGCCTCGTCGATCTCGCGCAGCGTTGGGGTGCCGGATGGCAGCGTGATGATGACGTTCGGCGCGCTTCCTTTCAGCTCGAGCGCCGTGGCGAGCTCCGGCAGCGCGAGGCGCGACGCATACAGATCGACGCGGCGGTCGATCGCCTTCACAGGAGCCAGGATCGCGAGCGTGACGGTCGCCGCCACGGCGACGAGGAAGCACACGTGCGCCGACCTGCCACCGCGCGGCGACAGCTGCATGAAGTGAGCAGCGACGAACGGCAGCGGGAAGAGGAAGAGCGCGATGTCGAGCGGCGCGACCGACATCAGCGCTCCGAGCAGCAGCCCTCCGAGCGACCACTTCAGCTCACCGCCAGCCCTCAGGTGGAAGATCGTCTCGACCGTCACGGCACGACGACTCTACCTGCAACTCGCCGCCGAAAACGATTGGCCCCGTCAGCAGGCTCATCGCGAACACGCAGGTGCGCGGCCGGAGCGACATCGACGTTTGTCGCACCACCGCGGCCTCCACTTCCCGCCACGTCGGCTCGGTCGACGGCAGCGTCACCCGCTCTTCCGTCGGATCGCCCTGGAGCTTCAGCTCGACCGCGAGCTGCCGCAGCGTCAGCGTCGTCGCCGAGACCTGCACCGTGCGGTCGACGCCCTTCGGGGCCGCGACGGCGCACGCGATGATCGCCGTCGCGAGCCACCAGAACAGCACGTGAGACGTCCGCGCAGAACGCTCGCCGAGCGCGCTCAGCAGCTCGTACAGCGCGACGAACGGCAGCCACACGATGAAGAGGAGCAGCTCCACCGGAACGACCGCGATGACGCTGCCCAGCAGCAGCCCGCCGCACGCCCAGCGCACCTCCCTGCCGCGCTCGAAGCGGAAGATCGTGCGGACGCTCATCGCACCAGCCACGCGACCGCCACGGCCGCCGCGCCGAACGCCATCACCGCCGTCGACAGCCTCCGCGTGCACAGCTCCGCGGTCACCACAGTGCCGAACAGCAGCAGCATCGGCAGCGTGCACGCCACACCCGCGAGCCCCAGCTTCGCGATGACCAACCCGGTCGCCGCTCCGACTGAGCCTGTGATCACCTCATCGCCTCTCGGAATCGTCACGATTGTCTCGACCATGCGCCGCACCCCTTGCATCGCGAGCGCCAGGCGCAGCGCAGACATCCCGCGCGCTTCCGCGGCTGCACACATTCCCCGCTTTGCCATTCTGTCGAGGTAGTCTCCGAATCGCTTCACGGACCGGGAGGGGCCCCTGCACATCGATCTCCGTCTCACCGTCATGCTCGCGCTGACGCTCGCCGGCTGCCCGCGCCACATGTGGATCGGCCGAAACCCGAGCGAGGCCGCCAGCCCCTCGGGCCCGATGGATCGCTGCTCCGCCTGCGAAGTGACGCCCGCCCCGGGTGGCGGCAACCAGTACGTCTGCGCGCCCTGCGAAGACAGCGGCGAAGCCAACGCCGCCCGCTTCGACCGCATGCTCACCGCCCACTTCAAGCTCCCCGCGTGCGATGGCGGCCTCATCCTCGACGGGCTGCTCATCGAGGACCTGCAGACCCCCTCGCCGCGCGTCCTCTACCAGTGCTCGCCGATTCCGCCGGTGCTCGTCCTCGACGGCGGAATGGACATTCCCTGATGCCCGCGCCCTTCCGCTTCACGACGGTGCGGCAGATGCAGAACTGGAACAACTGGCACGGCACCATCCAGAACACCGCGATCGCCGAGTACCTCGTGCCCGGGCAGGCCGCCGCCCCCGGCGTCCCGGCGCCGTCCACGCTGCAGCGGCAGGCCCAGGGGCTCACCGACATCTTCCAGCACTGCCTCGCCACCGGCGAGCGCCTCACCACCGTCGGAGCCACCTGGTCGCTCTCCGACGTGCTCTCGCCCGGCAACGTCGTCGTCGATCCCGAGATGTTCAACCGCATGGTCCCGGTCGACCCGGCCATGTGGACCGCTGGCTACCAGGCGCGCCGCCGCGGCACGCCCATCTTCGCCCAGGCCGGCATGCACATCTGGGAGCTCAACGACGCTCTCGGCGGCGCGGGCCTCGCGCTCGACACCTCCGGCGCCGGCAACGGCCACCGCCTCGCCGGCTGCATCGCCACCGGCACCCACGGCGCTGCCTTCCGCTTCGGCGCCGTGCACGATCAGGTGCGCGCCATCTTCCTCGTCACCGGGCCGCAGCAGGCCGTGCTGCTCCAGCCCGACGGGCCGGCCGGGCAGGATCGCAACTTCACCCCCGCGCTCGCCGCATGGTTCCAGCAGCAGACCGGGCTGCCCACGCTCGACGACCCGAACGACGAGCGCTTCAACGCCGCGCTCGTGGCGCTCGGCGGCCTCGGCTTCGTCCACTCCGTCGTGCTCGAGGCCGCGCCGCTCTACGAGCTCGAGGGTCAGATGATTCCCATGCAGCTCGGCGACCCGCGCCTGTGGGACGCCATCCGCACCTTCGACGTCGGCCCCATCGCGCTGCCGAATGCTCCGGCCGGCCCGCCGTGGCACTTCGAGGTGCTCCTCAACGCGTACGCGAACGATCAGCGGCCGACGGGCGCGTTCGTGAAGGTCTTCTGGCGCGACCCGAACGGCCCGCCGCAACGGGCGTACGCGCCGGGCGGCCCCAATGTCTCGATGATGCGCTCTGACCTCTCGCGCGTCGTCGCCGCCATGTTCCCGCTCGCCAACATCGTGCCCGGGCCGCTGCTCGACCTCGCCATCTCGGGCATCGTCGACGGCCAGTTCACCGCCGGCAACATCGGGCCGTTCTTCCCGAGCGAGCTCTTCGGCCAGACCGCGCTGCCCCGCGGCAACGGCCGCAGCACCGAGGTCGTCTTCGACCACCTGCAGGCGGAGCAGGGCATCCGGGCGCTGATCGGAGCTCTGCGTGCCGAAGCCGCGGCCGGCCGCCACCTCTTCGGCGCCGTCGGCGTCCGCTTCGTTCCGCGCACCCGCGCGCTGCTCGGCATGAACCAGCGCGCCCAGAACGTCTTCGTCGAGCTCGGCAGCCTCGCCACGGCATTCCCCGGCCAGATCCACCAGGCCTGCTGGCAGGCGCTGCGCAACGCCGGCGTCCCGTTCACGTGTCACTGGGGCCAGCAGTCCGACCTCGCTCCGATCGACGTCATCAACTGGTACGGCGGGGCGAACGTCGCCGCCTGGCAGAACGCCCGCGCGAATCTGCTCCCCACGCCACAGCTGCGTGCCCTCTTCACCAATCCGCTCTTGCAGCGCGTGGGGCTGATCTAGTGAGGTGCAGGCCTTCGTGGTCTCCGCCGCCGTTCTCCTCTGCCTGAGCCAGGTCGTCCCTCCCGGGCTCGGCACCCAGCCCGGCGGCCTCGACGGCGGCACCCCCATCGGCGACGCCGTCACCGGCTGCGGCCAGTGCCACGACCGCGCCAGCGCCAACCCCGGCGACCCGCTCTACATGCCGTTCGACGGCTGGGTCTCGAGCATGATGGCGAACTCCCACCGCGACCCGCTCTTCCAGGCCGCGCTCGCCGTCGCGAATCAAGACGTGCCCGGCATCGACACCTGGTGCCAGCGCTGCCACGCGCCGCAGTCGTGGGTGCGCGGCCACGACGCCGCTTCCTTCGACGCCCTCGATCGCCAGGGCGTCACGTGCGACGTGTGCCACCGCTCCATCGCGCCGGCCGTCATCGGCAACGCCCAGCTCACCTGGGAGCGCGGCAACGTGAAGTACGGCCCGTACTCCGACTTCGCGAGCGCCGCGCACACCGGCTCCGACGCCGGCATCACCGCGACCTCCGAGCTCTGTGGCCAGTGCCACCAGGTCTCGAACCCGCTCGTCCCCTGGCGCAGCACGGTCGACGGCGGCGTGCTCGCCTCCGAGTTCCCGCTCGACACCACGTACGACGAGTGGAAGCAGTCGAAGTACGCGCGCCCCGGCTCGCTCACCACCTGCCAGGACTGCCACCTCCCGCGCGCCGAGCTCCCCGACGGCGGCCCCACCCAGCTCCGCGTCGCGCAGCTCGGGCCCCTGCGCTCCTCGCCGCGCCGCCACGCGCTCGTGGGCGGCAACGTCTGGGGCCTCGAGGCCGTGCAGAAGAACGACCCGAACGGCACCGCGCTCCTCGTCGAGCAGTTCGACGAGAGCGAGCGCCTCTCGAGGGAGCTGCTCACGAAGGCCGCCACCATCGAAGTCACCGCGCCCGCCGCCGTGCCGCCCGAGGCCACGTTCGGCATCACCGTGCGCGTCACCAACAAGACCGGCCACAAGCTCCCCACCGGCTACGCCGACGGCCGCCGCGTCGTCGTCCAGGTGCTCATCGCCGGCGAGGTCTTCACCGGCGGCTTCGACGGAGGCCACGCCATCGACGACGGCTGGCTCCGCGTCTTCGAGGCAAAGCACGGCACGCTCGACGGCGGCCCCGGGCATCACCTCGTCAAGCACGACGTCATCTACCGGGACACCCGTATTCCTCCCGCCGGCTTCCAGCCGCCGCCGGGAGCGCCGACGCGCCCCGTGCCCGACTTCTGGTACGCGCTCGACGACGGAGGCTTCGCCGACTTCGACGAGGTCGTCTGGCACTTCGACCTCCCGCCCCGGTTCCGTCACGGTCAGACCTTCGACATCACCGCGCGGCTGCTCTACCAGTCGACCACGCCCGCGCACGTTCGCTTCCTCGCCGCCGAGAACCGCACCACCGACGCCGGCCGGAACCTGCTCGACATCTGGGAGGCCACGAGCCAGGCCGCTCCCGTCGAGATGGCGAGCGTCGTGAAGCGCGTCGCGGTCGTCGACCCCGATGCGGGCGTGCCCGACGCCGGCGCGGCCGATGCCGGCGTTCGCGATGCCGGCGGCGCGGCCGGCGGCGCCGGCGGCGTGGAAGAGCCGATTCCGGGCAAGTGCGGCTGCACGGCCTCGCCGCTCGGGGTGTTCTTTCTGCTGCTGGTGTCCGCAGTTCTGTTGCGTGTTCGTCGAACAATCGAGTAGCAGGTTCGTCAGGAGAGGGATGCGCCGCCTCAAGCAGCTGCTGCAGAAAGCCTGGCGAGGCTGGGCCACCCGGAGCCTGGCCGTAGGCGCGGTCGCCACCGCCGTCGACGTCTCGATCGGCAGCCTCCTCGTCTTCGTCTTCAGCTGGCCCACCGCGCTCTCGGCGATGGCCGCGCTCGCCGTCGGCAGCACGCTCAACTTCCTCGGCCAGCGGAAGTTCGCGTTCGACGAGCACAAGGTCGCGATGCCCGCCGCGAAGTGGGTCGCGATGACCGCGCTGCAGACCGTGATTCACGGCCAGCTCGTGCACGTCTTCCGCGACTGGTGGGGCGTGCCTTACCCGCTCGCGAAGATGGGCAGCGACATCGTCGTCTTCGGAGTGCTGCAGCTCGTGCTCTTGCGCTACGTGGTCTTCCCGAAGACGCAGAAGCCGGCCGTCAGCGCTGCTCCTTCGGAGTCAGCACCATCGCCAGCTGTCGAGCCTGCGCCTCCGTAGCGCAGCGGTACTCCTGGACCTTGCCGCTGCCGGGGTTCTCGAGGCGAATCACCCACACTTCGTCTTCCTTCGTCAGCACCGGCTTCGTGGCAGTGAGCACGGGTCGAGGCAGAGCATCGTGCGTGCCTACACCGGCCTTCAGCGAATTCGCCCGCTTGAGGCCGCCAGACCCTGCACCGCGCACCGGGTGCTTTGCACCTTTTTCACGGCCACTCCCAGGCCGACCGGTAGGCGCCGGTCGCCTGGGCGTGCTCGACCAGCCGCGCGTAGAACGCGTGCCGGCCCAGCGTCGCCGAGTCTCCGACCACGAACAGGTGCCGCTTCGCGCGCGTCAGCGCCACGTTGATGCGGCGCAGGTCCTCGAGGAAGCCGAGCGTGCCTTCGCCGTTGCTGCGCACGAGCGACACGAGAATCGCCGTCTTCTCCCGCCCCTGAAACGCGTCGACCGTGTCGACCTCGAGCGCCTCGTCGTCGAGCCGCTCGCGCAAGCTCGAGGCCTGCGCGCGGTACGGCGTGATGACTCCGATCTCTTCGCGCGGCAGCATGAGCCTCGCGACGTGCTCCGCGATCAGCCCCGCCTCGCCCTCGTTCATCAGCGACTGGGTGCCTTCGCCCGGGCGCTCGTCGAAACCCTTGCCCGCGGTGTCGATGAAGAGGAAAGGCGGCTGCCCCTCGAGCTTCGCCGCCGCCACCGAGGGGTGCGCGCGCAGCTGCCCGCCGTACATCTCGCGCGAGGGAAACTCCATCAGCGCGGCCGGGAACCGGTGCTGTTCTTTCAAGAGCTGCTTCACGCCGTCGCCGTGGTCGCTCAGCAGCCGCTCGAAGAGGCTGAGCTCCAGCGCCTTCGCCTTCGCCGACAGCACCGTCGGAGCGAGCTGCATCGGGTCTCCCGCCAGCACCACCCGCTCGGCCTTCAGGAACGCCATCAGCGCCAGCGGCTCGGTCGCCTGCGTCGCTTCGTCGAGCAGCGCCACGTCGAAGCGCTCGCCCGCGAGCACGCTGCCCTCCAGCGACGCCAGCGTCGAGCACACGACCTGCGCGCGCTGCAGCACGTGCGCGACCGCCTTCTTCTCGAGCACGCGCGCCTCGTCCATCAGCTTGCGCGCCTCGGCTTGGGCTTCCCGCGCGTTCGCGAAGCGCTCGCGGCTGCGGCCCTGGCCCCGCTGCTTGCGCGCGTAGCCGAGCAGATCGAACGCGTCGTCGAACAGCTCGCGCGCGATGCGGCGGCTCTCGTGCTCCTCGACCACGAGGTCGAGCGTGTGCGCCTGCAGATGCGGGAGCACGCGCGCCGGGTGGCCCACGCGCACCGCCTCGAGCCCCGCCTTGAGGCACAGCTCCAGCAGGTGATCGACCGCGGCGTTGCTCGCGGCCGTGCACAGCACGCGCTGGCCCTTGCGCACGCACTGCAGCGCGACCTCCGCCAGCACGTGGCTCTTGCCGGTTCCCGGCGGCCCGTGCACCAGAAAGAAGTCGGTCGCCGCGAGCGCCCGGCCGACCGCCGCGGTCTGCTCCTCGTTCAGCGGGCGCGAGGGCTCGAACGGCGCCACGCGATCGAACTGCGGAGCCTCGTTGCCCAGCAGCACCTCCCGCCTCCGCCGCGCGACGCCCTTCTCCATCGCCGCGATCGACGACAGCGCGTTGCGCATGCGATCGAACGTCGCGTCGTTCGCGAGCAGATCGAGCCGCAGCCGGCCCTCGGCCACGAAGTCGGGCGGCGGCCGCTCGAACGCGACCTGAACGCTCTTCGCCGTCGACCGCGTCACGATACCCGACGGAGGCGCCTCGACCTCGGCCTTCCGCGGCGACACCGACACGATCTCTCCCGGCGACAGCCGCAGCGGCAGCCGGGCGGCGTGCTCCTTCTCGAACGTGACCAGCGTGCGGCCGCCCAGGCCGGTCGTGAAGTCGCGGGCCTCGACGTCGAGCAGCACGCGGCCGAGCGCGACGAGCTGGGCGAGCGGCAGCTCCTTCCGGTCGAGCGCGTAGCGCGCGCGCTCCTCGGCCCGCTCGAGGTCGAGCAGGGCTCTCAGCTTCTCGAAGTGCTCTGCGTCCCGCGCCACGGCCCGGGATGTTAACGCCGCGCCGGCTCGCCGGCCGCAGGGACGGCCGATTCCCGCGGCACGGCTTAGGGCCTGGCGTTAGGTTGGCGCCACCATGCCCAACCGCCTCGCGAACGAGCCGTCGCCGTACCTGAGGCAGCACGCCGAGAACCCCGTCGACTGGTACCCGTGGGGGCCCGAGGCGCTCGAGCGCTCGAAGAAAGAAGACAAGCCGATACTGCTCTCGGTCGGCTACTCCGCCTGCCACTGGTGCCACGTCATGGCGCACGAGTCGTTCGAAGACGACGCCATCGCGAGCTTGATGAACCAGTGGTTCGTGAACGTGAAGATCGACCGCGAGGAGCGCCCCGATCTCGATCAGCTCTACCAGGGCGTCGTTCAGCTGATGGGCCGCGGCGGCGGCTGGCCGCTCACCGTGTTCCTCACCCCGGCGCTCGTGCCGTTCTTCGGCGGCACCTACTTCCCCAGCCACGACAAGTACGGCATGCCCGGCTTCCCGAAGGTGCTCGCCGCGCTCGCCGACGCCTGGAAGAACGAGCGCGAGAAGGTGCTCGGCCAGGCCGACCAGTTCCGCGAGGGGCTCGAGCACTACGTGGCCGTCGGGCTCGACTCGAAGGGCGGGACGCTCTCGGGCGCCGACGTGGTGGCGGCGGCCGCGCGCCTCGAGACGAAGATCGACCGGCGGCACGGCGGCTTCGGGAAGAGCGGCCCGAAGTTCCCCAACCCGATGAACGTGCAGCTGCTCCTGCGCGGCTTCCGCCGCAGCGGGCGCGAGGAGCTGAAGAGCGCGGCGCTGCTCACGCTCGAGAAGATGGCGCTGGGCGGCATCTACGACCAGCTCGGCGGCGGCTTTCACCGCTACTCGGTCGACGAGCGCTGGCTCGTGCCGCACTTCGAGAAGATGCTGTACGACAACGCGCAGCTGCTGCACCTCTACTCCGAGGCGCAGCAGGTCGAGCCGCGGCCTCTGTGGGAGAAGACGGTGCGCGAGACCGTCGCGTACCTGCAGCGCGAGATGACGTCGGGCGACGGTGCGTTCTTCGCCGCGCAGGACGCCGACAGCGAGGGTGAAGAGGGCAAGTTCTTCGTGTGGACGCCGCAGGAGATCGACGCGGTGCTGGGCGGTGAGCTGGGCCTGCGGGTGCGCGACGCGTTTCACGTCACCGCCGCGGGGAACTTCGAGCACGGCACCTCGGTGCTGGAGGCGGTGAAGAGCCTCGACGGGCTCGACGAGGCTCGCGCGAAGCTGCTCGAGGTGAGGTCGAAGCGCGTCTGGCCGGGGCGCGACGACAAGGTGCTCTCGGGGTGGAACGGGCTCGCGATTCGCGGGCTGGCGCTGAGCTCGCGCGTGTTCGGCCGCCCCGAATGGGCCGCGATGGCCGAGCGCGCCGCCGACTTCGTGCTGACGAAGATGCGCTCGCCCGACGGCTCGCTGTTCCGCTCGTGGCAGAACGGCGGGCGCCTGACGGGGATGCTGGAGGACTACGGCGACGTCTGCGCCGGGCTGACGGCGCTGTACCAGGCGACCTTCCAGCCGCGCTGGCTGGAGGCCGCCGAGGAACTCGCCGACCTCGCGTGGGAGAAGTTCTGGGACGAGGGGCAGCGCGCGTACTCGTCGGCGCCGAAGGGCACGGGCGATCTGGTCATCCGCACCTGGGCGGTGCACGACAACGCGTTCCCCTCCGGGGCGTCGTCGCTCGCGGAGGCGCAGGTGACGCTGGGAGCGCTGACCGGCCGCGAGCGTCACCTCGAGCGGGCAGGGCGGTACCTGGAGCGCCTGAAGGACGAGATGCTCGACAACCCGTTCGGGTTCGGCCACCTGTGGCTGGCGGCCGATGCGTTCGTGGACGGTGCGGCCGAGGTGACCGTGGTGGGCGAGGCGCCGGAGCTGGTGAAGGTGCTGAGCGCGACGTACGCCCCGACGGTGGCGGTGTGCGTGGTGAACGGTGACGGAGTGCCGAAGGTGCTCGCGGAGCAGGCGGGGCCGCGGCTGTCGGGGCCGAAGCCGGCGGCGTATCTGTGCCGCAATCGCACGTGCGGGCTGCCGGCGAAGACGCCGGAGGAGCTGCTGAAGCAGTTGAAATGAGTCCCCTCTCCCCTCGTAGGGGAGAGGGACAGGGTGAGGGGCGCGTTATTGCGAGAGCCTGTCGAGCTCACTCAGGATTCGTTCGAGCACCGCTTCCGTCTCGAACAGCACCTCGGTGTTGGTGAACCGAATCACGTGAAAACCTCGCTCGACGATCCAGTCGGTTCGCTCTTCGTCGGACATCAGCTTCTCGGGCTCGAAGTGCCCGCCGCCGTCGATCTCGATTCCGACCCTCGGCATCAGACACACGAAGTCGACGATGAATGGGGCGACTGAGTACTGCCTCCTGAACTTGTAGCCGCCGAGCGAACGACTTCGAAGCAGGCGCCACAGAACCCGCTCTGCGTCCGTGGCTGCCTTTCTCAGTCGCCTTCGCCTTTCGACGGTCACTCGCCCCTCACCCTGTCCCTCTCCCCTACGAGGGGAGAGGGGACGCGTTTACGGCCTTTGCGAGATCTTCCTTGCTGCTCGGCCCTTCCAACTCCAGCAGCACGTCGTCCAGCGCCCGCTTGAATGCTCCGCAGTCCGGGAATCGCTCGGACGGTTCTTTCGACAACGCCCGCATCACCACCGGGTCCAGCGCCGGCGACACCTCGGGTTCAGGAACGACTCCTGCCGCCGCCCGCTGCAGCGTCACCGCATCCGACGGCCCCTTGTACAGCCGCCGCCCCGTGAGCAGCTCCCACAGGCACACGCCCAGCGAGAACTGATCCGACAGCGGCGTCGCCTCTCCGCCGTTTGCCACCTCGGGCGCCAGGTACGGCACCTTCCCCGGCATCGCCCCCACCGCCCGCGCCACTCCGAAGTCGATCAGCTTCACGACGCCTTCTCTCGACACCAGCACGTTGTGCGGCGACACGTCGCGGTGCACCACGCCCAGCGATCGCCCCGCGCGATCTCGCGCCGTGTGCGCGTGGTGCAGCGCCGCGGCCGCCTGCGCCCCCACCTGCGCCACCAGCCCGGGCGGCAGGACGCGAAAGTCCCGCAGCGACACCCCCGGCACGTACTCCATCGAGACCTGCCAGCGCCCGCCTTCTTCCCACAGCTCCCGAATCGCCACGATGTTCGGGTGCGACAGCTGCGCCGCCACCTTCACCTCGGCGAGGAACAGCTCGAGGAAGCGCTTGTCGCGCTGCAGGTGCGGCAAGAGGCGCTTCACCGCCAGCCCCTCGACGGTGAGAAACACCTCGCCCATGCCCCCGGCGCCGAGGCGCTTCACCTCACTTCACCTGAACGACCTTCACGCTGCCGATCAGCGGGGTGATCTCGGCGTTCGACTCCTCGCCCACCGCGAAGTGCGTCGCATCGGCGACCTGCTGGTTGAACGTCGGGTCCAGCTGCGTCCACTCGCCGACGTACGCCTCGACCCACTCGTGCCAGTACAGCGCCGGCACCCCGTCGTCGTTCTTCAGGTACACCACGCCGTCGACGCGCCGCGCCGGAATCCCCAGCGCCCGCAGCATCGACACCGCGAGCAGCGCGTGCTCGGTGCAGTCGCCCTTCATCGTGTCGAGAATGTCGCTCGCTCGGTCGGACGACGACCCGTAGTCCTTCACCATCGCGCCCCCGACCCAGGCCACCACCTTCTTCGCCGTCGCGTACGCGTTCTTCTCGTTGCCCGCGACCTTCTGCGCGAGCGCCACGATCTTCGGGTGCTGCGCCTCGACCGCCAGCGTCGACTTCAGGTTCGCTCCGCCGTTCGGGTCGGTCAGCGGCCGCACCTTGTCTTTCACCTTCGGCTCGGCGGCGGTGATCGTGATCTCCACCCGGTCTTTGTCGAGCGCCTTGAACTTCTGCCGGTACGTGTTGTTGCGGAACTTCTCGGGCAGGCCCGTCGCCACCAGCACGAGCTGGCCGGGAATCGCGCGCGCGATCGGCCCGGGCTCCGACGGCAGGGTGATGCGCGTGTGGCTGAACACCTCGACGACGTCGAGCTTCTGCGCGATGTCCTTCGGCTCGGCCACCGCCTTCATCGTGCCCGCGAAGTCCATCTCGAGAATGCGGCCCTTCTCGTCGATGTACACGTCGGTCGGCACCTTCTCTTTGTCCGAGATCGTCGTGACCTTCTTCACCTTCACGGTCACTCCGCCGATGGTGCGCTCGGCCCACGGCTTCGTGTCCGGCGTCGTCGTCAGCGTGTAGTGCTCGAGGTCCTGCGAGTCGATCACCTGGCCCACCAGCTTCTGCCCGCGCTTCAGCGCCAGGCGGAACTGGTCGGCGTCCTCCACGAGCTCTTTCACCGCGGGCAGCGTCAGAATCTCGTTCGGCTGGTTCGGCCGTTTGCGCAGCACGCGAATGCCCTGTGCCGTCGACGAGGCCTCCAGGGTCTCGTTGCCGCCGTCGCCCTTCTTCTCGATGATGAACGAGATGAGCTTGCCCTTCGGCTTCGCCTCGTAGACGCGCGTGTCCTTCAGGTACCGCTCGGACTTGTTCTGTCCGACCATCGCCTTCATCACGAACTCGTTCACCGTCTCGAACTGGTCCGGGTTGCCCGCGACGGGGCCGAGCTTCAGGAACGTGTAGCCGATCTTCTTGCCGCCCAGGTACAGGCCCAGGTACTCGCCCGCCTCCGGCCGCGGCAGGTCGACCACGTCGGACTTGCTGTTGGGTGAAGCAGGCCCGGCGAGAGCGGAAGAAGCAGCAAATACCGCGACGAGAAAGAGAGTGCGGAGCATCGGCCGATCAACGTACCAGGGGGCCAACTCATTTACCTGGTCATCCTCCAGCCAGTTTCCGGGTCTTTCGCCCGCTGTGACGCTCGCGCGTCACCGCTGGCTGGCGGCTGACGACTACTCCCCCAGCGTGAAGTAGAACGACGCCCCCTCACCCACCGTTCCCTCGGCCCAGACGCGGCCGCCGTGCCGGCGGATGATGCGCTGCACCGTCGCCAGGCCGATGCCCGTGCCGTCGAACTCGGCCTGCGTGTGCAGCCGCTGGAACGCGCCGAACAGCCGGTCGATGTACCGCATGTCGAACCCCGCGCCGTCGTCCTTCACGAAGTACGCGTGCGTGCCCGGCACCATTCCCACCGAGATGCGCGCCCGCGGCTTCTTCGACGTGAACTTCCACGCGTTCGACAGGAGGTTCTCGAGCGCCACCGACAACAGCCGCGGGTCGCCGCGGGCCATCAGGCTGTCGGGCAGCACGAGCTCGACCTGCCTCGCCGGGTCCGCGCGGCGCAGCCGCTCGACGATCGTCTTCACCATCGGCACGAGGTCGACGATCTCTTTCGTCAGCTCTCCGCGCGACATGCGGGCGAGCCGCAGCAGATCGTCGATCAGCAGCATCATGCGCCGCGTCGCCTCGCGCACGCGCTTCAGGTGCCCCTTGCCGATCTCGTCGAGCTGCGCCGCGTTGTCCTCCTCGAGCGCGTGCCCGAAGCCGTCGATGGCGCGCAGCGGAGCCCGCAGGTCGTGCGACACCGAGTAGCTGAACGACTCGAGCTCGCGGCTCGTCGCCTCCACCGCCTCCTTCGCGGTCTCGAGCTCCGCGTTGCGCGCCTTGAGCGCCGCGTTCGCTTCGCGGTAGCCGCGCGAAGCCATCTCGAACACCGCCAGCACCTCGTTGAAGAACGCCTGCGCGGTCTCGATCGTCTTCGGGTCGAGCGGCCGCCTGGCGCACAGCTCCACCAGCGCCTTGTGGTGCGCCTGCGAGAGCTCGAGCAGCCCCTCGGCCCCAGACATCAGCTCGCGCCCGAGCGCGTAGGCCGCCGCGAGCGACTCCTCGGTCGGCGCCTCCAGGTGCCGCTCGAGCGCCTCGATGTAGCGCGGGCCCATCGCGCTCATACGACCCACCTCGCCACCACGACGAGCGCGTCGTCCGTGCCCTTCGCCCAGCGCTTCAGCGCCCGCTCGGCGCAGGCCTGCGGCTCGGCGAGCGTGTCGAGCTCGCCCACCACCTCGGGCTTCAAGCCATCCGTCGCGAACATCAGCACGTCGCCGCGGCCGAGCGGCAGCGCCGAGACGCGAACCCCCGAGATCTGCTCGCCCACCACGCCGCCGAGCGTCAGCAGCGACTCGCGCCGCTTCGGAGCGCCCGGGTCCGCGCGCACGAGCACGCCCTCGACGTTGCCGATGCCGCTCCAGGTGAGCTCCGCGCGCTCGGCGTCGAAGCGCGCGATGCTCATCACCACGCCGCGGCTGCCCTTCAGCCGCCGGTGGCACCGGTCGAAGTGCACGTCGACGGGGAGCTCGGGCTGCTCTTCCAGCACCTGCACCGCGAGGGCGGCGGCGTCGGCGGCGGCTGCTCCGTGGCCGAGGCCGTCGACGGCCGCGACGAGCGCCCCGCCGTCGAACGCCTTCACCGCGTGGGCGTCGCCCGAGCGCAGCTCACCCGCGATCGGCCGTGAGGCGACGCCCCACTCGAGAGCTAGCGCGCCCATTTCTTCATCGTCACGGTGGTGCCGCGCCCGGGCTCGGAGTGGATCTCGAACTCGTCCATCAGCCGCTTCGCGCCCGGCAGCCCGAGCCCGAGGCCGCCGGCGGTCGAGAAGCCGTCGGTCATCGCCCGCGTGATGTCGGCGATGCCGGGGCCCTGGTCCTTCGCGATCACCTGCAGCGCCCGGCGCTGGCCGTCCATCACGATCTCCAGGTGGATCTCGCCGGTCTTCGCGTACACGACGATGTTGCGCGCGATCTCGGAGATGGCGGTCGCGATGACGGTGAGCTCGCCGCTCGTGAAGCCGAGCTTCGAGCCGAGCGTGCGGCTCTCGCGCCGGGCGGCCACGATGTCCGACTCGTGACGAATGGCGACCACGGCGCTCTCAGCTTCCACGGCGGGCCTGCTTCCGCTGCTCGAGCAGCTCCATGCCCTCGTCGAGGTCGAGCGCGGTGTCGGTGCCCTCGAGCGTCAGCCCGAGCTGCACCATCGCGTAGGCGACGTCGGGCTGGATGCCGACGATGACCGAGTGCGCGCCGCGCAGCTTCGAGACCTTCGCGATGCCGACGAGCGTGCGCGACGCGAACGAGTCGAGCACGTCGAGCGCGCTGACGTCGATGACGAGCCCGCGCACCGCGCGCTTCCCGATGCGCGCCGCGATGTCCTGGCGCAGCTGCGACAGCTCGGCGTCGGTGAGCTCGCTCTGAATCGTCACGATCAGCGTGTCACGGAGCTGGAGGATCGGTATGGGCATTCGCACCCCTCCCCGCGAGAATCCGGTTCGCTTCTTCGAGGCCGCCCTGCAGGTCGCCCACCGCGTTGAGGCGGTTCACGTCGACGCCCAGCACCACGAGCGAGTTCGCCACCTCGGCCGACAGGCCCGTGATGATGCTCTGCGCGCCCATCAGCTTCGCCGCCGACACCGTCTGGAACAGGTGGTTCGCGACCTTCGAGTCGACGGCCGCGACGCCGGTGATGTCGATGACCACCACCTTCGCGCGGTAGTCGCGCACGGCCCGCAGGAGCGACTCGGTGAGCGAGCGCGCCCGGTGCGTGTCGAGCACGCCGATGAGCGGAATCAGGAGCAGCCGCTCGCCGACCTGCAGCACCGGGGTCGACAGCTCCTGAATCGCCTCGGCCTGCTGGTTGATGATGCGCTCCTTCACCTTCAGGTACTCCTCGGCGATGAAGCCCATGCCCTGGTCGATGTAGTCGCTCAGCGCGGTGAGGGAGCGCGACAGCCGCTCGGGCTCCTTCGCGTAGGCGGTCACGAGGTGGGGGATCATCACCTTCTCGAACGCGGAGATGAGCTCGTACCAGTCGCCGAACGGGATGTTCATGTTCGCGTACATCGCGCCCTGCACCTTCTGCTGCTCCAGGAGCGGGCCCCAGTTGCCGTCGACGCAGCCGGCCCGCAGCGTCTGGAGCCCCGCCTTGCGCTGGGCCTCGAGCTGCTCTTTGGGCATCGCCTTGATGACCTGGGCGAGGCTGGGGATTCTCGAGCACACCGCCATCAGATGCTCGTTCATCTGCGGCTCGTGCCGCTCGTAGACGTCGAAGTAGTCCCGCATCCCTTTGGGATCGGGGGGCGTGAACGGTCGCATGGCTCCCTCTCACTGACTCCGGAGTGGAACGGCGCGGATCTTCTACAGCCGCTTCGCGAGAATGATCAGATCTTCGCCGACTTTGTAGAAGTCACGAAAACGCGACTCTTCGCGGTACTGCATGCCTGCGTAGAAGCCGCGGGTGGGGCCATAGGCCTCCATGGCGGAGGTCTCGACGCGAATGAGGCGGCCCTTGCGGCGGCGAATGTCGCCCTCCATGGCCGAGACGAGCGCGGCGCCGACGCCCTGGCCGCGGACCTCGGGGGCCGACGCGATCCAGTAGAGGTCGAAGGTGCCTTCGGTCATCGGGGTGGGGCCGTAGCAGACGTAACCGACGACCTGGTCGTCGCGCACCGCTACGAGCACCTGGTAGTCACGGTTCGTACCGGTTGCCGCGAGGTCGATGAGCTCGAGCGCGCATTCCACCTCGGCGGGCGAGAACGTCTCGATGCGCGCCAGGAGCTCGGCGAGCTGCGGTCGATCGTCGGTCTTCAGTGGCCTTATTTCCATGGCTTCGTTCCAGTGCGAGCTCGATGAGGTGCCAGGCGAGGTCAGGGTAACCGATGCCGGCCGCTGCCGCCGCTTTTGCGAAGCCTGACTGAGGGTGCAGATCGCAGTTCGGGTTGATGTCGATGACGAACGGCTGGCCGTCGCGATCGACGCGCAGATCGACGCGCCCGTAGTCGCGGCAGTCGAGCGCCGCCCACGCCGCCATCGCCGTCTCGATGCAGCGGCGCTCGAGCGCAGGGGAGAGCTGCGCCGGCCGGGCGCCGCTGTCCCTGCACTCCGCGGAGTCCTCGTCCCACTTCGCCTTGTAGGTGAGCACGCGCGGCTTGTTCTCGAACGCCTTGCCGTAGTGGATCTCGGTGAGCGGCAGGGCGCGGCGCGGGTGGTTGCCGAGCAGCGGCACGTAGATCTCGCGGCCGTCGACGTAGCGCTCGAGCAGCGCCGGCTGCCGGAACGTGTTCAGCACGCGCGACACTGCTTTACCCAGCCCCTGGCGGTCGTGAACCACCGCGTCGAAGTCGATGCCCACGCTCGCGTCTTCGCGCGACGGCTTCACGATGAGCGGGAAGGGCAGCGAGAGCGAGATGAGCTCCGCGACGCTCGAGACCAGCGCGAACTGCGGCGTCGGCACTTCGCTCGCCTGCAGCAGCTTCTTCGCCTGGTGCTTGTGCAGCGACAGCCCGAGCGCCAGCGCGCTGTTGCCCGTGTAGGGAACGCCGACCATCTCGAGCAGCGCCGGCACCACCATCTCTCCCCGGCTGTCGGCCGCCAGCGACTCGCACAGGTTCACCACCACGTCGGGCCGCTGCGCCTCCAGCGCCTGGCCGATCGCCCAGACGTCGCGGTCGACCCCGATCAGCGAGACCTTTCTGCGGCCCCCGCTCAGCGCCTTTTCCAGCGCCGCCGCCACCCGCACCACGTCTTCCCGGGCTTCGCGCCCCGGGTCGTCGTCCAGTAAGTGGTGGTCACGATTGTGGAGAATGCTGATCCGCATGTGGGACAGTGTGAAGAATCATCGCATAGAAACCGCGAAGTCTCACTCTTCGATAACCTGATACTGTTTCGCGCGTCGTCCGTCTCGCCCCCTCACCGAGGCCTCTTCAAATGAGCTCGACTCCCATCGGTAATCGCCCTTCGATTCTCCCGACCAAGCAGCAGATTACGAACACCGTCGAGCACATCGCCAATCATACGGTGACACAGGCGCTGGGGGATCATGCAACGACGGTCGCCGACCTCGCCGACAAGTTCGACACGGCGGCGGCGGCGGCGGCGAGGCTCGCGCGCTCCAAGGCGGCCCGCCCGCTGGTGAGCGCCGGCGGCGCGCTCCTCGAGAAGCTCCGTCCCGGCAGCTTCGAGCAGATGGGCAACGGCCTGCGGAACGTGGCTTCGAAGGTCGGCATCAACCCGAACATCATCAAGACCGGCGGCACCGCGCTCGAGAAGACGGTGAAGATGGCCGGCGTCGCGGCCATCGGGTACGACGCGATTCGCAGCTTCACCGACACGAAGGCCGACCTCGACAGCAAGCTGGTGCAGGCCGGCGCGGCGGTGGCGGTCGGCGCGCTGACGTTCACGGGCGTCGGCACGGCGATCGTCGCGGTCGACGTCATCACCGGCGGCGGCGTCACCGGCGGCGCGAAGGGCCTCGCGGCGCTCGCCGACGCGGCGCTCACCGGCGATCGTGACGCGCTGAACTCGTGGGTCGAGAGCGCGAAGAGCGGCGATCAGGGCTGGGCGCTCAAGGCCCTCGCGAACAACCAGACCGTCGCCCGCGTGGTCGGCAAGGGCGCCGAGGCCGTGATCAACGCCGGCGCGAAGGCGCGCGAGGCGGTCGGCAACGCGGTCTCGAACGTGAGCAGCGCGATCAGCGGCGGGTGGAAAGCGCTGTTCGGGTAACCGAGCCGTCGTGCTAGAGAAGCCCGCGTGGACATCACGGGCTCGAGGTTCGTCGATCCGCTCACGCTGAACCCGGTTCGTCTCTCGCCGGGCGCCGTGGCCGCCATCGCGCCCGAGCTGAAGCCGAACAAGGCATCGCCGCTCACGACGCTCGCCGGCTTGAAGGCCGCGCCGAACGCCGCAGATCTCGACACGCTCGGCATCGTGCACGCCGGCAAGCCGAGCGGCGGCACCGCGAAGGGCAAGCTCTACCGCCAGTCGCTCGAGACGCTCGCGTCGCCCGAGGCCACGCTCACGATGGCCGAGGTGGGCGGCGGAGTGCCGCCGCTGATGGTGCGCATCGTCCTGGGCTCCGACCGGGCGGTGCTGGCCGACATCGACACCGAGGGGCTGTCGCTGAGCGCGCCCGTGCCGTACCCCGAGCTGATCAAGGCGCTCGCGCGGCACTTCGAGAACACGCCGGCGTTCGCGGAGCAGCGCGCGTTCTGGCCCTCGCAGCTGAAGGTGCTCACGGCGATCTTCAGCACCGACGCCGGCGCGCTCGAGACCGAGGTGACGGCCGACGCCCTGAAGGGGCGCTTCGAGAAGGCGGGCGTCGAGGCGGGCGAGGCGAAGGAAGCGCTCGACGAGCTTCAGAAGCACCAGCTGATCGAGGCGAAGGCCGGCGGCGCGTACGCGCTCACCGAGAACGCGGCGTTCTGGCTGACGCGGCTGGGCACGGGGCAGATCGGCGAGCTGACGTACGTGATGCACGACGAGCACGGCAACTCGACGCCGTCGAGCACCGAGCTGCGCTTCGCGGGCGCTCCGAAAGATCGCGTGACGATGGTCGCGGTGCGCGGCGAGGAGCTCAAAGGGCTCGTCGGCGGCGAGCCCCCGGAGCCGGTCGGCGTGGTGTGCCAGGTGATGGATCGCGGGGCCCTCAGCGGGTTCATCGAGGCGTTCCTCGGCGTGGCACAGGAGTAGCGGGGTCAGTCACGCGCATCCGCGATCCCATTCACGGCACGCTCTCCGTCAGCGACGAAGAGAAGGCGATCGTCGACAGCCGCTTCTACCAGCGGCTGCGGCACGTGCGGCAGCTCGGGTTCGGCGAGCTCGCGTTTCCCGGCGCCACGCACACGCGGCACGCGCACTCGCTCGGAGCGATGCACGTCTCGGGGCGCCTGTTCGACGCGGTCGCCGAGCGCGGAGCGCTGACGCCGCGCGCGAGAGAGCGATTTCGCGCCGCGGTGCGCGCCGCGGTGCTCTGCCACGACCTCGGCCACATGCCGCTGTCGCACGCGAGCGAGAGCATCGCTCCGGCGCGCTCGAAGCTGCGCTTGCCCCCGTGGATCGACGACGGCGAGCGCGAGCAGGCCGTGCACGAAGACTTCACCGTTCGCATTCTGCTCGACAGCGAGCTGACGAAGGTGCTGCGCGAGGGCTACGCGCCGTACGGCGTGACGCCCGAGCACGTGGCCTCGCTGATCACGGGCTGCGACCCGCCGGGCGGCTCGCCGTTCGTCGACTCGGGCGCCGACTGGTCGCCGCTGCTCAGGGCGCTGGTCTCGGGCGAGCTCGACGCCGACCGCATGGACTATCTGTTGCGCGACTCGTTCTTCACCGGCGTGAACTACGGGCGCTACGACTTCGACTGGGTGGTGCAGAACCTGAACCCGGCCGCGAAGGACGGGAAGGTCTACCTCGCGCTCTCGAAGGCGGCGGCGTTCGCGTTCGAGGACTTTCTGCTCAGCCGGTACCACATGTTCCTGTCGGTCTATTACCACCACACCTCGGTGAGCTTCGATCACATGCTCAAGGCCTGGTACGGCGAGGCGAAGGGCGAGTTCGAGATTCCGGCCGAGCCCGACGCCTTCGTGCTCTGCGACGACGTCGCGCTGTGGAGCGCCCTGCGCAAGAGCAGGAACCGCTGGGCCGAGCGCCTCGTCGGCCGGCGCGGCTTCAAGCGCGTCGCCGAGTTCACCGAGCGCGACACGAGCTACTCCTTGTCGGCGCTGCACGTCGCGCTCGACGAGCGCGGCGTCGAGCACTTCTCGGTGGAGTCGCGCGGCGTGCTGTCGCGCTACTTCGAAGAGGGCACGCGCCCGCCGCTGTACATCGTCGACGTGTCGTCGGGGAGGCTCACCGAGGTGCAGAGCTACACGCCGCTGTACCAGCGCTACGCCGGTGCGGTACGGCTGTCGCGCGTGTACGCACGGCCGGATCAGGCGGAAGAGGGCCGTAAGGTGGTGGCGCGCGTGACGGGTGGAGCACCATGAGCGAGTGGATGGACGGGATGCCTCCGCCGCCTCCGGTGGCGGCGACGCGCGACGCAGCGGCGGTGGTGCTGTTTCGCAAGGTCCAGCGGCCGGCGGAGCCGAAGCGCTCGCCCCCGCCGCCGACGGCCGAGGTGTTCTGGCTGAAGCGCGAGGCGAAGCTGGCGTTCGCCGGCGGCTTCTACGCGTTCCCCGGCGGCAAGGTCGACAAGGCCGACGCCGGAGTGCCCGTCGAAGGGGCGACCGGGCTCGAGGCCACGCTGCGCGTGACGGCCGCGCGCGAGCTGCTCGAAGAGACCGGGGTGCTGGTGGCCTCGGGTGCGCTGCCGCCGCAGGCGGAGCTCGACGCGATGCGGAGGGCGCTGCTCGACGAGAAGGCGTCGTTCGGCGCGCTGCTCGAGAAGCACGGCCTCAAGCTCAAGGCCTCCGACTTCGTGGAGTGCGGCCGGTGGATCACGCCTCCGCACCTGCCGGTTCGCTTCGACGCGCGGTTCTTCCTGGTCGAGGCGCCCGAGGGCGCTGCCGCGAGCGTGTGGCCGGGCGAGCTGACGGAGGGCGAGTGGATCGCGCCGAACCCCGCCCTGACGCGGTGGGGCAACGGCACGGCCCTGCTGCACCCGCCGAACCTGCATGCGCTGCAGTCGCTGGTGGCGTACCGCGGCGACACGGCGCCGGTGCTGAAGGCGTTGAGGGCTCCGACGCAGGTGACCGACTTCATCGCGCGGCGCATCGAGTTTCAGATGGGCATACGCATCTTCCCGCTGCGGACTCCGACGCTGCCGCCGGCGGCGCACACGAACTGCTACGTGGTGGGGAACAGCGAGCTGCTCATCGTCGACCCGGGCTCGCCCGACGACGCCGAGACCGATCGGTTGATCTCGTTCGTGCGCGAGCTGATGACCGAGGGCTACAAGCCGAAGGCGGTGGTGCTGACGCACCACCACGGCGATCACGTCGGCGGCGCGGCCCGCGTGATGAGCGAGCTGTCGATTCCGCTGTGGTGCCACGAGGTGACGGCCGAGCGGCTGGCGCCGGCGCTGAAGGCCTCGCGGCTCTTGAAGGACAACGAGCTGATCGTGCACGGCGGCATGGACCTCATCGTCCACCACACGCCGGGGCACGCGCGCGGGCACATCTGCATCGAGCACAAGGCGTCGCACGCGATGATCGTGGGCGACATGGTGGCGGGCGTGGGCACGATCGTGATCGACCCGCCCGAGGGCGACATGGCCGAGTACCTGAGGCAGCTGCAGCGGCTGAAGGAGCTCGGCGTGCGCACCATCTACCCCGCGCACGGGCCGCCGCTGCCCGACGGGCCCGCGAAGCTCGACGAGTACCTCAAGCACCGCGCGTGGCGCGAGGGCAAGGTGGTGGCGGCGCTGTCTTCGTCGCCGCAGTCGCTCGAGGAGCTCGTGCCGAAGGCGTACGACGACGTGCAGAGCTTCGTGCTGCCGCTGGCCGAGCGGAGCACGGTCGCGATTCTCGAGAAGCTGATCGCAGAGGGTCGCGCGCGCCGGGACGGTGAGCGGTACGCGCTCGCATGAGGGCGGCGGCCATCTGGGGCGTGCTCGGCATGGCGGCGATGCTGGCCGAGGCGCTGGGGCGGCTGGTGCCGCTCGCGTGGGAGGGCGTGGTGGTGCAGTTCGCGCCGCTGCCGTTCGCGGTCGCGGTCGTGTGGTGCGGAGTGATGGCGTGGGCCGAGGGGTACCGCGGGTTTCAGCAGCGGTTCGTGCCGGCGGCGCTGGACCGCGCGTTCGCGATCGACGGGCGGTCGAAGGTCGAGGTGGTGCTGGCTCCGCTGAAGGTGCTGGGCGTGCTCGGCACGGAGCCGAGGGTGAAGCGGCGCGCGTGGATCATGGTGGTGGGCATCACGGCGCTGGTGCTCGCGGTGAAGCAGCTGCCGCAGCCGTGGCGCGGCGTCGTGGACTCCGGCGTCGTGGTGGGGCTGGGGTGGGGCACCGCGGCGCTGCTGGCCGGGCTCGTGAGGCGGCTGATGCTGCCAGAGAGCCTGGGGCGACGACCGCCGAGCTCGGGGCGCTGATCGACGGCTCGGCAGTGCGCGAAGACCGGACCTCCACTTTCCTGCTGGCCGGCGATCAGCGGCCTCAGGTTCTCTGACTCGGCTCAGACGACTCGCGTCGCCGCGCCGCCGCGATCAACTCCTGTGTTCGCCCGGGCCTTCAACAACACCACCGGCCCCAACGCCACGAACAGCTGCGGCAGCAGCGTGAACGCATCGGGGTAGAGCCCCAGCGCGGGCAGCTCGACGAACGGCACGGGAAGCAGCGGCAGCACGCCGAGCTCCTGCAGCCCGTGCATCGCCTTGCCGAGCATCACCACCGCGGTCACCACCAGCATCACCGTCGACGCGTTGAACAGCGTCTTCATCGGCAGCCTGAAGCCCACGCGCGTCACGAACAGCACGAGCCCTCCGACCAGCACGAGGCCGGTCGCGGCTCCCCACATCGCGCCGCGGGGCGAGTCGCCGGCCAGGCCCTCGATGAACAGCGCCGTCTCGAAGCTCTCGCGCCCGACCGCCGTGAACGCGATCACGAACAGCCCGGCCTTCGAGCCGCCTCCGAGCGCGTCGGTCATCTTCTCGCGCAGCTCGCCCATGAACTTCGACATGTTCGCGCGCGCGTTCAGCCACAGCGCCGCGTACAGCAGCATCACCACCGCGAAGAACCCCACGAGCGTCTCGATCCACTCGCGGTCGGCCGCGGCCAGCGCCTGGTGCCCGAGCACGAACAACAGCCCACCCGCGATCAGCGCGCTCACCCACCCGAAGTGCACGATGCGCGCGTGCGCCGGCGCTCCCAGCTTCTTCAGCACGGCGAGCAGCGCGCCCACCACCACCAGCGCCTCGAACCCTTCTCTCAGCAAGATGAGCAGCGCCGCGACGAACACGCTCCAGAACCCCGAGACCCGCGAGCCGGAGGCCGTCTTGTCGAGCAGGCGAATCAGCGCCTGCCCTTCGTCCGCGAAGGCCGCCGTCCCCGCGGCCAGCCGCGCCCGCGTGAAGCCGCGCTCGATCTCCTGCACCCGCACCGCGTCGCGCGCCCGCAAGATGGGCTCGATGGGCTCCAGCCCCTCGAGGTAGCCGTCGACGATCGCCTTGCGCGCCTCGTCGGTCTTGCCCGCCGCGTGCAGGCTGAGCGCCTTCTCGACCGCGTCTCGCGCCACGTACAGCTGCGTCGACGCATCGAGCGGCGGCGGCCTCCGCCTCAGGCACGGCACCTGGTCTGCCCCGAACGCCGCGGCGAGCTCGCCGTCGGTCGAGGTCGCGAGCTGCTCCAGCGTCGCGCGCGGCGGCTCGCCGGCACACGCCCCCTGCCGGAACGTGAAGAGCAGAAACGCGACCGCCCAGCGCTCGTCGTCCGACAGCTGCGGAAACGCGGTCATCGCCGTGCCCTTCAGCCCGAACGCCGTCGTGCTGTACGCCTTGTACGGAGTCAGCGTCTCCATGCGCTCCGCGTCGTGGAAGCTCGCCGGCGGAGGCCTCAGCGTCTTCGAGAGGTCGGTCTCGGCCTTCCCGTCTCCGCCGTGGCACACCGCGCACGACTTCGCCCAGACCGCCTTCCCGACCGCCAGGTCCGGAGGTCTCCGCGGCGACTGCACCACGTTGCCCAGCGCGAACACCTCTTTCGCCAGTGCGCCGCACTCCTTCGACACGCCCTGCGCGTCGGTGTCGCGCGCCTTCACCCGCGCCACCACCGCCTCGAGCCGCGGCACGATCGGCGCCGCCTTCTCGCCCAGCCCCCTCGCCGCCGTCAGCGCCTCGTCGGCGAAGCCCGACTGCTCCAACAGCTCGGCCTCGTCGTTCGACGCCAATGCTGCGGGGTAGTCGCCTTCGAGGTATTGCAGCAGCCCAGCCAGCCGCGCCCACTCGGTCGGAGCGGCGAGGAGCGTGAGCATGGCGGCGGCCTGAAGCACGAGTCGGACCCTAGTTGATAATGAAACTCAAAATCAAATTCACGCCCACATGATCCACCGGTACGTTCTCCGGGAGATCGCGCTCCCCGTGCTCGCATGGCTGGGGCTCCTCGTCACGCTGATGTGGACGATGGCGGTGCTGAAGGGCACCGACGTGCTGCTCGGCTCCGAGGTCACGGCGTGGGACTTCGCTCGCATCTCGTTCTACCTGCTGCCGCACTTCATCGCGCAGGCGGCGCCGGTCGCGTTCCTGCTCGGGCTCCTCATCGGCTTCGGCCGGCTCAGCGAGGACAAGGAGCTCGTCGCGCTGCAGTCGTTCGGGCTCGCTCCGCGCAAGCTGTGGGGCGCGCCGCTGCTCGTCGCCGCGGCGATGAGCGCGCTCCTCACCGCGCTCGCGTTCGGGCCGCAGCCGCACGGCCTGCAGGCCGCTCAGCGGCTCGCCGCCGAGATCATCAAGCGCAACCTCGTCGGCGACGTGAAGCCCGGCGTCTTCCACCACCAGCTCGCGCACGTCACGCTCTACGTCGAGCGCGTCACCGCCCCTGGCCAGTGGGGCAACGTGCTCATCTACGACGAGCGCACGCCGGCGACGCCCGTGCTGCTGCTGGCGAAGGCGGGCCGCGTCACCGACGCGCTGGACGAAGGCGCAGCCTTCGGGAGGCAGGGGCCCCACCGCGTGGGGGAGGACACGGCCGGCGCCCCGCTCACGCTCGTGCTCGAAGACGGCGCCCTGTACCGCACGACCGAAGCCGGCGACGCCAAGGTCGGCTTCGCCTCCGCCACGCTCGCGCTCGGCGTCGAAGAGGCCGTCTGGCAGAAGAACCGCTTCCGCGCGGTGCGCGACGAGCTGACCCCGTTCGAGATGCTCGAGGCCGCCGGGCAGGCGGACTCACCCGCGAACGCGAAGCCCATGGCCGTCGCCGCCCACTGGAAGCTGGGCCAGGTGCTGATGCCGGTGTCGTTCGCGCTGCTCGGCGTGCCGCTCGGCCTTCGCCGCCGCACCTCGGGGCGCGCGCGCGGCGCGATTCTCACGCTCGCGGGCTACGCCGCGTTCTACGTCGTCGCGCAGGTGAGCACGTCGTTCGGCGACCGCGGCCTGCTCGCGCCGGTTCTCGCCGGGCAGGCGCCGAACCTGCTGTTCCTGGCCTTCGGCTTGATCGCGCTCGCCGTCACCGACCGCGGGAGGCTCTTGCGGTGAGCGCCACCCTCCAGCGCTACATCGTGACGCTGTACCTCGCCAGCGTCGCGCTGACCGCGTCGGCCGTGCTGCTCGTCTTCCTCGTCATCGACTTCGGAGACCGGCTGAAGCTCTACGTCGGCGCCCGCGCCGCCGACGTCGTCGAGCTGTACCTCTGCAAGATCGCCGTCACGCTCGTGCAGCTCTTGCCCGCCGCGATGCTGCTCGGCGCCGGCATCGCGCTCACCACGCTCAAGCGCCGCGGCGAGCTCGACGCCATGCGCAGCATCGGCATCTCGCCGCGCGCCATCGTCGCGCCGATGCTCGTGTGCGCCGCCGTGCTCGGCGGGGCGCTGAGCGTCTTCGACGAGCGCGTCGCGGCCCCCGCCGGCGCGCGCATCGACCAGCTCATGGTCGAGCGCTTCGGCGTCTGGGGCGACTGGCGGTACTTCTACGCCACGCAGCAGTGGCTGCGGAGCGGGCGCTCGGTGTTCCGCGTCGGCAGCGCGGGGGAAGACGGCATCCGCGACGTCACCGTCTTCCGCCTCTCGCCCGGCTTCTCGCTCGACGAGCGCGTCGACGCCGACGAGTTGACGCCGCTGCCCGGCGGCGCGTTCGAGCTCACCGGCGCGCGCATCCGCGACTACCGCGGCGAGCCACACCTCACCGTCGCCGAGCGCGAGAAGACGCGCTTCACGCTCGCCGACGCCCGCGCGTTCGCGCTCAAGGCCGGCCGCCCCGAGCAGATGTCGTCGAGCGAGCTCGCCGAGCAGGAGCGCCTGCGCGCCACCGCCGGCCTGCCCACCGTGCGCCACGCGCTCGCGCGCCACGGCCGCTACAGCCAGCCGCTGCTCGGCGCCGCGGGGGCCCTGCTCGCCGCCGGCCTCGCGCTCCGCCGTGCCCGCCGCGCCGCGCTCACCGTCGCGCTCATCGAGGGCCTGGGCGTCTCGGCCGCGCTGTGGGGGCTCGTGGTCGTCGGCCGCGCCCTCGCGCTCTCGGAGCGCATCGCGGCCCCGATGGGCGCGTGGGTGCCGCTCGCGGTGCTGGTGGCGGCCGGCGCGCTGCTGCTGTGGCGCGTGGAAAAGGCGAGCTGAACGGGATACACAACCGTTCAGTCCATGGACGCTCCGTTCGCATCGCCGCCGCCGAGAGTGACGCTGGTGAAGGGCTTCGGCAGCGACGCGTTCGACAACGCCGTCGCGACCGCGCGCACCTGTTACAACAGCCGCGTCATCACGGCGGCCGACGTCTCGAAAGACGAGAAGGCCGTCGCGCTGCGCGACCGCATCGCGCAAGAGACGTACGAGGCCGGCCACCACACGACGATTCAGCACGCGACGTTTCAGTTCACGCTCGAGAACGTCAGCCGGCAGGCGATCTGGTCGTTCCTGCACAGCCACCCGTTCTACAACTCCGAGCAGGTCAGCCAGCGCTACGTCGAGGTGCGGCCGGGCAACGTGGTGCGGCCCGCGCTCGCCGCTCCGCTCGACGCGCTGTACGCCGAGGCCGTCGAGCGCGCGATGGGCGCGTACCAGCGGCTCATCGCGCTGCTCATTCCCCGCGTCGCCGACGAGTTCTTCCGCATCTTCCCCGCGCGCAGGCGCTCGCCCGAGAAGTGGCAGCTCGGCCTCAAGAAGAAGGCGCAGGAGGTCGCGCGCTACGTGCTGCCCATCGGCACGTTCGCGCACCTGTACCACACCATCTCGGGGCTCACGCTCCACCGCTACCACCGGCTGTGCCAGCAGATGGACGTGCCGACCGAGACCGCGCTGATGGTGAAGGCGATGGTCGACGAGGTGAACCGCGTCGACCCGCTCTTCTTCCGCAACATCGAAGACCCGCTCAAGCAGGAGGACACGCTCGAGTACCGCGCGCTCTCACAGCTCGGGCGCTTGAAGGCCGGCGCCGCCCCGAAGGCGTACCTGCGCGAGTTCGACGAGGCGCTCGGCCCGCGCCTGTCGCGGCTCGTCGACTACAAGGTGAACGCTGAAGACAGCGTGGCGCAGGGCGTGCGCGACGTCATCGGCGCGACGCGCGCCGAGCTGCCCGACGCGGCGGCGCTCGAGCGCGTGCTGTCGCCGAAAGAGAACCCGTACTTCGGCGAGTCGCTGGTGCTGACGACGATGTCGAAGCTGACGCGCGCGCTCAGCCACGCGCACTACACGTTTCAGAAGAAGCTCTCGCACACGGCCGACAGCCAGGACCAGCGCCACCGCATGACGCCGGCCTCGCGCCCGGTGCTGCACGCGCAGTTCGTGCCCGGCGCGGTCGACGCCGTGCTGCCCGACCTCATCGCTCAGGTGCCCGAGGCGCGCGCGCTCTACGACGAGACGAACGCGGCCACGTGGCGCACCATCGAGCGGCTGCTCGACGCGGGGGTGAGCGAAGAGATGGCGCTGTACCTGTTGCCGAACGCGTTCCCGGTGCGGTTCCTCGAGTCCGGCGACCTGCTCCACCTGCACCACAAGTGGGTTCACCGCCTCTGCTACACCGCACAGGAGGAGATCTGGCGCGCGTCGGTCGAAGAGGTCTCGCAGGTGAAGGCCGTGCACCCGGCGCTCGCGCGGCACATTCAGCCGCCGTGCACCCTGCGCAAGGAAGCCGGCATCACGCCGTTCTGCCCCGAGGGCCCGCGCTTCTGCGGCGTGCCCGTGTGGAAGCTGCAGGTCGAGCAGTTTCAGCGGCTCATCTGAGCGTGACCTTCGGCGAGGCGACCTCGCAGGCTCCGGCGCACGTCTCGCGCGTCGTGACGTAGCTGAGCTCGACGACGCCGCTGAACGACGCGGCCGAGCCCGCGGCGCGCACCGTGAGGTGCACCGCAGCCGGCCGCTGGTAGTCGTCCATGAAGAGGGTGAGGCCGGCCGGGGTGCACGACACCGCGTTGGGCCCCTTGCGCGGCCGGGGCACGGTGCAGTCGAAGCTCTGAACGGCCTCGCCGATGGTGAGTGTGCCGCTCTGTGGGGCCAGCGGCTGGCCGGCGGCGTCGACGAGGCTCACCGAGATCTCGGGCCGGCAGGCCGGCGCCTCGCACAGCGCGCCGCCGCACCCCGTCAGCAGCAACGCGGTCAGCGCGAGCTGCTTCACTGGAGCGTCACCGTCTTCGAGGCCACCCTGCACGACGTGCCGCAGACGCGGCGGCCCGTGTCCTGGTAGCTGAGCTGCTGCACCGTGCCGCTGAACTGCAGGTTGCCGCTCGCCGAGCTCACCGTGAGCTCGAGCTCCGGCGGCATCGGCCCGTCGCTGATCGAGAGCTTGTTGCCCTCGCAGCGGACGATCACGACGCTCGCGCCGCCGTCGACGGGCCCGAGCTGGTTCTGGATGCAGTCGAACGCGCCGCTCTGGCCGCCGAACGTCACGCTGCCGGTGCCGGGTTGGACGGGAGCGCCCTGCGCATCGACGAGCGTGAGCTCGACCGTCGCGACGCAGAGCGCGGTGCACTGGGCACCGAAGCCGAAGTCACAGGCGGCGACGACGAGACCCAGGCTGCTGACGACGGCGAGGAGCTTCCTCATGCCCGGCTGCAGTGCAACGCGCGTGCACGGCGCGATGGAGCGCGGAATCACGCCGTGTGGCGCATCCGCGCTCCATCGGATTCCTGACGGCCAGGCCTTACTTCTTCGCCGCCGCCTGGCTCGGGGGCAGCTTCGGCGACAGCTCGGTCACGAAGTCGATGCGCACCTCGTTGCCGACCACGAGCTGGTTGTTCGCCATCGGCATGTTCCACTTCAGGCCCCACGCCGTGCGGTCGATCGTGCCGGTCGCGATGGCGCCGCGCGCGGGCTGCTTGCTGAACGGGTTCGTCACCTCGGGCAGCAGCATCACGTCGAGCGCGACCTCCTTCGTGACGTCCTTCAGCGTCAGGTCGCCGGTCACCTTCAGCTTGTTCTCGCCGGCCTTCTCGACCTTCTTCGACTTGAAGGTCGCCTTCGGGAACTTCTGGGTGTCGAAGAAGTCGGCGCTCGCGAGGTGGGCGTCGCGCTTGGGCTCCTGGGTCTGCGGGCTGACGTCGATCGCCAGCTCGACCTTCGAGCGGGTGACGTCCTTCTCGTCGAGCTCGACCGTGCCGGTCGTGCGGCCGAGCGTGCCCGAGACGTCGCTGATCGCCATGTGCTTCACCGTGAAGCGGGCGGAGGTGTGAGAGGGGTCGAGCTCCCAGGTGCTGGCGAGGGCGAGTGCGGCGACGAGTGCGGCAGGGGTCATGGTGGCTCCGGTGAGGGTGGAACTTCTGCCGGGTAAGATGCGGATCAACAATCGGCGTCACAGCGACACTGCGTTGCATATCTGGGACGACGCTTTACGAAACGCCAGAGTGTCGTAAGCTGCAGCCGCGATGAAGGTGGCCGGAACCCAGGGAAAGGTGCTCGAGGCGCTGCGCAAGCTGGGCGGCGCGACCGCCGAGGAGCTGTCGCACGAGCTCGGCGGCGGCGCCGTCGCGATGCGCGTGCACTTGCGGAACCTGCTGGCCGCGGGCCTCGTGACGCACGAAGAAGAGCGCCGCGAGATCGGCCGCCCCGTGCGCCGCTTCAAGCTCACCGCGTCGGCGGACTCGACGTTCCCGAAGCAGTACGAGCTGTTCGCGGTCGCCCTCGCCGACGCCGTGGCGGAGCAGCTGGGGCCCCAGGCGCTGCAGGCGGTGCTCGACAACTGGCTCGACCGGCTGGAGCCGTACCTGAAGTCGCGCCTGCCCGACGACCCGGACGATCTGCTCGATGCGCTCGCGAAGCACCAGTCGTCGTTCGGGTTCATGGCGTCGGTGAAGAGCGCGAACGGCGAGAAGCTGCTGCTCGAGCGCAACTGCCCGGTGGCGGCGGTGGCGGTGCGCTTCCCGGTGATCTGCGAGCGCGAGGCCGAGCTGTTCGAGCGCGTGACCGGTCGGAAGGTCACGCTGCGCTGCTGCCAGGCGCGCGGCGACTCGGTGTGCGAGTTCCTCATCGAGGCGCGCAAGCGCAGAGCCGCCTCGTAGTAGAAGCGTCTTCGTGACGGCGATCTACACGAAGACCGGAGACGGCGGCGACACCTCGCTGTTCGGCGGCGGCCGCGTCGGGAAGGAAGACGAGCGCGTCGAGGCCTACGGGCAGGTCGACGAGCTCAACTCGGTGCTCGGCATCGCGCGCGCCGAGGGGCTGGGCGAGCTGGACGCGCTCGCCGCCGAGCTGCAGAACCAGCTCTTCACGGTCGGCGCGGTGCTCGCGACGCCGCAGGGCGGCAAGGCAGCCGCCGCGATTCCGAAGGTGCAGCCCGACTGGGTGGCCGCGATGGAGCGTGCGATCGACGCGTTCGACAGAGAGCTTCCCCCGCTGAGCCAGTTCATCCTCCCCGGCGGCACGAAGGCGGCGTCGGCGCTGCACCACGCGCGCACGGTCTGCCGCCGCACCGAGCGGCGCGTCGTGCCGCTGCTTCGCGCGGGCAAGGTGGGCGTCGAGACGATCGTGTACCTGAACCGGCTGTCGGACCTGCTGTTCACCATGGCCCGCGTGGCGAACTTCCGCGCCGGCGTGAACGACGTGCCCTGGGTTCAGCCGCCGAAGGGTTAGCGGAAGAGCAGCCAGCACAAGAGCGGCACGCTCGCGAGCGTCACCCACCACCCGTACGTGACGAGCGCGCGCGGCGCCCGGCGCTGGTGCAGCCAGAACGTGAGCAGCGGCAGCCCCACGATGCCCGCGATCGCCGCGAAGCGCGTGTGGGCCGCCGCGAGATAGACGGTGAGCGGCGCTCCGAAGGTGACGAGCCCCATCGGCGCGCGGTGCCAGCGCACGGCCTCGAAGAAGCGGATGAACGCCTTCACCATACCGACGGCGCGCTGCACGTCGCGCAGGTCGCGCTCTTCGGGAGTCATGGGGCGACCGTACGTGATATCGCCCGCCCGCGTGAAGTTGAGTACTGCGCGCCTGACGCGCCTGGCCCTGGACGCAGGCTTCGAGCTCGTGGGCTTCGCGCGGGCCGAGCCGATTCCAGAGGAGCACCTGGCCTCGTGGCTCGAGGCCGGCTTCGCCGCCGACCTCGACTGGATGAAGGCGCGCGTCGAAGAGCGGCTCGACCCCGCGAAGCTGCTGCCCGGCGCGAAGAGCGTCATCGCGCTCGCGTGCAACTACCACCGCGGCGACGAGGCCTCGCCGATCGCCCGCTACGCGCGCGGCCGCGACTACCACACGACGATGCGGCACCGGCTGCGCACGCTGCGGCGCACGCTGCGCGAAGCGTTCGAGGGCGTGCACGACTACGGGTCGGTCGACGCGGCACCCGTGATGGAGAAGGTGTGGGCGGCGCGCGCGGGCCTCGGCTACGTGGGGAAGAACGGCTGCTTCATCACGCCGCAGTTCGGCTCGTGGGTGGTGCTGGCCGCGATGATCCTCGACGCCGAGCTCGACGCGTACGCGGGCGGCCCCACGGAAGACCGCTGCGGGCGCTGCAACCTGTGCATCGCGGCCTGCCCGACGGCGGCGATCGACACCCACCGGCGCGTCGATGCGGGCGCGTGCATCTCGTACCAGACGATCGAGAACGTCGCTCCGGTGCCCGGGCCGCTTCGCGATGCCCTGGCCGGTCACGTCTTCGGCTGCGACGTCTGCCAGGAGGTCTGCCCGCTGAACGACGCGCCCGCGCTCGCGGGCGAGCGCTTCGTGCCGCGCGCCGTGGGCCGGCGCACGACGCTCGAGCTCGCCGCGATGACGCCCGCGCAGTACGCCGAGTGGATCCCGGGCACGGCGCTGGCGCGCGCGCAGTACTCGGGCCTGCGGCGCAACGCGGCCTACGCGCTCGGCGCGGCACGCGACGCGTCGGCGCGGCCGGTGCTCGAGCAGCTCGCGCGCGACGCCGACGCGAACGTGAGGGAGGCCGCGCAGTGGGCGCTGACCCGCCTCTGAAGCGGACTCCGCCGGCCGTCACGGCCGCGCTGCTGACGCAGACGGCGCTCGCGGTCGGCACCTACCTCATCGGGAAAGAGGTCACGCAGCGGCTCGACTCCATCACGGTCATCTGCACGCGCTCGCTGCTCAGCGCGGTGGTGCTGGGCCTGCTCCTGCTGGTGCTCGGGCCGCCGTACGCGCCTCCGCGCGCGCTCCTGCCGAAGCTCGTGCTGTTCGGCTTCCTCGCGGGGCCGGTGAACCAGGGCGCCTTCCTCTACGGGCTTTCGAAGACGCACCCGGCGCACGCGTCGCTGCTCTACGCGCTCACTCCGGCGGGCGTGTACCTCGGGGGCCTGCTGCTCGGGCGCGAGAAGAGAGAGCCGAGGCGCATCGCCGGCATCGTCGTCGCCTTCGCCGGCGTCGCGGTGCTGCTGCTCGGCAAGGGCCTCGCCGACGCGCGCGGCAGCCTCGCCGGCGACGCCTGGGTGCTCGCCGCCGTCGCCGCCTGGGTCGTCGTCACGATGGAGGGCAAGGAGCTCTCGATCGCGCTCGGCCCGCTGAAGACCTCGGCGTGGATGCTCGTCTTCGCCGGAGGGTGGGTCGCGCTGGTCTCGCCGTTTCTGCTCGACGCGCGCGCGCTCGCCGCGGCCGACCCGCTCACGCTCGCCGGCATCGGCTACCTGGTGCTGCTCTCGTCGGCGGCCTCGTATCTGCTGTGGAACTTCGCGCTGTCGCGCGCCGACGCGTCGGCGGTAGCCGTGTTCGCGAACCTGCAGCCGGTGGGCACCGCGGTGGCGGCCTGGGCGCTGCTCTCAGAGCGGCTCACCGGCACCATGATCGCCGGCGGCGTGCTGGTGCTCGGCGGTGTGCGCCTCGCGGCTCAGCTGTCGCGCTGACCGGCGCCGGACGTGGTGCAGCGGCGCTCCACCGCTGGAAGGCCGGGGATCTCGAAGGGTGGCACGCCCGATGCTGTCGCGCGCGGGGATGCGAGCTCTGGTGGGGTGTGCAGCGGTCGCGGCGGTGTCGCTGTACGGGTTCGAGGCGGCGGCGTGCGGCTGCTTCGCGACGTCGAACACGACCACGGCCGACCCGGTCATCCAGGCGGGCGAGCGCATCGTGTTCGCGCAGGACGGGAACCAGGTCACCGCGTACATCCAGATCCAGTTCCAGGGCGAGGCGTCGGACTTCGGGTGGCTGGTGCCGCTGCCGGCGATTCCGGACGTGAAGGTCGGCACCGACGAGCTGTTCGAGGTGCTCGAGAACACCACGCGGCCGCGCTTCCTGCTGACGACGACGCTGAATGCGCAGTGCCGGCCGTCGGGGCCGATCTTGTCGTGCGGCTGCGGCGGCCGAGCGTTGTCGGCGGGCGCGGGCGGCGGCGAATTCGCGGACGCGGGCAGCACCAACAACGCGCTCGTGCTCCAGAACACCGAGGGCCCGTACCACTACGCGGTGCTGAAGGCCGACTCGCAGGCCGAGATGCAGACGTGGCTCAACGACAACCGCTTCTTCGTGCCGGTGACGTCGGACGCGGCGCTGCGGCCGTACATCCGGCCGGGCGGCTACTTCCTCGCGCTGAAGCTGAAGTCGGGCCAGCGCACCGGCGACCTGCGGCCGATCGTCCTCAAGTACACGTCGGACTACCCGATGATCCCGCTCATCCTCACGTCGGCGACGGCGGTGCCGAACATGGGCGTGCAGGTGTTCGTGCTCGGCACGCACCGCGCGGTGCCGCGCAACTACCACCACCTGCAGCTCAACCTGCTCAAGCTCGACTGGAACACCGCCGAGAACTACGGCGCGCTGGTGACGCAGGCCGCGGCCGAGGCGCCCGAGAAGCACGCGTTCGTGACCGAGTACGCCGGGAGCTCGGAGGTCGCGCACGGCCAGCTGAACAACGGGTTCCGCTTCGGGCAGCGCTCGACGCTCGAGGCGCTGACCGACGCGCGGGCGTTCGTTCAGTACCTCTACCAGAACGGCTTCACGATGCGCGGCACGCAAGACCTCTCGGAGTCGCTCATGAACGTGCTCGAGCTGCGCATCCCCGTGCCGGCCGGTCAGTCGCGGCAGGACTACTACCGCAGCGCAGTGCCCCCGACGCTGCAGATCGACGCGGTCGCGCTTGCGGGCGAGGTCTGGGCGGTCGCCGCGCAGCCCATCATCGACGCCGACGCGCTGCTGCAGAGCAAGCCGAAGCTCACGCGCATGTTCACGACGCTCTCGCCGGAGGACATGACGAAGGACCCGGTCTTCGGGTTCAACCCGGCGCTGCCCGACGTCTCGAACGTGCACACCGCGACGCGCACCACGGGCTGCAAGGACGTGCCGACCGAGCTCGACACCGAGCAGCACTCGCTGCCAGACGAGTCGCGCCTCACGAAGGAGAAGCTCGACGCGATGCCCGCCGCGCTGCGCGTCGAGCAGCTCCCCGAGGAGGGCGACCCCGTGGTGGTGTCGGAGTACATGCTCGACAACGCGCTGCTCGTCACCATGGGCACGAAGTGCGCGATCGCCGACGGCGCCTTCATGGTGGCGCTCGCCGCCGCCTGGCTGGTGCTCCGCCGTCGAAAAATTTCGGAGGCCGGTGGCCAGCGGTGACGCGTGAGCGTCACAGCGGGGCCGACCCAGAAATCCGATGGCCGCCAGGTTTTTCATCGCCGCCCGCGACTCAAGCCCTTGAATTGCCTCGGTCTCCAACCGGCTCGCACGATGCAGGCCCCTGCCGCCAAAACTCCGGCCGAGGGACTGCACACATGAACCGACTGACGACGTGGACCCTGCTGGGAGCGGGCGCTCTCTGTCTCGCAGCGCCTGCCGCTGAAGCGTGTGGTTGTTTCGCTCCGCCGGATCCGACGGTGCCGGTGGTGCAGGCGGGCGAGCGGATCCTCTTCTCGATGAAGGACGGCGTCGTCACCGCGCACGTGCAGATTCAGTACGCAGGCGACGCGCAGGACTTCGGGTGGCTCCTGCCGCTGCCTTCGGTTCCGACGCTGCAGCTCGGCACCGACGAGGTGTTCACGACGCTCGTGAACCGCACGCAGCCGAAGTACCGCCTCACGCGCCAGTTCGAGGGCGAGTGCGGCTTCGGCCCGCTCCGGTCGTTCGGCCTCTCCGAGAACACGAGCGTCGCGAGCGCGGGGGCTCCGCCGGCGCAAGACGCCGACAGCTCTTCACCCCTCGTCATCCAGGACTCGATCGGCCCGTACGACTACGCGGTGCTGAAGGCCGACTCGAAGGACGAGATGTTCCAGTGGCTCACCGACAACCGCTACTTCATCCCCGTGGGCACCGACCAGACGGTCGGCAACTACATCCGCCCGGGGGCGTTCTTTCTCGCGCTGAAGCTGAAGTCGGGGAAGTCGGCGGGCGACCTGCAGCCGGTCGTGCTGCAGTACCCGTCGCAGCTGCCGATGATCCCCATCATCCTCACGTCGGTGGCGGCGCAGCCGAACATGGGAGTGCAGGTGTGGATGCTCGGCACCGGCCGCGCGATTCCCCGCAACTTCCACCACGCGGTGGTGAACGACGCCGTCATCGACTGGCAGACCGGCGGCCAGAACTACAACGACGTCATCATCCGCGCGGCGAAGTCGGCGCCCGAGAAGCACGCGTTCGTGACCGAGTACGCGGGCGTGAGCAGCGTGATGGCGAACGCGCTCGACCGCCCCGGCCGCTTCGGCCAGAAAGACGTGCTGGTCTCGCAGCCCGACGTCGTGGCGTTCATCGACTACCTGTTCCGCAACGGCTTCCCGACCTCGAGCCAGGTGCTGACGATTCTCGGCCGCTACGCGCCGATTCCCTCGTGGGCGCCGGCCGGCATCAGCCCGCAGGTGTTCTACCCGAACATCCGCAGCTTCGCGCGCAACCGCGACCCCTCGACGCTGACCAACGACTACCGGCCGATCGAGATGGCCGCCGACCTGTGGACGGCGATCGTCGAGCCGTCGAAGGCCGCGCAGCAGCTCTTCACCGAGAACCCGATCCTCACGCGCATGTACACGACGCTGTCGCCGGAGGACATGAACAAGGACCCGGTGTTCAGCTTCAACCCCGACCTCCACATGGTGCCGTTCGAGCACTCCGCGACGCTCACGTACTTCTGCAGCGACCAGAGCACGCAGCAGGGCGACACGCCCGCGGTGCTGCGCACGGAGCAGGGCTGGGTCGTGAGCTACCCGGGCGGCACGAACAAGGGGCCGTCGGTGACGCTCGACGACCTGCCCGCGGCGGTACGCTACGAGGTGCTGCCCGAAGAGGGCGTACCCGACGTCACCATCGACAACAAAGGCACCATTCACAAGCTCGTAGGCCCCGCGAGCGCGTGCGCCGTGGCTCCGGGTGTCCCCGCCGTCGCGCTGCTCGCGCTGGCGCTCGTGCGAAGGCGCCGGCGCGGATGATGAGGCTCGCGCTCGCCCTGTGCCTGACCGCGGCTTGCGGCATCTCGCCCAGGCCCGACGCGGGAGGCCTCGAGGTCGAGCTCGAGCTGGGCTCCGCTGCGCCTGCGGGCACCGGGTTCACGCCGATGCCCGCGGAGGCGACGCTGGTCCCGGGCGCGCAGGGCGGCTTTCACGTGTGGCTCAGCTACAAGGTGAAGGGCACCGAGGGCGCGGTGAAGGCGGCGCACACGGTGCGGCGCGAGGGAGACGGCAAGCTCTTGTCGCGCGGCGAGCGGCGCCTCGAGGTGGCCGCGGTGGAAGAGGGCGGGTGGTGGCAGAGCGACGGGGCGACCCCGGCGTTCCTGTGTCCCACTCCGCTCGGGGTGAGTGTCATAGACGTGAGCGCGATCTTCGAGGTGACGCTGTTCAGCGAAGACGCGCGGGAGCTCGTGAAGCAGCAGGTGAAGACGCAGCTGAAGTGTCCGACCGATGGCCAGGCCGATTTCTGCCAGCGAATCTGCAAGGGGTGAGACGAATGAAGCGCGCGCTCGTGGTGCTGCTCCTGTCGGCGTGTCCGGGGCCGAAGCCCCTCGAGGACGTGAAGCTCGACCCGCCGCCGGCGGGGCAGGGCTTTCAGCTGAAGATCGAGCCGTTCGACGTGGCCGAGGGCGAAGAGAGCCAGCGCTGCTACTTCTTCGAGGTCGCGTCGGACACGCCGGTCTTCGTGAGCCGGTTCGAGATCGCGCAGAACCCGGGCACGCACCACATGAACGTGTTCCGCGTGCGCACCATCAAGGGGCTCGACGCGGCGCCGGGTGAGATGGTCGCCGAGGGCCAGTGCTGGACCTCGGCGAACTGGTCCGACTGGCCGCTGGTGGTGAACTCGCAGGAGTCCGACCCCGGAGGCCTCGGCGACCTGCCCGACGGCCACACCCGCTGGGACATGCCGGCCGACGTGGCGATGCGGTTCGAGCCGCACGAGAAGATCATGCTGCAGACGCACTACGTGAACGCAACCACGCAGAAGACTCCGCTGAAGGCGCGCGTGTTCGTGAACTTCCACACGATCCCCGAGGCGCAGGTGAAGGCCGAGGTCGGCACCGCGTTCGCGACGAACCAGAGCATTCGCGTCTGCCCCGGTGACACCGGCAAGTACTTCGAGAGCACGTGCAAGCTGTCGATGAACGAGCCGATCACCATCATCGGCGCGAACAGCCACTTTCACAGCCGCGGCAAGAAGTTCACCATCTCGGTGATGGACCCCGCGAGCTCGAGCTCGCCGCCCGCGTTCTACACCAGCACGAACTGGCACGACCCGCCGATGGAGTGGTCACTCAACATTCCCGTGCCGGCCGGCGGCGGCTTCCGCTACCGGTGCGAGTACGAGGTGCCGCAAGGTTCGTGCGGCAACATGGAAGACGGCTGCTGCTACACGTTCGGTGGGAAAGTCGAGTTCCAGGAACATTGCAACGCGTTCGTCTACTTCTACCCGAAGACCCGCGACGTAGGCTGCTTCTAGCCCTCGTGTTGCTGGCCGCATGTCCGCGCCAGGACCCGTGCGCGGTGTTCGGCGATCTGACGAAGCCGGCGGCGCTGACCGTGATCCAGCGCATGCCGGACGGCGGCGTCGAGGACGTGCAGGGCACGCTGCTCTTGCAGGTTCCTCCGCAGGGAGGTCACGTGGTCTACGTCGGCGTGCGCATGACGAACTTCGAGGGCTGCCGGCTCGACCTGGCGGCGTCGGTGTTCGTCGCCGACGGCGGGCCGCTCGAGACGGAAGAGAAGCGGCGCGTGGACCTCGGCGACGCGGGCTTCTCGGACCCGTCGGACCCCGCGAACTTCGCGAACGTGCCGGTGTGCCCGAACTTCGGCAGCCACGAGATCGTGGGCACGGAGTGGACGCTCGTGGTCGAGGCGGCGCAGCGCGACGGCCGGTCGGTGAAGACGGCGCTGCCGGTGCGGTTCTCGTGCGACGCCGGCGGGTGGGACTGCGCGTGCGAGTGCGGGCACGGCTACTTCCTCGGAAAGTGCGGGTCGCCCGATGCGGGCTAGCGCGCTGCTCGTGCTGTGCTGCGCGTGCAGCTCGGGGTGGACGGTCGCGACCGACTCGCTCGACCGCGTCGTGCTGTCGGTCGGCGACGGCGTGGTCATCGTGGGCGGCGGCCAGGGCAACGGAGCGTCGTCGCTGGTGAAGCGGCTGCGCGGCTCTGCGTGGGAGGACGTGGCGGGCGTCAGCGGCGTCGAGACCTTGTGGTGGGTGTCGCCGAAGTTCATCGTCGGCGAGCGCGGCACCATCTACCGCGTGGCCGGCGACGCGCTCGAGCGCATGCCCCCGGTCACCGACGCGACGCTCTACGGCACCTGGGGAGACTGGGCCGTCGGCGGCTCGCCGCTCGGCAACGGCGCGAACGACGTGCTCCTGAAGTTCGACGGCGAGGCGTGGAAGCAGGTCGCGCCGCCCGCGGCGCTCGGCGTCGCGTACTTCAAGGTGTGGGGCCGGTCGGACAGCGACGTGTGGGTGGTCGGCGAGCAGGGCGTGACGCTGCACTGGGACGGCGCGGCGTGGACGCGCGTGATGACGCCGGTGCGCGCGACGCTGCTGACGGTGTCGGGCAACGCGAGCGAGGTGTGGGCCGTCGGCGGGCCGCCTGCCGTCATGGTCAGGTGGGACGGCGCGCAGTGGGTCGACGAGCCGCTTCCCTTCCCGGCCTCGGGGCTCACCGGCGTCTCGGTGACCGAGGGCGGTGACGTCTGGGTCGTCGGGCTCGCCGGCACGCGGTGGCGGCGCACGAAGGGCACGTGGGTCGACGACTCCGAGTCGCCGGTGCTCGGCGATCTGCACGCCGTCTACGCGACGGCCGGCGAAGCGTGGGCCGTGGGCGGGAACTACATCGCGACCGACCCCGCGACGAAGCGCCGCGGCATCGTGGCCCGGTTCGGGCAGGGTGCCGCTCCCGCGCCGAAGTAGGCTTCCCCGCGGTGCTCGCCGCCGTGCTGCTGACCGCGCTGTCGGCCGTTGCTCCCGGCGACGTGGTCGTCGTGATCGCCCCTGACGCGTCGATCGACGCGGTGCTCGCGGCGGTACCGCAGGGCGAGCTGCGCGTCTACCGCCGCTACCAGGTGCTGCCGGCGTTCGCAGCGCGCGCGACCGCGCGGGCGATCGAACGGCTCGAGCGCGATCGCCGCGTGGTCGCGGTGCAGCCCGACCGGGGCGGGCACGCGGCGACGGCCGAGAGCGGGCCCCTGATTCGCATGCCCGAGGCTCGCGCGGCGACGGGCCTCGCCGGGCGCGGAGTGCGCGTCGCGCTGCTCGACACCGGCGTCGACACCTCGCACCCCGACCTCGACGGCGGAGTGTTTCAGCAGAAGTGCTTCGTGCTCGGCGGCTGCCCGCCCGGGAACACCGACGTCGGCGACCTCGCTCCGGAGGCGGCGGCCAGCGCGCACGGCACGCACGTCAGCGCGACGCTGGCCGGGAACGGCAGGGTCGGGGCCACGGGCGTCGCGCCGGGCACGCAGCTGCTGATGATCCGCGTGTTCGACGGCACGCTGTACGGGCGCGAGTCCGATTGGGCGGCGGCGCTCGACTGGATCCTGGCGAACAACGCGACGCTCGGCGTCCGCGTCGTGAACCTGAGCCTCGGCACCGACGACGCGTACGACGGAGGCGCGGCGTGTGCCGCCGCGTGGCCTCTGCTCGCACTGGCGGTCGAGCGCCTCCGCGCCGCCGGCGTGACGTCGTTCGCGGCCTCGGGCAACAGGGCGTTCTCGAACGCGCTGACCGCGCCTGCCTGCGTGCCGGCGGCGATCGCGGTGGGCGCCACGTACGACGCTCCGCTGGGGCGGGAGCCCGACGTCGGCACCTACACGTCCGGGTGCTTCGACGCCGACGCCGGCACCGACGACGTCGTGTGCTTCACCAACGCGAGCGCAGATCTCGATCTGCTGGCACCGGGCTCGCAGATCCGCGCTGCGGCACCGGGGGCGACGACCTCGGTGAAGCGCGGCACCTCGCAGGCGGTGCCGCACGCGTCGGGCATCGCGGCGCTGATGCTCGAGCTGGACCCGCTGCTGTCGCCCGACGACCTCGAGCAGTTGCTCGAGAGCACCGGCGTGCCGGTGACGGATCGACGAACCGGCCGCGTCTTTCCGCGCGTGAATGCCGCCGGCGCGGTCGACGCCGTGCGGGCAAGCTACTGCATGCGCCGCGGTGATGGCCTCGCCTGCCCGCTCTTCTGCGATGCCGGCGCGTGTGCTCCGGGGCGCTGCAGCCTGGGGGCGTGTGTCGACGGCGTCGCCGATGCGGGCCTGCCCGACGCCGGTGCTCGCGACGCGGGTCAGCCTGCGGATGCGGGCGTGCCGGACGCGGGCGTGGCCGATGCGGGCGTGCCGGATGCTGGGACGCCTGGGGAGCCGATCGCGCCGCCACAGGGCTGCGGGTGCTCGGGAGCCGGCGGGCTGTGGCTCGCTGCCATCGCGCTCGCGCTGCTGCGAAGAAAGAGAACTGGGCCGCCCGAGTGAAAAAGCCGCAGGGCTTATGAGCTCTACCGTTGAGCTACTGGCCCGTACTTCGGCCGACGGTCAGCGGTGACGCGACAGCGTCACAGCGGGCGAAGACCCGTGAACTGACCGGCGGCCGACAGGGAAGTGGACCAGGCCGGAGTCGAACCGGCTACCTCATCCTTGCAGGGATATTGGCGTTTGCGTGTAGGGCCTCTTCTGCCGGGCGGCCCGTGCGCTCATACGCGGCGTGCCGCGGGTCCTGACGAGCCCGTCACCGCTGGCCGGCGGCCACGGTGTTCGGGTGCAGCCCCGGCGCCTCGCGGCCCGTGCGCGCGACGTACTCGGTGTACCCGCCGCCGTACGGCACCGGCCCCTTCGGCGTCAGCTCGAGCACGCGGTTCGACAGCGCCGCGAGGAAGTGGCGGTCGTGCGACACGAACAACAGCGTGCCGTCGAAGCCGCCCAGCGCCGTGATGAGCAGCTCGCGCGTCGCCATGTCGAGGTGGTTCGTCGGCTCGTCGAGCACGAGGAAGTTCGGCGGGTCGTACAGCATCAGCGCGAGCACGAGCCGCGCCTTCTCGCCGCCGCTCAGCACCCGCACCGACTTCTCGACCTCGTCGCCGGTGAACCCGAAGCAGCCCGCGAGCGTGCGCAGCGCGCCGAGCGAGCTGCGCGGGAAGGCCTCGATCAGCGTGTCCTGCACCGACTTCGTGCCGTCGAGCACGTCCATCGCGTGCTGCGCGAAGTAGCCGAGCTTCACGCTGCCGCCGACCGTGACCTCGCCGCGGTCGGGCTGCGTCGACTGCGCCGCGAGCTTGAGCAGCGTCGACTTGCCGGCGCCGTTCACGCCCAGCACGCACCAGCGCTCTCTGCGCCGCACCAGGAAGTCGAAGCCGTCGTAGACGACCTTGTCGCCGTACGCCTTGCGCACCTTCGACATCTTCACGACGTCTTCGCCGCTGCGCGGCGCCGGCTTGAACTCGAAGTCGACCTTCTGGATGCGGCGGGGCGGCTCGAGCTTGTCGATCTTCTCGAGCTTCTTCACGCGCGACTGGACCTGCGCGGCGTGAGAGGCGCGCGCCTTGAAGCGCTCGATGAACGCGATCTCTTTCGCGAGCATCGCCTGCTGCCGCTCGTAGGCCGCCTGCTGCTGCTCGAGCTCGATCGCCTTCTGCTTCGCGTAGAACTCGTAGTCGCCCGTGTACGTGTTCAGCTCGCCGCCGTCGATCTCGATGATGCGGTTGCACACGCGGTTCATGAACTCGCGGTCGTGCGACGTCATCAGCAGCGCGCCCTCGTAGGCCTTCAAGAACCCCTCGAGCCAGATGAGCGACTCGAGATCGAGGTGGTTCGACGGCTCGTCGAGCAGCATCGCGTCGGGCTTCATCAGCAGAATGCGCGCGAGCGCGACGCGCATCTTCCAGCCGCCGCTCAGCGCGCCGACGTCGCCGTCGATCATCGTCTCGCTGAAGCCGAGGCCCGCGAGGATCTCGCGTGCGCGGCCCTCGAGCGCGTAGCCCCCGAGCGCGTCGAACCGCGCCTGCACCTCGCCGAAGCGCTCGACGAGCTCGTCCATCTGGTCGGCCTTCTCGGGGTCGGCGAGGTCGTGCTCGAGCTGCTTGAGCTCGCTGGCGACCGCCGAGACCGGGCCGGCGCCGTCCATCACCTCGGCGATCACGGCGCGGCCCTTCATGTCGCCGACGTCCTGGCGGAAGTAGCCGATGGTGACCCCCCGGTCGATGCTGACCTGGCCTTCGTCGGGCGCTTCCTCCCGCATCAGGTAGCGGAACAGCGTCGACTTGCCGGCGCCGTTCGGGCCGACGAGGCCGACCTTCTCTCCGCGGTGAATGGCGGCGGAGGCACCGACGAAGAGAATCTGTTTGCCGAACTGCGCGGCGATGTTGTCGAGACGAAGCACGGGGGCTGCTTAACAGATGACAGCCCGCCTCAAAGGGCCTCGGGGTCCCACTCGTCGAGCGGGCGCTCCTTCTTCTTGGGCGGCGGCTCGTCGGTCTTCTTCGAGGCGCGCGGCTTCTCTTCCTCGGGCTTCGGCGGCGGAGCGTCTTCCTCCTTCCGCACGTCGGAGTCGAGGCTCGCCTGCTTGGGCTTCGTCTCCTCCTTCTTCTTCTCTTCCTTCTTCGGCTCCTCGAACTTCATGTCGTAGCGCGGGTCTTTCTTCGCCTCGGAGGAGGTCTCGGTCTTCGCGGGCTCGGAGCTCGCGGTGGAAGCGGGCTCCTCTTTCTTCTTCGCCGGCTGCAGCTCGTCGGCGCGCGTCGAGGTGCGCTTCGGGCCGTCGTCTTCGCGAGGGCGCTTGGGGGGCGGCTCGTCGTCGGGGCGGCTCCTCTTGTTGTCCTCGCGCAGGTCGTCGTCACGCTCGCGCTGCTTCTTCAGTGCGTTCTCGTCGAGGCCGCCGGTCTTCGTGACGAAGTTGCGCTCCCGGCACTCGCCCTCAGCGCGCTTGCAGCGGTCGATGCACTTCGCGAGCTTGATGCGCTCGGAGTCGCGCGTGACCATGCCGTGCCGCAGCGAGCAGGTGTCGTGGCAGTCGCTGTAGGCGTCGGTGCACACGCTGGCGTCGTCGGCGCGCGCGGTGGCGGCGCAGATCAGCACACAGAGGGAAGCGGCGGTTCGCACGGACTTTGCTGTCACTCTACTCATGATCCTCATCGCGCTCGTAGCCTGGGTCAACGCGGCCACACCTGCGGCTGTTCCGCCGCTGAAGACGGGCGACATCGTGCTGCAGGCCTCGCAGTCGGGCATGGCCGAGTCGATTCGCAAGGCCACGCGCTCGCCGTACTCCCATGTGGGCGTGGTGGAGGTCGGCAAGGACGGCGTCTTCGTCGTCGAGGCCATCTCGCCGGTCTCGCGCACGCCGTTCGCGAAGTGGAAGCGGCGCGGCAAGGGAGGCCACCTCACCGTCCTGCGCCCGCGCGTCACCGAGGAGCAGGCCGCGGCCGCCGTCACCGCCGCGCGCTCGCAGCTCGGCAAGCCCTACGACGTCCGCTACGGGTGGGACGACGAGCGCATCTACTGCTCCGAGCTCGTGGTGAAGGCCTTTCAGCGCGGCGCCGGAGTCACGTACGGCGAACGCGTGCGCCTCGACGCGCTCGAGCTCGGCGCGTTCGAGAAGGCGCTCGCGGCGAAGCTCGGCGTGCCGCTCTCGCAGGAGGTCGTGCCGCCCGGCTCGCTCGCCTCCGACCCGCAGCTCGAGGTCGTGTTCAGCGACATCGGGTCATGAGGGCGGTGATTCGTGCTAGGGGCGGCGGCGATGCCCGAGCTCCCCGAAGTCGAGATCGCCCGCCGAAGCCTCGTGCGCTGGTTCGAGGGCCACCGCCTCGTGCGCGCCGAGGCCGAGAAGAGCCGCACCTTCCGCCAGGGGCCGCTCGCGTCGTTCACGAAGCTCACCGGCCCGCTGACGAAGGCCGACCGCCGCGGCAAGTACCTCATGCTGCAGTTCGGCCACGAGGGGCTGATGGCCCACCTCGGCATGACGGGCAAGTTCGTGAAGCGGCCGCCCGACACCGCGGAGCCGTACAGCCGCGCCCGCTTCGTGCTCGACTCGGGCGAGGTCATTCACTTCAAAGACGCTCGCATGTTCGGCGAGATCCAGGTCACGAAGGCCGAGCTCTTGAACCAGCTCCCCGGCGTGAAGAAGCTCGGCCGCGACCCGCTCGTCGACGGCCTCGACTGGAAGCAGCTCAAAGCAGCGATCGGCGACACGAAGCTCGACCTGAAGGTCGCGCTGATGGATCAGACCCGCCTCGCGGGGCTCGGCAACATCCACGCGGCCGAGGCGCTGTTCCGCGCGGGGCTGCACCCCGGCCGCAAGGCGAAGACGCTCTCGGACAACGAGTGGAAGGCGCTCGCGAAGGCCATTCACAGGTCGCTCGCGTTCGGGCTCTCGGAGCAGGGAGACGAAGACGAGATCCAGTACGTCGAGGAGCCCGGCACCGAGAACCCCTTCCTGATCTACGGCCGCGCGGGCACTCCGTGCCGGAAGTGCAAGACGAAGGTGAAGAGCTACACGCAGGCCGGGCGCACCACGCACTTCTGCCCGAAGTGCCAGTCGAAGAAGAGGAAGCCATGAAAGCCAGGGGACTCGATCACGTCGCCATCGCCGTGAAAGACCTCGACGCCGCGATCGCGCTCTACAGAGACGCGCTCGGCCTCGAGCTCGCCGAGATTGAAGAGGTGCCCGAGCAGCAGGTGCGCACCGCCATCTTCGGCCACGGCATGGGCCGCGTGGAGCTGATCTGCCCGACGACGACCGACAGCGGCGTCGCGAAGTTCCTCGAGAAGCGCGGCGAGGGCCTGCACCACATCTGCATCGAGGTCGACGACATCGAGGCGGCGATCGCGGCGCTGAAGGCGAAGGGCGCTCCGATGATCGATCAGACGCCGAAGATCGGCGCCGGCGGAGCGAAGATCGCGTTCGTGCACCCGAAGGGCATGCGCGGGGTGCTGACCGAGCTGCGCCAGGGCCCGAAGAAGTGACGCAATCGCGCTGACTCCCCGGCGTTTTTCGCTTTCAAACGCCCCATAGGGGTGGTTAAGCACGCGCGCCTTCATGCTCCGGATACTCCTCGCGGTGTCGGTGGTCGTCTCGTCCTCCAGCTTCGCGCAGGTCGACGGAGGCGTGACGGAGGCTCCCGAAGGGGCGACCGACGTCGACGCGCTGAAGCGAGATCTCGACGCCGCCCGCAAAGAGATGAAGGACCTGCGCGAAGAGATGCGCGCGCAGCTCGCGAACCAGTCGGTCGCGCAGGGCTGGCAAGACGACTGGGTGCCCGAGAAGCGCAAGCTCGAGACGTTCGTGCCCGACGGTTACCTGCGCATCCGCCCCGAGCTGCTGTACCACATGGATCTCGGCCGCGGCCCCGACCCGAGCGGCTACGAGCTGTTCCCGCGCTCGCCCGCGTCGCCGCGCGACCGCACCATCGCCGGCGTCAACATGCGCTTCCGCTTCGAGCCCACGTTCAACATCTCGGAAGAGGTGCGCATCCGCACGCAGATCGACATGCTCGACAACACGATGTTCGGCTCCACGCCGGACTACGGGTTCTCGCGCGGCCTCGCGACCGGCTACGCGTGGGATCGCGACGAGTTCGGCATCTTCTCTCAGTCGCAGGTGCCGCAGGCCAGCGGCATCAACGCGCTCACCGACTCGATTCGCGTGAAGCGCCTGTGGGGCGAGGTCTCGACGCCCGTCGGCATCTTGCGGTTCGGCCGCATGGGCAGCCACTGGGGCCTCGGCATGCTGCACAACGACGGCACGAAGCTCGACGACGATCTCGGCGACAACGTCGACCGCATCATGTTCGTCGCCGAGCCGGTGGCCGGTTGGTACATCTCGCCGATGATCGACTTCAACATCGAGGGGCCGCAGACGACGCGCGACACCGGCGCGCCGATCGACCTCTCGAACTCCGACGACGCGCACGCGCTGATCATCGCGGCCGCGCGGCGCGACACCGACTCGCAGGCGAAGGCGAAGATCGAGGCCGGCCAGACGGTGTTCAACTTCGGCGTGCGCTTCGAGCACCGCTGGCAGAAGAACGACCCGCAGGACTACTACGGCAACCCGTTTCTCGACGAGAGCGTGAACGCTCCGTCGGGCATCTACGTGCAGCGCTTCGCGAAGCTGTTCATCCCCGACGTCTGGCTGAAGGTCGAGCGCAAGGAGTTCCGCGTCGAGCTCGAGGGCGCCGCGATCCTCGGTGACGTCTTCAACCGCGCGCTGTCGGGCGCCGACATGAGCAACACGCTCGCGAACCAGTCGCTCGGCATCCAGCAGTTCGGAGCGCTGCTCCAGCTCGAGTACCGCCTGCTCGATCAGGCGCTCCGCATCGGCGTGGAGCTCGGCGCGGCGTCGGGCGATCAGGCTCCGGGCTTCGGCAACCGGCCGCGCCGCAACCGGAGCGCGAACCCGCAGCTCGGCGACATCGACGGCCGGCAGTACCGCTGCGAGGCGAGCGGCGGCTGCTCGGACAGCAAGATCGAGAACTTCCGGTTCAACCGCGCGTACCGCACGGACATGATCTTGTACCGCGAGCTGCTCGGCGGCATCACCGACTCGTTCTACGTGAAGCCGAACGCGAGCTATCGCATCGCCGACGGGTTCAACGTCTTCGCGGCGCTGATCTACTCGCGCGCGTTCTACGCGGCGTCGACGCCGTCGGCGCGCATCGTCGGCGCCGAGATCGTGGGCGACGCGAACCTCGGCATCGAGATCAACGCCGGCGCGCGCTACGAGACCGAAGACGGGTTCTTCGGCGAGCTGCGCTGGGGCATCTTGTTCCCGCTCGAGGGGTTGAAGAACAACACCGCGGGCACGCAGTTCGGCGGCGGCATGCCGGTGCTCGAGTCTGCGCAGGCGCTGCGTGGTTCGATTGGCATTCGTTTCTAGCCTGCTGCTGGCGCTGGCCGGCTGCGGCATCAAGGGGCCGCCGCGCCCGCCGCTGCAGCAGTCGGCGCCGCTCCCGCCGCCCGCGCCCGACGCCGGGTGCTGCCGGTGAACCACTTCGCGCTTCAGAAGGGCGAGCTCGTCGCCGAGTCCGTGCCGCTCGAGCGCATCGCGCAGCAGGTCGGCACGCCCACGTACGTCTACGCGGCCGCCACGCTCGACCGGCACCTGCGCGTGCTGCACGAGGCGTTCGGCCGTGAGAAGCGCCTCATCTGCTACGCCGTGAAGGCGTGCGGCAACCTGTCGCTGCTCGAGCGGTTCGCGAAGGGCGGCGCCGGCTTCGACATCGTCAGCGGCGGCGAGCTGCAGCGCGTGCTCAAGGCCGGCGGCTCGGCGCAGAAGGTGGTGTTCGCGGGCGTCGGCAAGACGCGCGACGAGATGGCGGCGGCGCTGAAGGCCGGCATCCTCATGTTCAACGTCGAGAGCGCCGAAGAGCTGAAGGCCCTCGACGCCGTGGGGCAAGAGCTCGGGGTGCGCGCTCCGTTTGCGCTGCGCGTGAACCCCGACGTCGACGCGAAGACGCACCGGCACATCTCGACGTCGAAGGGCTCGAAGTTCGGCATCGACGTGAGAGAGGCGCGCGCGCTCTATGCCGAGGCGCGCGGCTGGCGCGGCGTGAAGGCGATCGGCCTCGACTACCACATCGGCTCGCAGCTCACGAAGCTTCTGCCCGTGAAGCAGGCGGTGGGGAAGGTGGCGAAGCTGTTCAAGGAGCTGAACGCCGCCGGCTTCGGCCTCACGCACCTCGACGTCGGCGGCGGCATCGGCATTCGCTACCAGAACGAGAGCACGCCGACGCTGCAGCAGTGGGCGAAGGCGGTGCTCGAGCCGCTCGAAGGGCTCGACGCGACGCTGGTGCTCGAGCCCGGGCGCGTGATCGTCGGCAACGCGGCGGTGCTGCTCACGCGCGTGCTGTACCGCAAGAAGCACTTCGTGATCGTGGACGCGGGCATGAACGACCTCGTGCGGCCCGCGCTGTACGACGCGCACCACGAGATCGTGCCCGTGCGCCCGCGCCGCGGAGCGAAGCGCAGCGTCGACGTCGTCGGCCCCGTCTGCGAGTCGGCCGACGTGCTCGGGCGCGGGCGCAAGCTGTCTCCGCTCGAGCCGGGCGACCTGCTCGCGGTGATGAGCGCGGGCGCGTACGGCATGTCGATGAGCAGCAACTACAACGCGCGGCCGCGGGCGGCCGAGGTGCTCGTCGACGGCGACTCGTACCGCGTCATCCGCGAGCGCGAGCGGCCGGAAGATCTGTGGCGCGGCGAGTTATGAAGCGCTGATGCCATCGAACAACCCGTGGTCCCTGACGCTCGGCCGGGTGGCCGGAATCCAGCTCGAGGTGCACGTGACGTTCGCCGTGCTGCTCGGCTGGGTCGTGGTCACCACGGTGCAGAACGGCGACGGCTGGCACGCGGCGCTGAAGGCCGGGCTGCTGCTGATCGCTTTCTTCTTCACCATCTTGCTGCACGAGCTGGGGCACGCGCTGACCGCGAGGCGCTTCGGCATCCGCACGCTCGACATTCAGCTGACGCCGATGGGCGGCATGTCGAACCTCGAGAAGATCCCCGAGAAGCCGGCGCAGGAGCTGTACATCTCGCTCGCCGGCCCCCTGGTGAGCCTCGTCATCGCGCTCGCGCTGTGGCGCTTCAACGCCGTCACGGGCCGGCCGCTCGACTTCGACGCGCTGCTCGACCCCTCGGAGCACCCGCTCACCACGCTGATGTGGCTGAACGTCATCTTGGGGCTCTACAACCTGCTGCCGATCTTCCCGATGGACGGAGGCCGCGCGCTGCGCGCCGCGCTCGCGTTCAAGCGCCCGTACCCCGACGCGACGCGCATCGCGACGCGGTTCGCCCAGGTCGGCTCGGTCGCGCTCGCCATCGTACCGGGGCGGCTGAACCTGGTGTTCGTGCTCACCGCGGTCTGGGTGTGGATGAGCGCCCGCAAGGAGCTGCGCGACGTGCGCGAGCGCCACGCGGTGAGGCCGTTCTCGATTCGCGACGTGATGGTGAGCGAGCCGAAGACGCTGTCGACCGACGACACGCTGAAGGCAGCCGCCGCGACGTTCACGAGCACGTTTCAGACCGAGTTCCCGGTGATGCAGGGCGACTCGGTGGCGGGCGTGCTGGGCTTCACCGAGCTGCTCGCGGGGCTCGAGAAGCACGGCGAGGGCGCGGCGGTGCGCGAGGTGATGCGCCGCGACCCCGAGGGCATCGAGGTGGACGCGAAGCTCGAAGACGCGCTGGCGCGGCTGAACGAGCACAGTGACGAAACGGACACGGTGCTGATGGTGCTCGACCGCGATCGGCTCGTCGGCGTGGTTCCGATGTCGAACCTGAAAGAGCTGATCAAGGTCGAGAAGGCCCTGAACCGGGCGGCCTGAGTCGGCCGCCGGTCAGCGGTGACGCGAGAGCGTCACAGCGGGCGTGAGACCCGGAACTGGCCGGCGGCCGACCTGGAACCGTGCTAGGTCCCGCGAAATGACGACGACGTTCGAAGGAGCGATGACGGCGCTGGCGACCCCCTTCAAGGGCGGGAAGCTGGACGAGGCGGCGTACGAGGGGCTCATCGAGTACCAGCTGAGCAACGGCATCAGCGGGCTCATTCCGATGGGCACGACCGGCGAGGCCGTGACGATGACGGCGGCCGAGCGCGCGCGCGCGGTGCAGGTCTGCGTGAAGGCGGCGAAGGGCCGCGCGAAGGTGATCGCGGGCGCGGGCAGCAACTCGACGGCCGAGTGCATCGACGGCGTGAAGGCCGTGCGCGAGCTCGGCGCCGACGCCACGCTGATCGTGACGCCGTACTACAACAAGCCGACGCAAGCCGGCCTCGTCGAGCACTACCGCGCGATCGCGAAGGCGCACCCCGGCTTCCCCATCGTCGCGTACAACGTGCCGGGCCGCACGGGCGTCGACCTGCTGCCCGAGACGATCGAGAAGCTGTGCGCGATTCCCGAGGTCGTCGCGGTGAAAGAGGCGACCGGCCTGGCCCTGCGCGCGCTCGACATCGTCGAGAAGTGCGGCGAGCGCATGACGCTGCTCTCGGGCGACGACTTCACCGTGCAGCCGTTCATGGCGTGCGGAGGCAAGGGCGTCATCTCGGTGTCGTCGAACGTCGCGCCGAAGCTGATGAGCGACCTCGTGGCCGCGGCGAAGAAGAATGACCACGCCACGGCGCGCAAGCTCCAGCTCGAGCTGCAGCCGCTGCACCGGCTGCTGTTCGTCGAGTCGAACCCGATTCCGGTGAAGTGGGCGCTGCACCTGATGGGGCGCTTCACGACCGAGCTGCGGCTGCCGCTGACGCCGATGACCGAGGGCAACGCGGCGAAGCTGAAGGAAGAGCTGAAGCGGCTGAAGCTCCTATGAAGCTCGTCATCTGTGGTGCGGGCGGCCGCATGGGCCAGGCGTTGATCGCGGCGGGCCGCGCGCTTGGGCACACCATCGCCGCCGGCGTCGAGAAGAAGGGCGTCGAGCTCGCCGGAGTGCCGGTGACGGACACGCTCGCTCCCGCGGGGGCCGACTGCGTCATCGACTTCACGGCGCCCGAGGCCTCGCTCGAGCACGCGCGGGCGTGCGTGGCGGCGAAGGTGCCCATCGTCATCGGCACGACGGGGTTCTCGACGGCGCAGCGCGCGGAGCTCGAGAAGCTGGGCGCGAGCGGAGCGCTCGTGGTCGCGCCGAACATGTCGGTCGGCGTCAACGTCGTCATCGGCCTGGCCTCCGAGCTCGCGAAGCGGCTGGGCGACGACTTCGACGTCGAGATCCTCGAGACGCACCACAAGCGAAAGAAAGACAGCCCGTCGGGCACCGCGCTCAAGCTCGCGGAGGAGATCGCCGCCGCCACGAAGCGCACGAAGAGCGACTTTCGCCTCGCGCGCGAGGGGCAGATCGGCGAGCGGCCGCCGCGGGAGATCGGTGTGCAGGCGCTGCGCGGCGGCGACGTCGTCGGCGAGCACACCGTCTACTTCTTCGGCGACGGCGAGCGTGTCGAGCTCTCGCATCGGGCCACGAGCCGCGATCAGTTCGCGCGCGGAGCCATGCGCGCCGCGGCGTGGCTGCAGGGCCGGGGGCCGGGCCTGTACGACATGCGGCACGTGCTGGGGTTCCTGTGACGACGCGGTTCGCGCGGGTCAAGACGTCGGGCGGCGCGCGCTACGCCGAGCTGCGCGGAGACGAGGCGCTCCTGCTCGACGGCGCGCCGTGGGCCGACGCGAAGCGCACGGGCGAGACGGTGCTGCTCGACGCGGCGGCGCTGCTGCCTCCCTCCGACGCCTCGAAGGTGGTCGCGGTCGGGCAGAACTACAAGAAGCACGCGGCCGAGATGGGCAAGCCGGTGCCGACCGAGCCGCTGTTGTTCATGAAGCCGTCGACGGCGCTGAACGGGCACCTGTCGCCGATTCTGCTGCCGCCCGAGAGCGCCGAGGTGCACCACGAGGCCGAGCTCGCGGTCATCATCGGCAAGCGGCTGACCCGGGCGAGCGAAGACGAGGCGCGCTCCGCGGTGTTCGCGGTGACGTGCTTCAACGACGTGACGGCGCGCGACATTCAGAGGCGCGAGACGCAGCACACGCGCGCGAAGAGCTACGACACGTTCGCGTGCCTGGGGCCGTGGATGGTGGCGGGCCTCGACCCGTCGGCCTTGCGCGTGCAGTGCCGCGTGAACGGCGAGACGCGGCAAGACGGCAACACGTCGGACATGATCTTCCCCGTGCCGATGCTGGTGGCGTTCATCTCGAAGGTGATGACGCTGCTGCCCGGCGACGTGGTGACGACGGGCACCCCGTCGGGCGTGGGCGCGCTTCGAGACGGCGACGTGGTGGAGGTCGAGCTCGAGGGCGTCGGGGTGCTGAAGAACCCGGTGAAGCGGGCGTGACGGTCGCCTTCATCGGCCTGGGCTCGAACCTCGGAGATCGAGCGGCGCACCTCGACGCCGCGGTGAAGGCGCTCGGGGCGGCGAGGGTGTCGCGCTACGTCGAGACGCCGGCGCTGCTGGCGCCGGGCGACACGAAGCCGCAGCCTGCGTACCTGAACGCGGCGGCCGAGGTGCACACGGAGCTCGCCCCGAGGGCGCTGCTCGAGCGGCTGCGCGAGATCGAGCAGGCCGAAGGGCGGCCGCGCGAGCGGGCGAAGTGGCAGGCGCGCACGCTCGATCTCGACCTCCTGCTCTACGGCGATCGCGTCATCGACGAGCCGGGCCTCGAGGTGCCGCACCCGGCGATGCACGAGCGGCGCTTCGTGCTCGAGCCGCTCGCGGAGCTCGCGCCGCACGCGTTGCACCCGGTGCTGCGGGTCACGGTCGCGGAGCTGCTGGCGCGGCTCGATCCCCAGAGCTCACCTGGGTCGAGCTTTCGCGGCGCCCGATGATTCGGCGTGCAGCGGCACTTCGGCGGCGCCACTACGCTCGACGCGGGTGAGCTCGAGACGGGCTGAGCTCGGCCTCGAGCTCTTCGACGGTCGGGAGGCTGCCCTCGAGCTCCTTCGGGAGGCTGTCGACGAGCTTCGTCTCCCACTCGGCGACGCCGATGGGCCGCTTGAGCTCGCGCAGCGCGTACTCGGCGACGAGCTTGTCCTTCGACCGGCACAGCAACAGGCCGATGGTGGGGCGATCTTCGGGGTGCCGCAACTGGGCGTCGACCGCGGACAGGTACAGGTTCATCTTGCCGACGAACTCGGGCTCGAACTTCACGGCCTTCAGCTCGATGACGACGAAGCAGCGCAGCTTCAGGTGGAAGAAGAGGAGGTCGACGAAGAACTCCTGCTCGCCGACCTCGAGGCGCACCTGGCGGCCGACGAACGCGAAGCCGGCGCCGAGCTCGAGGAGGAAGCGCTGCACGTGGTCGACGAGCGCGGTCTCGACCTCGCGCTCGCGGCGCGGGTCGGCGGTGCCGAGGAAGTCGAAGAGGTAGGGGTCTTTGAAGACCTGCTCCGCGAGATCGGAGTCGGCGGGAGGCAGGGTCTCTTTGAAGTTGTTGATCGTCTTGCCGGTGCGCTCGTAGGCGCGGTGGTCGATCTGCATGCTGAGCATCGGTTGTGACCAACCGAGCCGAATCGCCTGCTGTGCGTACCATCGGCGTGCAGCGGGTTCCGCGATCTGCTCCAGCAAGGCGATGTTCTGGCGCCACGGCAATTGTGCAACGACCCGTTGCACAATCTCGGGGTCCGGCCACGCCTCGGCAAACGCCCGCATGTACTTGAGATTTCGCGGCGAGAACCCCTTCATGTCCGGGAACGTCGCGCGCAGGTCTGCCGAGAGCCGGTCGATGACCCTGGCGCCCCACCCCTCACGAGACTGCCGCGTGAGGATGACGTTGCCGATCTCCCAGTACAGCTTCACCATCGCGGAGTTCGCGCTGAGCACGACGCGCAGCCGCTCGGTCTGCACGCGCCGCTTGATGTCTTCGAGCAGCGAGGCGTAGTCGACCTCCCCCTCGGGCTTCTTGATCAGCTTCGACATCCGCGAGAGGTACCACGCGCCTCTGACATGCTTCTGCGCTAGGAAGCTCTCGCGATGCTCTACGTCGTTCTTCTTCTCCTCAGCCAGCAGCCGCTCCAGCCCGGCCAGACCGAGCTGCCGCCGGGCCACCCGCAGATGGGCCAGCCGGCGCTGCCGCCGGGCCACCCTCCGACGGACCCGCCGGCGCTGCCGCCGAACCACCCTCCGATGCCGGCTGCGCCTTCCGGGCAAGAAGCGCCCAGCGCGGCCGAGCTGATGAAGAAGCTCGACGGCATGAAGGACCTCGCGAACAAGGACAAGTCGTTCGAGGTCGCCGCGACGCTGGGCCGCCTCTACTACGCGCACGGTCGCTACCCCGACGCGGTGATGTACCTCGCCCAGGCCGTCGAGAAGGCGAAGCCGGCGCGCGAGCTGTACGTGCAGCTCAAGAAGGCCGCGGGGACGAAGCCGCTGCCCGCCGCCGGAGCCGTCGGCTGCACGCCGGGCCCCGATGACAAGCTCGACGCCCAGCTCGAGGTCGCGAAGACGAAGGGCAAGCAGGACCCCGCGGCCGGAGCCGCCTGCATCCGCGCCGCGCTGCACGTGCTCATCGAGATCGAGACGCAGCTCGGCAACGCGCGCTTCCTCACGCGCGACGCCAACGGCGCGCTCCAGGCCTACGAGTCGGCGCTCGAGCTGTTCGAGTCGAACCCCGAGGCCCGCTACGGCCGCGCCGCGCTGCTGCTCGACACCCGCGGCGATGAACTGAAGGCGCTCGAGCAGGCGAGGGGCGACTTCACGCGCTTCCTCGCCGACTACCCGACCAGCCCGCGCGCGAAGCAGGCGAAGGCGCTGCTCGACCGCACGAACGCCGCGATCGCGGCGGGCGGCCTGTCGAAGCTGATCGCGAAGGGCCCGAACAAGGCGGCGGCGCCGCTGCCCGACCCGCACACGCAGGGCGGCGCGGGCATGCCGCAGCTCACGCAAGAGATGATCGACGCGGTGCAGAACGTCGAGCGCACGCCCGAGCTGGAGCAGGGCTTCGACAAGCTGATCGAAGAGGGCGAGAACGCGCTCGCGACCGGCAAGTACCAGGACGCGCTCGACGCCTACAAGCGCGTGGTGCCGTTCAACCCCGACAACGCGCGCGCCCGCGCCGGCATGGCGTGGAGCCTCGTGCGCCTGAACAAGCCAATGGCCCAGAACGTGTGGAGCGTCGCGCTGCAGAGCCCCGAGTCGCTCGACGCGCTGGGCGACACGCTCGCGAAGAAGGGCGACAAAGACGGCGCGAAGCTGTTGTGGCAGAGGTTGAAGGACACCGCTCCACAGTACGCAGCCAAGGTGGAGGGGAAGCTCAAATGAACGCACTGCTGATCGGTGGAACCGGCTACGGAGGCGCGGAGCTCCTGCGCCGCCTGCTCTTTCATCCTCAGGTGAAGGTCACGCGGGTGACCGCGGCCGACAACATCGGCAAGAAGGTCGGCGACGTTCACTTCAACCTCGCGGGGCTGACGCAGCTCCAGTTCGAGCAGGTTCCCGCCGGCGAGGCGTGCAAGGGCGCCGACGTCGTCTTCCTCGCGCTGCCGCACAAGACGACCGCGAAGGTGGTCATCGAGATGCTCGACGCCGGCTACGCCGGCCGCATCGTCGACATGTCGGGCGACTTCCGCCTGCGCGACGCGAGCGCGTACGAGAAGTACTACGGCGTCGCTCACCCGAAGGCGTCGATGCTGACCGACGGGCAGTTCGTCTACGGGCTGCCCGAGCTGAACCGCGCGGCACTGAAGGCCGCGAAGTGGGTCGCGTCGCCCGGGTGCTTCGCGACGACGATCGCGCTGGGCCTCGCTCCGCTCGCGAAGCACGGGCTGCTCAGCGGCCCCGTGCACACCGTGGCGGCGACCGGCTCGTCGGGCTCCGGCGCGAACCCCGTGATCGGCACGCACCACCCCTTACGCGCGTCGAACATCCGCACGTACAAGCCGCTCGATCACCAGCACATCCCCGAGATTCTGCAGACGCTGCGCGCCGCGGGCGCGGGCGCCGACGTGTCGCTCGAGTTCGTGCCGGTGTCGGCTCCGCTGCCGCGCGGCATCTTCGCCACGAGCTTCGCCGACGTGCCGGCGAGCACCACGAAGGAGCAGCTCGACGCCGCGTGGTCCGGAACGTTCGAGGGCGAGAGGTTCATCCGCATCGTGCGCGGCGACCGGCAGCCCGAGGTGGTGGCGGTGAGCGGCAGCAACTACGTCGAGGTCGGCTTCACGCTCGGGCCCGTGACCGGCGCCACGCGGCGCGTGGTCTGCTTCTCGGCGCTCGACAACCTGGTGAAGGGCGGGGCGGGCCAGTCGATTCAAGCTTTCAACGCGATGATGGGGTTCGACGAGGGCACGACGCTGACCGAGCCGGGGCTCTGGCCGTGAGCCTGGGCGACGCGCGGGGAAAGTGGTTCGTGGTGAAGATCGGCGGCGAGCTGGCCTCCGACCGCGAGAAGCTGGCCTCTACGGTGGGCCGCGCGGTCGCCGCGTTTCTGGATGCGGGCGTGAAGGTCGCGGTGGTGCACGGCGGCGGCCCGCAGGCGACGGAGCTGCAGAAGAAGCTCGGCATCGAGGTGCGGCAGGTCGGCGGCCGGCGCGTCACCGACGCCGCGACGCTCGAGGTGATGAAGATGTCGCTCGCGGGCCAGGTGTCGGTCGACGTGGCGTCGGCGTTCCGCGTCGCGGGAGTGCCGGCGGTGTGCACGACGGGCGCGAGCGCCGGCCTGGTCGACGCGGTGAAGCGGCCGCCGATGGTGGTGAGCGGTGGCCCACCGGAGCCGGTCGATTTCGGGCTCGTCGGCGACATCACCGACGTGAACGTGACGCTGCTCGAGAAGCTGGCGGGGGCGGGCGTGGTGCCGGTGCTCGGCTCGCTGGCCGGCTCGGCCGACGGGCGCGTGTACAACGTGAACGCGGACACCGTGGCGACGCGGGTGGCGGCGCGGCTGTCGGCGGCGCGGCTGTTCCTGGTGTCGAACGTGCCGGGCGTGCTGAAGGACAAGAACGACCCGAAGACGCGCATCCCGAAGCTGAACGCGGCCGAGGCGCAGGCGCAGATTGCCGCGGGCGTGATTCAAGGCGGCATGATCCCGAAGGTCGAAGAGAGCCTCGCGATGCTCGACGAGGGCATCGGGGCGATTCACATCGTGGGGCTGGATCCACCGGACTCGATTCTCAAGGAGGCGCAGGAGCCCGGCTCTGCCGGCACCGCGTTCGTCACATGAAGAGGGCTCTGCTGACGTGCCTGCTGCTGTGTGCGTGTCCCGACGAGAAGAAGACGGTCATCGCGGCCGCGCCGGTGCCGGACGCTGCTGTGGCGGCGGCTCCGGCGCCCGCTCCCGACGCGGCCGTCATCACGCAGAACGTCGTGCCCGAGCCGCAGCCCACGCCGGACGCCGAGGTCGAGTTCTTCGGCACCGTCGAGGTCGGCAAGCTCAAGCCCGCGCGCATCGTGTTCCTGGTGACGCGAGGGCCGTGCGAGGCGACGAGCGAGGAGCTCGACGTCATGGAGCAGCAGGACGTGAACCCCGGCCAGCTCTTCACCGAGATGTTCTTCCCGCAGGGCACGGTGGGGCACCTCTGCGCGGTGGCGCTGGACGCCAAGGGCCAGCAGGTGGGGTTCGCGGCGTTCGCGAAGAACCCGGTGACGTTCGAAGGGCAGGGCGAAGTCGAGGTAAAAGACGTGGTGTTGAAGCTGTCGAGCGTGAAGGCCCGGGCCGCTCCGAAGGGAATGTGACGTATGCGCGTGGTGGCGTTGCTGGTGTTGGCGTGCGCCTGCCAGGGCCCGCTCGCGAGCGACGCCGAGGTCTGCCGCGACGTCGTGCGGCGGCTGTGCAGCTCCCGGTGCGCGGTCGCCGACGCGAAGCTCGGCCTCACGATGAACAGCGACTGCAACATGCAGCTGACCACGGCGGCCGGCTGCGAGGTCGACTCGTTCACGTTCGAGGGCGCCGGCACGAACCGCAACGACTTCCTCTCGTGCCGGCTGCCGATCATCCGCACGGGAGACCACATCGACCAGGTCCCCGCGTGCGAGGACGTCGAGGACATGTTCCGCGGCTGCCCGTCGATGGCGCAGTTCTACGGAGGCCCTCCGTGAGGGGGCCGTTGAGCGGGCTGCTGCTCGCAGGCGTCCTCTCGAGCTGCGCGGCGATGGACGAGTCCGTGCGCGTCGAGCGCGGCCCGAAGCTCCGCGAGTTCGAGCGCCCGCGCATCGTGGAGGGCGGCGTCACGGGGAAAATCTCCATCGACGCCGCGACGCCGTCGAAGCTCACGCTCGCGCTCAGCGGCTACGACACCTGCCGCACCGAGCGCGTCGAGGAGTTCGCCGAAGAGCGCATTCGCGAGCGCCGGGGCGCCGGCGCGGGCGCCTCGATCAGCGCGGGCGTGCTGTTCACCGCCGCCAGCGTCGGCGCCCTCGTCGCCTCTTTCGTGCTCTCGAAGGAGCCCGACCGCTCCCACATCGACGGCGCCGGCCGCTACGGCCCCTCGCAGTCGGTGAACGCGCGTGCGTGGAGCATCGGCTTCGTCTGCATCGGAGTCCCCGCGCTCGCCGTCGGCCTCGTGCAGTGGCTGCGCACCGGCGAGCAGGTCGAGACCGTCAAGGTCGAGCAGCTCGCCGGCCAGCGCGACGAGATCTGCAACGTGAGGCCCATCGACGGGCCGCTGCACCTGCGCCTCGAAGACGGCTCGGTGCTCGGGCCGATGCCGACGGCCTCCGGCGTGCTGTCGGTCGAGGCGACGCCGCTGAAAGCCCCTCTCGACGGCTTCGTCTTCTACGAGCGCGAGGTGACGCTCGACGAGGGCTCCCGCGCGCTGCTGATCGCGTTCAACGGCTGCGCGAAGCTCGAGCGCGAGGCGGCGGCCGACGCCTCGGCGATGGCGACCGGCGCGCTGCTCAAGCGCCTCGAGGCCGCGCGCGCCTGCCGGCAGCTGCGCGGCGACGCGGTGCAGGCCGAGCAGACGCGCCTCGAGGAGGAGCTCGCCCGCCGCCGCGAAGGCGGCGAAGCCGGCACGTTCCTGCCGGGCGCGAAGAGCCTCAAGAGCTTCGAGGAGGCCGTGCAGGCGTACCCGCCGCGGTTCACGCTCGTGGAGGGCAGCGCCGACCTGGCGAAGGGCCTCGACGAGCTGACGGGCCAGAACGTGCTGGTGCGCGGGCGGGTGCAGGCGGGGCTGTCGCCGAACATCGGCGTGGTGGCGTACGCCGACCGCGAGGTGTTCGTGTTCCTGCCGCCCGACGCTCCGTGGGTGTCGGAGGACTTCCCCCTGGGCAGCACGGTCGAGCTGGTCGGGGTGGTGAGCGGCCTGCAGACGGTGGGAGAGCGCACGGCGCCGCTGGTGCGCGCGGTATGGATGAGGAAAGTTCCTTGAGCTCGGGAGTGATGACCGGGTGGTGCCCCAGACTCCATCGATTGTGGTCCCGGCGGCCGAGCTCCAGAGGGTGGAGCTGTCGGATGCGTTCGAGCGCCACCGCGGCGACGTCTACCGCTGGGCGCTGAGGTACGGCGCCGGCGACCGGGCGTGGGCGGAGGACCTGACGCACGACGTGTTCCTGAGGCTGCACGGGCACCTGTCGTCGCTGGAGGCGCGGCAGGACCTGGCGGCGTGGCTGTACACGGTGACGGCGCGGCTCGCGCTGACGCGGCGGCGCAACGAGCGCGGCTGGGTCGACCGGCTGGCGAGCTTCTTCAAGCCGCAGGGGCAGGCGGCGGTCGACGACCAGGTGGCGGCGCGGCAGGCGATGAGGTCGGCGTTCGCGCAGCTGGCGGCGCTGCCGGACAGAGAGCGCGTGGTGCTGTGCATGGAGCTGCTCGACGGGAAGAAGCAGCGCGACATCGCGAGCGCGCTGAACCTCTCGGAGGGGCACGTGAGCAAGCTCTTGAAGCGGGCACGCGAGCGCATCCGAATCGCAGGCTGGGAACTGAGTCCCCTCTCCCCTCGTAGGGGAGAGGGACAGGGTGAGGGGGAAGTCGGAGGTCATCATGACGACTGACTTCCGAGAAGCGCTGCTGATGGAAGACGCGGAGCTCCCGCAGCTGAGCGCTCAGTCCGAAGCAAGGCTGCGGCAGAGGCTGGGAGCGTCGCTCTACAAGAACCGGCTGTGGTGGCGCTACCCGGTCACCGCGCTGGCCTCGTGCGCGGCCGGCGTGCTGCTGGCGTTCGCGATCTTGCGGCCGCCGGCGCCGGTGGTGATGGCGGGGCTGAGAGTAGAAGCGCCCTCCGCCACGTTCGAGGGCAAGGCCGAGGGAAACGACCTCGTGGTGCGGGCGGGCGAGGCGACGGTGAAGCTCGAAGGCGCGACGGCGCGCATGACGCGGCCGGGGCGGCTGAGGCAAGAGCAGGGCGGGAGCCTGCGGGTCGTCAGCGGGCGCGTGGAGCTCGACGTCGAGAAGCGGCCGCCGGGCAAAGACCCGCTGCGCATCCTGGTGAGCGATGGAGAGATCGAGGTGCGCGGCACGCGGTTCGCGGTCGATCAGATCGAAGGCGGCGGAGGCGCGGCGCTCTTGTGGGAGGGCACGATCGTGTTCCGGGCGCCCGACGGCCGCGTCGTGGAGCTGAAGCCGGGGCAGTCGGTGGCGTGGCCGCTGCCGCCGCCGCCGGCCGAGAAGAAGGACAAGAGCTTCGACACGCCTGAAGAAGACGCGCTGGCGCCGCTGCCGCCTCCGGCGCCTCCGCAGGGCGGGGCCGACTGGTCGGCGCACGATCGGCTGCTGCGCGCGCACACGCTGCTGGAGCGGATCCCGAAGCTGCGGCGCATGGGCGCCGACGCGCAGGCGGCCGCCGAGCTCGAAGACGCGATGAAGCAGGATCTGCCGGCCGCGGCGCGCGAGCGGCTGTCGTACGAGCTCGTCGATCTCTACTCGAAAGACCTGTGGGACACCGTAAAGGGCTGCCGGCAGGCGAAGGATCACCTGTGGCGGTACCCCGCGGGGCGCTACGACGGCGCCGTTCAGGCCGCGCGTGAAGACATGGGCTGTACGAGGTAGCTACCCGCCGTCGCCGCCGTCGGTGCGACCCGCGTCGGCGCGGCCCGAGTCCATCGCGCTGCCGCCGGCACTGCCGCCGGCGGTGCTCCCTCCGGCGGTGCTGCCTCCGGCGCTCCCTCCGCTCGTGCCGCTGCCTCCCGCGAGCCCGCCCTTCACGCACTTGCCCTTCTCGCAGTGGAACTCGTTCAGGCACTGCGAGCCCGGAGGCGCCGAGAGGTCACACGGCTGACCCTCGGTGTCGAAGCTCGTCAGCAACGTGCACGCGGCCAGCAAGAGCAGCGCGAACGCCGCGGCCGGCCTCACGGGCCGACCACCGACAGCGCGCTCGTCTCGAAGTCGAGCACGCGCCGCGCCACCTCCTGCACTTCCTTCGCGCCGATGGCGGCGATCTCCTCCGCGTACTTCAGGTACGCCTCGGCGCCGAGGCCGTACAGCGCGTCGAGCGCCATCGTCGCCGCCCGCGCTCCGTTGCGCTGCAGGCCGATCTCGTGGACGCCGATGAGGTGCTCCTTCGCGCGAGACAGCTCGGCGTCGCTGACGGGCTCGTCGCGTAGACGAGACAGCTCGCGCCGCATTCCGGCCAGCGCCGTCTCGACCTTCTCGGGGCTCGTGCCCATGTAGACCGCGAAGTACCCGGGATCGATGCCCTCGACCGACATCGACGACACGCTGTACGCGAGGCTCTGCTTGTCGCGCAGCTCGAGGAACAGCCGGCCGCTCTGGCCCGACAGCACCGTCGACATCACGTCGAGCACGCGCCGCCACGGGTCGGTCACGCGGGCACCGGGGAACCCCAGCACCAGGTGCGTCTGCGCCTTCTGCAGCGTCTTCTTCGCCTCGCGCGGGCCCCTCCACTTCGGCTCTTCGGGCACCTCGAGCTTCCCCAGGCCCGGCCCGGGCCGGTCGAACGCGTCGCGTGCGCGCCGCAAGACCTCGTCCGCTTCCACGTCGCCGACCACCGACAGCACCATGCGCGACGGGTCGACGTGCCTGGCGTGAAAGGCCGCGAGATCGGCCGGGCTGAGCTTCTCGACCGAGGCCCGCTCGCCGATCAGCGACATGCGGTACGGGTGCACCTGGTACATCGTCCGAGCGAGCTGCTCGAACGCGATGCTCGACGGCTTGTCGTCGCGCGACGCGATCGCCTGCAGCTGCACGGCGCGCTCGCGGCGCACCTCCCCTTCGGGGAACGACGGCCGCAAGAGCACCTCGGAGAACAGCTCGAACGAGCGCGAGAAGTGCTTCGACAGGAACTCGCCGCGCACCGACAGCGAGCTGCGGCCGGCGACCGCCGACATGCCGCCGGCCATCGCGTCGATCTGCTGCGAGATCGTCTCGGCGTCGTGCGACGCCGTGCCGCGCAGCCACGCGCGGGACAGCAGCATCGAGATGCCGTTGTTGCTCTCGGTCTCCGTGCGCAGGCCGCCGTGAAACGCCGCGCGCATCGCGAACAGCGGCACGCTGCGCTCCTCGCGAACGAGCACGGTCGCCCCGTTCGGGAGCTTCTCGGTCACCAGCCCCGCGGTCTTCCTCGCGCTCCCGGCGATGCGTAGGGCGCCGGCCGGAACCGACGTCTGGCGCGAGACGATCGAGACGCCCTCGCCGCCGGCCACCTTCTCGAGCAGCGCGCGCGCGTCGGTCTCGTCGAAGTCGCAGCCTTTGGGCAACAGCCCCGTCACCATCGCGCGATCGAAGCGCAGGTACTTCTTCGCGACGTCGAGCAGCCGGGCCGGCGTCACCTGCGCGACCGCCTCGTAGTACGAGGCCTCGCGCTCGATGCCGCCGAGCGCCGCCTGGTAGTAGCCGAGCTTGCGCGCCATGCCCTGCGCCGTCTCGCGCTGGTACACCGCCTCGCTCTCGATGAGGCCCTTCACGGTGTCGAGCTCGGCCTGCTCCACCGGCTTCGTGCACAGGCCGCGCAGCACGCGCGCGGTCGCCTCGAACGCCTCGGTCGCCTTCTCGTGCGCGCAGGTGTAGCCGGCCGCGAAGACGCCGTCGTCCTTCGGGGTGTACGCGTACGCGTGAACGTCGTTGACGAGCCCGCGCTTGCGCTTCACGTCGAGCGAGAGCCGCGCTCCGTCGCCCTGGCCGGCGAGCATCGCGAGCACGTCGAGCGCCGGGGTGTCGGGGTGGTCGGCTCCGGGCAGCGCGAAGGCGAGGTTGACCCAGGCCTCCTTCACGTCGTCGGTCTTGAGGCAGGTGCGGACGCCGCGGATCTCGGGCTCGACCGCGCGAGGGTGGGGGGCGCCGCGAGAGCGGCCCCAGTCGCCGCCGAAGAGTTCCTCGGCCCACTGGCGCAGCTGGCCCTCCGTGAAGTCGCCGGCGGCGGCGAGCACCATGTTCGAGGGCACGTAGTGCTTCGCGTAGAACGACACGACCCGGTCGCGCGTGTGCGCCCGCACGTTCTCTTCGAAGCCGATGACGGGGCGGCCGTACGGGTGCGCGGTGTAGCGGGTGGCGAACAGGTCTTTCGAGGCGCGGCGCGACGGCATGTCGAGGCTGCGCTTGATCTCTTCGCAGACGACCTCGATCTCGCGCCCGAGCTCGGCGGCGTCGAACGCCGAGGCGCGCACGGCGTCGGCGAGCACGTCGAGGCCCTCGCGCGCGAACCGGCTCGCCATGACGACGTGGTACGCGGTCTGATCGAACGACGTCCACGCGTTGATCTCGCCGCCGTGGGCCTCGACCGAGCGCGCGATCTCACCCAGGCCGCGGCGCGCGGTGCCCTTGAACAGCATGTGCTCGTGCAGGTGCGCGAGGCCGATCTCGTCGGGAGACTCGTCGGCGCTGCCGACCTTCACCCAGACCTGAAACGCGGCGACCCGGGCCGTGTGCTGTTCCTGGGCCACCACGGTCAGGCCGTTGCCGAGCTGGAATTTCATCCGGGCGCTACTCTTAGCCATGCATCGATTCGGTTGCATAGCAGGCGGACTCAAAACGGCATGTTAGGCTCCCCGCCGGGTTCCATGGCGCACAGCCCGGACGAAGATCCACTCCTCGAGCTCAGGGACAGCCTGGGGGATGATGACGAGCCGCTCTTCCCTGCGGCGGGTGGGACGACTGCGCCTCCGCCCGCACCTGTGGCCCGGAGTTCTTCGCCTTCGCAGCCCCCGCCGATGGCGCCTCCGCCGCTGCCTCCGCGCCAGAAGACGCAGAGCGGCAACCAGCCCGCGCACCAGCCGCGCATCTCGAACCAGACCCAGGTTCAGCCGCCGAAGCGGCCCCAGACCGGAGTGTTCCCGGCTGGTACCCTGTCACCGGTTCCGCCCGGCGCCGCTCCGCAGACGCTGGCGCTGCCGTCGCCGATTCCGCGGCCCACCGGGGCCGACCCGTTCCAGGAAGCGCCCGAGCCGCGCCTGCCGCCCGGCGGCGACCCGGAAGAGAAGCTGAAGGCCTTCCGCACGATGGTGAAGCTGAAGGACGAGGCCCTCGCGCGGGGCCGCGGCCTCTACCAGGCGGTCGACCAGGAGGCTCAAGCGCTGCGCCAGGTCGCGCTGCAGCTGAAGACGCAGCTCGAGGCCGCGCTGATCGAAGCTGCGAAGGGCGCCGAGTACCCGCAGCAGATCGCGGCGCTCAAAGAGATGCTCGAGAAGGACACCGTTCGCGCGGAGTCCGCCGAGCGGAAGATGGACGAGCTGGTCTCGCGCCTCGCCGAGTCCGACGCCGACCGCAAGGACCTGCAGGTCGCGCTCGCGGAGATCGAGACGACGCTCAACGAGCAGAAGCAGCAGCTCGAGAACGAGCGCCAGACGCGGCAGCAGCTCGCCGACGAGCTCGTCGGAGCGAAGGAGGCGCTGAGCCTCAGCCAGGATCGCGTCAGCGACCTCGCCGCGACCGCGAGCGACGTGAAGGGCCAGCTCGAGGCCGCGACCGAGGAGTACCAGAAGTACGCGCGCGAGGCCGAGGAGTCGCAGCTCGCCCTCGAGCGCACCCGCGAAGAGCTCGCCACCATCACCAGCGAGCGCGACGCCGCCCGCGCCGAGGTCGAGGCGCTGCGCGGCGACAACGAGAGCCACAGCGCCCGCGCTCAGGGCCTCGAGCAGCAGCTCGACGAGATCCGCTCGAGGGCGCAGACGCTCGAGAGCGAGGCCGAGTGGTCGAAGTCGAGCATCGACCAGGCGCAGGCGCGCGTGGTCGCGCTCGAGCAAGAGAAGAGCGGCCTCGCCGACAAGCTGGCGCAGCTGCAGACGCAGCTGCTCGAGATGAGCGGGAGCCTCGAGGCGGCCACCGAGGCGCGCGAGGCGGTCGAGGCCGAGCTCGCCGGCGTGCAGGACATCATCGCCGGTCACGAGACGACCATCGGGAACCTGCGGCTCGAGATCGACGCGTTCAAGGCGCGGGAGCGGCAGCACGAGCTCGACCTGCAGAAGGTGAAGACCGAGGTCGAGACGGCCGCCGTGAAGAAGCTGCGCGACGAGCTGAACCAGGCGAACAAGCGCGCGATGGATGCGGGCGCGCAGCTGCGCCAGGCCAAGGCCGACAAAGACGTCGCCGAGGCGAAGCTCGCGAACCTGGAGAACCAGATCGCGGACTCCGAGTCGCGGGCGCGGCTGGCGGAGGAGCGCGTGCACGCCGCCGAGGCGCGCGTGCTCGAGGCCGAGAAGAAGGCCGCCGAGCTGCACCAGGCTCAGATCAAGGGCGGCGACGCGAAGCTGAAGGCCGAGGCCGAGAAGGTGAAGGCGCTCGAGCAGAAGCTGATCTCCGCCGAGAAGGCGTGGAAGGAAGCCCAGGCCAAGGCGGAGGCCGCCGGGAAGCAGGCCGCCGGAGCGAGCGAGGCCGTGGCTCGCATGAAGCAGCTCGAGGAAGAGCTGAAGAAGGCGAAGGCGGCTCCGGCGCCGGCTGCTGCAGGCGGCGGCGTCTCTTCAGCGGAGGTCGAGAAGCTCAAGGCCGACCTCGCGGCGATGAAGAAGAAGGCGATGGAGGGGGAGAACGCCAAGGAGGCGGTGGTGCTCCTCAAGTCGAAGGTGGCCAAGCTCGAGGCTCAGCTCAAGGGCGGGAAGAAGTAGCGCCGAGCACGCGCCGGCCCTCACCTGCCGTCGACCTGTTGCTGTTGCGCCAGGATCCGCTTATCGAACGCGCCGTGCCGCCCGTCGCACCCATGGATCCGCTCACCGGCATCGAGGCCGCTCGCGTCACCGCGTACGTTCACTACCCGTACTGCCTGTCGAAGTGCCCCTACTGCGACTTCGCCTCCATCGCCGCGAAGGAGCCGCCCAACGAGCGCTATACCCGCGCGCTGCTCGCCGAGCAGAAGCTCCGCGGCTCGCCCAAGCTCGACGCCGTCTACTTCGGCGGCGGCACCCCGTCGCTCTGGCCCGCCCGGCACGTCGCCGAGGTGCTCGAGGCGCTCGACGTGGCGCCCGGCGCCGAGATCACCCTCGAGGCCAACCCCGGCGCCGCCGACGCTGCCCGCTTTCGCGACTACCGCGCCGCCGGCGTCAATCGGCTCAGCATCGGCGTTCAGTCGTTCGAGCCCTCCACGCTCGCCGCCCTCGGCCGTGCCCACGACGGCGACGCCGCCGAGGCCGCCTTCCGTGCCGCCCGCGCCGCCGGCTTCGACAACGTCTCGCTCGACTTCATCTACGGCGTTCACGGCCAGACGCTCGAGCAGGTCCGGCGCGACGCCGCGCGCGCCGCCGCCCTCGAGCCCGAGCACCTGTCCGCCTACGCCTTGACCCTCGAGAAGGAGGCGCTCGCTGAAGAGGTGCCCCTCGCGAAGCAGCTGAGCCGCGGTGAAGTGGCGCTGCCTCCCGACGACGTCGTCGTCTCGATGCAGCGCGCGGTCGCCGAGGCGTACGCTCGGAAGAACCTGCACCGCTACGAGATCTCGAACTACGCGCGTCCCGGCTACCACTCGCGGCACAACGCCGCCTACTGGACCGGCGGCGAGTACGTCGCGCTCGGCGCCGGCGCCACCGGCCGGGTCGGCGCGGTGCGCTACCAGAACCACCGCAGCGCCGAGAAGTACCTCGCCGACGTCGAGGCCGGGCGGCTGCCCGAGGCGAGCCGCGAGGCCCTCGATGACGAGACGCTCGCGACCGAGCGCGTCGCGATGGGCCTGCGGCTGGTCAGCGGCGTGCGCGTCGACGGCCACGCGAAGGAGCTCGAGCGGCTGGCCCGCGCGGGGCTCGTGCAGCTCGGCGATCGCGTTCAGCTCACCGACCGCGGCTTCGACGTGCACTCGTCGGTCGCCGCAGCGTTGATGTAGGCGCCTTCGGCCTGATCTTTGTCGCGCCAGGTCGCGCGGGCGGCATTTCACGCCAGGTACGTTGCCGCCCGTGCGAGCGACGGCCCTCACGCTCTTCCTGGTGGCTTGCGGTGAGCTTCCGGCGCCGGCACTGCCGCCACCGGCACCGGCGCCGACGGCCAGGGTCGAGCTCGACGCAGGGCAGATGACGCCACCCTCCGTCGATTCCGGCACGCCCGTCGTCGTCCCCGACGCCGGCACTCCCGGCCTGCGCGGCACCCTGCAGGTGCTGACGTACAACGTCGCCGGCCTGCCCGAGGGCCTGTCGAGCTCGCGCCCCGCGACCAACACCCCGCTGATCAGCCCCAAGCTCAACGCGTTCGAGCTCGTCGCCGCGCAGGAGGACTTCTCGTATCACCCGCAGCTCGTGTCGGCCGTCACGCACCCGTACATTCACGCGCCGAAGCCGGGCAGCGGCGTCGACCTCGGCGACGGCCTCGCGATCCTCTCGCGGCGGCCGCTCGGCAGCGCGGAGCACGTGAAGTGGCAGGCGTGCAACGGCCTGCTCGACGCCAAGAACGACTGCCTCACCAGCAAGGGCTTCCTGCGCACCACCGTCGAGCTCGCGCCGGGCGTGCTCGTCGATCTCTACGTGATGCACGCCGACGCCGGCCGCGCCGCCGGCGACGCCATGGCGCGCGAGAAGCAGGCGAAGCAGCTCGTCGACGCCATCGCCGCGAGCTCGGCCGGACGCGCCGTCATCGTCGCGGGCGACACGAACATGAAGGACACCGACGAAGCGCAGCTGATGCTGCTGCTTGCGGGCGCCGGGCTCACCGATGCGTGCCGCGCGCTCTCGTGCGCCGAGCCGTACCGCTACGACCGCGTGATGTTCAGGAGCAGCGCGGCGGTCACGCTGACGCCTACGCGCTGGGAGGTCGACCTGTCGTTCGTCGACTCCGCCGGAGCACAGCTCTCGGACCACGAACCGGTAGCCGTGACGTTGAGCTGGGCGGCGATGTAGATCGCTGTCCTACGTGACGACCCGCAGCGAGACCGACGAGACCCTGGTTCCCGCCGGGCCGCCGTCCGATGACCGCTTCCGCTCCGGCGGCACCATCGGCGAAGGAGGCCAGGCCGTCGTCCGCCGCGTCCGCGACAAGAAGCTCGACCGCGACGTCGCGATGAAGCTGATGAAGGGGCCTGGCTCCGGGCGCGCCGACGAGATCGGCCGCTTCGTCGACGAAGCCCGCATCACCGCCGGCCTCGAGCACCCGCACGTGCCGGCGGTGCACGATCTCGGCGTCACTCCCGACGGGCTGCACTACTTCACGATGCAGCTCGTCGAGGGCGAGACCCTCGCGCAGCTGCTGACGCCGAAGAGGTTCGACCCGGCCGACGACGTGCAGCTTTACCGGGCGCTGCAGGTGCTCATCCGCGTGTGCGAGGCCGTCTCGTACGCGCACTCGAAGGGCGTCATCCACTGCGACCTGAAGCCCGCGAACGTCATGGTCGGCTCGCACGGCCAGGTCTACGTGATGGACTGGGGCATCTCGCGGCGGCTGAAAGAGCCCGCAACCCGCGGCAAGGTGCTCGGCACGCTCGGCTACATGTCGCCGGAGCAGGCGCGCGGCGAGACCGACGCCCTCGACGCCCGCACCGACGTCTACGCGCTCGGCGCGCTCCTCTACCGCATCGTCGTCGGCTTCCCGCCGTACCACGCGCAGTCGACCGACGCGGGCCTCGACCTCGCGAGGAGCGGCGCGATCTTCCCGCCCGAGCAGCAAGCGCGCGGGCGCTCGATGTCGCGCCGGCTGCTCGAGATCGCGATGAAGGCGCTCGCGCGCGACAGGCGCGAGCGCTACGGCAGCGTCGACCAGCTCCAAGCCGAGCTCGAGTCGTACGTGCGCGGCGCCGCCCGCTTCCCCGAGAAGACGTACGCGAAGGGCGACGTCATCGTGCGCGAGGGCGACGTGGCCGACTGCGCGTTCCTCATCCGCTCGGGGCGCGTCGAGGCGAGCCGCAAGGTCAAGGGCAAGAAGAAGGTGCTGCGCAAGATGGGCGTGGGCGAGCTGTTCGGCGAGTCGGCCATCTTCGACAAGAAGCCGCGCACCGCGACCGTCGTCGCGCTCGAGGCGACGCGCGTCGCGGTCTTCAGCAAGAGCTCGCTGGCCGAAGAGATGGGCCGCGCCGACGTGCTCGCGCTCGCGCTGACGTCGGTGCTGCAGCGCTTCCACGAGCTCGACTCGAGGCGCGACGAATGAGCAAGTTCTTCATCTGGTACCTGCTCGCGCGCGTGACCGGGAGCCCGATCGCCAGCGCCATCGGCCTCATCATCTTCTACTGGGCGATCGACCGGTACACGCTCGGCGTGCTGCCCGACCCGTTCAGGTTCGTCAACACGCTGCGCAAGCAGTGGAAGCTCGAGGCGCACCTGAAGCACGCGCCGCACGACCGCAAGGCGCGCACCGACCTCTCGGAGATCTACCTGGTGCGCAAGCAGTACGCGAGGGCCGTCGAGGTGCTGCGCCCGAACCTCGAGGCCGGCGACGACGACATCGCGACCGTGTTCGACATGGGCGTCGCGTGCCTGGGCGCGGGCCACACCACCCAGGGCGAGAAGCTGCTCGAGCACGCGCTCGAGATGCAGCCCGACTTCCGCGTCGGCGAGATTCACCTCGCGCTCGGGCGCTGGCGGCTGGCGCGCGGCGACTACGCGGGCGCGAAGAAGGCGCTCGAGCAGCTGGTCGCGGCGCGCAAGGGCACCGTCGAGGGGCGGCTGCTCTTGTCGCGCGCCCTCGAGGGCCTGAAGGACGACGGCGCCGCCGCGCTGATGCGCGATCAGGCGTGGGACGAGTACGTGGTGGCTCCGCGGTTTCAGCGGAGGCGCGAGCGGCTGTGGGCGTGGCGCGCCCGGCCGTCGCGCCCGCTCATGTACGCGACGGCGCTGGCGCTGGTGCTGTTCCTGGTGGGGCGGTTCGTGCTTCCCCAGATCGCGCAGAGCACCAGCCAGGATCCGTACGATGACTCGTACTACGGGCCCTGAAGCGTCACGAGCGCGTCGCCGTCACGTCTCGTAGCGCGCGCTCATGCTGATCTGCGCCTTCAAGACCTTCGACACGGGGCAGCCGGCCTTCGCCGCCTCGGTCGCCGCCTTCACCTTCTCTTGATCGGCGCCGGGCGCCGACACCACCACCTCGAGGTGGCTCCTGGTGATGTCGAACCCCTTCTCGCCCTTCTCGAGCGTCACCGTCGCCTGCGTCTTCACCGACTTCGGCGTGATGCCGGCGCGGCCCAGCTCGGCCGACACCGCCATCGAGAAGCACGACGCGTGCGCCGCGCCGATCAGCTCCTCCGGGTTCAAGCCCTTCGCGCCCTCGAAGCGCGCCGGGTAGCGATAGCCCGCCGACGAGAGCGCGCCGCTCGCGGTCGAGACCTCGCCGTTGCCTTCCTTCAGACTGCCCGCCCACTGCGCCGATGCTTTGCTTTCCATGGTGCGGCCTTTCTAACGGCCCGGCGGAATCCGTACATCCATGGCGTCGACCTCGGCATGCGAGTAGGTAGAGGAACCCCATTTCGGCATGCGCCGTCTCGTCCTGACGCTGCTCGCCTGCTCGGCAGCAGCCTGCCGCTGTGAACCGCCCATCAACATGGTGGAGACGGGCTTCCGCGTCGAAGAGACCGAGGTCGACTTCGGCCGCGTGCTCGAGCGCACGAGCGCTCAGAAGCCCGTGCACCTCGTCAGCACCGGCCTGGGCGACCTCTCGCTCACGATGACCGCGACAGCACCGTTCTCGGTCGACGCCGGCGTCGAGCTCGAGGGCGGCGGAGGCGCGACCGTCGCCGTGACGTTCGACGCCCCCGACGCCGGCGAGATCGAGGGCACCCTCACCGTCACGAGCCCCGGCGGCAGCGTCAACGTGAAGCTCAAGGGCACCTCGGTGCACCCGCTCGAGTGCGTCGCCGCCGAGTGCCGCACGTCGGTCTACGACCTCGCGACCCACACGTGCATCGAGACCGTGAGACCCGACGGCTCACCGTGCGCGCCGACCTCCGCCTGCCTCGAGCAGGGGCAGTGCCTGAGCGGCGTGTGCCAGGGCGTCGCCCGCAGCTGCGACGACAACAACAAGTGCACCATCGACGGCTGCGCCGAGGGCCTCGGCTGCGTGAACGGGCCGCGCACGTGTCCTCCTCCGGCCGCGCCGTGCCGCGTCGCGGTCTGCGACCCCGGCAGCGGCTGCGGCGAGGGCCAGGCGCCCGACGGCACTCCGTGCGGCCCGACCGACTGCGTGAGGGTGAACGTCTGCTTCGCCGGCGGCTGCGTCATGATGAACACGCCCGACGGCTTTCCCTGCTCGCCGCCGACGCCGTGCCAGGGCGGAGGCACCTGCCAGCAGCAGGTCTGCAAGCGCCCCGACGCCGGCGTCATGCAGCCCGAGCTCACGCTCCCCATCGGCGGAGTTCCCGCGCAGGGCCGGCCCATGCTGCTCGCGTTCGCCGGTCAGCTCTTCGGAGAGGTCTGCGGCCTGCGGCTCCCGCCCGTGCCGCTCGACGGCGGCGTCAGCGCCGACGGCGGCTGGCTCGACGGAGGCTTCGCCGACGGCGGCCTCGGCTGCGCGCTGTTCTCGTACACGAACAACGGCTTCGAGCGCTTCACCGTGCGGTTCCTCGACGGCCGCGAGCGTGCGTTCGCCCACCTCGCGAACTCGGGCGCCGCGCTGCTCGACGACGGAGGCCTCGAGCTGCGCTCCCTCGGCACCGGCGCGCTGCTCTCGCGCTACGAGCTGCCGGGCCCGGTGGGGCCGAAGGGCATCGCGAGCTCGGCGCGCGGAGCGCCCTGGCTGCTCGCGGCGGTGGAGGACGGCGGCGGCGCCGTGCTCGTGCGCGTCGAAGACGGCGGCCTCGAGCCGCTGGCGGCGCTCGACGCCTCGGTCGATCGGCTCGCGCTCGACGAGCAGGGCAACGCCTGGGTCGCCGGCGCGGCGCTTGCGGGCTTCGTCGAGGCCGGCGACGGCGGCGTGCTCGCGGAGCCGAGGTGGTTCGCCACCGCGCCTTCTGCGACGGGCACGCTGGCGACCGCGTCGGGCTACGCGCTGGTGGGCTCGACGCAGTTCATCGGCTCGGCGCCGGACGCCGGGCTCATCGCGAGCCCCGGCTGGCTCGACGACGCCGGCCAGCCGCTGCGCGTGCACGAGCGCTTCAACCTGCTGTCGCAGGGCAGGGCGGTGGTGTTCTACGGGCGGTGTCCCGCTCCGCTGATGAGCTGCGCGCCCGAAGACGATCAGCTGCGCATGCGCGCCTTCCGCCTGGAGACGGGCGAGGTGCTCGACGACGCGGCGATCGGCCCACCGCGGTTCGCCGCGCGCGTCGTCGAGGCGTCGATGATCGAGCTCGCCGGCTTCCCGCCCGCGGTCGCCGCGCTCGTGCAGCTGCACGCCGACGCCGGCATCGCGTCGGCGTACCTGCAGCTCACGGTCGGCAGCATGGGAGACCTGACCTGCCCGCTGCCGGACAACAGCGACGTCGCCGCGGCGTCGATCGGCAACGGCATGCTGTGGGCGTACCTGAACCGCGACGGCGGCGCGTACCTGCTCGAGGGCTACCCGCTCACGGGGCTGCCGCTGGGCACGAGCGGGTGGCCGCTCGCCGACGGCATCGCCGGTCAGAGACGCGCCCGCTAGCCGGCCCATGGCGAGCCTGGGCCACCTCGCCGGCGTGTTCGCCGCGCTGGCGATGCTGCGGCAACTGCCGCTTCAGTCGTCGCAGTCGTCGTCGTCGTCGTCGTCGTCGTGCCGGCCTTTGCCCTTGTCGTTCCGATGGCCGCCGCGCGTGTCGTCTTGGGGGACGACCGCTGCTGGCGTCGGCGACGGCTGCGCCGCGGGGCCGCTGTCGTCACCGTCGGAGCCGCAGCTGACGGCGACGGCGAGCGCGATGAGAATGAGGCCGCGCATTACGGGTTCGGAACCGGTTCGGCGTCGCAGGGCGGCACGGCCGCCTCAGGCTCCGCGGGGGGCTGTGCGGCACACACCTCTTCGGTGCCGGCGTCGAGCCGCGTCGAGATGTCCACTTGGGAGATCGCCCGTCCGCACGCGGTAACGGAGAGCGCGAGAATGACGATGAGGCAGCGCATGGCTGCTCGTCAGAGCAAGAGAACTGCCAACTCTCACTCCCGACTCCCGACTCCCGACCTCCCGACTCTACCGTCAGCTCTTCTTGCGGCCCCCGAAGCTCGCCACCAGCAGCAGCGCGGTGCCGCCGGCGACGAGCCCGGCGCCGACGGGCGGCGGGATCTCGGCCTTCTTCTCGACGTCGGCGGTCGCCTTGAGCGGCCCCAGGTCGATGAGGGTCTCCCGCTGCTTGTACGGAATGCCGCCGTACAAGAGGGCGAGCACGCCCGCGACGTTCAGCAGCACCCCGAGGATTCGAAGGCTCACGACCGGCGGATCTTCACGGCGAGGCGGCGCAGATCTTCATTCACCTTCATGAACTGGGTCTTGCCCTTCTCTTCGGCGATCTGAGCGTCGAGCGCGGCGATCTGGGACTGCGCGGTCTTCGCGGCGTCCTTGCTGTCGTGCACGAGCCAGTCGATCGCCTGGATGATCGCGAGCCGCGTCTCGAGGTTCTCTTCGGTCAGGTGCTTCATCAGGTCGCCGACGAGCTGCGGGTCTTTGCTGCGGCCGACCTCATACGCCGCGCGCGCGCGCACGCCCTCGTGCCCGTCGGAGAGCTTCTTCGCCCAGCACGGCGCCTCGCTCTTGCAGTCCTTCGCGGCCTCCAGAATCTTGCGCCACTTGGCGATCTTGTCCTTGTGGTCCTGAACGCCCTTCTTCACGTCGGAGCAGCCCTTCACCTGGTCGTCGTCCTTGCACTCCGCGGTGAACAGCTTCTCTTCGTCTTCGAGCCACTTGTTGAACGTGTTCAGCTCGCGGTCGTCGCCGAGCATCGCGACGCCCTCCATCGACTCTTGCCGGGCGTCCCAGCTGCCCTTGCTGCCGGTCTTGATCAGGTTCGGGATCGCTTCTCGGCCGCCGATGCGGACGAGCGCTCGCACGTACTCTTCGCGCGCGTTGCCCTCTTCTTCGTCGAGCATGTCGGCGAGCGCCTTCGCGCCGGCCTGGCTGCGCAGGCGCCCGAGCGCGTCGGCCGCGCGCATGCGGACGAACAGTTTGATGTCCAACATCTCGTTGTTGTACTTGAGCGCGTTGAGCAGGCCCTTCTCGGCCTTCATCTCGTGCAGGTCGCCGAGCACCTGCGCCGCCTTCGCGGTGAGGGCCGGCGCGAGGATCTTGTTCTTCTCGGCCCACTGGAAGCGCTCCTTGTCGGTGCCCTCGAGCACCGGCAGGAGCTTCGGCCCGACCTCGTCGCCGATCTGGTACAGCGCGTAGCTCGACTCGACGTAGAACGACACGCCGCGGCGCTCCTTGAACATCATGTCGACGAGCGCGTCGACGGCCTTCGGGTCGGCGATCTCGCCGAGCGCCTGAATCGCCTTCTTCGAGAGAAACGGCTCGGTGTTCTCATCGCGCGCGAACTTCACGAGCGGCTCGACGGCTTCTTTCGCCTTCATCTGGCCGAGGCCCTCGACGGCCGCGATGACGGTGTAGTTGTCTTTCAGGTTGAGGCACTTGAGCAGCGTGCCGGCCGCCTTCGGGTCGCCGATCTCGCCGAGCGCGTTCGCGATCTCCTTGTTCATGCCCTTGGAGTCGCCCTCGGCCGCGTTCCAGTCGATCGACTCTTCGAGCGGGCCGACCGACGACGGGTCCTTCAGCATGCCGAGCAGCTGCGCGATCTTCCCCTTCACGTCGGGCGCCTTCTCTTCCGACAGGCGCTTGTGCAGCATCGGCGTGAACGACTTGTCGAGCGTCTTGAGGTTGCGCAGGTCGTCGAGCTTGCGCAGCTTGTCTTTCTTGTTCTTGGCCCCGCTGATTGCCTTCTCCCAGTACTCGGGCTTGTTCGGGTCGCCCTTGCAGCCCACGACCGCCAGCGACAGGGACACGACGAGAAAGAGCTTTCTCATGGCGCGCACTAGAGCCATGTAGGCAACAAACCGTCAACGGAAAGTACCGACAATGCCGCGCATCGTCTTCATGGGGACTCCGGGGTTCGCCGCCACCCAGCTGGAGGCCTGCCTGAAGCTCGGCGAGGTCGTCGCCGTCGTCACCCAGCCCGACAAGCCGAAGGGCCGCGGGCAGGAGGTCGGCGTCAGCGAGGTGAAGGCGCTCGCGCTCTCGAAGGGGTTGCCGGTGCTGCAGCCGCAGAAGATCCGCAACACGCCCTTCGCGTCGGAGCTCGCCGCCTACCGAGCCGACGTCGCCGTCGTCGCGGCGTACGGGAAGATCCTGCCGAAGGACGTGCTCGACACTCCGCGGCTCGGCTGCGTGAACGTTCACGGCTCGCTCCTGCCTCGCTGGCGAGGCGCCGCGCCGATTCAATGGGCGATCGCCAGCGGCGACACCGAGACCGGCGTCTGCCTGATGAAGATGGACGAGGGCATGGACACCGGCCCCGTGTTCGCGCGCGGCTCGGTGCCCATCTCGCCCGCCGCGACTGCGCCCGACCTCTACGGCACGCTGGCGGCGCTCGGCGCCTCGCTCCTCGAGCAGCACCTGCTGCCGTTTCTCGCCGGCGAGCGGCCCCTCGTCGCGCAGCCCGCGCAAGGCGTGACGATGGCGCCCATGATCAAGAAGGACGACGGCAGGCTCGACTTCACCCGCCCCGCGGCCGTCATCGAGCGCCGCCTGCGCGCCTTCACGCCGTGGCCCGGGCTGTTCACGACGTTCGCAGGCCAGGGCCTGAAGCTGCTGCAGGTCTCCGTGCGCGGCGGCCAGGGCAAGCCGGGCGAGGTGCTGGCGGCCGACAAGACCGGCATCGAGGTGGCGTGCGCGGAAGGGAGCCTTCAGCTGCTCCAGCTGCAGCCCGAGGGCAAGCGAGCGATGGACGCGGCGGCCTTCCTGACGTCGCGGAAGATCGAAAGAGGTTCGTCGCCGTTCGGGTAAGGTCATCTCCGTGCCTTCGCGCGTCCTCCTGCTGCACGGCCCCAACCTGAACCTCCTCATCGACCTGCCGGCGCTCGACGCAGACCTCGAGGAGCGCGCCGAGGCCCTCGGCATCGACCTGAAGACGTTTCAGGCGAACTCGGAAGGGGCCCTCGTCGACGCGCTGCACGCCGAGCGCACGAAGATCGCAGGCGTCATCGTGAACGCGGCGAAGCTGAGCGCCACGGCCGAGGTGCTCGCCGAGGCGCTGTCGCTGGTGAAGCGGCCGGCGATCGAGGTCGTGCTCGATGCGGGCGCGAAGTCGAAGTCGGCGCTGAAGGGCGTCGTGCTCAAGCAGGTCACGGGGAAAGACGCGTACGCGGCGGCGCTCGAGGCGCTGTCGGGCGAGCTGCGCCAGAACCAGAACCGCCCGACCGGCACGATGCTGCCCATGACCGATCAGCCGCAGGCGACGATGACCGACGAAGACACGGGCCGCATCGACCGCGAGCAGGTGAAGAAGACGCTGGGCCGGAAGACGGCGAGCGAGCGCACCGGCACGACCGGCCAGAAGAAGACGATCGGGCGCAGCGAGGGTACGCAGCGCCTGCCGACGGGTGAGAGCGCCGGGCTGACTCGCGCGCTGGTGAAAGAGAAGATCGCCGAGCGGCTGGCGGGCAAGCTGTCGCCGGGCGGGCTCGCCACGTGGGCCCGCTCGCAGTGGCAGTCGATGCAGCGCGGGGTGCCGGTCGAGAGCGGGCAGCGCGACCGCATCGAAGACGTGCTGCAGACGCTGCTGCTCACCGCCTCGTCGAAGGCGAACGATCACCAGCTCATCGAGCTGATGACGCAGCTGGGATGAAGGCGACGCCGAAGCCGAAGCGGGCGGCCGCGCCGAAGCGCCGCGGCCCCTTGAGCGCCCGGGCCCTCGCGATCGAGATCCTCGCGCGCGTGCGCGCGACCGACGCCTTCCTCAACGTCGTGCTCGACACGATGCTCGACGAGCACCGGCCCGACGAGCGCGACGCCGGCCTCGTCACCGAGCTCGTCTACGGCTCGACCCGCCGGCAGCTGCAGCTCGACGAGGCGCTGCTCGCACACCTCGACCGCAAGCTCGACGCCATCGAAGACCGCGTGCTCGCCGCGCTGCGCATCGGCGCGTACCAGCGCTTCTACCTGCGCGTGCCGCCGCACGCCGCGGTCGCCGCCACCGTCGAGGCCGTGAAGGAGGTCGGCCTCCACCGCGCCGCCGGCTTCGTGAACGCCGTGCTGCGCAAGCTCGGCGACGAGCCGCCGCCGGGCCACAGCCACCCGCAGTGGCTCGCCGACCGGTGGACGCGGCACTTCGGGCCCGAGCGCGCCGCCGCGATGATGGAGGCCGACAACCTGCCTCCGCCGGTCGTCGCGCGCGTGAACACGGCGAAGACGACCCGCGAAGACCTTCTGAAGGAGCTGCCCGGCGCGAAGGCGACCACCGTCTCTCCGCTCGGCCTTCAGCTCCCGCCGGGCCGCCCCGAGGAGCTGTTCGGCTACACCGAGGGGCTCTGGCAGGTGCAGGACGAGGCGGCGCAGCTGGTCGGCCTCTACGCCGCGGTGCCGAAGGGCGCCCGCGTGCTCGACGCCTGCGCGGCGCCGGGCGGCAAGTCGTGCCACCTCGCCGTCGATCACGACGTCGTGGCGCTCGACGTTCACGCGAACAAGCTCGACAAGATCCGCCGGGAGGCCGAGCGCCTGGGCCTAAAGGTCGACGTGCGCAAGGGCGACGCCTCGAAGCTCCCTCAGTCGCTCGGCGAGTTCGACGCGGTGCTGCTCGACGCGCCGTGCTCGGGCCTCGGCACCCTGCGGCGGCACCCCGAGCTGCGCTACCGACGAAAGGCTGAAGACATCCAAAGGCTCGCGGCGCTGCAGCGGAGCATGCTCGAGAGCTGCCAGCAGCGCGTGAAGCCCGGCGGCCTGCTCGTGTACGCGGTGTGCACGACGGAGCCGGAAGAGGGGGCGGATCAGATCGAGCTGTTCCTCCGCTCGCACCCCGATTTCACCGCCGAGCCGCCCCCCGGCGTGTTTCCGAGCTGGCAGGGCTACCTGCGCACGCTGCCGGGCCCCGAGGGCATGGACGGATTCTTCGCCGCGCGGCTGAGGAAGATGTACTGATCTGGGGCTTCGAAAGGGGGTCCCGTGAAGAAGCTCCTGCTGCTGTGCGGTCTCGCCGTCGCCGCGTGCAAGGACACCATCACCGTCGACGTCGACCCCGAGGTGCACGTCACCGAAGGCACGACCGGGTCGGCCGAGGCCACGCCCGGCTGCAGCCGCGAGATGGTGCTCTCGATCCCCACGCTCGGCCAGCCACACGGCGGGCTCGAGGTCACGGTGCAGCCCGACACCCTCGATTGCGCGCCACACGCGCCGTCCGAGCCGTTCACGTTCCTCCTGACGGCCGAGCCCGGCAGCGCGGGCAAGACGTTCACCGTCGGCTTCAGCGTCGCGAACGCGCAGGGCGGAGCGGGCACCGAGGCCCAGTTCAAGGTCATCGTCGACGCGCCACCGCAGGGTGACGCCGGAACCGGCGCCGATGCCGGAGCCGATGCGGGGACCGACGCCGGCAGCTCCGGCAACGCCGACGCCGGCACGGCCTGGGTGCCCGTCGGCGGGCCGCTCAACCGCACGCCGGAAGACGGCGGCGCGTTCGTCTCGGGCATCGCGCTCGAGCGCACGCCAGACGGCGGCCTGCTCGCCGCGTGGAGCGAGCTCGACTCGGTCTGGGTCGCGCGCTCGGCCGGCTCGACGTGGGCGCTGCTCGGCGGCGCGCTCAACACGAACGTCGCCGAGGCCCCGGCGCTGGCGATCGATTCGACCGGAGCACCGCTCGTCGCATGGGCGGAAGACGACGGCACGGGCGGCAACCGCGACGTGTTCGTCGCGCGGTACGGCGGAGCGGGCTGGTCGAAGCTGGGCGGCCCGCTCGACGTCGTCCCCGCGATGAGCGCCCACTCTCCGTCGCTGCGCGCCGGCCCCCAGGGGCCCGTGGCGGCGTTCGTCGAGGGCACGCAGCGCGTCGTCGTCCGGAGGTGGACGGGCACCGCCTGGGAGAACGCCGGCACCACCGAGGGGCCCGTCATCACCGCGGGCACCGACAGCGAGCGGCCGCTGCTCGCCGTCACGCCGGCCGGGCTCGCCGTCTCGTGGCTGGAGTCGGGGGCGCTCGTGCGCGTGGCGGAGCTCAACGGCACCGCGTGGGCGAACGTCGTCTCGTCGCCGTTCGGAGCTCCCATCACGACGCAGGACTATGCGTTCACGGCGAGCGCGAGCGACGGCCTGCTCGTCGCCGCGGCGCCCCAGAACGCCAACGCCTTCCAGGTGCGCGGGTGGCGCGCGGGCGCGTGGGCCGACGTCGGGCCGCCGCGGATGATGGCCGGCTCGGGCCCGCTGATTCTGCACGTCGCGTTCTCGCACACACCGGGCGCCGACCCCCTGCTCGCGTGGACGTTCCGCTCGAACCTGATGGACGTCGTCGTCGTCGAGCGCCTGGCCGCGGGCGCCTGGTCGCGCGTCGGCCCGCCCATTCTGCCCGTGAACCGCCAGCAGAACCGCGGCTTCGCGCTCGCCGTCGCGGTCGCCGACGGCCCGCACCCCGCGGTGCTCGAGGTCGTGAACGGAAACGTCGGCGCCGACCTCGACCACACCGTTCGCGCGGTCGACTACCGCTGACTGAGCGGTTTGAGCTTGTGCCCACCGCGCATGAGCCGTAAGCGCGGCGCGCCATGCTCGCGCTCATCGCCGCCGTCGCCCTGAACGGAAACGCCCCCGCAGCCCCGAAGCCCCACCCCTACACCGTGCAGGACCAGGTGACGATGCGCCGCGTGCTCGACTTCGAGCCCTCGCCCGACGGCACCCGCGTCGCCTACGTGCTGCGCACCACCGACCTCGACGCCAACCGCGGCCGCACCGACCTCTGGCTCGTCAACGCCGACGGCACCGGCAACCGCCAGCTCACCACGCACCCCGACGGCGACACCGACCCGCAGTGGTCGAGCGACGGCAAGGCCATCTACTTCCTCTCGTCGCGCTCGGGCATGAGCCAGGTGCACAAGCTCTCCGTCGAGGGCGGCGAGGCGGTGCAGGTCACGAAGCTGCCGCTCGACGTCAACGCGTTCGAGCTGTCGCGCGACGGCGCCCAGCTCGCGGTCGCGCTCGACGTCTTCCCCGACTGCACCGAGCTCGACTGCACCACGAAGCGCCTCGACGAGCTGAAGAAGAAGAAGTCGACCGGCCAGCTCTACGACAGCCTGTTCGTGCGCCACTGGGACACCTGGAAGGACGGCCGCCGCACGCACCTGTTCGTGATGCCGGCGGCCGGCGGCGACAAGGCCGTCGACGTCATGAAGAAGATGAACGCCGACTGCCCCACCAAGCCGTTCGGCGGCGGCGAAGACTTCACCTGGGCGCCCGACGGCAAGAGCCTCGTGTTCAGCGCCCGCGACGCCGGCCGCGAAGAGGCCTGGTCGACCGACTTCGATCTCTTCCAGACCGCGGCCGACGGCAAGACGCCGCCGAAGAAGCTGACCACGACGAACAAGGCGTGGGACGCGGCGCCCGCGTTCTCGCCCGACGGCAAGTGGCTCGCGTACACCGCGCACTCGAGGCCCGGCTACGAGTCCGACAAGATGTCCGTGATGGTGCGCGAGTGGCCGTCGGGCAGAGAGAAGAACCTCTCGCTCGAAGGCAAGTGGGACCACTCGGCCGGCTCCATCGCCTGGTCGCACGACTCGAAGACGCTCGGCGTGGTGGCGCAAGAGACCGGCCAGTCGGGCCTGTTCACGGTCGACGTCGCGACGGCGCAGTTCCAGAAGGTGTACCTCAAGGGCACGATGGGCCACGCAAACCCGCTCGGCACGACCGGCAACTGGGCGGTGAGCCTCGACAGCCTCAAGCGCCCGGTCGACCTCTTCGTCATCGCCGACGAGGGCCGCACCGCGAGGGAGCTGACGCAGGCGAACGCCGAGGCGCTGAGCCTCATCAAGCTCGGCGACTACGAGCAGTTCAGCTTCGCCGGCGCCGGCGGCGACAAGGTCTACGGCTACGTGGTGAAGCCGGTCGACTTCGACGCGAAGAAGAAGTACCCGCTCGCGTTCCTCATTCACGGCGGGCCGCAGGGCAGCTTCGGAGATCACTTCCACTACCGGTGGAACCCGCAGACCTACGCGGGCCGCGGCTACGCGGCGGTGATGATCGACTTCCACGGCTCCACCGGGTACGGCCAGGCGTTCACCGACAGCATCCGCCTCGACTGGGGCGGCAAGCCGCTCGAAGACCTGCAGAAGGGCCTGGCCGCTGCGCTCGAGAAGTACCCGTTCATCGACAAGGGCCGCATGTGCGCGCTCGGCGCCTCGTACGGAGGCTTCATGGTGAACTGGATCGCCGGCAACTGGAACGATTCGTTCAAGTGCCTCGTGAACCACGACGGCAACCTCGACGAGCGGTTCGCGTACTTCGACACCGAGGAGCTCTGGTTCCCCGAGTGGGATCACGGCGGCGTGCCCTGGGAGAAGCCCGAGGGCTATCAGAAGCACAACCCCATCGATCACGTCGCGAAGTGGAAGCTGCCGATGCTCGTCATCCACGGCGGGCGCGACTACCGCGTCGTCGACACGCAGGGCATCGGCACGTTCAACGTGCTGCAGCGCCGCGGCATCCCGTCGAAGTTTCTCTACTTCCCCGACGAGAACCACTGGGTCTTGAAGCCCGCGAACAGCGTGCTGTGGCACGACACCGTGCTCGGCTGGCTCGATCAGTGGACGGCGGCGAAGAAGTAGCCCGGCCTCGGAGGCTCAGTACGAGTTGCCCGCGCCCGTCACGCCCTGGTTGCCGAAGCCGAGATCGACGTCGGCCTCGACGACGGCCGTGATGAGGTTGCGCGAGCCCGCGTAGCCGTAGAAGCCGACCGACTGGATGACGAAGCGCGTGATCGGCGCTCCGGGCTGCTGCCGGCGGACGATGTGGTACTCGTACTGCAGCCCGCCGTTGTCGCGCAGCTCGGCCGTGTTCCCGTTGTTGACCGGCGCGATCGAGATGCGATCGGTGGGCGGGCAGTCCGACGCGAGCGGCGCATTGCAGTAGTTCATCGAGGTCTGGATGAGGAGCGACCCGCCGCGGATCTCGCCCATCGCAACCTGCAGCCCCTGCTCGGCGCGCTGCACCGCGAGCTGCTGGCCCGCCACCGCCTTCGTCGTGATGAGCTGCGACTCGGAGGCCGTGTACAGGCCCGCGACGATGAGCAGCAGCAGCAGCAGAATTCCCAGCACCGAGAGCAGGATCCAGCCGCCCTGCCGCCGCCTTCGCAGTCGAAGCCTCCTCATGGAGACACCATCGCGAGGTTGGCGAACGTCACCGAGATCGACTGCTGCGACCGCGCCCAGCCGGCGCCCGCGGCCGTCCAGGCCGGCGGTGCGTGATCGAACGCGAGCGGGCGGACGTCGTTCGGGGCGTTCGACTCCACCCCCGTCCCGTCGAGCACCTTCGCCCGCCGGCGGCTGATCGCCGTGATCATGACCCGGGCGCCGCGGATCTTGGCCGGGTGCGAGGCGGCGCTCAGGAAAGGTATCGGGTCGGCGGTGTTGCACGAGTCCATGCCCGGCACGTCGGCGCAGTAGCAGTACGCCGCGCCCCCCGGAGCGTTCACGCAGCTCGCCCCCGTGTGCTGGCCCGCGCCCGGAGGGTTCAGCTGCCGCGGCGACACCTGGAGATCTTCGATGCCCTCCTGCACCAGCAGGGGCGCCTGAAAGTTGCCGAAGTTGTCGGAGACCTGCCGGAACAGCGCCGGCTGCTCGTTGTTGACCGTCGTGTCCCAGTCCGCGCACACCATGTAGCGGGTGCGTCGGCCGAGGCGGTAGACCGACATGCCGACCTGCGGGCACTGGCTCACGCCCGTGAAGAAGCCGTTGTGGCTCCCGTTGACCGTGTAGTCGCGGTTGAGCATCTCGACCTGGGCGCCGGTCGGAGTCGCCGACTGGGTCACCCGGCCGATGCACGAGAGGCCGGTGCGGTCGGCGAAGAGCAGAATCGCGCCGACGCGCGTGGCGGGCGGCTCGTTGGGGTCGAAGGGGGCCCCGCTGATGAGGTTGATCAGCCACTCGCTGCCGATCAGCGCCGCGGTCTGCACGCCGTCGCCCCCGGTCGACGACGCCAGCGCGGTGTTCGCGGCGCCCTCGGCGACCTCGATGACGTCGGTGCCCAGAACGACCTTGCCCACCGAAGCGCCGCAGTTGCCGTTCGCGTCGATCGGCCCGCTCGGGCCGCTGAGCTGCATCGAGGTGTCGAAGTTGTTCCAGTGCCGGAACGCGTACGGCGCTCCGAGGAAGCGGTAGCCCGCGTTCATCATGTCGGCCTGGATCTGCACCGCCGCCACGTTCGCGGCGAGCGACACCTCGAGCGACTTCTCGGTCTTGCGCTTCAGCTTCACCGCCGCCGCCACCACGGCGATCGCCGTCGTGATGACGATCGAGGCGATGGCGATCGCCATCAGCAGCTCGACGAGCGTGAAGCCGCGGGGCCCACGCCGCTGGCGATCAGCCCGCATCGGGAGCCCTCGTGATGATGGTGGTGGCCGAGCTGCGCGGCGGGTTGTACGGGTTGCTCGTGAAGTTCATGTCGCGCCAGCTGACCGCGACGTCGACGCGGTACGCCGGCCAGCCGGCATCGGTCGTCATCGCCGTGACCTGCACCGTGCGGCCGTAGAGGCGGCCGTCGAGGTCCTTGAACATGCCGGCGTCGGTGCCCGCGGGCAGCGGCGTGAGGCCGTCGTAGCCGAGCGCCGACATCTCTTGAATGGTCTGGTTCGCGAGCATCGAGCCGCTCACCGTCGTGCCGCCGGTGCGGCCATTGCCCATCGTCTTGGCCAGCATCAGCATGACGCCGGTGAGGCCGAGCATCATGATGACGCCGGCCACCAGCGTTTCGATGATCGAGAAGCCGCGCCGCGCGCGGGTGCGTTGGGAGGCCATGTTCTCTAGTCCGTGGTGGGGAAGGCGGCCAGCGGCACCATGACGAAGCCGGACAGCGCGTTGTTGCTGTTACCCTCGACGATGGTGTTCGGCAGGATGGTGAGCCTGACGGGGCCGGCGACGGGAGTGTCCGCGTACATCGCGGCGTTCGTGAACGCAGTCGAGCGCCGCCCGAAGCGGTCGTACATGATCATCAGGCTCCTGCCGGTGAGCGGGCCGAGCGGCGGGTCGACGAGGATGTCGATGCCGTCGATGCGGTAGGTGTCGACGACCGTGTCGGCCGCCGGGTCGAACATCTGCGGAGGGTTCGTGTCGGGGCACAGGCCCTTGCGCGCGATGACCACCGTAAAGAACGTGGAGTTCGCCGGCGTCGGCGGGTTGATGGCCGATACGGCCGACATGTACTGCGGGTGGTTGATGACCAGGAAGTGGGGGCACTGCTGCGTCACGGCGCGCACCCGCGCCTGGCTCACGATGTACGCCAGCGAATCGACCGCGCCGTTGATCTGGCCGCGCTTCGAGGCAGCGCGCATGGCGTTGATGGCCATGGCGACCATCACGCCGAGAATCGCCACGACCGTCATCAACTCCAAGAGGGTCATGCCTCTGCTGTTGCTGCCTCGCCTCAACGCACTCTCCGGAACGACTTGATGTTGCCCTTGTTCAGCTGCGGCGCAAGTCCGACGTTCTGCGGCGCTCCAGGCGACGTGCCGTTGCCCGACCCCTGGAAGTAGAGGTTGTTGTTCACCGCGACGAGGTCGCTCGGGATGCCGACGTTCGCGAAGTCGGCGACCGAGGTGGTCTGGCCTGCGAACGGGCTGCCCGGCGGGAAGATGAGGCAGTTCGAGAGATCGCCGGTCTTCGCGTTGAACGAGTACAGGCGCGTGTCGCCGGCGGCGTAGCAGCCCGTCGACGTCGGCGGCCGGTAGGTCGCCACGATCACGCACCCGTTCACCACGATCGCGTTGCTCACCACCTGCTCGTCGCCGTCGAGGAAGCGGTGCACGAACAGCGCGCGGCCGTCGTTGACGCCGGGCACCTGCTCGTTCATGTCGTGAACCGCGTAGAACACGTTCGCGTAGTTCTGGTGCGGCGCCGTGGGGAACGCCGGGTCGAGGTTGTAGCCGGTGCCCACGTAGTAGTCGCCCTTCAAGCCCGTCGGGTCGTAGACCGGCTGCACCCAGGGCCGGTTGTAGATCGAAGGCGCGATCTGCGCGCCGTTCGCGAAGTTGAGCGGCAGCGTGCACGGGGGCAGGGTGCAGTGGTCGTCGGCGACCACGTCGTAGGTCGCCGGCGTGAGCGGCGGGTTCGCGGCCGTCAGCTGAACCACCTTCGTGATCGGCACGACGGCGCCGTTCGGCGCGTAGCGGTTCGCGAACGAGGTCGGGTCGAAGAACGGGTCGGGGTCCCAGTTGTTCGAGTTCGTCTCGGGCGCGCCCGTCTTGTCCTGGAAGCGCATCACCCACATGATGCCGTCGGTGTCGGGCAGCACGACGCTGTCGAGGAACGACTCGCGGGCGTTGCCCACCGGCAGGCGGAACACCGCCGGCTGCGCGAAGAACTGGTTGCCCGGGCTGCCGAGGTCTTCGAAGCCGCTGCTCAGCGAGACCTCGAGGTTGCCCGTGCGCGCGTTCACCACGTGCACCGAGTTCGCGATGTTGTCGGCCAGGTCGCCCTTCAGGCCGCCGCCGAAGATGGCCACGAACTTCTGGCTGCCGCCCTCCTGCACGCGGCCGATGACCGCCCCGCTCGCCGTGTAGCCGAGCTCGGAGCTCGTGTAGTCCCACAGGAAGTCCGGGTCGTTCGGGTCGCTGATGTCGAGCGCGAACACCTCGCGGCCGCCTTCGCGCAGGCCGGTGACGGCGATGGTGCTCCAGTCGTTCGAGTCGCAGTTCGTCGCGTTGCCGCCGTTGTCGGGGCACACGTCGCTGACCGTGACCTGGCCGTCGACGCCGGGCTGCGGGCCGAACAGGTTGCGGTAGAGCTTGAGGTGCAGCTCGCTCGGCACGAAGCCCCACGCCTCTTCACCGTTCGAGCAGCTGAACGACGTCTCGAGCGGCGAGCACGCGGCCGCGGTCGAGTTGTCTTTCACCGCGTGGAGCATGCCGTCGTTCGCGCCGAACAGAATGCGCGTCGCCCGCGTGGACGTGCTCGCCTGGTACGAGCCGTACGCGGCGCGCGAGGCCGCCGTCGTGCCGCCCCAGGCCACCAGCGGAGACTTGCCGACGACCACCGCCGACGAGTGAATGACGGCGCTCGCGCGGCTCGTCTTCTTCGGCGCGGGTGGCGCGGCGTAGAAGTCTTGCGCGAGGTCGGGGTTGCGCAGGAACGTGACGACCTGCGCCGGCGTCATCGGCGACAGCGGCGCCGCGGCGGTCGAGGGGAAGCCCGTGTCGTTGTCGAGCCGATCGAGCAGCGACATGTTACCGGCGACGAAGTCGACCCGGTTGTTCGAGATCTCGCTGTACAGCTGCCGGCTGCCGGAGCCGTTGCTGCCGTTCTCGCCCTGGTTGTTCAGCTTCGCGCTGTACTCCCAGACCTCGGTGAGCGTGCCGTCGGAGTTGATGCGGTACGCGTGCATCTCGCCCTTCTGCTCCGGCGTGTTGCTCGAGATGGTGAACGCCGAGGCGTAGATGCGCGAGCCGTCGGACGTGAGGGCCGGCTTCGACCGGCTGAACGTGCCCGCGGTGATGGTGTTGAACACCGTGGCGAGCGCGGTCTGCAGCGCGTTCAGGTCGGTCGCGAAGTAGGCGTTGCCCGTGCCGCCCGCGATCGCCATGTTGTTGAGCTGGGGGTTCGCCGACAGGCCTTCGCCGAAGCCGATGACGAACGTCTTGATGTCCGGCCGCGAGAGGTCGGTGCCGAGCGGCGCGGTCGACGGGTGGCTCAGGTTGCGCTGGTTGCCCACGAGCGTCTGCAGGCTTCCGCCGAGGTTCGCCGGCGTGTTCTCGAGGCCGTCGGTCGCGAGCACGATGTAGTAGCCGCGGCACGTCTGGTCCATGTCCGTCGCGTACCGGTCGTTCAGGTACTGCGCGGTGTTCTTGATCGAGCCGTAGAGCGGGGTGAAGTCGGGCACCTTCGGCGGCATCGCCGCGAGCGCGGCGGGCCACGCCGGCGCCTGGTGGTCGGCGGTCTGCGAGAAGCACACGCCGCTGGGCGTCCAGCTCAGGCCGCTCATGTTCGACGCGCTCGGCAGCTCGCACTTCGACATCGCCTGCCGCAGGGCCGCCGTCTGGCTCGCGGCGTTGTAGCCGATGTCATCGGGAATCGTGACGAACACCTGGCTCGGTGTCGGCTGCGCCATCGGCGTGCCGCCGATCGCACCCCAGCCGCTCAGCTTCGACGCCTGGTTGCTGCCGGTGATGTTGTACTGCGCGACCCAGTTCGGCTGGCCGGGGCCCGGCACCGCGTTGCCCAACGCCGGCGTCTCGCCGCCGATGTTGCCGTACCAGTCGGAGACGAGCTTGAAGTCGAGCGGCGGGTTCGAGCCGCTGAAGGAGCACCACGAGGCCTTGCTCATCTCGCCCGTCGGCGTGGGCTGGGGCATCGCCGCCCCCGTGCCGTCGGAGGCCATGCACCAGGCCGCCGCGTTGTTGCCGTTGACGCGCGTGTAGCGGCCGCTGCCGGCGCCCGCGCCCACCCCGCCCCAGCGCAGCCGGCACGTCGTGCCCGGCACCATCGGGTCGCAGTTGGCGACCTGCTCGGGGCACGCGTCGGTGATGCCCGCCGCGGCGTTGTCGAAGCCTCCGGGCGGGTACGGCTGCGCGCAGTAGTTGTCTTGCGGAATCAGCGTCGCGGGCGCTTGAACGCCGTTCAGCTCACCGCCCTTCGTCGTGTACTGGTACGTGAACTGGTAGCCCTCGTAGCGCAGCTGCGTCTGCACGGCGCGGTAGCGGCAGATGCGATCGACCTCGACCGAGTAGTCGTAGCGCCGCGCCGGCACCGAGTACGTGCAGCGGTACTGCTGGGGGTTCTGGGTCCACAGGTCCCACGCCGGCCGCCGGTAGCGGCAGATGGGCTCGCGGGTGTCGGCCGACCAGCGGTAGCGATCGACGGCGTAGTTGCACGTCGTCTGCGGGTAGTACCAGCGGTAGCGCTGCGTCTGGTACCGGCACGCGTAGCAGGGCGAGTTGCCCTCGGAGCCGCACGCGCTCGAGCCGGTCGCCTGCCAGCTCATGATCGCCGTGCAGGGCGCGCCGCCGACCGAAGAGCACGCCGGCGCGTAGCTCGTGGTGCCCGTGCCCGAGCAGCTCGCGTTGGTCGACGCAGCCGACGTCGGCCCCCACACGGTGGCGGCGGTGCTCGGCGCCTCCATCGTCGTGTAGAGCCCCGGGTTCGGGTTCGTCGAGTCTTTCGAGTACCCCGAGTAGATGTTCGTGCTCGTCTGCGTCGTGTACCGGAGCTGGCAGGGGTAGTTGCCGCAGCCGCCGCCCGAGTAGCCGCCGCCCGCGGCGGGGAGCGTGAAGGTGCCGGTCGTGCAGGCGCCCGAGGTGATGTTCCGCGACATCGTGCCGGTGTTCATCGTCACCGTCGGGCCGGTGTAGGGGTTGCCGCTGTTGGCGCAGGTCGCAGGCGACGGCGAGCTGCCGGGGGCGTAGAAGTCCTGGTTGCTGCAGCTGACCGTGCGGGTGATCGCGTCGCGGAACTGCACGTCGCAGGTCAGGCGGCCCGCGCCGCAGCCGCCCATGCCGATCGAAGAGGGCAGCGGGTTCATCGGGCAGGAGCCCGCCGGGCTCATGCCGCCCACCAGGCCGCCGGGGTTGCGCATCACCCAGCTGCCGCTCGTCTGGATGCGGAAGTTGTTGATGAGCTCGCCGGGCCCCTGCGGCGGCATCATGTCGTTGTAGATGGTGGCGGTGAAGGTGTAACCGCCGTCGATGATCTGCTCGTTCATGCCCTCGACGTCGCAGGGCCAGTTGCCGCTGCACGACGCCGGCGAGTTGTCGACCGAGCCGGCCGGGAGCTGCAGCGTCGGGTGGCCGGAGATCGCCGGGTGCGTGGCGCCCGTCGGCATGATGCCGTAGGCCGCGAGCGTGCCCGCCGTGACGCGCTGGGTGGCGCCCACCGCCGGAGCGCACGGAGTGTTCTGAACGATCGTGCCCTGGAGCAGGTCATCGACCGCGGCGTGGGTGCCCGTCGTCGGCGTGACGCCGAAGGTCACGCCGTTGAACGACCAGCCCGTGGGCACCGCCGGCGCGTTGTCGAAGTAGCCGTACCACGAGCGCGCCTGGTTGCGCGCGACGTAGGCCGTGTTGACCGAGTAGAGCGCGCACTCGGCCTGGCTGCGGCACATGTTGTTGCTGCCGAGCGTGGCGCCGCCGCCGGTGATGACGAAATCGTTGCGGGTGGCGGGGGTCGTGGTGACGCTCGGCCCGCCCAGCGGGTCGGCGCCCGAGAACCCCACGACCGCGGGGCAGCCCGCTCCGCCGGTGCCGATCGACTGCTCGATGTAGCCGCTCTGCGTGCTCAGCGTGCCGTTGCCGTAGTTCGTGTGCATCGGCTCGGTCTCGTACGCGATGTTGTTCGCGCAGCCCGTCGGCGCGCCGTCGTTCGGGGCCGAGTTGCTGAACGTCAGCGGCAGCGCGGGCGGGCGCGAGCTGTACACGTTGCAGAACTGCGGCATGCCCGGGGTCGCCGCGGTCTTCGTCAGCGTGTAGCGGGTGTCGGCGGTGTTGATGCACGTCGACCACAGCGGCTCGGGGAAGACGTTGGTCGCGGGCGCCCCGGGCACCGTGCCGCCGCTGCCGTTGTAGTCGGTCGCCGACGTGAAGCTGCGGGTGAGGCCGGCGGGCAGGAGCTTGTCGTAGGTGCAGCTCGTGGCCAGCGTGTTGATGGGGTCGTAGCGGAGGATGTACTGGTAGTACGTCGCGAGGCCGATGATCGAGCTCGACGTGTAGTTGGGCAGCGTGTTGTAGACGACCTTCTTCGCGGTGCAGAACTTGTTGGTGCAGGCCTGGTTCGGCGTGTTGACGGGGTCGTAGTCGCCCAGCGGGTCGGACATCGGGACGAACACGTCGATGTCGGTGGGCGCCGCGAACTGGGGCAGCTCGCCCATGGAGCGCGACGAGTCGAAGATCACCATGACGCGCGGCTTCACCGGCGAGCCGGAGCCCGGGATGGTCGCCGCGTCGGCGGTAGCCACGAACAGGCAAGCGGCGAGCAACAACGCGCTACGGGTAGGAGATCGTGGGTGCATGGAGCGCTCCGATGCGACGGCGGGACTGAAGCGTGGACCGCAGCTGCAACTTCCAGACAGGGCCCGGGCTCCAGCGATCTCCGCGGCTTCGGTCGAGGGTGCTCATGTGGGAATGCAGAGTTGCGAGGGCAATCATTGCGAGGCCCGCACTTTTTGCCAGGCGTTCGATTTTCTTGCTGAATCGACCCGCGAGCGGTCTCATGCGGCTCGCGTGGCTCCCTCGACCCGGACGCAGCTCGCGATCGCGGCGGCGATGGTCGGCGCCGCGGCGCTCGGGCTGTGGCTGATCTTGCGCCGCCCGCCGAAGCCGGTCGACGTGGAGCTGACCCCGCCCAAGCTGCTCGAGTTCACCGTGACGGCGGCCGACGGCGGCACGAAGGCTCCGCTCGAGAAGGGCGACACGGTCAACGCGGGCGAGCTGCTCGACTTTCAGATCGAGGTCGAGCACCGCTGCTACGTCTACGTGTTCCTCGTCGCGGGCCCGCGGGCAGAGCTCGACTGGGGCCCGGCCCCCGGCGACCCGGCCTGGGAGCCGGGCGTCTACGCCCCCGACTGGAAGGAGGGCGGCCTCAAGTTCGAGTTCGGCGGCAAGGTGAAGATCGTGGCGGTGAGCTCGTGGACTCCGCACCGCGACGCCGCGAGCTGGAACACGGCGCGGCTCGACGCGCTGGCGACGCACTGCCCGCGCTGCAAGAAGACCGAGGTCGAGCTCGAGGTCGCGGGGCCTGCGCCTAATCCTTCACCGCGACCTCAACAGTGAGGCCGTCATAGGCCACCTCGGTGGGGCCCTTGAACTCGGCCCGCGCCTGCGCGAGCAGCGGCGCCGTGTCGACGTCGTGCCGCGACGAGAGGTGCGTGAGAATGAGGCGCTGCGACTTCGACTCGCGCGCGATGCGGCCGGCCTCGCGCGCGGTCGAGTGGCGGGTCTCGAGCGCGCGCTCCTGCTCGTCGTCGCTGAACGTCGCCTCGTGCACGAGCAGGTCGGCGCCGGCCGCGGCCGCGGCGAGCGCGGGGCACGGCCGGGTGTCGCCGGACAGCACGACCTTGCGGCCGGTGCGCGCGCCGCCCATGACCTGCTCCGGCTTCACGACGGTGCCGTCGTCGAGCTTCAGCGCTTCCCCCCGCTGCAGCCGCCCGAACATCGGGCCGGGCGGCACGCCGAGCGCGCGCGCCTTCTCGGGGTCGAAGCGGCCGGGCCGCGTCTTCTCTTCGACGGCGTAGCCGAGCGCGTTGACGCGGTGGTCGACCTTCACGGGCCTGATGACGTAGCTGCCGCGGTCGAGCGTCTCGCCGCCCTTCAGCTCGACGACCTCGACGGGAAACGCGAGGCGCTCGACGCCGAGGTGAATGGCCTGGTCGAGCAGGCGGGAGGCCGGAGGCGGGCCGTGCAGCACGAGCTTCTGCTCGCGGCCGCCCATGCCGAGCGTTCGGAGGAAGCCGATGATGCCGAGGTAGTGGTCGGCGTGGAAGTGCGTGAAGAACACCGCATCGACCGCGAAGCCGGTGCCGAAGCGGATCATCTGCCGCTGGCTGCCCTCTCCGCAGTCGAAGAGCAAGAGGTCGGTGTCGGCCTTGAAAGCGAGCCCGCTGACGTTCCGGTGCAGCGTCGGCGCGGCGGCGGAGGTGCCGAGGAAGGTGAGGCGGATGATCGACATGCCCGAAGAGGACATGGCGGGTTACCTCGAGCCCGGTTCGTTCACGTTCACGTCGACGTTCACGTTCATCGGCCCTGGTGCTGACGAACGTGAACGTGAACGTGAACGTGAACGTCTGTTGTCGAACTTCCCGCTACGCGGCGGTCTTCGCGGCGCCCGCGCCCTCGACCGGCTTCGCGTCGCCCTCGCCGCCCTTGATGCCGCCCTCGATGCGCATGCCGTAGAACGACTGGTACGCGAAGAACATGCTCACCACGAAGAACAGCGCGGCGAGGCCGAGCGTGAGGGGCGTGGCGACGAACCAGCCGCTCGGGCTCTTGCCGCCCAGCGCGACCGCGAGCTCGACGGCGAGCAGGCCGAACAGCGTCGTGAACTTGATGACGGGGTTCAGCGCGACCGACGAGGTGTCCTTGAACGGGTCGCCGACGGTGTCGCCGACGACGCTCGCCGCGTGCAGCTCGGTGCCCTTCGCCTTCAGCTCGGTCTCGACGAGCTTCTTCGCGTTGTCCCAGGCGCCGCCGGCGTTCGCCATGAAGACGGCCTGGAAGAGGCCGAACAGCGCGATGCCGATCAGGTAGCCGATGAAGAACGCCGGCTCGAGGAAGGCGAACGCGAGCGTGCCGAAGAAGATCGCGAAGAAGATGTTCCGCATGCCCTTCTGCGCGTAGATGGTGCAGATCTCGACGACCTTCTTCGAGTCGGTGACCGAGGCCTTCTCGACGCCCTCGAGCTTGATGTTCTTCTTGATGAACTCGACGGCGCGGTAGGCGCCGGTCGAGACGGCCTGCATCGAGGCGCCGGTGAACCAGTAGATCATCGCGCCGCCGAGCACCATGCCGAGGAGGAACGGCGCGTTGACGAGCGACAGGTTCGTGAGGAGCGCGGGCTTCAGCTTGTCGGTGAGCGAGAAGAGGATCGAGAAGATCATCGTCGTCGCGCCGACGACGGCGGTGCCGATGAGCACGGGCTTCGCGGTCGCCTTGAACGTGTTGCCGGCGCCGTCGTTCTCTTCGAGGAACATCTTCGCCTTGTCGAAGTTGGGCTCGAAGCCGAACTCCTTCTTGATCTCTTCCTTCACGTTCGGCACGGCCTCGATGAGCGAGAGCTCATAGACCGACTGCGCGTTGTCGGTGACCGGGCCGTACGAGTCGACCGCGATGGTGACCGGGCCCATGCCGAGGAAGCCGAACGCCACGAGGCCGAACGCGAACACCGGCGCCGGGTCGATGCCGCCCGCCTGCACGCCGAACAGCACGCGGCCGAGAGAGCCGCCGTCGAGCTGGGTCACCCAGTACGCGACGCCCATCAGGCCCGCGATGACGATGCCCATCCAGTATGCGGAGAAGTTGCCCGCCACGAGGCCCGAGATGATGTTGAGCGACGGGCCGCCTTCTTTCGAGGCCGTGACGACCTCGCGCACGTGCCGCGACTCGGTCGAGGTGAAGACCTTCACGAGCTCGGGGATGATCGCGCCGGCCGCCGTGCCGCACGTGATGATCAGCGAGAGCCGCCACCACATCGAGCTGTCGCCGCCGATCTCGGGGATGAGGAACTTCGAGATGATGAACGTGACGACGACCGAGACCACCGACGTGAGGATCACGAGCTGGGTCAGGGGGTGCTCGAAGTTCATCTTGTCGGCGTTGCCGTACTTGCCCTTCTGGATGACGTTGTTGATCGCGTACGAGACGAAGCTGGTCACGACCATCGCGACGCGCATCGCGAAGATCCACACGAGCAGCATGATCTTGATCTGGTCGGTCGGGGCCGCCAGCAGGATGAACGTGATGAGCGCGACGCCGGTCACGCCGTAGGTCTCGAAGCCGTCGGCGGAGGGGCCCACGGAGTCGCCGGCGTTGTCGCCCGTGCAGTCGGCGATGACGCCCGGGTTGCGCGCGTCGTCTTCCTTGATCTTGAAGACGATCTTCATCAGGTCGGAGCCGATGTCGGCGATCTTGGTGAAGATGCCGCCGGCGATGCGGAGCGCCGAGGCGCCGAGCGACTCGCCGATCGCGAAGCCGATGAAGCAGGGGCCGGCGAGGTAGCCGGGCACGAAGCAGAGGATCGCGAGCATCAGCACGAGCTCGACCGAGATGAGCATCATGCCGATGCTCATGCCGGCCTTGAGCGGAATGTCGTAGGTCGGAAACGGCTTGCCGCGGAGCGAGCCGAACGCGGCGCGGCTGTTCGCGAACGTGTTCACGCGGATGCCGAACCACGCGACGCCGTAGCTGCCGGCGATGCCGATGAGCGAGAACATCACGATGATGAGCACGCGGACGGCCGTGGGCACCTGGGCGGCCTCGCCGGTCGGGTGATCGAACAGGCCGAAGTACGCGATGATCACCGCCCCGATGAAGACCTCGAGGAAGAGGATGAACTTGCCCTGGGTGACCAGGTAGGTCTTGCACGTCTCGTAGATCAGCTCCGAGATGTCGCGCATCGACTTGTGCACCGGCAGGTTCTTCAGGCTGTTGAACTGAACGAAGCTGAAGACCAGGCCGATCGCCGAGACGACGATGCCGATGATCAGCAGCGTCTTGCCGTCGATCGCGTTGTCGAGGAACTTCTGCGTCGAGAGATCGGGCAACACCAGGTTCGCTTCCGACGCGAACGCCCAGGCCGGGGCGAGCAGCGCGAAGAGCGACGTAAGACGAGAGATCTTCATGGCTTTCGGGGGTCCTTGATGGGGGAACTTTTCGGGCGCGCGCATACCACGCCTTTGGTAGAAGCCAAAGGCCCATGGCCGATGAAACGGCTCAACTCGTCGATGAGATTGCCTCACGTGTCCGCAGGCGCCTGGACGCACTGCGTGCGGGCACCGAAGAGCCCTGCACGGCATCACCCGGCAGTAACAAGCCGGCGGCGGGAAAAGACGGCGCCGAGTGCTCCGAGTCGTGCTTCACGTGCCCCAACGTGAGCTCGTGCGCGACGGTGAGCGCGGTGAAAGACGGGGCGGCGCGCATCGCGCCCGATCGCATTCGCACGAGCGCCGACATCGCGCCGTTCATCGACCACACGCTGCTCAAGCCCGACGCCACGCGCGACGAGGTCGTGAAGCTCGCCGAAGAGGCGCGCAAGTACGGCTTCGCGACGGTCTGCGTGAACAGCTCGAACGTGGGCACGGCCGCGCGGGTGCTGTCGGGCTCGAAGGTGGTGCCGATCGCGGTGGTGGGCTTCCCGCTCGGGGCGGCGCTGCCGTCGGCGAAGGCGTTCGAGACGCGCGAGGCGATTCGCTGCGGCGCGAAAGAGATCGACACGGTGATCAACATCGGCGCGCTGAAGGCGCGCGACTACGCGCTGGTGATCAAGGACATCGCGATGGTCGTCGAGGCCGCGCGGCCGGTGCCGGTGAAGGTGATCCTCGAGACGAGCCAGCTGTCGATGGAAGAGAAGATCATCGGCTGCGTGCTCTCGAAGGCGGCCGGCGCGGCCTTCGTGAAGACGTCGACGGGCTTCGCGGGCGGCGGCGCGACCGCCGAAGACGTGGCGCTGATGCGGCGCGTGGTCGGCGACGACGTCGGGGTGAAGGCGAGCGGCGGCGTCCGATCGACCGATGACGCGATGAAGATGATCGCGGCAGGCGCGAATCGCATCGGAGCGTCGGCCAGCGTGGCGATCGTCACTGGAGCGAAATCGGACGCAAAGTATTAGCTTTCGCGCGCCATGAATGCAGCGCAGCGGAAGGCCATCGCGAAGCAGCTCGTAGAGCTGGAGAAGAAGCTCGAACAGAAGACGGCGCTCAAGCTGGAGCCGAACGCCGACGAGGAAGATCGCGCCGACGAAGACGAGCAGCCGCTCAACGAGATGAACCAGGCGATCGCGAGCACCCGCAACCGGCAAGACGCGGTGCTCCTGCGCAAGGTTCGCGCCGCGCAAGCCCGGCTCGACGAAGACCCCGACGACTTCGGCAACTGCACCGACTGCGGCGACGAGATTCCCCTCGGGCGGCTGAAGGCCATGCCGTGGGCCGACCTCTGCGTCGACTGCCAGGGCAAGAAAGACAAGCGCGCTGCCGCGACTCCGACGCGCCGGAACCTCACCGACTTCTCGGAGGGAGACGACTGATGGCGTTCGGCGACATGTTCAAGAAGAAGCTGGGGGAAGCAGCGTCGCTGGTGGAGAAGAAGTTCGAGAAGGCCGCGGCGCCGGAGCCGGCCGCGGAAGAGGAAGAGGCCTCCGACGAGGCGCCTGCGGAAGAGGCCGGGGAGGAAGACGTCGAGGCGGTCGCTGCCGCGGCGGCCGGAGATGAGGACGCGTCGGAAGACGGGTCCTCCGACGACTCCGACGACTCCGACGATGAAGAAGAGTCTTCGGACGACGACGACTCCGACGACGATTCCGACGACGGTGACAGCGATGACGATGACGCGCGTCCCGGCGAGTCGGAGCGCGATCGCCGCATCCGCGAGGCGATTCAAGGCCCGACGGAGCACGTCTTCGACGATCAAGACAACAGCCCGCAGGGCCAGAAGGCGATCGAGCAGGGCATCAAGAACAAGCGCGGAGGCCGCGCGAGCTACGACTACACGAAGTCGAAGGGCGCGAACTTCGACTGGCCCGATCTCGAGCCCGGCGAGCTCGAGCCGTGGCTGTGCTACCCGCCGGGCGAAGACGGCGGCTGGGTCGATCTCAACTTCATCGCCGACGGCAACGAGCGGCGCGCCGTGGCGGCGTACCAGACCACCGGCCTCGGGCCTCTCGAAGAGCACGAGACGTTCATGCGCGTCGACGACCCCGCGTTCAAGGAGCTCGAGCGCCTGCTCGCGCTCGACGACGCCGCGCTCGCGAAAGAGGCGAAGAAGCTCGGCGTGAAGCTGTCGGACAGCAAGCGCTACAGCTTCCGCGACTACTTCACCGGCATGCGGCGCGACTACGAGAAGATCAAGGCGAAGGGCATGGCGCGCGCGCAGGCGGCCGTCGACGTCGCGATGGACTTCCAGAAGGAAGAGATGCGCAAGGCGGCGGCCGGCAAGCCCGGGCTGCTGGACCCGGTCGACGGCATCTCGCTCGAGGTCTACGCGACCGTGCAGGTGAAGCGGTCGAAGCTGACGTCGCCCGACGGCTTCCCGAAGCTGCTCGCCGAGTACGGGATGGACGAGGCGAAGTGGGCGAAGGTCGACGGCGTGTTCATGGGCCGCATGTCCGACCCCTCCGACCCGATGGCGACGGCGGCTTTCGCGACCGAGTACGGCAAGTTCTACTCGCAGGCGTCGAGCGGCAAGTTCGCCGCCGGAGCGAAGGCGGGCGCCGCGGCCGGCGGGCTCGACGGCTCGCACAAGGACATCAAGGCGGCGAAGGAGCCCGTCTCGTTCGAGCGCTACGTCGAGATCATGACCGCGCAGGAGTGCTGGGCCGTCGCGGGCAAGGACGTCAACGCCATGCTGAAGAAGGTGTTCGACATGGACGCGAGCGACTGGAGCAACCTCGGCGCGTTCTGGAGCCCGAAGATGGTCGCCGACATCAGCATGGCGATGAAGCTGCCCGAGTACCAGGCGAAGTACCGGCCGCGCTACCAGCAGGCCGGCGCCGACGACGACCTCGAGGTGTGAGAGAGCGCGTGAGATGGGCGCTCCTGCTCGCGCTGGGCGCGTGCCGCACGGCGCCCGCTCCCGCACCGGAGCCTGCGGCCGCGCCGGAGACGGAAGAGCAGGCCGTCGCGCGGTGCGTCCGGGAACAGCCGGAGTGTCGCCACGCGACCGCCGTCCCGGTGCGGCCGCGCGAGCTCGAGGGGTGCCGGGACCGCGGCGTCGCGCCCGGCCCGGGAGATCCCTGCTTCCAATACGCGAACGCGCCGAAGGCTCCCCAGCGCTGGGAGTGCTCGTGCGACGCGTGCCGCGCCGACGCCGAGTGTCCTCAGCCCGGGCACTGCCGCGCCGCCGACCCGTGCCGCCCCTCGTCGCTCCGGTGCGTCGCCGGGCCGCGGCCGGCGATCGACGGCTGCCTCGAGGCTCCGCGCACCGGCGCCCCGGTGCCGTAGGAATCTGAGACCCGCCCTACGCTCAACAGACCGGCAACATTCAGCGCGCCTCCGGTCTGGCGCTTGCTACGCGCACGCGCCATGCGTGAACTTCGTTGCGTCGCTGTGATGTTCCTCGTGGCGTGCTCGGGTGGAGGCGGAGGCGGGACGGGCGGCGGCTCCGGTCAGGCGGGCGGCTCCGCGACCGCAGGCGGCTCCGCGACGGCAGGCGGCTCCGCGACGGCAGGCGGCTCCGCGACGGCAGGCGGCTCCGCGACCGCAGGCGGCTCCGCGACCGCAGGCGGCGCGACCGCAGGCGGCGCCACGGCGGGCGGCGCCTCGCCCCCTCCGGTGGTCGTCATCGAGGTCCGCGATCTCAACGTGACGACGTTCGGCGTCACCGGGTCGGCGATCGTGATGCGCGCGGGCTCCGCCGTCCCAGCGGCCGGCTGCGTGCGCTACCAGGGCAACGGCCCGGCGCTGCCGAGCGTCGGCGCCGTGACGGCCTCGAACCTCTCGTTCTCGACGGCGCTCTCGTGCAACACGACGCAGACCCCGGTGCCCGAGACGCGGTGCCTGAAGAACGGCGCCGGCCCGATTCCGGTCCCGGGCAGCACGCTCGACACGTACACGTACCTCGGCGCGAACAACCCGACGCTCGGCGTCACCGGCGGCGGCGCGCTCGCAGCCGCCTCGGCCTCTCCGGCGCTGTTCGACGGCGGCGTGACCGTGCTCTCCCCGACGTCGCTCGCGCGCGACGCCGGCTCGGATCTCGTCGTGACCTGGAGCCCCGCCGCCGCTCCGACGCTCGTCGAGGTCGAGGTCTGGGACGGCGGCGCGGGCATCGTGCTCTGCGCCCCCAGCACCGCCGGCACGCTGACGGTGCCGGGCGAGCTCATTCTCGGCCGCGTCGACCGGCTCACGGTCTCGCAGTTCTCGGAGGCCACCGCGACCGACGCCCAGAGCCGCACCGCGAAGACGCGCGTCTACAAGGGCACCGTGCTGTCACCCTGAAGGAGCTTCAGGGCTCGACGCGGACCGCGCCTGCGTACGACGGGCCGTGGATGCCGCAGTCGTAGCCGTACAAGCCGGCCGTCGAGGGCGCGGTGACGGTTCCGTTCGTCGTGCGCGTGAAGGCGCCGGGCACCGGGCCGCACCGCTGCTCGGGGTAGTGGAAGTTGTCGACGACGTTCGTGAACTCGACGACCTGGCCGGGGCGCACGCGAATGCACTTCGGCACGGGCGGGGCATCGAAGAAGATGCCGGCATCCGCCGCGCGCAGGTCGAGGAAGCCGGCGTCGTCGCAGTTCGCGTACGTGTTGAGGCACGCGGGCCCGCCACCGGCCGCGCCGCCCGCCGTGGCGGAGCCGCCCGCCTGCGCCGAACCCCCCGCTTGCGCCGAGCCACCCGCCGTCGCGGAGCCGCCTGCCGTCGCCGTGCCGCCGGCTCGACCGCCGGCAGTGCCTCCGCTGCCCGCAGTCGAACCGCCGGCGGTACCTCCACCCGTTCCTCCGCTGCATGAGGTGGAACCCGAGCCCACGGCGAAGAGCAGCGTCATCGAGACGGCAGAGACAGCGAGTGCGCGAATGTTCATGGTCGAGGCGCTGGCGAGGTCGCTCGGCCCTTGGGCGCCCGCCACACGCAGGACGGGTTCCTATCGCGACCGCCCTTGCGGCGGAAGCAGAGTTCTGGGTGCCAACGACCTGAGCACCGTGTTACTCCGAGCCCGCCATGAACGCTGCCGAGCTGTCGAGAGCCGCCGCGAGCTGGGCCGACGCAGATCCCGACGCCGCCACCGCGGCCGAGGTCCGCGAGCTCATCGCCAAGAACGACACGAAGGAGCTGGAGGACCGCTTCGGCGCCAGCCTCGAGTTCGGAACCGCGGGGCTGCGCGGAATTCTCGGCGGCGGCCCGAACCGCATGAACCGCGCGGTCGTGCGCCGCACCACCGCGGGCCTCGCGCGCTACCTGAAGAAGCACGTGCCCGACGTCGAGAAGCGCGGAGTCGTCGTCGGCCGCGACGGCCGCCGCATGAGCGCCGAGCTCGCCGCCGACGCCGCCGCGGTGCTCTGCGCCGAGGGCATCCCCGCGCTGTACTTCCCCGAGGTCGGGCCCACGCCGCTGATCGCGTTCGCGACGCTGCACCTGAAGGCCGCGGCGGCCGCGATGGTGACCGCGAGCCACAACCCGCCCGAGTACAACGGCTTCAAGGTCTACTGGGGCAACGGCGCCCAGATCATCCCTCCGCACGACAAGGGCATCGCCGCCGCCATCGACGCCGTCGAGCCGGCGAAGGCGGTGAAGCTGATGCCCGAGGCCGAGGCGCGCGAGAAGGGCCTGTGGCGCAACGTGCCGCAGGTGGTCGAGCGGGCGTACCTCGACGCCATCGCGAAGCTGCGCGTGCACGGCAAGCCCGAAGACCTCACGTTGGTCTACTCGGCCATGCACGGCGTCGGCGGCCGCTTCGTCGAGGCGTGCCTGCGCGAGGCCGGCTTCAGCAAGGTGCACTTCGTCGCCGAGCAGCAGCAGCCCGACGGCGCGTTCCCGACGGTTCGGTTCCCGAACCCCGAAGAGAAGGGCGCGATGGATCTGTCGACCGCGCTCGCCGAGCGCGTGCGCGCCGACGTGGTGCTCGCGAACGACCCCGACGCCGACCGGCTCGCGGTGATGGCGCGCGACGCCTCCGGCCGCTTGAAGATGCTCACCGGCAACGAGGTCGGCGTGCTGCTCGGCGCGTACCTCCTGCAGCACACGCGCGCGGCGAAGCCGCTCGTCATCACCACCATCGTCTCGTCGGCGCAGCTGAAGGCGATCGCGGCGGCGAAGGGCGCCCGCTACGAGCAGTGCCTGACGGGCTTCAAGTGGATCGCGAACCGCGCGCTCGAGCTCGAGCCCGAGGGCTACGCGTTCGTCTTCGGCTACGAAGAGGCGCTCGGCTATACGGTCGGCACGGTCGCGCGCGACAAAGACGGCGTCGGCAGCGCGCTCGTCGTCGCCGATCTCGCGGCCTGGTGCCGCTCGCGCTCTCTCACGCTGTTCGGCTACCTCGAAGAGGTGCAGCGCGCGCACGGCCTGTTCCTCGCGAAGCAGGCGAACTTCACGTTCCCCGGCACGTCGGGCGCGGCGATCATCCGCGGGATCATGGAGGGCTTTCGCAAGCAGCCTCCGTCGCGCATCGGCGAGCTCGGCGTGACGGCGGCGCTCGACTACCAGGCCGGCGTCGGCACGCTGCCGAAGGCCGACGTGGTGGCCTACGAGCTCGACGGCGGGTCGAGGGTGACGCTGCGCCCCTCGGGCACGGAGCCCAAGATCAAGATCTACTTCGAGCTGAAAGAAGCGATCGGCGCCGGCGAGGCGATCGCCGTCGCGCGGGAGCGCGGTGAGAAGCGCCTCGCCGCCCTCGAGGCGGCCTGCCTCGAGCTCGCGTACGCACGAGGTCTCCCCAAGGGAGGTGGTTGATGACGTCGGCCCTGCTCGTGGTGATGCTGCTCTCTGCCGCAGAAAAGAAGGACGACGCCGCCGTCTCGGTCGACGAGGTCACGGTCAAAGGCGAGCCGACCGAAGCGAAGGCTTCCGGCGCGGCGGCGAGCGCCTCGACCACGGGCCAGCAGTGGAGCGTCATCACGGCCCGCACCGTCGGCCAGGGCGCGAACGTCATCGAGGGCGGCCTGGGCTTCCCCGGGCTGCACGCGCAGTTCATGCGCGGCATCACGCAGACGCTCGACGTCGGGGCGCGCTTCTCGTTCAACTACGGCCTCGAGGGCCAGGTCGCGTGCCACTTCCTCGTGTGCCCGGGGGGCGCGCTGCTGCCGGGCGTCAAGATCCAGGGCGTCGCGCGCTACAAGTTCTTCGACAACGGCAAGCTGAATGCGGGGGCGTCGTTCGCGCCCGGCGTGCTGTTCTACTTCGAGCGGCTGGTCGGCACGCAGGTGGGCTTCGCGATTCCCCTCTCGGCGACGCTCGGCATCGTCGCGACGAGCGCGCTGAACGTGGGCGTGACGCTCGAGCTGCCCATCTGGATCCTGTTCGGGAGGAACTCGAGCCTCGTGGTGCCCATCTTGATGGGCGCGGGCGTCGAGTACTTCATCACCAGCGCGCTGGCGGTGTGGTTCGACCTGCGCATGGGGCCCTCCATCTGGACCCTGGCCTCCGTGGGCGCGGCCTTCACCTTCGACGGGAAGCTGGGCGTAGGCTGGCGATTCTGAGTCGAGCAGGTAGATTCGGCCTGCGTCAATGGCCGACCTGCTCGCTCTCGAGGACGTGGTCCCCGCGTTCCGGGCTGATCTCAAGCTCGCCGACCCCGTGCAGGGGGCAGGCGAGAAGCTCGTCACGGTCGCCGACCCGGTGAGCGGGAAGTCGATGGCGTTCCGCGGGTTCGAGCTGTCGATCGCGCGCATGCTGAACGGGCAGCGCACGGCGGGCCAGGTCGTCGAGGCGGCCGAGGCGATCGGGCTCCCCATCTCGATCGAGGGCCTGTCGGGCTTCGTGAAGAAGCTGCGCTCGCTCGGGTTTCTGTCGCACCCGCTCGACGCGGCCGTGCAGCAGCCGACGACGTGGGGCGAGCGCCGCGAGTGGAGCGACCAGATCCGCGCGCGCTACCAGGTCGCCCTGCGTGAGGCGCGCAGCAACCAGCTGATGTCGGCGAAGGAGCACCTCACGGCGCTCCTGAAGGACGCGCCGGACAACCCCGACGTGAAGGGGCTGATGCAGTGGGTCGACGAGCGCCTGAAGGCTCCGGCCGCGGGGAAGAAGCTGCCGACGTTCACCGACGTCTTCGCGGTGGTCGAGCGCACGTGGTTCGAGGAGGCCGAGCGGCAGAGCCAGGAGAACCAGAAGGCGCAGGAGATCGCGAGCCAGCGGCTGGCGTCGCTGTCCGACATTCCCGCCGCGACCGACCCGTCGATGGAGCACCAGGAGCCCGTCTCGGAGTCGCTCGAGGTTCCACAGAAGAAGGGCGGCTTCGGCAAGGTGCTGCTCGTGCTGTTCCTGCTGCTGCTCGGCGGCGCCGGCGCGGCCGCCGCGCTCTACCCGCTGCCGTACGCGGTGAAGGGCACGTACGAGCTCGTGCCGAAGAACTCGCTGAACGTCGAGGTGGCGCGCGAGGGAGTGGTGGGCGTGGTCGCGGTGAAGGACGGCGACTGGGTCGAGGCCGGCGCGCAGATCTTCACGTACGACACCGAGGCGGCGAAGAAGAAGCTGGCCGAGGCCGAGAAGAAGGTCGCCGAGGTTCAGAAGAAGGCCGAGAAGTCGCCCGGCGGGAAGAAGGCCGCCGAGGCGAGGAAGAAGCTCGAGAAGGCGCAGGAGACGCTGAAGGAAGAGCAGGGCGATCTCGAGAAGGCCAGGGCGAAGGGGAAGAAGGCCGCCATCGCCAAGCAGGAGAAGAAGGTGAAGAAGGCCGAAGCCGCCGTCGCGAAGGCGCAGAAAGCGGTCGACTCGGCGCAGGCCGCTGCGGGCGGCGACGTGAAGGCCGAGCTCGACAAGGCGATCGCCGAGCGCGACGCGGCGAAGGGGCAGACCGAGGCGGCTCCGTTCAACGCGCCCGTCGCGGGGTTCGTGCGCGAGCTGAAGGTGAAGGCGGGCGACGAGGTGAAGGTGGGCGCGCCGGTGTGCGTGCTCGACGACACGAAGTCGCTGACGGTGAAGATGACGGCCGCCAAGGGTGAGACGATCTCCGAGGGGCAGAAGGCGTCGCTCGAGGTGGGCGGGAAGAAGGTCGACGTGAAGATCGAGAAGATCATCAACGGAGAAGGGCGCGGCGTGCTCGACAACGCGAAGGGCGAGCGGAAGCCGGGCGAGAAGGGGAACCTCTCGGTCGAGACCGCGGGGCGGACGCTGCTGAGCAAGTACTTGTGAGCGACTTCGGGCTGCCGCGCGTCGATCTCGATGCGCTGAGCATCGAAGCCGACGCGATCGGGCGCGTGCCCGCAGAGGTCGCACGAATGCGTCAGGTCGTGCCCGTCGCGGTGATGGCCAACGTGCTGGTCGTCGCCATGAATGATCCGACGGACATCAGGGCCGTCGACGATCTGTTCTTCGTGACGCAGCTGCGCATCGAACCCGTGATCGCGACCGCTGACGCGATCAAGCGCGCACTCGCGAAGTACTACCCATGAAGCGCATTCTCCTCGTCGACGACGATCGCGCGCTCGCCGGCGTCGTCGCGAAGTCGCTGACCGAAGAAGGCTTCGAGGTCACCCAGGCCCACGACGGCAAGGCCGGCCTCGCGACGTTCAGCGCCGGTGCGTTCGACCTGGTCCTCCTCGACGTCGTGATGCCCGAGCTCGACGGCCTCGATCTCTGCCGGCGCCTCCGCAAGACGTCGCAGGTGCCCATCATCTTTCTGACCTCCCGCTCCGACGAGATCGATCGCATCACCGGCCTCGACCTCGGCGCCGACGACTACCTCGGCAAGCCGTTCAGCGTCCGCGAGCTCGTGTCGAGAATCCGCGCCATCGGACGGCGGCTGCAGCCTGCGCAGCCGGCTGCGCAGGGCGAGGTCCTCACCGCGGGGGAATTGCGCGTCGACCTGGGCCGTTTCGAAGTCGCCTGGAAGGGCACACCGGTGACGCTCACCCGCTCCGAGCTGCTCGTCCTCGCCGCGCTCGCCCGCCAGAGAGGCTTCGTGCTCTCTCGCGACCGCCTCATCGACCTCGCCCGCGGCGGCGACGCCGTCATCACCGAGCGCACCATCGACACCTTCATCAAGCGCATCCGCGCGAAGGTGCGCGCCGCCGACGAGAAGTTCGACCAGATCGAGACCGTCATCGGCGTCGGGTATCGACTCCGCAAATGAGGTCGGCGCGCGTCGCGATCGCCGCCGCCGCCCTCGTGCTCGTGCTGCTGCCGTTTCTCTTTCTCTCGATCGCCTGGCTCTACGAGCGCGCGATCATCGTGGCCTTCGAGAACGACCTGCAGCGCGTCGCCGCCGCCGCCGCCGCGGTGCCGCCGTCCGAGTGGCCGGCGCTCGGCGAGCGCGAAGGCGTCTGGCTGCGCCGCGTGCACGAAGGCGGCGTCGACGACAGCGGCACCTCGGCGAAGGCGGTGAGCAACTCGGGCTTCGGCGGCATCGTCGAGCAGCTCGTCTCGTGGGTCGGAGCCGGCACTCCGCTCGAGGCGCTGACGAAGGTCGACGCCCCGCTCGAAGGCCGCGAGGAGCTGGAGGCCGCGCGAAGGGGAACGCCGGCCTGGGCCGCCCGCCCCAGCGAGTCGGGGCAGACCATGATCCTCACCTTCGCGCAGCCGCTGCCCGGCGGCTCGGTGCTGCTCGCGACGAAGGCCACGCACCGCGGCATCCGCCAGCTGCTGCTCGCGCGCCGCCAGCTCGTGAAGCTCGTGCTGTACCAGGCGGCCTTCGCGCTGATCGCGGCGCTGCTCCTCGCGCGCTGGCTCGTGAAGCCGCTCGAGCGGTTGACCTCGCGCGCGCTCGCGTACCCCGTGAACCCCATCGCCGAGCCCGGGCTCCTCGAGCGCCGCGACGAGGTCGGCCAGCTCACCCGGGCCTTCGATGCGCTCACCCGCTCGCTCGAGCAGCGGCGCCAGCAGACCGTCGACCTCGCGGCCGACATCGCGCACGAGCTCAAGAACCCGCTCGCGACCATCTACGCGGCGAGCGAGCGCGGGCCGAACGCCGAGGTGATCACCGGCGCCGTCGAGCGCCTGCGCCGCACCACCGACGCGCTGCTCGGCCTCGTGCGCCTCGAGTCGGCGCTCGCGACCGCCGGGCGCGACGCGCTCGACTACGCGCCGTGGCTCGACGCGCTGCTCGACTCGTACCGGTCGGATCCGCAGCACGGCGGCTGGGCCTTCGAGCTCGACGCGGCGCCGGTGGGCACGGTGCACGTCGCCGCCGAGGCCTGGGCCAGCATGCTCCGCAACCTCATCGACAACGCCCGCGTGCAGCCGTCGCAGTCGCGCCGCGTTCGCCTCCGCGTGCGCCGCGAGGCGGCCCGCATCGTCACCGACGTGACCGACTTCGGCCCCGGCGTCTCCGAGGGGAATCGGGGGAGGGTGTTCGAGCGCTTCTTCACCGCGCGCCCCGAGGGCACCGAGCGCGGCACGGGCCTGGGCCTCGCGATCGTGAGGACGGTGGCCGAGGCGCACGGCGGCTCCGTCGAGCTCTTGCCCCGGGTCGAGGGTGAGGGGGCCACTTTTCGGGTGGTTCTGCCCGCAGCCATGCGGCTGCCACACGCTCTCCCCGAACAGTCCTCTTCCGCTCCCGCCTAGCGCCACGGCCGGTCGCCACACTGTCTCCATTCACAAGGAGGCAGTCCATGACCGACGTCCTCAACGCAGAACGCAAAGACATCCCCTCGAAGCCCGCCGAGCCGGGAGTGCTCGCCGTCGGTGGAGCGCTCCTGCTCGCGCTCGCCGGCTTCTTCCTCTGGCAGGAGCTGCACCTCGCTGCCGAGGTCCTCGCCGTCGCCGCCGCCGCGCTCGGCGCCGCCGTCGCCTGGTTCGCGCACCGGAAGCAGCTGCCGGCCATCGGGCCGGTCGCGCTCGGCGCTGCCGGCCTGTTCAACGGCGTCTGGTACGCCGCGACCAGGGAGCCGGTGCTGCTCATCGGCCTGGGCATCACCTTCGTCGCCTCGCTGCTGATGACGCTCGCCTCGCAGCGCGAGAAGCTGCTGCCGCAGGCGCACCGCGCGCTCGCGTGGCTCTCGACGGCGGCGACCGGCCTCGCGGGCAGCTTCGCGCTGTACTTCTTCGTGTTCGACGCCAGCGAGACCTCGCTGACCGGCTTCGTCGCCCGCCGCGCGATTCTGACGCTCGCCTGGCTCGTCTCGGGCACCGCGATGGTGGTCGCCGGCAGCAAGCGCGGCGCCACCGAGATCCGCAACGCGGGCTACCTCGTGCTCGGCACCTCGCTCGCGAAGATGCTGCTCTACGACGTCGGCCACGACGACAACGTCATCCGCATCGTCGCGCTGGCGATCGGCGGCGCGGTGCTGGTCGGCGCGTCGCGGCTCGCGGCGATGTTCGCGGCCAAGAAGGAGCAGGCGTCGTGAGCCCGCTCGTCATCGTCGTGCTGCTGACCGCCGCGCCCGAGCCTCCGTGCTTCGTGCCGCGCGACACCACGCCGGGCTGGAAGCACGTCACGCTGCCGTCCGATGGGCCCGCGCTCGCGGCTCCGGAGGGCGTCGACCAGTTCCGGGCGGACCAGCCGGTCGAATTCATCGACGAGCACAACGGTGTGTTCCTCTCGGGGGTGCACTACTCGCCCGGGCGCACGCGCTTCACGCTGACGCCGGGCGCCGGTGCATGCACGCTCGAGCTCGTCTTCAAGGAGCGCCTGCGCGGCGCCAAGGTCGACGTCACCGCGTGGGGCCCCGCCGGCACGATGACGCTGCAGCAGGAGGAGCGCGTGCCCGGCTCCGTGCTGAACGTGCGGTGGGGCAACCCCGGCGTGCGCGAGGTCTACGTGACGGTGCACGACCACCTGCGCGATTCGCCGGTGCTGATGCACTGGACGGCGGGGTGCACGGTGAACGCCGCGACGCTGCCCGTGTCGGACGCGTACCGCATCGGCAAGTCGCTCTACTACCTGCAGCCGGCGGATCGGACGTTCGCGCTGTGCAGCAAGCCGTCGATTCCCATGCGGGTGCGCCGGTCGACCCTGCCCGGGAGCGCGATGCCGTCGGCCACCCTCCTCAAGCACGACTGATGTAACCGGCCGGCGTGCCCCGCGTAGTAGCCGCATGCGCCTGCTCGCCCCGCTGCTGTGCCTGGCCATCGCGTGTGGTGCCCGGCCGGCAGTCGAGGGCGAGCAGGTGTTCCGCCAGCCGCTCGAAGACGGCAACACGTTCGCCTGCGCCACCTGCCACGCGCTGACGGAGCCGCACGAGCTGCGCCTGGCCGGCCACCCGCTCGGCGACGCCACGAAGCGGCCGTCGTGGAAGAACGGCGCGAAGACCACGTTCCTCGACGCCGTGAACAGCTGCGTGACGGAGTGGATGGGCGCTCCGGCGTGGACGGCGGCCGACGCCCGCTTCGTGGCGCTGACGCAGTTCCTCGACGCGCAGGCTCCGGCCGGCGCCGCGCCCGCGCTGACCTTCGAGCTCGTCGACCCGCCCATGAACCTCGCCGGCGGAGACCGCGCGCGCGGCGAGGCGCTGTTCAACGTGAGCTGCTCGGTGTGCCACGGGCTCGACGGCCGCGGCGCTCCGCAGGGGCCGAACCTCGCGGGCGCGAAGCTCGAGCCCGGTCACGTCGCTCAGCGCGTGCGCACACGCTCCGGCCGCATGCCGTTCTGGGCGAAAGACCGGCTGAGCGACGGCGAGCTGCGCGACATCGTCGCGTTCGTGAGCACCGCCGAGGTGCCCGACGGTGGGCTCTTCATGCCCGACGCGGGGCAGCCCGGCGGCGGCGGCGGCGACTGCGCGAAGACCCACCCGAAGGTCGGCTGGTACGCCGACCTCGCGACCTACGCCCACGGCGTGCGCGGCCGCGCGACCATCACCGACGACTGCACCGTGACGCTCAGCGACTTCCACTACGACGGCAACGGCATCGACGTACGACTCTACGGCGCCATCGCGAAGGACTTCGCGAACGGCTTCCCGATCGGCGGCCAGCTGTACCGGCCGGGGCAGCCGTACGTGAACGTCACGCTGCCGATGCGGCTGCCGCGGGGAAAGAGTCTGAACGACCTCGACTCCGTGAGCGTGTGGTGCGTCGCGGCGCGGCACAACTTCGGCGACGGTGTGTTCAGAGCGCCGTAGGCATGTAGAGTGCCCGGCGCGATGCCCCTCAGCCGACTCGGCCTGAAGAAGCCCCACGTCGCCGGTGGCGAGCGCCCGGCGGCGCGCGGCCCGGACAAGACCCCGAGCAGCGCACCGGTTCACGCGCCGCCCGACAGCTACCAGCCGATCGGCCTGCCGATCACGACGCTGAACGCCGAGCTGAGCCTGCACGGCAGCCAGGTTCAGGTCGGCAAGCACGCGCCGCCCCGGCCGGTGCTCGCGATGGAGGAGATCCGCCTCGCGCCCTCCGACCAGCGCTGCATCTTGACGCGCCGGTTCGCCGCCTCGCTCGCGTTCATCGCGGGCAACCGGCTCGGCGCGACGAAGGTGTCGTCACCTGCTGAGGGCGCGGTGAAGGCCGGGCCGTGGAGCCTCACGTCGAAGAACGGCGAGGTGACGGTCTCGCACAGCGGCGGCCAGTCGGTGACGCTCAACGCGAGCACCTCGATCATCAAGACCGCCGAGCGCGAGCGCGTGCGGGAAACCCTCGTCGACGCCTTCAGCCACCTGCTCGGCAAGACCGGCGACCCGGCGGCCGAGAAGGTCGTGGCCTCGAGCTACGTGTTCCTGCTGGGCGCCTCGGGCGTGCTGAACATGCAGAACCGGCCAAAGCCGATGCGCGAGAGCATGGCGACGCCGAAGCTGGTCGCGTGGGACTTCAACGGCACGGTGCAGGCCGACAACGGCCGCTTCCGCCCCGGGATGGCCGCCACCGCCGAGGCGCTCAAGCGCCTGGGCGCGATGAACGTGCTCACCACCTCGATCTCCGCCGAGCCCGCCGAAGAGGCGATGGACAAGGCGAACATTCACTTCGATGCCCACTTCGGCAACGCCGAGGTGCGGCCGAACAGCGGCAGCAAGCAGTACGAGGGCGTCGCCGGGCTGTTCGGCCTCGACACCGACGCGTCGCGCGACGTGATGGTGACGATCGGCGACAGCACGACCGACATCTCGGGCGACCGCGCCGCGGGCCTGTTCATCCACGACCGGAAGATGATGCCGGGCCCGGCGATCGAGCAGCTCCTGCTCGAGCTCGACCGCCTCGGCAACGGCAGCTTCCTGAAGGGGCTCGAGGCCGCGCTCGGAGGCCGCTCGCTCGACAAGCCCCAGACGCTGCAGCTCGGCTCGGTGAAGTTCGACGTGGGCTTGCGGCCGGGCAACGGCGACAAGGGCGGCCGCGCGGTGCCCGTCATCGACGACATCGAGATCCAGCTCGACGCGCGCGAGGTCGCGGACATTCTCGGCGGCAAGATCGCGGACGTCGTCGAAGACAGCTCGCAGTACCGGCTCGCGTACGAGCACCTCGCGGTCACGCTCGACGAGCAGCAGGTGCCCGGCGTGCTGCGCGGCGTGAAGGGCGACACGACCGCCGTGAGGGAGGCGGTCGAGCGCCGCCTCGCGGAGCGCCAGGAGGACGTCGAGGTGGGGCGGAAGCAGGCGGGCGAGCTGAAGGGCTGGCTCGCGGGGCCGGTCGACTTCGACTCGGCGGCGGGGCAGCTGGTCGAGCTCGCGCGGCTGGGCGACCCCGAGGTGTCGAAGGCGGTTCAGTCGGCGGTGCGCTCGTTCGCGGCGGACTCGGCGAAGGCGCAAGGCGCGGTGCTGACCGCGCTGTCGTCTCAGACGCGCACGCTCGACAAGCTGTTGTCGCCGTCGTCGGTGATCGACCCGTCGGCGCAGCTGACGCGCGCTGACGTGAAGCTCATCAACCGCGTGCTCGACAAGCCGGTGACGCTCTTCACGCGGCACGAAGACGTCGTGAAGGCGTTCAGCAAGCTCTCCGACGACGACCCGCAGGTGGCCCAGCTGAAGCGGCAGCTCAAGGCCGCGCTGCCGGACGTCGCGGCGGCGTACGAGAAGTCGCTGCTCGAGCTGTTCGAGGAGCGCAAGGCGCGCGCGCACGAGCTGTTGCCGATCGACGGCATGGCGAGCGCCGCGGCGACGGTTCGGCCGGCGGCGTTCCGGGACATCCGCGACGCGCTCGCGGCGCTCTGAAGCGCAGCGCTACCGCAGCTCGGGGTCGTACGGCGTACCGAGCGCTGCCGGCGCTCGGCCCGCGCCCTTCTTCTGCGCCGCCAGCAGCACGAGCGTCAGCAGGTACGGCAGCGCGAGCAGGAACCCCTGCGGCACCACCTCGAGCACGCCGGGCGCCGAAGACGTCAGCCCGATGCGCAGCGCGTTGCCGAACGAGAAGAACACGGCGGCCCCGGCGGCCCCCAGCGGAGTCCACCGCCCGAACACCATCGCCGCCACCGCCATGAAGCCGAGCCCCGCCGGCATGTGGTGCTCGAACCGGTCGAGCGTGGCGACCGACAGCGCAGCTCCGCCGAGCCCCGCGAGCGTGCCGCCGCACACCACGGCGAGGAACCGCAGCCGCGACACCGAGACGCCCATCGCCGCCACCGCCTGCGGCTTCTCGCCGGCCGCGCGCAGCCGCAGCCCGAAGCGCGTGCGCTGAATCACCGCGTGCAGCGCGAACGGAGCCACGATCGCCAGCAACGTCAGCGCCGTCAGCCCGCCGATGAACGGGACCCCGGGGAGATACCGGTCGAGCTGCGTGATCGACGGCGTGCCGTTCGGCGAGAAGCGCGCCTCGAGCACGAACGTGCCGAGCGCCAGCATCACGAGGTTGATCGCCATGCCGCTGACGACCTGGTCGGCGCGCCAGCGGATGCACAGCCACGCGTGCAGCGCCGCGAGCGCTCCGCCGGCGGCCATGCCGAGCAGCACGCCGGCCGGCGTCGGCATCGCGAGCGCGGCGACCGCGGCCACGAACGCGCCCGCGCGCATCATGCCCTCGACGCCGACGTTGACGACGCCCGCGCGCTCCGAGAGCACGGCGCCGAGCGCGGCGAACACGAGCGCCGGAGCGGCCTCGAGCGTGCTGTTCACGAGCGCGTCGAGGATCTCGAGCATCAGCGCGCTCCCTTCGGAGCGAGGAGCCGTTCCCAGAACAACCTCGCCGCGACGAGCAGCAGCGCGAGGCCCTGGATCAGCTCGGGGAAGCTCTTGTGCACGCCGAACAGCTGCATGTGCGTGCCGCCGGCGCGCAGCGCACCGAAGACGAGCGCGGTGCCGAGCGCGCCCAGCGGGTGGCTCTGGCCGATCAGCGCGATGGCGATGCCGTCGAAGCCGTACGGCGACGCCAGTGTCGCGGGGTACTTGAGCTCGGTGCCGAGAATGAGAATGCCGCCGGCCAGGCCTGCGAGCGCGCCGCTCACCGCCATCGCCTCGAACAGCCGGCGGCCGACGTTCACGCCCGCGGCCTCCGCCGCCTTCGGGGCGAGCCCCACCGCCCGCGCCTCGTAGCCCGCCCTCGTGCGCTGCATCCACACCGTGATGAGCACCGCGAGCGCGACCGCGAGGAAGAAGCCGAGGTTCAGCCGCGAGTAGTCGGCGACGACGCGCGGCAGCTGCGCGGTCGCGTGAATCTGCGCGGTGCCCGAGAGCGAGTTCGTGCCGCTCGCCGTCGCGCGCAGCGGCCCGACGACGAGCCAGTTCTCGACCAGCGAGACCGCGACCCAGTTCAGCATGATGGTCGAGATGACCTCGTGCACGCCGCGCCAGAGCTTGAGCGCGGTCGCGACGAGCGCCCAGGCGCAGCCGAGCAGGGCGGCGAAGAGCAGCGCGAGCGTGACGTGCAGCGCCGACGGGAGCTGCAGGTGCGCGCCGATGAACGCGGCGCCGAGCGCGCCGACGATCAGCTGGCCCTGCGCGCCGATGTTGAACAGGCCGACGCGGAACGCGACCGCGACCGAGAGGCCGGTGAGCGTGAGCAGCGCGGCCTTGGTTCCCGCCTCGCCGATGGGGCGCAGCACGGTGGCGGGGTTGCCGGTCTCGAAGAAGCGCGGCCAGTCGCCGATCGCGCCCTGGAGCATCGCGAGGTACGCGTTGCCGGCCTGGCCGAGGTCGCCGAGCGTGAGGGCCGCGGCGATGAACGAGATGAGCAGCGCGGCGAGGACGGAGAAGATCGACGGCAGCGCCCGGCGCATCAGGCCTGCGCTCCGAGCATGCGCCGGCCCAGCTCGCGCTCGTCGCAGTCCCCGCGCGCGAACGTGCCGTTGAGCCGGCCCTCGAACATGACGACGACGCGGTCGGCGAGCGCGAGCACCTCTTCGAGATCGAGCGAGACGAGCAGCACGGCGCAGCCGGCTCGGGCCTGCTCGCGCAGCCTCGCGCGCACAGCGTTGACGGCCGCGATGTCGAGCCCGCGCGTCGGCTGCACGACGACGAGCAGCTTCGGGTTCGTGTCGAGCTCGCGGCCGACGACGAGCTTCTGCTGGTTGCCGCCGCTCAGGCTGCCGGCGCGGGCGAGCGGGTCGCGCGGCCGCACGTCGTTCGCCTCGAGCAGCGCGGCGGTGCGGGCGCGGCGCCCTTCGAAGTCGATGAACGGGCCGCGGGCGAACGGCGGCAGGTGCTGGCGGCCGAGCGCGGCGTTCTCTTCGACGCTCATGTCCGAGACGAGCGCGCGGTGCAGGCGGTCTTCGGGGATGTGCGCGACGCCCGCAGCGCGCGCCTGCGCGGGCGTGAGGTGTGGCCAGGAGGTCTCGCCGAGCTTCACCGCGCCCTTCGTGAGGGGCCGAAGGCCGGTAACGACCTCGGCGAGCTCGCGCTGGCCGTTGCCGTCGACGCCGGCGATGCCGAGGATCTCGCCCGCGCGGACGTCGAGGGTGACGTCGTGGAGGCCGGGCGCGGTGACGTTCTCGAGCATCAGAAAAGGAGCCCCCTCTCCCCTCGGAGGGGAGAGGGACGGGGTGAGGGGACCCGGCTCGGTGCCGCCGACCATCTGCTCTGCGAGCTGGACCTCCGACGTCTCTTCGGGCTTCACCTCGGCGACCTTCTTGCCGCGGCGCATGACGGCGATGCGCGTCGCGAACGCGAGCACGTCTCTGAGCTTGTGCGTGATGAGCACGACGGCGGCGCCGCCGTCGCTGAGCTGCTTCGTGATGCGGAAGAGGTCCTCGGTCTCTTGCGGCGTGAGCACCGCGGTCGGCTCGTCGAGGATGATGGTCTTCGCGCCGCGGCGCAGCGCCTTCACGATCTCGACCTTCTGCTGCGAGCCCACGGTGAGCCGATCGACGCGGGCGCGCGCGTCGAGCGTGAAGCCGAGGCGCTTGCAGGTCTCGTCGACGGTGCGGACGGCGGCGTCCAGGTCGAGCAGCCCGAGGCGCGTCGGCTCGTCGCCGAGCACGACGTTCTCGGCGACGGTGAGGTTCGGCACGAGCGTGAAGTGCTGGTGCACCATGCCGACGCCGCGGGCGATGGCGTCTTGCGGCGTGCGGATGCGCACCGGCGCGCCGTCGAACGCGATCTCTCCGCTGTCGGGGTGGTACAGGCCGTAGAGCACGTTCATCAGCGATGACTTGCCGGCGCCGTTTTCGCCGACGAGGCCGAGGCGCTCTCCCGGAGCGAGGTCGAGCGAGACGTCGTCGAGCGCGACCGCGGCGCCGAAGCGCTTCGTGATTTTGCGCAGGGAGATCAGCGCGCGGCAGTATGGCGTGCGACTCGCGAGGCGGCGAGAGATACGAGCATCGAGGGCGTCGCGCAGAGCAGGGCAACGAGGCCCAGCGCGCCCTCACTCGACAGCCCCTGGGCGAACGCGAACGCCGGCCCACACAGCCATGCCCACGTCAGCACCGAGAGCGAGCGCCGCTCGGGGCGGACCCACGCACAGCAGAAGCCCATCACCGCGTGCAGCGCGCCGATCGCGAAGGCGCCTCGGGCCAGCGATTCGCGCAAGCCGCCGAACATGCCGAGCAGCACGCTGACGCTCGAGCACCACGTGAGCGCTGCGGCGCTGGCCGTGGCGAGCCACGCCTGGGACTTGAGGGCGTCGCAGGCCCGCTCCGCCGTGCGCAGCTCGGCGAGGTGCTCGGGCTCGACCTCGAGCGCGTGCGGCCAGCCGAGCGCGAGCTGCAGCGCGACGAGCTTCGCGCGCCGCTCGGGCTGAGTCTCTTCGTCCAGGAGCGCCTTCACCAGCGCGTTCGCCTCGTCGAGCGCCATCGTGGGCCCGGCGAAGCACGGCATGTGCCGTGCTTTGATGCCGCGCATGGCACCGCTCTTCCTCGCCAGTGTCCTTCTGGCCACGCCCATCGTCTATACGTTTCACGAGTCGAAGCAGACGCGCGAGGTCACCGACTGGTCGAAGGAGCCGCGCGTCTGGGTGGCCACGCACCGCGCGAAGCTGCACGAGCACCCGTCCGCCGACTCCGTCGTCACGTACGAGCTGAAGTTCGGGTGGCCGGTGAAGGTGGTGCACGTCATGACGCCGGAGCCCGTCGTCGTCGACGGCCGCGCCGACCGCTGGTACCGCATCGCGAGCGAGGGCCGCGCGGGCTACGTGTTCGGCGACGCGCTGACGAGCGCGCGCTTCGAAGACGACTTCGATCAAGACGGCGAGGCCGAGCTCGCGACCGTCGCGTTCACGTCGGACTTCATGATCCGCGTGCGCTTCTTCGAGCCGAAGGAGCAGATCGAGTCGTTCGTCGACGTGCGGCCCTCGGGCGGCGCCTTCCTCGGGCTCGAGGGCGGCAACGCGTACGCCGAGGCGCTCAAGAAGGGCACCGCGGGCCTGCCGCTCATCCACGTCGACACGCACGTGGAGGCGTGCGCCGACTTCTCGGACGCGTGGATCAGCTACGCGAACGGCACGCCGCGGCTCGCGCTGCACCAGTCCGGCCTCATCGACCCGCCGAACCACGCCACCTACAAGGTCGAGTTCCAGGCCGCGAAGAAGCGCGCGCTCATCAAGCGCGAGAAGGCCGAAGAAGAAGACAAGCCACACCGGAAGTGGACCGAGGTCTGGTCGCTCGACGGCGGAGTGTTCGTGCCCCCTGTAAACTAAAAGCTACAGTGGTTACGGCAGGTTGGACGAAACTTCTTCTCACATTGTGAGACAACCCGATCGATGAGCACATCGATCGACAGCCAGGCCGCCGCACGCGCCGCCGAAGAACGCCGCCGCCAGCTCGAGCGGATCCGCGAGCAGCAGCGCCGCGCCGCCGCCGAAGCCGCGAAGAAGAAGCAGACGCCGCTCAACCCGCGAGAGGTCTTCTCCGGCGGCCGCCGCTTCGCGCTCGCTCGCGCGCTGCCTGCCGAGCGCACCGACCAGGGCCCGGCCGCGATCACGAACGTCCGCGGCGCGCGCGCGGCGCTGAGGGCGATGACTCCGGGCGCCGCGAACGACGGCGGCGCCGACGCCGCGAAGGCGCGCGAGCTGATGAGCCGCATGGCCGAGGCCGCCGCGGCGCACAGCGGCGGGCGCGCGCCCGGCGGCTACTGCCTCGGAGCGGTGCAGGACATCCTTCAGGCCGGCGGCTTCCCCGGCTCGCAGGTCCCGCGCCTGCCCGAGGCACACGAGTTCGCCGACTGGCTGAACGCGAGCCCGAACAACCTGAAGGCCGCCGGCCTCACGCGCCTCGACATCGACAACCCGTACGAGGCCCCCAAGGGCAGCATCGTCGTGGTGCGCGCGGGCACGCCCGGCACGAGCCACCCGACCGCGGGCGACATCGTGATCGCCGGCGGCGACGGCAAGTTCTACAACGACGGCGAGATGGGCTACGGGGGCCCGCAGAACTTCCCGAAGGGCAACGACTACGTGCTCGGCGTCTACGCGCCGACCGGAGCGAAGGGCGCGGCGGCCGGCGTCGAAGACGCGCTCTCGCCCGGCTCGCTGCAGAAGATCATGCCCGAGGTGTCGGACGCGAAGGCGAAGGAGCTCGCTCCGGTGCTGCGCGACGCGATGGCCGCCGCGAAGGTGAAGACCCCGGAGCAGGCGGCCGCGTTCACCGCGATGATCGCGGCCGGCACCGATCAGCTCTCGAAGCCCGGGTCGCTGCAGCTCATCGTCGACTCCGCGAAGACGTGGAAGAGCGAAGGCCTCGGCCGCGTCGCGCAGCAGGGCGACCTCACGCGGCTCGCGAAGTCGCTCGGCCTCGAGCTGACTGCGGCCCAGCTGAACGCGGGCACGCGCGCTCCGCAGAGCAACGAGGAAGAGGCGTTCGCGTACTTCGTGAAGAAGGGCCTCACGCCGGCGCAGGCGGCCGGCATCGTCGGCAACCTGATGCAGGAGTCCGGCGTGAACCCCGGCTCGCACCAGCTCGGCGGCGGCCCCGGCCGCGGCATCGCGCAGTGGAGCGTCGGCGAGCGGTGGACCGGCGTCGAAGCGCTCGCCGCGGAGCAGGGCAAGAGCCCCTACGACCTCGGCGTGCAGCTCGACTACATCTGGCAGGAGCTGAACGGTACCGAGAGCGCCGCGTTCGCCGCCCTGAAGCAGGCCTCGAGCGCCTCCGAGGCCGCGGTCGTGTTCGAAGAGCAGTACGAGCGCGCCGGCATTCCGAACAACGAGGCCCGCATCGCGAACGCTGAGGGGGTGCTGTCGAAGTACGGCGGTTACGACTACGGCGGCTCGCAGATCGGCGAGGCGTTCTACCAGCGCGGGCTCGACGTCTTCGGCGCGAAGGAAGAGGTGACGCAAGCGCCCGCCGCTGCTGCGCCGTCGAGCGGCAGCAGCAGCAGCGGTGGAGTGGGGACTCCAGTCAGCGCGGCTCCGCCGGCCGAGGCGGTGATGCCTTCGCTCGCGCCGACGCGCGAGCTCGCGGCCGAAGCGAGGCAGTACGGCCTCGACCTCGACCCGTTCACGCTGTGGTTCTGCGAGCAGATGATGGCGCTCGCCGGCGACGAGCTGATGAAGGCGCTCGAGAACGACCCCGCGTTCAAGGCGTTCTTGAAGAAGCACGGCATCAAGCCGGGCGAGAAGATCCCCAAGGCGCTCGTCGCGGGCTACCTCGCGAAGAAGCTGAAGGCTTCAGGCATCGACCCGAAGCAGCCGAACGCGATGGCTCAGCTGATGAAGAGCCTCACCGCGGCGCCTGCTTCCGCACCCGCTCGCGTGGCGTAGGCGGGCGCGGGTCGGGCGCGCCGAACGGCTGCCCCGGGGGGCGGCCTCGCGAGAGCACGAGCCGCTCTCCACTCGGGCTCAGCAGCGAGCTGACGCGGGTGTCACTCGATCACGGGCGGCGTGAAGGCGTCGAGGTCGCCGATGTTCGCCGGCACACGGAGCTTTCCCTCCACGATCTGCTTCCGCAGCTTCTCGACGTTGTGGAGCGCGAGCTCCTTGCCGGGCAGCTCCAGGCGGATCGGCGAGAACGTCACGCCGTTCTCCTTCAGCCCCATCATCCCGTCGGCGGCGATGAAGTTGCCGTTCACGAGATCTTTCGCGGCGAAGTACACCGCCAGGTCGACGCGCTTCACCATCGAGGTGAGCATGACGTCGGGCGCCACGTGGTACTGGTCCGAGTCGACGCCGATCGCGTAGACCTTCTTGCCCGCGGCGTGCGCCTCTTTCACCGCCTGAATCACGCCCAGGCCGTCGCTCCCCGCCGCCTGGAACACGATCTCCACGCCCTTCGCCATGAAGTCCTGCCCGACCTGCTTGCCGGCCGCGACCTTGTCGAAGCTGCCCGTGTAGCTCACCAGCACCTGCGCCTTCGGGTTCACCGTCTTCACGCCCGCGCGGAACCCGGCCTCGAACTTCTTGATGAGCGGTATCTCCATGCCGCCCACGAAGCCCAGCTTCTCTTTCGCGAGCTGCCCGGCGAGCGCGCCGACGAGGAAGCTGCCCTCTTCTTCGCGGAACACCATCGTGCGCACGTTCGGCAGCGCGCTGGGCGAGCCGTTCTCGTCGAGAATGGGGCTGTCGATGAGCAGGAAGTGCGCCTTCGGGTTCTCTTTCGCGGCGGCCTCGACCGCGTTCTCGAGCATGAAGCCGACGCCGACCGTGAGATCGCAGCCCTTGTCGACGAGCAGCTGCAGGTTCGGCTGGTAGTCCTCCTGCGCCTTGCTCTGCAGCACGAGCGGCTTCACCGGCAGCGGCGTCACGACGCCCTTGAGGTCCGCCGGTATCGACGAGTCGAGCTCGTGCGCCGGAACCGGCACGTAGTTGCCGTTCACCATCTTCTGGCCCGCGGCCCAGATCTCGAGCCCGCGCAGGGCGGCGTCGTTGAACGACTGGTCCCCGCGGCCGCCGAGGTCCGTCACCAGGCCCACCTGAATCGACTTCGCCGCGGGTTTGTCACCGGCGTGCTTCACCGGCGCCTTGTTCTCTTCGGGCTTCTTGCAGCCGGCGGCGGCGAGGGCGAGGCACAGAGCGAATGAGCGGAGCATGCACTCGACATACTCCAGGCTTGAACTACGGTGAGACGCCAAAGTGCGGCCGTACGAGCTCATCAAGGCGAAGCGCGACGGGCAGAAGCTCCAGCCCGCCGACATCGCGGCGTTCATCGACGGCTACACGAAGGGCTCGGTGCCCGACTACCAGATGAGCGCGATGCTCATGGCCGTCTTCTTCCGCGGCCTCGACGACGCCGAGCTCGGCGCGTGGGCGAAGGCGATGCTGTTCTCGGGCGAGGTGCTCGACCTCTCTGAGACGCCGGGCCTGAAGGTCGACAAGCACTCGACCGGCGGTGTGGGCGACAAGGTGTCGCTCTCGCTCGCCCCGCTCGCCGCCGCCTGCGGAGTGCCCGTGCCGATGATCAGCGGCCGCGGCCTCGGCCACACCGGCGGCACGCTCGACAAGCTCGAGTCGATTCCCGGCTTCAAGGTCGACCTGCCCGTCAGCGAGTACCGCCGCCTCGTGCGCGAGGTCGGCGCGTGTCTCATCGGGCAGACGGCCACGCTCGCTCCGGCAGACAAGAAGCTCTACGCGCTGCGCGACGTCACGGCGACGGTCGACTGCATTCCCCTCATCGCCTCGAGCATCATGAGCAAGAAGCTCGCCGAGGGCATCGACGCGCTCGTGCTCGACGTGAAGGTGGGCAGCGGCGCGTTCATGAAGAAGGTCGAAGACGCTCGCACGCTCGCCCGCACCATGATCGCCATCGGCCGCGAGATGGGAAAGAAGGTCGTCGCGCTGCTCACCGACATGGAGCAGCCGCTCGGCCGCACCGTCGGCAACGCGCTCGAGGTCGTCGAGGCCGTCGAGATGCTGCGCGGCAACGCGCCCGCCGACTACACCGAGGTGACGCTCGCGCTGACCGCCGAGATGCTGGTGCTCGGCGGCAAGGCGAAGGACACGAAGGAGGCGCGGCACGCGCTGTTCGCCTCCATCAAGGACGGCTCGGCCGAGAAGAAGCTGCGCGAGCTGGTGAAGGCCCAGGGAGGCGACCCGGCCGCGATCGCAGACCTGTCGAAGCTGCCGCGCGCGAAGCAGACGGCGCCCGTCGCGGTGAGCACCGCCGGGTTCGTGCAGGCGATCGACTCCGAGGCCGTGGGCCTCGCCGCGATGGCGCTCGGCGCCGGCCGCGAGCGCACCGACAGCGTCATCGACCCCGCGGTCGGGTTCGTGCTCGAGAAGAAGGTCGGCGACGCGGTGTCGGCCGGCGAGCCGCTGGTGACGGTGCACTACAACGACGACTCGCTGCTCGACGTGGTGAAGGCGCGGGTGGCGGCGGCGTACCGCATCGGGCCCGAGCGGCCGGCGCCGAGGCCGCTGGTGCTCGAGCGGCTCGAGTAGCCGGGGGCTGGGGCTACTTCTTCTTCGCGAGCATCTCGGCGGCCATCGCGCTGCGCCACTTCGGGCCGAGCAGGCCCGGCTCCTTCGCGGCGAGCGCGTCGAACGCCGCCTGGGCCTCGGGCCACTTGCGGCTCTCGTACAGCTTCAGCGCCTCGGAGTAGTCGACGATCGCGGCCACCGACAGCTCGCTCGAGGCCTGATACGGCCCGGTCTCGGGCGCCGGCCTCACCTCTGCGAGGTACGGCTTCAGCAGCTCGTCGAGCGCGATGCGGCCCTGCTTCGAGGTCGTGCGCGCGATGACCTCGTAGCTGCTGCGGACGCTGTTGCCGATGCGCTCCTTGCGGTCGACCTCGAGGTCGACCTGCAGCTCGGGCCCGGCCCACGCCATACGCACGCCGACGTGGCCGGTGTCACCCGAGTGCGAGCCCCCGCGCTCCACCGCGACGCCGCGCGCCTGGAGCTCGTCCGCAAACAGCTCCTCGACGGCGTCCTTCAGCTTGTTCACCTCGCGGTCGTAGCTGTCGCGCTTCTCGCCCGCGTGGATGCGCACCTTCGTGGGGAACGTGTCGGGGTCGAAGCGGTAGTCGCACCACGGCTCGTTCTTCGCGAGGTGATCGAAGCTGCGGTTCCCGTCGGAGCCGAACACGTAGGCCTTGAGGTAGTAGCGCTTCGCCCGCGCACAGTCTTCGTGCTCGGCGAACGTGTGCGCGGCCGAGCGGTAGAAGCTCGCCCACTCGCTCGCGAGCCCCGGCCGGCCGAGGCAGGCGGCCTCGAGCTCCTTCGCCAGCGCGTCGATGCCGTCGAGGCCCGCGCGGCGCACGCGGTAGGTGAGCTCGGGGGCCGCGTAGAAGTCGTCGCACTGGCCCTTCAGGGCCTTCTCGGCCTGCTCGCGGCGGCCGCGGTCGTAGTCGTGCTTCGCGCCGATGATCTTCTGAATCTGCTCCTCGGCGTACTTCGCGCGGTCGTGCATCGGCACGACGTCGAGGATGCGCTGGTAAGCACCGGCCGCGTCGTCGTCACGCCTCAAGAACGCGAGCAGCTCGCCGCGCACCTCGAGCCCCTGCACGAGCACCCACTCGGCCCGCTTCCGGTCTTGCGGCTTCGCCTTCTTGATCGCGTCCTCGGCGCGCTGCAGCTCCTTCGCGTCTTCGTCGAGCGTCCGCTCCTGGAGCTTCGGGTCGAGCGCGCCGAGCGGCGGCGCCACGTCGAACCGCTCGCCGTCGTCGGCGCGGCCCTCGATGATGAACTCGTTCAGCCGGCGCCTGTCCCACTCGAGGTTGAAGCTGACGCTGCTGTCCTTGTCGAGGCCCGAGTCGCGCACGAGCTCGAACAGACCGAGCTTCGAGAGGTCGGCCGAGGGCGAGCTGTCGGACTTCATGACCTGCTGCAGCTCCACGAGGTACGTGCGCTGGTTGTCGACGTACTGCTGCATCACTGCCATCGCCCGCGCCTCTTCGCCGCGCTTCACGACGCGCAGGCTCCTCGCGCGATGGCTCAGGCTCTGCTTCAGCACGCGCATCAGGTAGCGCCCCTTCAGCACGCGCCACAGCAGGTGCGTCGTCTTCCCTTGAGCGCCCTTCGACGCGAACGGCTTGCCCAGCTCGGCGTCGGCGCGCTTTCCGACCTCGAGCACGGCGGCGCTGATGAGGTCCTTCTTCTGCTCCTCGTACTCCTGCAGCTTCCTGAGCAGCGCCTGCTTCTGCTCGCGGGCCATGACGAACGTCGGTGACTTCGAGACCAGCGCCGCCATCGCCTTCGAGGCCTCGTCGTGCTTGCCCTGGTCCGACAGGTCGATCGCCTTCGAGTAGGCGACCAGGGCATCGAAGCTCGGCACCTTCGCCTTCGAGCGCGCCGAGCCGCCCTTCAGCTTCGCGTCGATCGCGCCGACGAGCTGGTCGACGAGCTTCTGCTCGAGGTCGAACACCCTGTCCTTCGAGTCCGTCGCGCTCGCCGATGCGACCGCCTCGCCGCGCTCGATGCTGACCACCGCGGCGTCGATGCGCAGCTGGTCGCCCTGCAGGAACAGCGAGCCGGTGATGGCGTACTGCGCGCCGATGAGCTTGCCGACCTTCACCGCCGTTCCCGGGTCGAACGCCTTGGCGCTCTGCAGCTTCAGCTCGCCCAGCACCGCGTCGAGCCGGCTGCGCTCGACCACCGTGACGCCGTCCCACGCCACGAGATCGGTGATGATCATCTCGGCCATGCCCTTCTGCAGCACCTGCAGGGACGTGTCGTTCGTGCGGTTCTCGAAGTACAGCACCGACACGACCGGCTTCGCGGGCGCGGCGCTCACGGCGGCGGCGAGGAAGAGAGAGAGCACGGCGCTTGCCTTCGCGTGACCCCGTGGCAATGAGTGGAGTGCAACCAAGATGAAGCGCCTCGGGGGCCTCCTCTACCTCATCGTCGCGGTGTTGACGCCGGTGCTCGGCGTCTGGCTCGCGTCGTCGCTCGTCTCGTTCCACGGAGGGCCCGAAGAGATCGCGCTCATCGCCGGCGCCCTGCTGTTCCCCGTGCTGCCGGTGCTCTGGGAGCTGCGCGCCACGAAGGCGTTCGACGAGCGCATCAAGCGTCGCAAGCAGTTCGGAGCTCCGCCGAAGCGCGCGTTCACGGCGCTCGGCCGCATCGTGCTGCGGACCCTCGCCCTCAACGCCGCGTTCCTCGCGGTGCTCGCGCTCTGGTTCCCGAAGGTCGCGTTCCCCGCGCTCGCGACGCGCGGCGACTGGTTCCTCGACGGGCGCAGCGAGCCGTGGGCCGAGAGAATGCGGGAGGACCTGCACGCCGCCGCCTCGGGCCTCGAGTGGCTCTACGAGCTCTCGCAGCCGAACCCCTACGTGACCCCGGACGACCTGAAGCCGGTGCCGTCGAGCGTGAAGCCGGTGGAAGAGTCGACGCGCCTCGGAGCGCCGACCGCGAGACGGTGGATCCCCGGCACGACCGCATGGAAGCGCTCGCCCTTTCCCGCTCCGCCGCCGATCACCGGTCACAAGCTGCGCGACGGCGAGCCCGAGCCCGACCCGATCACCGGCACGAAGCTGCGCGACGGCGAGCCCGAGCCCGACCCCATCACCGGCACGAAGCTGAAGGACCCCGAGCCGCAGCCGGACCCGCTGCCGGCCGATCTCGACGGCGCGGTGTACAGGGTCGGCGACACGCGCTGGCCGTGGAAGAACGAGCCGGTGAAGAGCCTGTACCTGATGACCCCGCAGGACGAAGAGAGCATCGACGCGGTGGCGTCGTACTTCCGCCGCGCCGAGAGCGACCCCTTCCGCCGCGTGAAGGGCCTGCACGACTGGGTGGTGACGCGGTTCCGCTACGACAAGCAGGCGGTCGAGCCGGGCGGGTACCGGCCACCGCAAGACGCCGAGAGCGTGTTCCGCGCCCGGAAGGCGGTGTGCGAGGGCTACGCGCGGCTGCTCGTGGCGCTCGGCAAGCAGACCGGCGACGAGATCGTGTACCTGCACGGCGACGTGCGCGAGCCCGACGGCTCGGCGGCTCCCTCGAAGCACGCGTGGAACGGCGTGCAGATCGACGGCAAGTGGTACCTGATGGACGCCACGTGGGACGACCCGGTGAGCAGCCAGGACGTGTACCGCACCGACTACCTGTTCATCCCCCCCTCGCTCGCCGTGTTCGATCACCTGCCGTGGGAGCCGCGGTGGCAGCTGCTCGCGACTCCGCTCGACCGCGGCGACTTCCTCCGGCAGCCGCTCGCGCGCCCGACGTTCGCGCGCTCGGGCCTCACCCTCGTCGACCCCGAGCGCTCGACCGTCGAGGTCGACGGCCCGCTCAGCCTCGAGCTGCTCAACCCGCTGAAGCACCGGCTGATGGTCACGGTCGGCTCCGGCGACCGCGAGTGCGGCATTCGCAACGACCTGCACGCGCGCTGGACGTGCGAGGTGCCCTACGGCGTCTCGCGCGTGCGCATCTGGAACGAGACGGCGACCGCGAACACCTACGAGTCGCTCGCGGAGATCCGCGTCACCCGCCGCTAGCCACGCGCGCGATCAGCTTCTCGACCTCGGCCGGGTTGAACGGCTTCAGCACCAGCGGCGACGCGTTCGACTCGAGAAACCGCTCGGTCGCTCCGGTGTACGCGCCGCCCGTCATGAAGATGAAGCGGCCCTTCAGCTCGGGCCGCCGCTCGGTCACGCGCCGGAACACCTCGATGCCGTTCGGCTCGGGCATCATCAGGTCACACACGATGACGTCGACCGGGGCGCCCTCGACCAGCAGCCTCACCGCCTGCTCGCTCTGCGTCGTCGCCACCACGTCGTGGCGGTCGGCGAGCAAAAGCCGCAGCGTGTTCGCGAGGTGCGGCTCGTCGTCGACGATCATCACCTTCGTGCGCGGCTTCGCGAAGGGCACCGGTGTCATGGCGTGCGCCGGTGGTAGCAGCACGCGCATCGTGCAGCCGTGGCCCGACACGCTGTCGACCTCGATCTCGCCGCCGTAGCTCGACACGATGTTGTGGCACACCGTCAGCCCGAGGCCCGTGCCGACTCCGACCGGCTTCGTGGTGAAGAACGGGTCGAAGATGCGGCGCAGGTTCTCGGTCGTGATGCCGATGCCGTTGTCCTTGATCTCGATGCAGGCCCGGCCGTCGGGCAGGGTCGCTCCGCGCAGCTCGATGGAGTTGCCCTCGCGGCCCTCGGGCAGCGCCTGCACCGCGTTGAGCAGCAGGTTCACGAACACCTGCTCGAGGCGGCTCCCGTCGGCCTCGACCGGGGGCAGCTCGCCGAGGTTGCTCGCGTACTTGCCCTTCTTCGAGAGCATCGGAGCGAGCATGCGCTCGGTCGCCACCAGAATCGTCTTCAGGTCGAGCCGCTCGCGCTTCTCGTCGCCGGTGCGTGCGAACGTGGCGAAGTCGCGCATCACCTCGGCGATGCGCTCGTGCGTCTTGCGCAGCTCGCGAATGCGCTCCATCGCGGGCGCGGGCACCCCGGCGCCCAGCGCGTTGACGAGGTGCTGCTCGATGACGTCGAGCTGCAGCATCGCCGCGGTCAGCGGGTTGTTGACCTCGTGCGCCAGGCCGCCGGCGAGCGTCGAGAGCGAGGCGAGGCGCTCGGCGCGCGCCATCTGCTCCTGCAGCTTCGAGGACTCGGTGACGTCGCGCACGAACGCGAGCAGCGCCGGCTTGCCCTCGTGCTCGAACGGAATCGACGACACCTCGGCGCTGATGATCGAGCCGTCTTTGCGGTGCACGCGGTAGACCTGCGGCGCCTGCTGCTTTCCCTCGGCGGCGGCGCGCAGGCGGCGCACGAGCATCGGCACCTCCTCGGGGAGCATCAGGTCGGCGAGCGAGGCCCCGACGAGCTTCTGCGGGTCGTCGAAGCCGAGCATGCAGGCCCCGGCGGGGTTCACCTGGAGAATGTTGCCCCCGCGCACGATCGCGATGCCGTGGGGGGCGGACTCGAAGATCTTGGTGAGGCGCTGCGCCTCGGCGAGGCGGCCGCGCTCGGCCTCGACGCGCGCCGTGATGTCCCACACGAACGTGACGGCCGCCCGCTTGCCCTCGAGCTGCAGGTTCGCGGCCACGGCGGCGACGGGCATGCGCGAGCCGTCGGGCCGCAGGATCACGCTCTCGACGCGGCCCGGCGCGTGGACGCCGGCGAGGCGCCGCTTCGCGATCTCGATGGCCTCGGCCTGCGCCTCGGGCGCGATGAACTCGATGAGCGAGCGCTTGCCGATCTCTTCGGCGCTTCGGCCGATGATCCGCATCGCCTCGGCGTTCACGTAGACCGCGCGCGGCCCGGTGTCCTCGTCGACCACGATCGCGAGCCCGATGCCGGCGGTCTCGGCCGCCGCCAGCACCGTCTCGCCGATGCCGGAAATACCCTGAAGCTTCACGCGGGGCCTTTCTAGCAGCTTTGCCCGGGCTAGGCTCTCGAGCCCCGGTGAAGCCCCGCCTCGGCAGATACAAGCTGCTGCGCAAGCTCGCACACGGCGGAATGGCCCAGGTGTACCTCGCGCGCCAGGTGGGCGTTGAGGGCTTCGCGAAGAAGGTCGTGATCAAGCGGCTGCCGGCGGCCTCGGCCGACGACGCCGCGCTGCAAGAGATGTTCACCTCGGAGGCCGCGCTCGCCGCGCACCTCGATCACCCGAACGTCGTCACCATCTTCGACTTCGCCGAGGCCGAGGGCGAGCGCTTCCTGGTGATGGAGTACGTCGACGGCCCGAGCCTGAAGCTGCTGCTCGAGCGCGCGAGGGCGGCGAAGAAGCTGTTGCCGGTCGAGCACGTGCTCAAGATCGCGTCGTGGGTGTGCGAGGGCCTCGCGTACGTGCACTCGATGCGGCACGACCGCACGGGCGAGCCGCTGTCCGTGGTCCACCGCGACATCACGCCCGACAACATCCTCATCACGCGCACCGGCGTGGTGAAGATCATCGACTTCGGCATCGCGAAGTCGACGACCCAGGTGCACACGACGCAGGCCGGCCAGCTCAAGGGGAAGCTGCAGTACATCGCGCCCGAGCAGCTGTTCGCCGATCCGATCGATCGCCGCGCCGATCTCTTCTCTCTGGGCGTCGTGCTGTTCGAGGCGCTCACCGGCGTGCAGCCGTTCGCGCGCGAGCACAACGGCGCCGTCATCGACGCGCTGATGCAGTACCAGCTGCCGCGCGTCACGAGCCTGCGGCCGGGCGTGCCCGAGGCGCTCGACGCCATCATCGCGAAGGCGACCGCGAAGAAGCGCGAGGAGCGCTTCTCGAACGCGCTCGAGCTCCAGGCGCTGCTCGAGGGCGAGCTCGCGAAGCTGATGCCGGCGTTCGTGGCGGGCCGGCTGCGCGAGCTCGTCGCGCTGCTCGACCCGGCGCCCGGGCCGCAGGAGGAGGAAGAGGACACGACGACCGACGGCGAGGCGCTGTCGCTGGCGGCGCCGGCCGACGACGACTGGGACGAGCGCACAGACCGCGTGAAGGCGGCGACGGCGGTGACGAAGACGTCGCCGAAGCTGCAGCTGCCTCCGGGCGCGGTGCCGATCGCCGGGCCGCCTCCCGCCGCGAAGGGGCCGGACGCCGAGACGACACGGCTGCCTCCGGGCGCGGCGCCGCGGGTGCCTCCGCCGCAGACGGTGCCGGCGCCGGTCGTGCCCGACGACGAGGAGCCGGTCACCGCGTCGGTGAAGCTGCCGTTCGCCGGGCCGCCGCGGCAGGGGCTGCCGGTGCTGCCGCTGCTCGCGCTCATGATCGTGACCGGCGTGGTGACGTGGTTCGTGAGCGGGTTCGTGAACCGCGCTCCTCCCGAGGACACGCGCGTGCTGGTGGCGAAGGCGAACCCGCCGCCACCGCCGCCTCCTCCCGTCCCGGTCGTGGAGGCCGCCGACGCCGGCGTCCCCGATGTGCTCGTCGAGCTGCCGCCGCCCGACGCCGGGTCGTCGGTGCCGTTCGCGATCGACAGCGTGCCCGCGGCGACGGTGTTCGTCGACGGCGCGCGGGCCGGCGACACTCCGGTGAACGTGACGCTGGAGCCGGGCTCGCAGCACCGGCTGCGCTTCGAGAGCCCTGACGCGGGCCTCAACAAGTCGGTGATGCTCCGCGTGCCGAAGGAGGGCCCCTATCAGAAGCAGTGGGCGTTCGAGCGCGCGGTGCTGACGCTCGACGTCCCTCAGGGCGCCGTCGTGTGGCTCGACAAGAAGAAGCTCGGCACCGCGCCGCTCGAGCCCGTCGAGCTGCTCGAGGGCACGCACCGTTTGCGCGTGGTCCACGAGGCGAGCGCGCTCGACGTCTCGAAGACGCTCGAGCTCAAAGCCGGCGAGACGACCGAGCGGTTGGGGGTGGACTGAACCGCCCGCATGGTTAAGAAGCGAGCGTGCGCATCGCCATCATCGGCTCCGGCCCATCGGGCTTCTATGCCGCCGAGGCGTTGCTGAAGCGGCCGGGCGTGGTGGTGGACGTGTTCGATCGCCTGCCGACGCCGTACGGCCTGGTGCGGGGCGGGGTCGCTCCGGACCACCAGAAGATCAAGTCGGTGATCCGGGCGTACGAGAAGGTCGCGGCGCACGAGGGCTTCCGGTTCTTCGGCAACGTGATGCTCGGGCGCGACGTGCACGTGCAGGACCTGCGCGGCCTGTACGATCAGATCGTCTACGCGGTGGGCAACGAGAGCGACCGGCGGCTCGGCGTCCCGGGCGAGGAGCTCACCGGCAGCCACTCGGCGACCGCGTTCGTGGGCTGGTACAACGGCCACCCGGACCACTGCGACGATGACTTCGACCTCGGCTGCGAGCGGGCCGCGGTGGTGGGCGTGGGCAACGTCGCGATGGACGTGACGCGCATTCTGGCGCAGGACCCGAAGAAGCTCGCGGAGACCGACATCGCGGACTACGCGCTCGAGGCGCTGATGAAGAGCCGCGTGCGCGAGATCTGGCTGCTCGGGCGGCGCGGCCCGGCCCAGGCGGCGTTCTCTCCGGCCGAGATCCACGAGATCGGCGAGCTGGAGTCGGCCGACCTGGTGGTGCGGCCCGACGAGGTCGTGCCCGTCCCCGGCAACAAGAACGTCGAGTACCTGGCGGCGCGAGCGGCGCTCGGCGAGGGCACGAAGCCGAAGAAGGTTCGATTGCGCTTCTGCGTGTCGCCGGTCGAGATCCTCGGCGAGGGCGGGCGGGTGACGGGCCTGAAGATCGAGCGGAACCGGCTGGAGCCCGACGGGCGCGGCGACCTGCGCGCGGTGGGCACGGGCGAGTTCGAGACGCTGCCGGTCGGGCTCGTGTTCCGCGCGGTGGGCTACCGCGGCGTGAAGATTCCCGGGGTGCCGTTCGACGAGAAGACCGGCAAGATCCCGAACGACGGCGGCCGCGTGCTCGACGAGCGCGGCGCGCGGGTGCCGAACGAGTACGTCGTGGGCTGGGCGAAGCGCGGGCCGAGCGGGCTGATCGGCACGAACCGGCAGGACTCGGTGGCGACCGTGCACGCGATGGAGGAGGACGCGAAGGGCGGGACACCGGGCCAGCCGGACATCGAGGCGCTGCTCAAGGCGCGCGGCGTGAGCTACGTGACGTTCGACGCGTGGAAGCTGCTCGACCAGCACGAGGTCGACCTCGGCGCGGCCGCGAAGAAGCTGCGCGAGAAGCTCGTGCGCATCGAAGAGATGCTCGAGGTCGTTCGGAAGTCGACAGTCGACAGTTGACGGTCAACAGCTCGTGACGGCTGACGAGCGGCGACTGACGGCTGCTGTCGACTTTCAACCGATCACGACCTTCCGCACGCCGCGCTTCTCGAGCAGCGCCGGCACGCGCTCCCGCTGATCGCCCTGCAGCACGAGCGCCGTGCCCTCGATGCTGCCGCCGCACCCGAGCGAGCTCTTCAGCGCCTTCAGCCACTCCTCGCGCTGGTTCACCGGCAGCTCGAGCTGCTCGATCACGGTCACCTCTTTGCCGCCGCGGCCCACGCGCTCCATGCGCACCACCGCCTTCGCCGGGCCCTTCGCTTCCTTCGCCGGCTTCGCGGGCTGGCTCGGCAGGCCGTCTTTGAGGCCCTGCAGCGCGCCGAACGGGTTGTTGAACGGCTTCTTCGGCTCGTCGGCGCTCATCGTGAAGGGGGCAGCTTCGAGAAGTACTTCGAGTGCGGGTCGCCCTTGCTCATCGCGAGCCCGAGCAGAAACGGCCCGAGGCCCATCGTCTCTTTGCCGTTCACGAGCACGAGCGGCGTGCCGCTGATGTTGTACGCCATCGCGTACGCGACGTCGGCGGCGAGCTTCTCGGCCGTCTCGGGCGACGCGATGCACGCCTGCACGTCGGCCTTCTTCACGCCGTGCTCGGCGGCGAGCTCCCAGATCTTCTCGACGTTCAGCGTCGCCTGGTTCTCGAACAGCGCGTCGCGCACCGCCCACAGCTCGGGCCGGCCCTCGAGGCACAGCTGCAGCTTCGCGCCGAGGCAGCGCACGCCGTCGCCCTTCGGCTGGCCGACGATCGAGTTGCACTCGCCGTCGAGCGGGAAGTAGCGCGGCTCGATCGAGAGGTGGCCCTCGGGCACCGCCTCCTTGAGCTTGTTCAGCATCGCGACGAGCTGCCGGCAGTGGCCGCACAGCACGTCGGTGAACTCGACGATCTTCACCGGCGCATCGGCCGGGCCCCAGCGCGCCCGCGTCGGAGGCGGCACGAAGTCGGGCACCTCGGCCTTCAGCCACGCGGCGCGGGCGTCGGCGGTGGCCTGGGCCTCCATCGGAGCGAGGTGCTCGAAGTACTCCATCACCTGCGCGTCGGTGAGGCCCGCTCCCGCCGTCAGCTTCGCCGGCTTCGGCGTGCGCGCGGCGGGGTAGAGCAGGGCGACGTGCAGCGGCAGCGCGAGGGCGAGCGCGCGCGGCAGGGCCTTGAGGAGCAGGCCGGTGTCGGGCCACCTCGGCGCGGGCAGCATGCCGAAGGCGACGGCGGCGTAGGCGAAGGTGACGAGGTACGTGAGCAGGCAGCTCGGGCAGACGGTGCCGAGCCGGGCGCTGGCGACTCCGAAGGTGACGCACGAGAGGGCGCCGAGCGCGGCCCAGACCTTCACGCCCAGCTCGAGCGGCTTGGTGTCGGCGCCGCTGAGCGTGCGGTGCGTGAGCCACAGCGAGAGGCCGAGCGCGGCGAGCGCCCACTCGAGACCGAGGCCGGCGATGGGCAGGCCGGTCAGCTCGTGCACGCGGTGCGAGAAGTCGGACTGCCAGACGCGCGCGCAGTCGACCGTCTCGTTGACGGAGCAGACGGGCTTGCCGCCGGCCTGAACGACGATGAGCTCCATCCACTGCCAGACGGCGAGCAGGGCCTGGGCAGCGCTGATGGCCGCGAGCAGAACGAGCGCGTTCGACGAGGGCTTGCCGTCCGGTCGGTCGGTTGTAGTGGCCAAGTGCGGGCCTTATATACGCGCAGAGCCCGTGCCGCCTTCCGCGCAAATCGACGTCTACCGGTCTGCCACGACCGAGTCCGCCTGGGTCGATCTGTCCGCCCGGCAGATCATCAAGGTGACGGGGCCCGACCGCGTGTCGTTCGTGCAGGGCATGGTGACGAACGACGTGGCGGCGGGGAAGCCGGTGTACGCGGCGCTCTTGACGCCGAAGGGGCACATGGTCGGCGACGCCCGCGTGGTGCCGCTCGGCGACGCGCTGCTCGTCGAGACCGCGCAGGCGGAAGCCGTGCTGCAGCACCTGTCGAAGTACCTCATCTCGGAAGAGGCCGAGCTCGCGCTGGCGCCGGAGCTCGGCGTGGTCGGCGTCATCGGCCCGAAGGCGCAGAGCCTGCCCGGCGCGCTCGCGACGATGCCCGACCTGCTCGGCCGGGGGCTCGACATGATCTTCGAGCGGCCGCTGCCCGTGCCTGCGGGCCTGCCGCGCGTCGACGAGGCCACGTACGAGGTGCTGCGGGTCGAGGCGGGCGTGCCGAAGTGGGGCGTCGATCTCACCGAGGCGACGATTCCGCTCGAGGCGAACCTCGACCGCGCCATCCACTACCAGAAGGGCTGCTACATCGGTCAGGAGGTCATCGCGCGCGCCACGTACCGCGGGCAGATGGCGAAGCGGCTGACGGGGCTGCTCCTCGACGAGCAGGCGCCGGCGCAGGGCACCGAGCTGTTCCGCGGCGAGAAGAAGGTCGGCTTCGTCACGAGCGTGGTGCGCTCGGCGATGCTCGATCAGTTCATCGCGCTCGCGTACGTGCACCGCGACAGCCTCGAGCCGGGCACCGAGCTCGGCCTGGCGGGCGGCGGCAAAGCGCTGGTGGTGGGGCTGCCGTTCATGAACGCGTCCCCTCTCCCCTCGTAGGGGAGAGGGACAGGGTGAGGGGAACCTGGGAGACGCCGGGTTGTCAGCACCGTCATGCGCGTGCCGGCATGGCTCGAGACAGCCCTGGAAGGCGGAGCCCACGAGCTGCAGCGAGCGCTGGTGAGGTATCGCAGCCTGCGACGGAACCTGAGCGGCGACTGGCGCTCGCGCGCGAGCCGGGTCGCCGAGCAGTGCGCCGCGCTGGCGCGAGACGAGGCCCGGGTCGAGCAGGCGCTCGACCGCGCGCTGAAGCGGGCCCGGTGCGACCCCCGCGCCGGGGCCGCGGCCCACCTCGCCATCGCCGTCGAGCGCGAGCGGCGCAGAGTCGTGGCGGCGCTCACGGAGGTGTGCGGCGAAGGGGCGACCCTCGCCGAGCTGCTCGCGCACCTCGAGGACGTCGCGCGCGACGAGAGCTACCTCGAAGGAGCCTGGCGGCGCTTCGCCGGGGAGCGCACGGCGTGGACGCTCGGGCTGGTCGCCGTCGCTGCCGCGCTCCCGGTCACGTCGTGGTGGGTGGCCTCGTACGGCGGAGTCGTGCCGGTGGTGTTCCACTTCGGCGGCCTGCTCGAGCTCCCGTTGGCTCCGCCGATCATCGCGGCCCTCTTGGCGCTGTGCCGGGTGAGGCTCGGCAGCTGGAGCTTTCTCGGGCTGAAGCTGCCGATCGGCACTGCGGCCGGCGTCTCGCTGTGCGTGGCTTCCGGGTTGCTGGGCGTGCTCGGGTCGGTCGCCGGCAACGCGGGTCTGCTCACGTTCGTGCTCGGGGGGCTCACGGCGATCGCGCTGGCGCTCCTCTCTTCGATGTGGCTCGTGCCGAAGAAGCCGCTGCTCGCGCCGTTAGCCGAGTGATTGAAACCACGCGGCATACTCGGGGCTCGCGAACAGGACTTTCAGCCGCCCGCGCAGGAGCGCCCGCCCGAGCTGCAGCGCGGCGGGCCGCTGGCCGATGCCGTCGAGCACCTCGCCGACGGTCTTCTTCAGCTCGACGCCCGCGGCGATGCGATCGAACGTCTTCGCGGAGTCGGCCGAGGCCAGCCACCGCTTGAGGCCGGCGCGTAAGACCTCGGCGCCGCCGGTGACGTCGAGGTTGATCAGCTCGCGCGACAGCTGCTGCGGCGTCACCTCGAGCGCGCCCTTGAGCGCCTCGACGCGCACCTGCGCGGCCTCGGCGGCGTGCTTGGGGTCGCAGACGAAGTCGGCGATCTCGTTCAGCACCGAGCTGATCGCCTGGTCCGCGAACTCGACGCTGCGCTTCTCGAGCTGGCCCTCGACGGCGCCGACGATGCCGCCGAGGGCTCCGCCGCGCTGCTTCACGGTCTCGGCCGCGAACCGGGCGAGCCCGCCGAGGCCCTTCGTGACGGAGGCCGCGGGGGCCGGCGTCATGCGGGCGCCGAACGCGGTGACGGTGTCGAGCACGAGCACGCGGATGAGCTCGCGCATCGGCGGCCGGTCGATCACCTTCAGCAGCACGCGGCGGTCGGGTGAGTAGGGCCGCGCGGCGAGCTCGAGGAGCGTCTCGCGGACGTCCCGCGAGAGCTGGTCCTTCAGCGGCGCGGTCGACTTCAGCTCGGCGACGAGGGCCTCGAGCGAGGCCTCGAGCGTCTTCATCGCCTCGGGCGAGTCGAGCCAGCCGCCCAGCGCCACGCGGGCGCCGTGCGAGAGCGCGGCGGGGGCGATGAGCGCGTCGACGCGCGAGGCGAAGAGCTGCTCCAACATGAGAACGGCGAGCCGGTCGCCCGGCCCGCCGTCGGAATCGTCCTGCAGCTTCTGCAACATCTGCTCGGTGGTGAGGCTCACCGGCGCGCGCCTATCACGACCCGGGCAGTCGAAGTAGGCTCGTCGGCAATGGGATGGGGCGCTCGAGTTGTCGGCGCAGGCTGCACCGTGCTGCTTGCGTTGGAATGCGTGCCCCGCGTTCGGGAGTGCAGCGAGGGGTGCGTCAACGGCGCGGTCTGCGACGAGCGCTTGCAGGTCTGCGTGTACCCCCGCGACGGGGGCGCCGCGGGTACCGGCGGTTCAAGCGGCTCCGGGGGGGCGGGCGGCGGGGCTGAGTGCGGACCAGCTGACCGCCGGCCGTGTGATGGAGGCTGTCGAAACGTCCAGGCGTGCGTGAACGGTGCATGGGGCGCCTGCGTGTCGGCCTGCGACGCGGGCCAGGAGTGTGTCAGCGACTCCTGTCGTTGCACGCCGACGTCCTGCAATGGGTGCTGCGAAGGTGATGCGTGTCGCACGGGGACTGCGGACGATGCGTGCGGGTCCAGCGGTTTTGCGTGTGCGGTCTGCCCCGCGGGCCAAGGGTGTGATGGCGGGGCGTGCGAAGGGTGCAATGCCCTGTCGTGCGCGAGCGGGTGCTGTACGGGGTCGACGTGTAGCGCGCCGACCTTCCTACGCTGTGGCGCGGCCGGTGCAGTGTGCCGGGCGTGCGATTCTGCGCGCGCAAATGTGTGTGATGGGGGCGCCTGCGGCTGCGGCTCCGGAGTGGCTTGCGAGCCCGGTCAGCACTGTGTCGACGGAGGGTGCGTCTGCAACGCGGCAAGCTGCGATGGGGGGTGCTGCTCGGGTTCGTCGTGCGTTGCGCGCTCTGCCGCGGCTTGTGGTCCGAGTGCTGACACGTGCTCGCCCTGCAACGCGGTCAGGGTCAGGGCCGACCGATGTTCGAGCGACGGGGGCTGCGTCTGCGGTCCCAGCGAGTACGTCTGTGGCGCTGCACAACGATGCCAGCCGTTGAATGGCCTGTGCTTTTGCGACTCATCGATCTGTAGCGATGGGTGCTGTGATCGCGATCACTGCGCCAACCGTTTCCCCGCGTGCGGTACACCAGGCTTCTGCTCGATCTGTAGTCAGCAGTCAGATCGTTGTGACGGCGGTGCGTGTGCGTGCGGGCTTGGGGCTCCGTGCAATCCCATTCTCGCAACACACTGCGCCGACGGTGGCTGTCGATGCGGGGACAGCCCGGCATGCTCGGGAGCCGGTTGCCTGCCGTCCGGGGTCGAAAGGTGCTTGTTCAGCGGCCCGCCGCTCAACCGTTGGGCCTGTGGCTGCGGCTGATGTGCTTGGTGGTGCGCACCACCAAGCACACCATGCGCTAGATCAGAAGCAGACGCCCATACCGTTCATGAGCTGCACGTCCGTGCAGAAGTAGCCGGCGCGGCACGTCTGCTGGCCGCCGTCCGCTCCCTGGCAGTTCTGGAGGCAGAAGGCCTGGGTGGGGTTGCCCATGCCGTCGTTGCCGAAGCCGACGCAGGTCGCGGTGGTGCCGCAGAGCGCCTGCCGCGTGCCTGCAGGGAAGCAGTTCGCGGTGCAGTACCCGTTGGGCCAGCCCGAGGGGCCGCCGTCAGGCAGCGTCGGCTCGAAGCATCCCGCCAGGATGTCGTACGGGGCGGTCGGCGGGTTCTGGCACTGGGTGTCCATCGTGCACGCGTTGCCCGTCAGGCTCGCCGTCGTGGTCGGCATGACCATCGGGTCGGTCGCCAGCCAGCAGACGCCCTGACCCATCACCGGGCCGAACTGGTAGCAGGTGTACCCGGCGCGGCAGTTGCTGCCACCGACCGTGCAGTTCTGCATGCAGAAGTTGGTCGACTCACCGCCGTTGAAGCCGGCGAACGCGCACTGCGAGCCAGAAGGACAGAGGTTGGTCATGCTGTCACACGGCTGCCGGGTGCAGTAGCCGCCCGGATAGGTGGCGTTGCCAAACGACGACGTCGTCTTGCAGACCGCGCCGGCGCCGACGCCGTTGCACATGCCGACCGCCGTGCAGGGGTCACCGACCAGGCCCATGCCGGAGGTGCCGCCCGCCGTGCCCGCGCCGCCCGCCGTGCCCGCTCCGCCCGCCGTGCCTGCGCCGCCCGCCGTCGCGGTGCCGCCCGCCGTCGCGGTGCCGCCCGCCGTCGCGGTGCCGCCCGCCGTCGCCGTGCCGCCTGCCGTCGCGGTGCCGCCCGCCGTCGCGGTGCCGCCTGCCGTCGCGGTGCCGCCTGCCGTCGCGGTGCCGCCTGCCGTCGCGGTGCCGCCTGCCGTCGCGGTGCCGCCCGCCGTCGCGCTGCCGCCGCCGGTGCCGCCGGTGCACGCGCCATTGCTGCACGTCATGGCTCCCGAGCAGGGAGAGCAGACGGCGCCGAGCTTGCCGCAGGCCATGTTGGTGTTGCCGGACTGACACTGGCCGCTCACGCTGTCACAGCAGCCCTGACAGTTGGCTGCGGTGCACTTGCTGCCACCGCTACAGGAGAGCGAAGAAACCGCGAGAAAAATGGTGCAGACGAAGAGAACGACGACGCGCATGAAAGACGACCCTCCCGGCCCGTTTGAAAACAGGGGGGCTGCCTACCAGCCGTAGCGGATTCCTGCAAACGCTCCGAAGAAATAGCCGCCCCGCGAAGCGTCGAGCGGCCCGTCGCTCGCCCGGCCGCCGATCAGCTGCACCGTCAGCAGCTTGTACGAGAGCTCGACGTCGCCGGTCACCCGCCCCCAGTCGGACGAGATCAGCGGCGTGTAGTGCACCGACACGATCAGCCGCGTCTTGTGGCTGTCGATGATCGCCGCCGACAGCGACGGCCCGACGCCGACCAGCACCCGCGGCGCCACCGTCGCGCTCATGAAGTCGAGGAAGCGGAAGTCGCCCGCGACCCCGACTCCGAAGAAGCCGAAGTAGTAGCGCGCCGTCACCAGCCCCTCGGCCGTCAGCACCGGCGAGCTCGCCGCCGTGCCCCACAGCCGGAAGAGCCCGCGCAGCTCCAGCCCGCTCGCCAGCCCCGAAGACGGCGCCGTCCTCCAGAAGCCTACGTGCGCCAGCGCCTGCAGCCCGAACGCGCCGCCGCCGGCCGACGGCAGGTTGTTGCCCGGCGTGAAGTACAAGAGCCCGCCGCCGCCCGCGATGCCCAGCGAGCCCGGCGACCGCTCGTCGCTGTCGTCGACGAAGATGCCCTCGGCCTCGATGCGCGCGTCGGTGCGCGCCCGGTCGGCGGCTTCCAGCTCCTGCTGCGCGAGCGTCGCCTCCTGCAGCAGCTGCTGCGCCGTCGCCGGGTTCGTGTTCACCGCCTGCGCCGCCGCCGCCTTCGCGCGCTCGGCCTTCTCGAGCGCCCGCGCGTAGTTCTCGGCGGCCGTCTCCACCAGGTCCTTCTTCTTCTTGCGAAGCTCGGCCTTCGTCGCCTCGCGCTCCTCCACCTTCTTGAGCTCCTGCGCCGCGAGCCAGTCGGCGTTGCGCTCGGCCTCGAGCTCCTCGGCGCGCCGCTGCGCGTCCTCCTCCGCCGCCTTGCGCTGGCGCTCGGCCGCCTCGGCCGCCGCCTTCTCGCGCTCGTACGTCTCTTGCGCCTCGCGGCTCGCGTTCTCGGCGGCCTCGGCGGCGGCGCGGGCCTCGTCGGCGCGCTTGAGCTCCTCCTGCTGCTTCGCCTCGGCGGCCTCGCGGACCTTCTTCGCCTCCTCGGCCTTCGCCTTCGCGGCCTCGGCGGCCTCCTGCTCCTTCTTCGTGCGCTCTTCGGCGGCGAGCTTCTTCAGCGCCTGCTCTTCGGCGAGGCGCTTGCTCGCCTCCTGCGACGCGCGCTCCTTCTCGGCCTTGTCTTCCGCGGCGGCCCGGGCGGCAGCGGCGGCGGCGATGGCCTCGCGCGCGGCCTGCGCGGCGGCGCGCTCCCTCTCGGCGCGCTCCTCGGCAGACAGCTGCGCGGCCCGCGCCTCCTCGGCGAGGCGCTGGGCCTCCTTCGCGGCGGCGGCCTCCTGCGCCGCGCGCACCTCGATCTCCTTCTGGGCGGCGAGCGCGTCGTCGGCCGCCTTCTTCGCCGCCTCGGTGATCGCCTTGTCGCGCTTCAGCTTCTCCTGCGCAGAGAGCTTGTTGCGGTTCGCGTCCTCGGTGCGGCGCGCGGCCTCGGCGGCGGCGGCCTGCTCCTGCGCGAGCAGCGTCTCCATCTGCTTCTGCGCCTGCAGCGCGGCGGCCTCGGCGGCCTCGGCCTCGCGCTTCTTCGCGGCGGCGGCCTCGGTCGCGGCCCGCGCCGCGGCGGCCTTCTCGGACTCGGAGCGCGCGCGCGCCTGCGCCTCGCTCTGGCTGCGCTGCGCCTCGGCGATCGCGCGCTGCGCCGCCTCGAACTCGGCCCGCGCCTTGTTCGCGGCGACCTCGGCGGCGCGCTGCTCCGCGAGCACCGCCGCCTGCCGCTTCTGTTCCTCCGCGGCGCGCGCGGCGGCCTCGGCCGCGGCGGCCTCGGCGCGCTGCTTCGCCTTCGCGGCCTCCTCGGTGCGGCGCGCGGCGGCCTCGGCGGCCTCTTTCTCGCGCGCGGCGAGCAGCTCGGCGGCCTTCTGCGCCTCCGCCGCGGTCGAAGCGGTGCGCTGGGCAGCCTCGGCCTGCTCCTTCATGCGCAGCGCTTCGGCCTCGGCGGCCTCGGCGGCCTTCAGCGCGGCGGCGGCGGCCCGCTTCGCGTCGTCGTTGGCGACGCGCTCGCGGGCGGCGCGCTCCTCGGCCGAGAGCTTCCGCTTCGCGGCGTCGTCGGCGAGCTTCTTCGACGCGGCGGCCTCGGCCCGCGCGCGCGACTCCTCGAGCTCGGCCGCGGCGCGGGCGCGCTCGGCGGCCTCGGCGGCGCGGTTGGCGGCGGCGGCGGACTCCTTCTCGCGGCGAGACGTCTCTTCCGCCGAGAGCTGCTCGTTGCGCGCGGCCTCGGCGTGGGCGCGGGCGGCGTCGGCGGCGGCCTTGTCCTCCGCGGCCTCGCGCTCGGCGTTCTTGCGCGCCTCTTCGGCGGCGGCGGCGAGCTGGCGCGCTTCGTCGACGAGCTGCTTCTCGCGCTCGGCGCGCGCCTTCTCGTCGGTCTTGGCGCGCAACGACAGCTCCTGCGCGGTGACCGGAGCGGCCAGGCACCGCTTCTGCGCCTCTTCCGCCCACACCAGGTACGCGACGTACTCGCTCGCGAGCGCGTTGCGCCGCACGTGCGCCTCGGTGGCGCGGCCGAGCAGCGTGCGCAGCCACATCGCCGAGCGCGGGCACCGCGTGACCCCGAGCGGAGCCGCCGCGACCCACAGCCGGCTCAGCTTGAACGACTCGCCCTCGTACGGGGTCTCGAGGTCGTTCAGGTACGGCTGCTCGTCGAACGCGTCGCTCTCGCGCGACGCCTCGAGCAGCGCCTGCGTGCACGCCTGCAGCTCGGGGCCGCAGGCGCCGCCGAGGTCGCGGCACGTGAGGGCCCGGCCGATCGCGAGCACCCGCTCACCGTCGGAGTGAGCCGCCAGCATCAGCGGCTCGATGGGGTGGCTCGCCGGCGCGGGGCAGGGCGTCTGCGCGAGCACCAGCAGGAGGAGCGGCGCCATGGCGGGAACTTGCCACGAGTGCGGGCGGTGGCGAATTCAAAGCGACAGCGGGTTCAGAACGTGCCGCTGACGGCGACGCCGCTGCCGGCCGGCACGACCGCGACGCTCGACGAAGACGAGGAGCCGCTGACGAGGAAGAGGATGAGACCGCCGGCGGCGAGCGCTCCGCCGACGCCGAACATCACGTTGGCGATGGTCGCGTTGGTCTTCACCGAGCCGTCGAGCTGGTACGCCTCTCTCTGGGTGATCTCCGTCACCTGGCCCTGCGCGTTGGTGTCGGCGTTCTCGATGCGCTTGCGCGAGCCGTCGGCCATCACGCCGAACGCCACGCCCAGGCCCACCACGATCGCTCCGCCCGCCATCATGCCGATGCCGGCGAGCCGCCCGCCGGACATGCCGCCCGAGCTCTTCGACACGCGCTGCTCTTCGGGCGGAGGCGACGGAGGCGCCAGCGGGTCGTTCATCGGAGCGTCCTTCGCGGCGACCGGCGTCGCGCTGTCCGACCGCGGCGCGGCCTCGCTGCCGACCTGCGCGACCACCGCCTCGCGATCGCCGACGGCGTCGGCCCACCACTCGACGCGCGAGGCATCGACGCTCACCGACGCCGTCTTCCCCGACATGTCGCCGTTCATCTCGACCCAGGCGCCGCCGTCTTGGCGCACGTGGAACTTCACCTTCTTCACCATCTTGAGCGGGTCGGAGCTGAGCTCCACCGCGAGCTGCCCGACGCGGTTGTTGCCGACCGCGACCGGCAGGGCTTTGAGCTCGAGCTTCCCGAGCTCGGCGGCCCGCCCGCGCGCCTCGTAGAACGGAGTCATCACGCGCGGCGGGTAATCGCCCGTCAGCCTGCGCTCGGGGTCGAGCACCATCATCGCCTGGAAGGCCTTGCCCGCCTTCGTCGCGTCGTTGAGCGTCGCGTACACGATGCCCTGCAGCTCGTAGATGCGCAGCATCGTCTCGCGATCGTTGCCGGTGCGCTTGATCGCGGCCTCGAGCGCGGAGCGCGCCTCGGCGTACTGGAGATCGGCGACCAGCTTCGTCGCCTTCTCGAGGTCCGGATTCGCCGCCAGTGCCGCCGTCAGGAGGAAATGTGCGCAAATCATGACACGGGAGCGTAGCTCGCCGGTCGAATCGTTGACAGACATCAAGCAAGGGCGGGATCGTAGGGGGCCCGTGCCGATGCCGACGGAATCTGGACCCGAGTTTCCGATCGACGATGTGTCGCCCGAGAACCAGATCCCCTGGAGCTCCGGTGACGTCGTCGGCCGCTACACCCTGCTCGCGAAGATCGCGACGGGCGGCATGGCCGAGATCTGGCTCGCGAAGCAGGCGGGGCCGCGCGGCTTCGAGAAGGTGGTCGTCATCAAGCGCATCGTCGACAGCCTCTCGGCTGATCCGGAGTTCGTCGAGATGTTCCTCGACGAGGCGCGCATCGCCGCGCAGCTGAACCACCCGAACATCGTCCAGATCTACGACCTGGGCGAGCACGCCGGCGCCTATTACATCGCGATGGAGTACCTGCCCGGCGAGAACCTCTCGGCGATCGCGCGCGCCGCGATGAAGGCCGGCACGGCGCTGCCGATTCCTCACGCGGTGAAGATCATCTCGGCCGCGATCGAGGGCCTGGGGCACGCGCACAGCCGCCACGGCGTGAAGGGCGAGCACCTCAACGTCGTGCACCGCGACGTCAGCCCGCAGAACATCATCATCACGTACGACGGCCTCGTGAAGCTCGTCGACTTCGGCATCGCGAAGGCGGCGAACCGCGGCTCGCAGACGATGGGCGGGCAGATCAAGGGCAAGGTCGCGTACATGGCGCCGGAGCAGGCGACCGGCCAGACCATCGACCGCCGCGCCGATCTCTTCTCGATCGCGATCGTGCTGTACGAGCTGGTCACGAAGACGCGCCTGTTCCACCGCGAAGACCAGTTCCAGGCGCTGAGCGCGGTGACGAGCGACGAGGCGGTGCAGCCCGCGCACGTGCGCAACCCCGAGGTGCCGGAAGACCTCTCGTTCATCCTCTCGACGGCGCTGCAGAAGAAGCCCGAAGACCGGTACCAGGACGCGGCGGCCTTCCAGCACGCCCTCGAGAACTGGCTGAAGACGCAGCCGCACAGCCCGACGGCGGGCGACATCGGCGAGTTCATGCACAAGCTCTTCTCGCAGCGGATCAACGCGCGAGCGAAGCTGATCGAGACCGCCAGCATGGGCGAGCTGACGCCGTCGGCGGCGCGCGACGCGATCCGCAACGACACGGATCACTCGATGCCCGGCCGCACGGGCAACCGCACGGCGATGCGGTCGCACCCGGCTCCGGCGCGGGCGGCGCTGGTGCTGATCCCGTCGGCGCTGGCGCTGGTGCTCGCGGGGATCCTGCTGGCGCGCATGCTGATCAAGCGCGACGACCCGGCGCGCGTCGACGACGTGCCGGCCGCGAAGACGGCGCCGGGGCAGCCCGCTGCGGCGAACGTGCCGCAGCTCGGCACGCTGGTGGTCGAGACCGACCCGCCCGGGGCCGACGTGCTCGTCGACGGCAAGAGCGTCGGCAAGTCGCCGGTGACGCTGACGGAGCAGAAGCTCGGCAGGTACGAGATCGGCGCGTCGATGCCGGGCCGCAAGACGATGGCGACCACGCTCTCGCTGCAGGAGGCCGGCGGCAAGGCGAAGGTGCTGCTGCCGCTGCCGCTCGAGGTCGCCGAGGTGAAGCAGCCTCCGCCCCAGCCGGCGCAGCCCGTGGTGAAGCGGCCGGCGCCGCCGCCCGTGCAGATGGGCAAGCTGTCGCTGTCGACCCAGCCGTGGACGAAGGTGTCGCTCAACGGGAAGGCGCTCGGTGACACGCCGCTGATCGATCAGCCGCTGCCCGCGGGGAAGCACCTGCTCAAGCTCGTCAACGAAGAGAAGAACGTCAACACCTCCGTCGAGGTCGAGGTGAAGCCGGGCCAGACGACGAAGAAGGTCTTGAAGCTGTAGTTCTCAGTACGAGGTCGCGCGCAGCTCCGGCGCCGCGGTGAACCGCGCCAGCGAGTCGACGAACGCGGCGACGCGCGGGTCGGTGCCGAGAAACGCGAGGCCCGCCATCCCGGCGTGAGCCCAGACGACGCGCGCGCGCACCGGCACCACGACCGGCTCGTCTTCGCCGGGCAGCACCATCAGGAACGTGTGCCGTGAGCCCTCGGCCAGGTTCAGGTGCGAGCGAAGCCGCGCGCCGCACCGCGACAGGTTCACGATGCGCTCGAGCCCCGGGACGCTCCCCGTCCGGATGACCGGGAGGTCCACGACGTAGCGCCGGAACTGTCGAAGGAGTGAGTACGCCAAGAGGTTCGCCCCGCACCCTGAGCGTGGTTCGTGACGCCCCGGAACGCAACCGCGTTACCGTTTCACCACACGTACCCGAGCCGCAGGTGCGGGGTCGCCGAGAAGCCCTGGAGCGGAAACGTCACCGTCCCATCGGGGCTGCGGATCGGCCCGGTCACGTACGCCACCGACACGCTGGCGATCAGCGTGAAGCCGCCGAAGTCGAACTGCCACCCCGGCTGGAAGTTCACGTCGAACGCCGTGCCGCTCGCCGTCACGTTCGCGCTGTCGTGGGCGTTCGCGATCCACCCCTCGATGCGCACGCTCAAGAACGGCCCCGAGTACGGGCGAAAGAACCAGAACGCCGAGCCGACGCAGAAGATCCACAGCCGCAGCTTCAAGCCCGGGAAGTTGCCGTTCAGCTCGCGGAAGTTCTCCGAGTGCAGGTACGTGAGCTCGGCGATCAGGGTGAAGCGCTTCGACACCGCCGACTGCAGCTCGAGGAACGTGCCGTACGTGCGCAGCAGCGCCGCGATCGCGATCGGCCCACCGACGTCGAGCGTCGCGCTGTAGCGCGGTGCGCGCTCGACCGCGGCTTCGGCTTCCGCGGCCGCGAGCGCGGCAGAGAGTGCGATGGCGAGCATGCTTTTCGACTATCGCACTCCCGGCGCTCTGGTAGAGGCTCGTTGCATGGCGAACTCACCGACGCGCTTCGTGTGGTGCGACCTCGAGATGACCGGCCTCGACCCCGAGAACAACGTCATCATCGAGCTCGGCATCATCATCACCGGGCCGGACCTGAGGCCCATCGCCGAGCTCGAGAGGGCCATCTGGCAGAGCGACGACAAGCTCGCCAACATGGAGCCGTTCGTGCGCGAGATGCACACGAAGAACGGCCTGCTCGAGCGCGTGAGGAAGAGCGACATCTCGCTGCGCACCGCCGAGAAAGACGCGACCGCGCTGGTGAGCGAGCACGTGTCGTTCGGCGAGGGCATCCTGGCGGGCAACTCCATCTACATGGACCGGCTGTTCCTCGCGAAGTACATGCCGGGCTTCGAGCGGTACCTGCACTACCGCATGCTCGACGTCTCGAGCCTGAAGGTGCTCACGCGCGCGTGGTACCCGAACGCGCCGGGCCGCACGAAGGACGACGCGTCGCACACCGTGCTGTCGGACCTGCGCGCCTCGATCGCCGAGCTCGCGCACTACCAGCAGACGTTCTTCAAGGCGCCCCGGGACGTCTGAAGAACGCCGGTTCCCCACGCTCCATCACGCGAACAAAGGAGTATCTTCGCTCTTCGGTGAGCGCCTCGAAGCCAGGGGGGCCGGGGGGTGACGGGAGGCTCGTCTTCGAGCACTCCGTCGAGGGCATGTACCCTGAAGGGGCACCCGCGCGCGCTCACGCCTCCCGTGAAAGAGGCGCTGCGCAACGTGGGCATCGACCTCGACCGCCCGCTGAAGTCCGCGTACCCCGCCGCCGTGGTGAACGAGGCGACGCGGGTGTTCCGCCGCCTCGCGTACGCGCACGAGCCCGACGACCTGAAGGCCTACATGGCGATGGGCGCCGCGACCGTCGACGGGTACTTCAACACGCTGATGGGCCGCGCGATGACGGGCGTGCTGAAGCTCATCGGCTTCAAGCGGCTCATCGATCGCCTGCCGCAGGCGATGTCGGGCGGCAGCAACTACACGAACGTCACCGTCAACTGGGTCTCGCCCGGCGAGGTGCGCGTCTCGCTGACCGACGTCGAGCCGCACCCGGGCTTGAACCTCGGCGTGCTGCAGCGCGGGCTGTCGCACTGGTTCGGCGGCAAGAACGTGAAGGTCGAGCTGCACGAGCACGCGCCTCCCGGCGCGACCTATCGGGTGACGTTCGACCCCTGAGCCGCGCGGCGGGCGATGAAGTCGCGCACCGCGAGGCCCGTGCCGAAGTCCCACGCGCGGAGCTTCTCGGGCGCGATGTTCTTGAACGCCTCGAGCTCGTCCGACAGCTTCACGTCCTGGTCGTCGCGCGCGCGCACGTGCCAGCACGCGATGAATTCGTTGCGCAGCTCGAACGCGTAGACGCCGATCAGCGAGACGATCTCGGCGTCGAGCGACAGCTCCTCTTTCACCTCGCGCAGCACGCCGGCCTCGGGCGTCTCACCGGCCTCGAGGAAGCCGGTGATCAGCGCGAACACCTTCTCGGGCCAGCCGCGCCCGCGCGCGAGAATGATGTTGCCGCGGTGCTCGACGATCGCTCCCACCACCGGGGCCGGGTTCCCCCAGTGCACGAAGCCGTCGGCCGGGCACGTGGGCCGCGGCCTGCCGCCCTGCTCCTTCTCGACGAGCGGCGTCGCGCAGCGCGGGCAGAACTTGAACGTCTCCATCAGACCTTCACGAAGAACGGCGGCGGCAGCTCGAGCACGCGCACGAACGGGTCGTCCATCGCGAGCGCCTCCTTCGCCTTGCGCAGGGCATCGTCCAGGTCGGAGGCGCCCATGAAGCCGAGCCGCGCGCACGCGCGGGGGTCACCGCCCGCGACGATGATGCGGCTCGTGCGCCGCCGCGCGGGGCCACACTGGTACCAGGCGAGCAGCGGGTGCGCGCCGTGAAATGCGTAGCGGCGCTGGTAGTCGGCGACGAACTCGGGCCGCGACGCCAGGTACGGCTCGTAGCGCTCGTGAATCAGCGCCGGCTCGCGCTCGAGCCGCAGCACCTTCTCGTAGAAGTCGAGGTGCGGCCGGTGCGCGCGCGCGTCGAACGCCGGCGCCAGCGGGTTCAGGAACACGATGACCCCGCCCTCGCGAATCAGCGGCGCGCGCGTGAAGAGGTTCGCCACGTAGCCGAGCGCGAGGTTCGCGACGAGCACGGGGTTCTGCGCGGTGCCGACCGAGAACGGCCCGAGGTCGGGTAGACCGAACAGCAGCACGTCGGCCTCGCCGCCCCTCGCCTGCACCTCGTGCTGCCGCAGGAACAGCTCGAGCGCGCGCGGCGCCACTGCGTCGGGCGGGCCCGCGACCACGGCGATCGGCCCGTAGCTCGCGCGCATGACGCGTGCCGCGCGGTGGCGCACGGCGCCGGGCAGCGCGTTCCACATCTGCAGCGGGCGCGAGAGGCCCGCATCCGACTGCAGCAGCGACGCGATCGAGCTGGTCCACAGCTCGTTGTTCAGCACCGCGGCGACCTGCATCACCTGCACCTTCGACATCAGCATCGCGCCGATGCGCGCGTGCGCCTGGTGCCACGCCGAGCCCGCCTTCAGCGGCGCGTCGTCGTCGAACAGCCTCGGAGCGTTCAGCACCCGCGCCGTGCGGTACCCGGCGGTGCCCTGCACCAGCGAGAACGTGCCGGCCGCGATCGGCATGCTGACGACCGAGAGGTGGATGACGAGGTCGGTCTCGACGACGTGCTTCGAGAGCTCGATGGGGCCCTCGGGCTCGTCGGCGAGGCGGGCGAGCTCGGTGGTGCTCTCGGCGTCGTGCGAGCGCACCGCGACCATCGACGTTGCGCGCGCGCCGAGAAACTCGGTCAGCTCGGCGGGGCGCCACTGGCGCGACAGCCCGGTCGCGACCAGGGCGGTGATGTTCGCGGGCCGCACCTGGTGGCCGGTGAGCACCTCGAGCACGGCCTCGAGCATCTCGCGCCGGCAGTCGTGCAGCGCGAGCGGCACGGGGAGCGAGAAGTCATCGAGCACGAGGGTGACCTTCGAGCCCGCCTTGACGCGGCGGCCGAGCGGCAGGCCGCTGAGCGGCTCGTCGAGCGCGCGCAAGATCTGCTCCTTGAAGTCGTCGTGCGCCGGCAGCGCGAGCGGGGGCAGCAGCACCTCCGCGTCGTCGGGCAGCGGCACGTCGCGGATGTCGAAGCCGGAGACCAGCAGCGCACGGGCCATCGTCGAGCCCTACGGTATAACGACGCTCGAGCGTGACACCCAGACGATTTTCGTTGGGCATCGTCAGCCGCCCTGTGGTTTATGCGCGGCGTCCATGAACACCCAGACGACGCCGAGGCCGAGCAACCCCTTCGTCTCACCGCTGTTCGGAGTGCTCGAGGTCTCGAGCGAGCTGGCCGCCGTCATCGGAGTCGCGCAGGCGAGCCGCCTCACCGCCACCGAGCGCCTGCAGGCGTATGTGGTGATGCGCGGGCTCTCGCGCAAAGACGGAACCGTTCAGATCGACGAGCCGCTGAAGAAGCTGTTCGTGAGCCACCCCGACGCCGGCCGCTTCGAGAAGCGCGACTGGGTGACCGACACCGAGCTGTTCGAGGCCGTCGCGCGCAACCTGCACTGAGGTCAGAGGCAGCACAGGCTGATCGCCGCGCTGCCGGTCTCGACCACCTCGCCGAAGGGCGCTCCGCCGCTGATCGGGCACGACACGCTGTTTGCCTGAGGCGTGTACCTGACCGCGGACGCCGTCGAGACGCCGATGCACGGCGTCGTAATCACGTCGCCGGTGAAACCCGCCAGGCCGGTGCAGGTGGACGTGCTGTGCAGCTCGAACTGGCCACCGCAGAGGACACTCGGCGTCCCGCAGCCGCACGCCGTGCACTGCCGCGCGTCATTCGCCGCCGCGTGGAACTGAATCGCGCTGCTGGTGGCGTCGTACGGGAAGGGGCAGGCGGTCTGCGGGCCGGGATACACGATGCAGGCGCGCGCCCCAGCGGGAACCGTGGGAGCGCAGACCTGGGTCGAGGGGCAGCTCGCGCCCGAGAGGCTCCCCTGGCAGACGCGGCCGCCGAGCGCCCAGGAGGGCTGCGGGCGGAAGGTGAACGTCTGCGCGGTGCAGCTGCCGCTCGCGGGGTTCGACTGAATCAGGAAGTGCACCGAGACGGCCGAGGAGGGCTTCCCCGTGCAGGTGCCGATGTCGTCGCTGCCCACGATGTTCCCGGCACACGCGACGCCGCTGTGCCAGGTCGCGCCGACCGTCCCCGAGCAATCGGACGTCAGCGGCGCCGGGGGAATGCAGCTGCACGAGCACTGCGCAGGGGCGCCGCGCGCGTCGGAGCCGGCGTCGAGGCCGTCGAAGTGGTACAGCTGCGAGCCCCAGGGGCCGCTGCACGCCGGCAACGTGACGCCGCCGTCGCGCAGGTACGCGATGACGGGGCCGACCCACATCGGGGGCGCCGCCGGGAGGCAGCTGCCGCTGCAGCTTGCTCCGCCGGCGGTGGCACCCCCCGCCGTCGCGCCGCCCGCCGTCGCGCCGCCCGCCGTCGCGCCGCCCGCCGTCGCTCCACCGGCCGTCGCGCCGCCGGCTGTCGCGCCACCCGCCGTCGCTCCACCGGCCGTCGCTCCGCCCGCCGTCGCGCCGCCGGCTGTCGCGCCGCCGGCCGTCGCGCCGCCGGCCGTCGCTCCGCCTCCCGCGGTCGAGCCGCCGCCCGCGGTCGCTCCGCCTGCGGTCGCAGCTCCTCCTCCGCCGCCCGCTGCGCTCCGCGGGACGCAGAAGCCGCCCGAGCACTGCTCGGTCGCGGTGTCACAGTCATCGGCCGAGTCGCACCGGTATCGCAGCCCCTCGTCGACGCGCCCGCACTGGCACGCGGCGAAGAGCAGGACTCCGAAGGCAGCGCCGCTCCGCATCAGCGCGGAGCATACCGCTCTACTTCGCCGCGGTACCGAACAGCTCGAGCGCGGCGGTCGTCAGCGCGCGCACTCCGGTGCGCAGCGTGCGCTCGCGGTCGGGCGCGAACAGCGGCGAGTGCGTCGACGGCAGGGGAGGCCCGCCGGTGCGCGCGGCTTGCGCCTTGGCGGGCTCCACGGCGCCGAGCCAGAGCATGCACGTCGGCATTCCACCCGAGCGGTACTCGCTGAAGTCCTCCGCGCCCATGATCTTGTCGACCTCGACGAGGCTCCTGTCGCCGAGCTCTCTCGTGAGCGCCGTGACGAGGCGGCCGGTCAGCGCCGGGTCGTTGTAGACGGCCGAGGGGCCCTCGTCGACGGTGACGAGCGGCTCCTTCGGCGCGCGCGCGGCGGCGGCCTCGGCCTTCGCGAGGCGCGTGACGCCGTCGATCAGCGCCTGGCGCACCTCGGGCTTGTAGCTGCGCAGCGTGAGCTGCAGCTTCACCTCTTCCGGGATGATGTTGTGCCGGGTGCCGCCGTGAATCGAGCCGACGGTGACCACGGCCGGGTCGATCGGGTTGAGCTCGCGCGACACCAGCGTCTGCAGCGACAGCACGAGCTTCGCCGCCATCACGACGGGGTCGATCGCGGTGTGCGGAGCAGCCCCGTGACCTCCGCGCCCGAACAGCGTCACCTCGACCGAGTCGACGTTCGCGAACGCGTAGCCCTTCACGAAGCCGACGACTCCCGCGGCGAGATCGCCCTTCACGTGCATCGCGACCGCGAAGTCGGGTCGCGGGAAGCGCTCGAACAGCTTGTCCTTCAGCATCGCGCGCGCGCCCTCGCCCTGCTCCTCGGCGGGCTGGCCGACCATCACGAGCGTGCCGGACCACGCGTCTCTCGACTGCGCGAGCAGCGTGGCCGCGCCCGTCCACACCGTCATGTGCATGTCGTGCCCGCACGCGTGCATGACGCCGACCTTCTGGCCGCCCTCGACCGCGGTGACCTTGCTCGCGTACGGCAGGCCGGTCTTCTCTTCGACCGGCAGGCCGTCGAGGTCGGTGCGCAGCATCACCGTCGGGCCCTTGCCGTTCTCGAGCACGCCGACCAGGCCGGTGCCTCCGATCTTCTGCGTGACCTTGAAGCCGAGGCCGCGCAGCTTCGCGGCGAGCTTGTCGGCGGTCTTGGCCTCCTGCTTCGAGAGCTCGGGGCTCGCGTGCAGGTCGCGGTAGAGCGCGTCGAGCCCGTCGTAGGCGGCGTCGAGCTTCGTCAGCGGGGCGGCGGCCAGCAGCAGCGCGAGGAGCATGGCAAGCTCGCCCCTACCACGGTCAGAGCCGCCCGGGGCTCCGCGTCGTGGCGGCGGTCATGCACCTGGAGCACCTGTACGAGAGCGTCTACGAGAACCCCGGCGACGACCGCCGCCGCCTGGTGCTCGCGGACGCGCTGCTCGAGAGCGGCGACCCGCGCGGCGAGCTGATCATGCTGCAGTTCCAGACGAACGCGCTCGCCCGGAAGCGGGCGAAGAAGCTCATCGAGCGGTACCGCGCGCACTTCCTCGGCCCGCTGCGCGAGGTCGTGATGCACGGCTCCGACGAGTGGCACAAGGGCTTCCTGGTCGGCTGCGTGGCTCAGCCGCCGAGCACGTTCTCCGACTGCCCCGCGTGGGCGACGGTGCGGCGGCTCGGCGTCATGGTCGGCGGCGTGCTCGACCCCGAGGTGCTCGGCTCGAAGTGGCTGCGCTCTCTCGAGGAGGTCCGCCTGTTCTCCGACCACCAGAGCTTCTGGGTCCGCGCCCAGCAGATGAGCGTCGTGCGTGCGCAGCTGGTCTCCGTGCTCGAGCGCGCGAACCGGCTGCGCCTTCTCAAGATGTGAAAGCAACGCGTCTCCCACACATGCGACAATGTGGCATGCCCGCAATCGCGTTTCAGCGGTACGCTGCCCCTTGAAGCGCGCCATCCTCTTCGATCTCGACGGCGTGCTCGTGAAGAGCCACGAAGCGTGGTTCCGCACCGTCGAGGAGGCCGGCCGCCGCTTCCGCGGCCGCCCCATCACGCGCGACGAGTTCGACCCGACGTTCGGCCAGGGCACCGCCGCCGACGTCGGCGTCTTCGGCCTCTCGTGCACGCCGGCCGAGCTCGACGCGTTCTACGTCGAAGATTTCCCCCGGCACCTCGATACCGTGTGGGTGAACCCCGACGCCGCCGACGTGCTGGCGCGGCTCGAGGCGCGCGGCATCATGCGGGCGCTGGTGACGAACTCGGTGGCGCCGATCGCCCGCGCGCTGCTCCAGCACGGGCGGCTCGACATCGCCGTGCTCGCCACGGCCGATCGCGTCGAGCACGCGAAGCCCGCGCCCGATCTCGTGCTGCTCGCCTGCCGGGAGCTCGGTGTTCCGCCCGCCGACGCCGCCCTGGTCGGCGACTCGCGCTACGACCGCGAGGCGGCGCGCGCCGCCGGGGCCTGGTTCATCGGCCTCGGCATCGATGGCGACCGGCGCATCGAGCGGCTCGGCGAGCTGACGGCCTGAGCCGTGCCGCTCAGATGTCGTGGTACGAAATGAGCGTCGCGATCGCCGTGCGGCGCCGCGCGACCTCTTCGCCCTCGTTCTCGTCGGCCAGCGTGTCCTTCGTCAGCAAGCCGTCGAACCGCAGCAGGAAGAGAATCGGCCGCTCGGTGCGGAGGAACGGGTCGGGCTTCTTGATGCGCACGATCAGCTCCTGGCCGGTCTCTTCGAACGCGTTCGTGAGCCGGTTCTCCATCTTGCCCGAGACGTACGAGCCCGAGCGGTCGTAGCTGCCGCTGGCCTTGCCCGACCCGGCGATGCCGGTGCTGTTCCACTGCGCCGACCCCGAGCCCGAGCTGCGGGACACCGAGCCGCGCATGCCGTCGCCCGACATCACGGTGGCCTGGTTCGTGATCGCCTCCTGCTCCGAGATCATGAGCTCGATCTTCCCCTTCGAGTCCTTGATCTGATCGATGACGCCCACGACGAGCAGGTAGCGGCCCTTGAACGCGGCCGTCTGGTTGACCGCCGAGCCCAGGTCGAACACCGGAATCCGCTTCGACTGGATGATCGTCAGGTCCGACTTCACCTGGCCTCCGCGCGCTCCGACGACTCCGGCGAGGAGCGAGATGGCCTCCGGCCGGCTCAGGATGTCGTCCGTCCAGTTGTCGCAGAGGTGCTTGAGCAGCGTGAAGCCGCCCTTCGCGATGCAGCCCTCGGTGAGGTACTTCCACGCGGTCTGCCGGCCATACAGCGGCCCGAGCTCGCGCGCCGCCGCCTCGCACTCGACGTCACGGCGGAACTGCTGCGCCCATTCTTTCGGCGCGGGCAGCGCGACGGCGGCGCGCGCGGGCGCCACCGCCGTCTGCGGGGCGGACGAGAACGCCTCCTCGGCCGACATCTTCTCGACGGGCTTCGCGGTGGCACAACCGAACAGCGACAGGGCGCAGAGGGCGGCTGCGATGGGGCGGTAGAGCATGTTCAGAGTCTGATGGGCTTCTGGCCGCCCGAGCTCGACGTACCCGAGCTCGACGAGGAAGCGGGCTCACTGCGGGGTTGGGTGGGAACGTCGCCGGACTGCAGCGCCGCAGCGAGATCGCCGTAGCAGCGCTTCGCGCTCTTCGCGAAGCGGCCGTCGGCGTCGAGCAGCGCTTCGACGCCGTCGAGCGAGCAGTTCTCGAGCATCTTCGCCGCGCGGTTCGTGCAGGCGTTGATGCGCGCGCTCTTCTCTTTCGCGTCGAGCCCGGCCGGCATCGCGCGGCGCTGGCACGCGTTCGTCACCAGCCGCGCGGCCAGGTCGAGGTTCACCTGCGCCTGCTTCTTTCTCGCGGCGTCCGAGTCGTTCTGCGTCGGGTTCGCGTCGAAGAAGCACTCGGTCGACAGCCGCAGCGTGTCGGCCGTACAGGCCTGTGCGCTCGGCGATCGATCGGGCTCGGTGGGCTGATTGAGTGGAGTGGGCTCGGCGCCTCCCTGATAGCGAGGCGGATCAGCTGTCAAAAGAACGACGACTACCGCGGCCAGCATCGTGGGCCCCCTTTTGGGCGGACGCTCGGCAGCATACCGCGCGCCGCCCCGGGTTGTCTTGCGACCCGCGCTCAGGGAGGCGGGGCGAGCCTGCCCTTGAGGCGGCCCATGTAGTCATCCAGCGGGAACAGGTCGACCTCGGCCGAGCCTTTGCGGCCGGCGTCGGAGTACTCGAACGGGTCGTCGACGTCGCGAATGAGGCGGATCATGTACACGAAGATGAGCGTGACGAACGGCACGAGAATGACCTCGGCCAGCATCGTCTTGAACTTCGCGAGGAGCAGCAGCAGCAGCACCAGCGCCGCCAGCGTCTCGAGCAGCGCGTAGCCGGCGGGAAGAAAGCTGGTGCGCGAGATGACCTGAATGCGCGTGGTGGTCTCGCGGAGCTTCTTGAGCTCGCCGAGGCCGTACGAGGCCTGGTAGGCGAGGCCCTCTTTCTCGAACGAGCGGATGATGAGCGCCAGGTGAGCGAGCTGATCGCACATCTCGTGGTAGCTCGCTTTGCGGAACATCCACAGGCGGATCGTCTCGGTCACCTTCCACAGCGCGCGCTTCATCGCCGGCCCATCGAGCACCGGCTTCGCGGCAGCGACCTGATCGAGCAGGTCTTCGATCGCCTCGAGGTTGCCGGCCAGCTGACCCGGCAGCTTCTCGCTCTCTTTGTAGTCGGCCATGGTGCCCGCCAGCATGAAGCCGATGAGGAACACGCCACCGGTGAGCACGAGCCCGACGTCCGAGAAGTCGATGACCCCTTCGACCTTGAAGACGAACTCGAGCAGCAGCTTGAGCCCGAGCGCCACGAGCACGAACGGCAGCGTTGTGACCATCAACTTCCATTTGAGCCACATCGACGCGTCACCCCTCCGAGCCCGCCACGATAGTGCACCGGGCCCACGTGGCGAGAAATGAAACGCATTGCAGCGGGCTACCGCCCCGGCTACAGCCGGCGGCCGAAAGTGAGCGCGACTGCTCAGACGAAGCCGTTGAAGAGCCCTGCCGAGCGTCTCCGTCTGTCGCTCCTGTTGCTGTCGACCGTCGCCTGCGCGACCCTGCCGCCTCCGAAGCCCGCCGCGCTCGACCCGTCGAACCCCGACGCGCCCGAGGCGCCGCTGCCCGCGCGCAGCACCGCGCTCGATGACCGGAAGGGCGAGGCCGCTCCCGCGCCGGCGGCAACGTACACCTGCCCGATGCACCCCGAGGTGCGTGAGACCGCGCCCGGCCGCTGCCCGAAGTGCGGCATGGCCCTGGAGCCCGCGCCGTGAGGGGCTGTCTGCTCCTCGTGCTGTGCGGCTGCGCCTCCATCGTGAAAGAGAAGGGCCACGACGAGGTCGCGACCCTCGTGAAGCAGCGCACCGGCTTCTCGACGGGCTGGAACCAGGGCACTCCGGAAGACGCCGAGGTCGCGCAGCGCGTCGACGCGCTCTTGAAGGCCGGCCTCACCCGCGACGCCGCGGTGCAGATCGCGCTCGTCAACAACCCCGACCTGCAAGCGACCTACGAGGAGCTCGGCGTGGCGCAGGCCGACCTGGTGCAGGCCGGCCTGCTCTCGAACCCGCGCATCAACGCCTCGCTCGACGCTCCGCTCGGCCAGTCGCTGTCGCTCATCGAGTTCGGCATCGTGCAGAACTTCCTCGATCTGTTCATGCTGCCGCTGAGGAAGCGCATCGCCGCCGAGCAGTTCGCGGTCGACGTCGCGCGCGTCGCGCACGCGGCGCTGCGCACCACGGCCGAGGTCTCGACCGTGTTCTTCGAGGTGCAGGCGGCGACGCAGAAGGTCGAGCTGCAGGCGCTCATCTCGGAGGCCGCGCGCGCCGCCGCCGAGACCGCCGAGCGCCAGCGCAAGGCCGGCAACATCAACGCGCTCGAGCTCGCGAGCCAGCAGGCGAACGACGCGCAGGCGCGCATCGAGCTGCTGCGCGAGCAGACCGAGCTCACCATGCACCGCGAGCACCTGAACCGGCTGCTCGGCCTCTTCGGGCCCCAGACGCAGTGGGCGCTCAAGGGTCCGCTCGCCGAGGTGCCGCCGCTCGAGCCGCCGCTCGACCAGCTCGAGACCCGCGCGATTCGCCAGCGGCTCGATCTGCGCGCCGCCCGCGGAGCCGTCGCGCTGCTCACCACCGCCTCCAACCTCGTGCGCACCTCCGCGGCGACCGGCATCGTCGACATCGGCGCCGAGATCCACCAGGACCCGAACGGCCCGCTCGTGCTGGGCCCGACGCTCAGCATCGAGCTGCCGATCTTCGATCAGCGGCAGGCGCAGCTCGCGAAGGTCGAGGCGCAGCAGCGCCAGGCCGAGCGGCGGCTGAGGCAGCTGGCCGTCGACGCGCGCTCCGAGGTTCGCGCCGCGTTCGCGCTCCTGCAGGCGTCGCGGCAGGAGGCCACGTTCTACAAGGAGCGCCTGCTACCCCTGCGCGAGAAGGTGCTGGACGAGACGCAGCTCCAGTACAACGCGATGCAGCTCGGCGTGTTCCAGCTGCTCGACGCGCGGACGTCGCAGACCCACGCGTACCGCGAGTACCTCGACGCCGTGGCGCGTTATTGGTCGGCACGCGCCGAGCTCGAGCGCGCGCTGGGTGGAACGCTGGAAGGAGGACCCGATGAAGCCGCTGAAAGCCGTGCTGAATGACCTGACGCGCCGCGAGGTGCTGAAGGGCACGGCGCTGCTCGCCGCGGCGCCGCAGGGGGTCGCGGCCGCTGCGCCCGCGAACCCGTCGCGCGTGGTGGTGCCGAACGGCACGCGGGCTCCGTGGAAGAGGGTGGGCGGTTGGAAGGTGTTCCACCTCGTGGTCGAGGAGGTGGAGCACGAGTTCGCTCCGGGGCTGAAGGCGTTCACGTGGGGCTACAACGGGTCGACGCACGGCCCGGTGCTCGAGTGGGTCGAGGGCGACCAGGTCCGCGTCTACGTGACGAACCGGCTCGACGCGCCGACGACGGTGCACTGGCACGGGCTGCTGCTCCCGAACGGCATGGACGGCGTCGGCGGGCTCACCCAGCGGTCGATCAAGAAGGGCGAGACGTTCAAGTACGAGTTCGCGGTGAGGCAGAGCGGCACGTTCATGTACCACTCGCACCACGACGAGATGACCCAGATGGGCATGGGGCTCACGGGCATGATCGTGGTGCACCCGCGCGCGCCGCGCACGCCGAAGGTCGATCGCGACTTCGTGCTGATGCTGCACGAGTGGCGCCTCGACGTGGGCTCCTCGCGGCCGAACCCGAACGAGATGACCGAGTTCAACCTGCTCACCATCAACGGGCGCGCGTTTCCCGGCACCGAGCCGCTCGTGGTGAAGACCGGCGAGCGCGTGCGCATTCGCCTCGGGAACCTCTCGGCGATGGACCATCACCCGATTCACCTGCACGGCTACAACTTCCGCATCGTCGAGACCGACGGCGGCGCGATTCCGGCGGGCGCGCAGTGGCCCGAGACGACGGTGCTGGTGCCGGTCGGCAGCACGCGAACGATCGAGTTCGTCGCCGACGCGCCCGGCGACTGGGCGATGCACTGCCACATGACCCATCACGTGATGAACCAGATGGGCCACGGCTTCCCGAACATGATCGGCGTGCAGACGGGCCAGCTCGACGAGCGCGTGCGCAAGCTCCTGCCCGGGTACATGACGATGGGTCAAGACGGCATGGGCGACATGGCCGTGCCGCACATGCCGTTGCCGCCGAACAGCATCCCCATGGTGGGCGCGCAGGGGAAGCACGACGTCATCACCATGGGCGGCATGTTCACGGTGCTGAAGGTGCGCGACCGGCTGACCAGCTACAAGGACCCGGGCTGGTACGAGAACCCGCCCGGCACGCTCGCGACCACGGCCGAGGCCGCCGACCTGAAGCGCGACGGCATCGACGTCGACCACCCGCCGGCGGCAGAGCGGGGCGGCGACGCTTGATTTCGAAGGGGTAACGCCTCGGCGCGCGCCGGGCGGCGGTGCTAGTAGCGCACCACCTCATGTCCGTCGACAGCGTCAGGTTTCCGACTGTGCTCCCGCGCGCCGGCCTCCGCCGCCGCCTGGTGGTGGCCGCCGGCCGCGTTCTCCGCTGGGTCGACCCGGCGAGCGCCGAGAGGGCAGTGCGCGGAGAGCTCTCGGGCGAGCTCGGTCTGCGCGAGCGCCTGTTGGTCGCCGCGGCGGTCGACGACGCCGAGCGCTCCGGAGATCTCGCCGCGCTCGAGCCGCTGCACCGGTGGATGTGGTCGGGCGCGCAGGCCGAGGTGTTTCACCAGGCCGCGCGCGAGCGCTTCGATCGCTGGTGGGGCCCCCACCACAGCGCGATCGTCGAGCCGCTGCGCGAGCAGCTCGACGCCGGCCGGTTCACGACGCTGTGCGAGGTCGGCACCGGCAATGGCCTGGTGCTGGCCGAGCTCGCGCGGTGCCTGCCGGGGCTCGAGCGGCTGATCGGCGTCGACCTGAGCGCCGCCCAGGTTCAGGCGAACGCGCGAGAGCGGCACGACCCGCGCGTCTCGTTCGTCGCCGCCGACGGAGCCGCGTGGCTCACCGAGAACGCCGGCGCAGGCTGGGCGGTCTTCACGAACGCCGGAGTGCTCGAGTACTTCCCCCAGGGGCGCCTCGACGCGCTGTTCCGCGTGCTGGCCGCTCGCGCGCCGGCGTGCGTCGCGCTGGTGGAGCCGCTCGCCGAGGGCTTCGACCCCGCCCGGCCGGGGGCGTCGGTGCCGTACAGCGCCGAGAAGTCGTTCTCGCACCCGTACGTCGCGATGCTCGAGCGCGCGGGCTTTCGCGTGACGTGGCGTGCGGAGCAGCGGTTCGAAGGGGTGCGCTGGCTGCTGCTCGTGGCGGTCGCGCAGCGCGGCTGAAGGCGGGTCACCCGCAGGTGCCCGGCTGAAGCCCCACGAGCTCGCGGGCCTCGCCGCAGCCGAGCGGCGTCTTCCAGTACAGCGCGCGCGCGGCCGCCTCGAGCAGGAGCTCGCGGTCGCCGGCCGCCGCGTTCCGGGCGGCGGCGAGCGCCACCTTCGCCTGCGAGGGCACGTCGTCGCTGTGAATCAGCAGGGGTGAAATGTCGAAGGACATCGTTCTTTCCTTTCGGCGGGAGCGGGCCAGCCTGACTCTCGGGTAACGCGCGCACATTCTCTGGTCAAGCTGCTTTCTTTTAGATAGTTAATGGTCGTGCGCAAGTGCGTAGACTCTCAGTGCAAGGCGTTTCAGGGGGCGATCGCGCTGCTCGGCCGCCCGTGGACGGCGCTGATCCTCAACGTGCTGCAGGAGCGCCCCCTGCGCTTCAACGAGCTCAAGGCCGCCGCCTCGGGGCCGACCGACAAGGTGCTGTCGGCGCGGCTGAAAGAGCTCGAGGGCCGCGGCCTGCTCGAGCGCAAGGTCGACGCCGGGCCGCCGGTGCGTGTCGCCTACGAGCTCACCACGCAGGGCCGCGCGTTCAACGACGTCGCGCGGGCCATCGAGCGCTGGGGCCGGACGCTGTAGTCCCCCAAAGCTCGACTAGACTGCCGGGCCGATGGGGCGATGGCTCGCGGTGATGCGGGTGGCCGGCGGCTCGAGCTCGGCGGGGCCGCTGCTCTTCGCCGCACCCGCTCTGCTGCGCCGGCGAAGGCCTTGAGCGTCTTCGCCGCCATCGATCTCGACGACGCCGTGCGCGCGCAGGCGGCCGGCGCCATCGACCCGCGCATCGAGGCGAAGTGGCTGCCGGCGGCGAAGCTCCACCTGACCGTCGTCTTCCTCGGCAACGCGGAGCCGCAGCCGATCGTCGCGAAGCTCGACGCGCTGTGTGCGGAGCAGGCGCCGTTCTCGCTCGAGCTGCGCGGCAGCGGTGTCTTCGTCACCGAGCGCGCGGCGGCCGTGCTGTGGCTGGGGGTCGGCGGCGACCTCGATGCGCTGCATGCCCTGCGGCGACGGGCGGGCTTCTCGGAGCCGTACGCGCCCCACGTCACGCTGGGGCGCGCCCAGGTCTCAGGCGCCTTCGACGAAGCCGCGAGACGGCTGACGGCCTTCGCGAGCGCCCGCTTCGAGGTCCGCCATCTCACGCTGTACGAGAGCGCGCACGGAGAGTTCCGGGCGCTCCACCGGTCGAGCTTCGGGCGTGGTAATCGATGACCGCGCCGCCCATGCGACTCGTCTTCTTCGCCGCCATCGCCGCTGCCGCCTGCGGCGGCCGCACGCCTGCGCCGGGGCCGAACGCGCCCACCGGCCACTCGGTCGTGCTCGTCACGCTCGACGGGGTGCGCTGGCAGGAGCTGTTCCTCGGCGAAGACCCGGTGCTGGCGCGGGAGCCGAAGCCCGTCTTCGAGCGGTTCTGGGCGGAGCTCGCTCCGCGCGGCCAGGTGTACGGCGACCCGGCGAGGGGCGAAGAGATGCGCGTCGCGACCGGCACGAACGCGAGCCTGCCGGCGTACATGTCGATCTACGCCGACGAGCCGCAGGGCTGCGCGACGAACTCCTGCGGCCGCATCGGCGTGAAGACGCTGGTCGATCGGCTGCGCGACGAACTCGGCTTCTCGCGCGAAGAGGTGCAGGTGATCGCGGCGTGGGACAAGCTGAAGCTCGCGGTCAGCGCGCGCGACGACGTCGCGGCGGTGCAGGCCGGCGAGGTGCACGCGCAGGGCGAGGGCGGCCCCCTCGAGCAGGCGCTGATCGCCGAGGGCTACGAGTTCGACCGGCTGCCGGTGCTCGCGGCGCGGCAGCTGCTGCCCGAGCGGCCGCGGTTCTTCCACCTCGCGCTGTGGGACTCCGATCGCTACGGGCACCAGGGCGACTACGGCCGGTACCTGAAGGTGCTGCGCGCCTACGACCGGCTGCTGGTCGAGATCGCCGGCGCGCTCGACGAGAACACCGCGCTCGTCGTCACCACCGATCACGGCCGCGGCCCCGCCGATCAGTGGAGCGAGCACGGCCCGCACTTCCCCGGCTCCGCGCGCGCCTGGGCGTTCGTGCTGCCCCCGCGCAGCGCCCGCTTCACGCTCGAGCCGCCCGCCGCCCGCCGGTTCGATCACCACGACGTGCGCTACACCATCGAGGTGCTGTTCGGGCTGGGCACTCCGGGCTCGACGGGGTTCGTCGCGCCGCCGTGACCCCCGCGCTCTGGGTGCTGCTCGCGGCTTCGCGCACGGTCGACTTCGCGGCCGCGGCGGTCGTCTCGCACCCCGAGCGCTTCTCGCTCTGCGTCGCCGCGCACCCCGTGCGCCCGGTGGAGATCGATCTCTGCTCGGGGCTCGACCGCGGCCTCACCGCGCTCACGAGCCACGTGTTCGCGCGCAAGGGCTGGAGCTGGCGCTCGCTCGAGGTCGCCCTGGGCCTCGGCGCCGGCGGCCGGGTCAGCAGCTGGTGCCCCGTCGCGGCCTGTGCCGTGGCGTTCGGCCCCGAGGCGCTGGCCTCACTCGAGGCCGTGTGGTGGCTCGCCGACGCGTTCGGGCTGTCGCTGCAGCTCGACGGCGGCGTCGCGGTCGTGTGGGCGCAGGCGGGGCCCGGGCTCTACGAGCCGGGGCTGCGCTTCCCGGCGCGCCTGCTGTTCGGCGTGGCGCTGTAGAGCGCTCACGGACGATGAGGTCACGCGGTCGGCGACGTGAGCTGGCGCATCAGCCCGGCCATGTCGAGCTGCGACCAGGCCTCGGCGATCTGCCCGTCCTTCAGCTTGTAGAACGAGATGCGCCCGACCGAGACCTTGCGGCCCGTCGCGGTGATGCCGTTGAACGTGCCCTGGTGCGTCGCCCGGATCTCGTCTCGCACCGCGACGCGATCGCCTTCCGAGATGAGATCGTCGATGCGCACGCTCAGATCGGGAAACGCGGCGCGCAGCGTGGTGACCGCTTTCTTCAGCCCCTCACGTCCTGGAGTCTGGCCGGGCAGGGCGGTGTGATTGACGAAGCCTTCGGCGACGAGCTCGTCGGCCAGCGCGACGTTGCCCTTCGAGAACCCCTCATCGATCCACCGACGGACGATCTCTTCGTGACGTGAGGCCATGGAGGCCCAGTTATACAGCTTCGAACCATGAGCAAGTCCGTCCGCATCGAAAAAGATAGCTTCGGGCCCATCGAAGTTCCGGCCGAGCGGCTGTGGGGCGCGCAGACGCAGCGCTCGCTGCACCACTTCCGGATCTCGACCGAGAAGATGCCGGCCGCGCTGGTGCGGGCGCTCGTCACGGCGAAGAAGGCGGCCGCGCGCGTGAACGCCGAGCTCGGCACGCTCGACGCCGACAAGGCGCGCGCGATCGAGCAGGCGGCCGACGAGGTGCTCGCGGGCAGGCACGACGCCGAGTTTCCGCTCTCGGTCTGGCAGACGGGCAGCGGCACGCAGACGAACATGAACGTCAACGAGGTGCTGGCGAACCGGGCGAGCGAGCTGCTGGGCGGCGAGCGCGGCGAGAAGCGCAAGGTCCACCCGAACGACGACGTCAACGTGGGGCAGAGCAGCAACGACGTGTTCCCGACGGCGATGAGCGTCGCGGCGGCCGAGGCGGTCGTGCGCGGCGTGCTGCCGGCGCTCGAGAGGCTGCGCGGTGCGCTGCAGGCGAAGTCGGCCGCTTTTCGAGACGTGGTGAAGATCGGCCGCACGCACCTTCAAGACGCGACGCCGCTGACGCTCGGGCAGGAGATCTCGGGCTGGGTGGCGCAGCTCGATCACGCCTCGCAGCACGTCGAGCTCTCGCTGCCGCACCTGCACGAGCTCGCGCTGGGCGGCACCGCGGTCGGCACGGGGTTGAACGCGCCGAAGGGCTACGCCGAGCGCGTCGCGAAGGAGCTCGCGCAGCTGACCGGCCTGCCGTTCAAGACCGCTCCGAACAAGTTCGAGGCGCTCGCGGCGAACGACGCGCTGGTGCAGGCGCATGGAGCGCTGAAGGGGCTGGCGGCGGCGCTGTTCAAGATCGCGAACGACGTGCGCTGGCTGGCGTCGGGGCCGCGCTCGGGGCTCGGAGAGCTGACGATTCCCGAGAACGAGCCGGGCAGCTCGATCATGCCGGGGAAGGTGAACCCGACGCAGTGCGAGGCGCTGACGATGGCGTGCGCGCAGGTGATGGGCAACGACGTCGCGATCTCGATCGGCGGAGCGAGCGGCAACTTCGAGCTGAACGTCTACAAGCCGCTGCTGGCGCACGCGTTCCTGCAGACGTGCCGGCTGCTCGCCGACGGCATGAACAGCTTCCGCGAGCACTGCGTGGTGGGCATCGAGGCGAACCGCGAGCGAATCGCCCAGAACCTCGAGCGCTCGCTGATGCTGGTGACGGCGCTGAACCCGCACATCGGCTACGACAACGCGGCGAAGATCGCGAAGACCGCGCACCGGGAAGGCACGACGCTGAAGGAAGCCGCCTTGAAGCTGAAGCTGGTCTCGGCGGAAGAGTTCGACGCGTGGGTGAGGCCGGAAGACATGGTGGGGGAGAGATGACGCGCATTGCAGGGGTGGTGCTGATGCTCGCCGGCTGCGGCGGGCGCGATCCGTTCGCCGTCTGCAGCAGCATCGCGCTCGGCACCGAGCTGTCGACGCTGCCGCAGGACCCGAACCCGAGCAACTGCGTGCGGGACATGTACAGCGCGGCGGCCGGGCCGATCGAAGACGCGCTGTGCTGTGCGTACATGAGACCGAGCTGCAACATGAGCTGTACGCCGCCGATCACCACCGCGCAGATCGGGCCCGCCGCCGAGCCTCAGCCGCGCAACGTCTACTGGTGCTGTGTCTACGTGCGCGAAGGCAAGGTCATCGCCCGAGCCGTGCAGGGCGACTGAGTCGACGCTACAGCTCGAGCAGAGTCACCGGCAGCTCGCACTCGGACACCGTGCAGTTGACGACGCGCGTGGGCCCGAGCTGCCACTCGCCGCGGTCTTCGTGAATGTGCCCGAACAGGTGCACGCGCGGCTCGATGCGGTGCAGGTGCTCGAGCAGATCGGCGCAGCCGACGCGGCGGCCGTCGTGGCAGCGGTCTCCGTAGCCGGCCGGGGGCCCGTGCGTGACGAGCACGTCGACGCCCCCGGGCACGAGGCGCCACTTCGCTGCGAGCGGCTCTCCGCGATCGAGGTTGAACGCCCAGTCGAAGAAGCGCGGCTGCCACGGGCTGCCCCAGATGCGCAGGCCTTCGATGGTCACCTCCTGGTCGAGCAGGTAGGTGATGCCGGCCTCGCGCACGAGCGAGGCGGCGAGGTCGGGCTCCTGCTCGAAGAGGAAGTCGTGGTTGCCGGCGACGAGCACCTTGTGCCGGTGCGGCAGGGCCTTCAGCCAGGCGAGCGATGCTTCGACCTGGCCGCGGGTTCCGTAGCCCGTCAAGTCTCCCGCGTGAATCAAGATGTCCGCGGGCGGCACCACGAGCCGCTCGTGGCGGCCGTGCGTGTCGGCCATCGCAGCGATGGTGGGCATCGGGCGTCACATAGCGCGGCCGGAAAGTTGTGGCACCCTGTAGGAGGAGGGAGCCTTCGCACCGACGCCGGCACATGAGGTGTCCGGAATCGATGGCCTATTCTTCTGATCAGTTTCGTACCTGTTGCACGAGCGGAGGGCGCGATGTCCCGTCGGTGCTTGGTGGCGGCAGCGGTAGCGGTGATGATCTCGGCCTGCGGCGTTCCCGCGGCGGGCCCCGAGGTGAGCTCGGTCGACTCCGAGCTCGTGCTGTTCAAGAAGGGCGTCGACGTTCCCGAGCGTGACTGCCGCGTGGTGACGGCGCGGCCGATGGTCTCGGGCACGCTGCGCTCGGCGCCCGAGGCGCAGATGCTCGAGGTCGCCCCGGTCGGGAGCGCGGTGCAGTCGATGTTCTTCGAGACGACGGCGCTGGGCCCCGAGCTCCGCCACGGCCTCGTCGAGTTCGACGTGCCCGCGATCGGCGGCCGCATCGTGAGCGCGACGCTGCGCTTCAGCGACCGCCACGGCTGGCAGCTCCAGGAGGTCCCGGAGGACGTGCACCGCCTGTCGCTCTACGACGCGGACGGCGTCATCACGGTCGACGACTGGATCCGCGAGGGCCCGGCCGGGCTCCCCGAGGCGACCGGCTTCACCTTCTCGACCGACCTGAACGAGCTGAACCCGGTCGAGCGCCGGTTCGACATCTCGAGCGCCGTTCGCGCCGGCCACCGCCTCGGCGCCCGCTTTCAGCTCGACGACGGCACGGCGTACGCGAGCGGGAGCTACGGCTCGGCGTTCGAGGGCTTCCGCATCGAGCTGAAGGTCTGCGGAGAGAACGCGCTGCCGAACGGGCTTCCGACCGGCGACCCGGAATGATCGTTCGCTGAACCTGCGGGTTGAATAGGGGGCCCGCAGGTTCAGTGAAGCTCACTTCTTGGGCGCCGCGTCGCCGTGGTCGATGATGATGAACTCGACGCGGCGGTTCTTCGCGCGGGCCGCGTCGGTCTTCTCGTTCACGAGCGGGCGCGTCTCGCCGAAGCCCTGAGCCTCGAGCCGCGCCTTGTCGATGCCGCGCTTCACGAGCGCGTCGCGAACCGCCTCGGCGCGCTTCTGTGACAGCTGCTGGTTGTAGGCGTGGTCGCGGATCTCGTCGGTGTGCCCCTCGATGCGCACCTTCTTCACGTCGGGGAACTTCTTGAGAATGTCGGCGACGTTGTCGAGCAGCTTGTTCGACTCGGCCTTGATGGTCGCCTTGTCCTGGTCGAAGAAGATCTGCTCGGTGATGACGATCTTCTCTTGAGTGACGAACACCGTGGCCTCTTTCTCGGGGCAGCCGTCGCCGTCGTCGACGCCGTTCACGGTCTCGGCCTCGGTCGGGCACTTGTCCTGCGGGTCGAGAATGCCGTCGCCGTCGTTGTCGGGCTCGGGGCAGCCGTCGTCGTCCTGGAAGTTGTCGAAGTCTTCGGCGAGGTCGCGGCACTTGTCGTTCGCGTCCTTGATCTTGTCGCCGTCGTTGTCTTCGTCAGGGCAGCCGTCTTCGTCTTCGACGCCGTCTTTGTCTTCCGGCACGTTCTTGCACTTGTCCTTCTCGTCGAGCACCGTGTCGAGGTCGTTGTCCTTCTCGGGGCAGCCGTCCTCGTCCTGGAAGTCGTCTTTGTCCTCCGGCTCGTTCTTGCACTTGTCCTTCGGGTCCTCGATGCCGTCGTCGTCGTTGTCGTTGTCCGGGCAGCCGTCGTCGTCCTGGAAGCCGTCCATGTCCTCGGGGTCGCTCGGGCACCTGTCGCTCGGGCCCTTGATGCCGTCGTTGTCCGGGTCGAAGTCGGCCGGCACGCTCGAGGGGCCGCCGACGCTGAGCGAGACCCCGAACAACAAGAGCGGGTCGCGCAGGTAGTAGAGCTTCGCGAACGGGCCGAGCTGCAGGCCGTCGATCAGCGAGATCTCGTAGCCGAGCCCCACGTCGAAGCCGATGCGAGGAGCGCCGTTGCTGCCGCCGTTCGAGATGAGGAAGTCGGCGTCGAGCCAGAGGTTGCCGTGCAGGTTGCCCTTCCCGCCGTCCCGCATGATGAGGAAGCCGTGCTCGTCGTTGAGAATTCGCCAGCGCAGGCCGAGGCCGCCGCCGAACAGCGAGCCGCGCTCGAGCAGGGCCGCGCTGCCTGCGCCGAGGCCGAACGCCTCGATCTGCGGAGACACGGGCCCGATCGAGATGACGTTGAAGTCGATCTTGAACTCGGCGCCGCTGATCAACCCCTGCGGCTGAAACTGCATGCCGAACATCGGAGAGAGGTGAACGTTGACTTTGTACGCCTCGCCGAACGCTCCGGTGGCGGCGAGCGTGACCGCGAGCGCGGTGATCCGCGATTTCATCGTGTGCCCCTCTCCCTGGTGAAAGCTGCGGCGACCCTATGGGCGGCGCCTGACCAGCGCAAGCAACGCGAACAACATCAGCCCGCCGTTCGTGCTGCAGCCGCAGCCCTTGTCGTTCCACACCACGGGTTCGAGCCCGCCGGCCTGCGCGCTGCCGCCCGCGGCCACCGCCGAGCCTCCGGCTTCACCGCCGCCGGCTTCGCTGCCGCCCGCCGCGCCGGAGCCGCCCGCGGTCGCGCCGCCTGCCGTCGCGCCGCCTGCCGTCGCGCCTCCCGCGGTCGCGCCGCCAGCCGTCGCGCCGCCAGCCGTCGCGCCGCCAGCCGTCGCGCCGCCTGCCGTCGCGCCGCCCGCGGCTCCGCCTCCGGCGCCGGAGCCGCCGGCCGTCCCGCCGCCCAGACACGACGAGACGTGGGTCGAGCGCGTCGCCGCACAGCTCGTCGGCGAGGCGCACGTGGGCTCCGGCAGATCGGGCGGTGAGCTCACGCTGCCGATGTCGGTGAGGCGCGGATACGCGGGCGCCAGCACCGGCCAGTGGCCGGCCGTGGGTGGGTGCTCCATCCACCCGAAGACCTTCTCTTGATAGGGGCGGCTGCCGCCGACGCTCGGGTTGTAGACGCCGCGCGTGCTCGAGTACGCCGGGTTGTTCGGGTTGTTCGACTGCGCGAGCCCGTTGTAGGCCCAGGCGGCGGTGTACCAGTGCTCGACGATGCGCGGCTGGTTGTCGCCGACGCAGTTCGTGGCGCGCCACTTCTGCGCGAGGATCTGGGTGCCCGTCGCGAGGTTGTACGTGGCGTCGTTCGCGACGCGCGCGCGGTCGTAGCTCGGCGTCGCGTCGAAGGTGCGCATGCCGCTCGTCACCTGGCCGATGCCGTAGCCGCAGTCGAACGAGATGATGGTGCGCGAGGCGCCGCCGACCTGCGACGACGGCGTCGTCGGAACGCAGAACTGCTTCCAGCTCGACTCCTGCATCGCGATGGCCTTGAGCAGCTCGCACGGGAACTTCGCGGCGACCTGCACCGTCGGCATCGGCTTGCCGCAGCCCTGGCCGAGCATCGGCACCGACGAGGGGCCCGCGGTGCCCCAGGCGGCCGGGCCTCCGGAGACGAGCGCGAAGATCGACTGCCACTGCGAGACGGTCGGGTTCGTGCCGTTCGCCGCGTTGACGGCGCAGTCGGCGGCCATGCCCTCGGGGCTCGACGCCGTGTAGCTCGGGCAGAACTGCGAGAGCGCGGCGGCGGTGACGAGGCCGGCGATCACTCGACGACTCCCGCGACGTCGAGGCGCATCGAAGGCGGGGCGGCGAGCTCGAGCACGCGCCCGGTCTTCAGCTCGGTGGCGTACGCGGTCGGAAAGCCGGAGGGCAGCTCGTGCAGCGCGATCGCCCAGCCGTCGCTCGTGACGGCCTGCACGCGCTCGAAGCCGGGGCCGCGCGGGAGCAGCGCGAGCGTGCCGTCGAGCCAGCGCAGCCCCTCGCCGGGGCCGGGGCTGAGCGCGAGCCGGCCGCCGAGCACGGTGGGCAGCGCGGCGACGTGGCTCGAGCGAGCGACCGTGCTCATCGCGCCGGTCTTCAGGTCGACGCGAGCGACGAGCCAGCCCTCGGCGTCGGCGTTCGTGAACCACAGCGAGCCGGCGCTCACCACGAAGTCGCGCGCCATCGCGGGCAGCTTCGTGAGCACGCGCACTCCGAGCGCGTCCATGTGAACGGCGGCGACGTCGGCGCCTTCAGGGCCCACGCGGTAGAGCAGCACCTCGCCCTGCCAGGCGCCGGCGAGGAAGACGAGCGGGGCGCTGGAGGTGTGAACCGCGCGCAGCGCCCCGGTGCGCGGGTTCACCTCGTCGATGCCGCGGCTGCGCTGCACGAAGACGCGGCCGCCGGGCGTGACGAGCGGGCGCGTGGAGATCGCGACGCGGTCGGCGAGCTGCACCGCCGGCTGGCCGGGCTCGAGCCGCACGAGCGAGGCGGCCCACGTGGTGTCGCGCGAGCTCACCGTCTGCGCGATCGCGAGCACGGTGCGCGTCTTGGGGAGCAGCGCGCCGTACGCCGTGGAGCGGGCGACGTGGGTGAAGCTCGCGACCGGCGCCTCGAGCTTGCCGCCGGGCGCCTGGAAGCGCAGCTCGGTGACCTCGCCGTCTGAGGCCGTGCAGAGCAGTGCGACGTCGGAGGCGAAGAGCAGCGCGGCGGTCAGGCTCGTCAGCACGAAGACGGCTCTTGCCCGAGGTCCTCGGGGCGATGCAACTCCGCATACTTGGAGGCGTCACGCGTAGGGGACAGACGCCTACAAGGGCCTGGTCGTTAAGATTGTCGGCGTCGTGTACCGGGCAGCGTTGATGCTCGTGACGGTTGCCGTCGCTTGCCGCAGTAGCAGTGGTCCTGACCGCTGGCAGACGTTCGTGTCTCGCGAGGGCGGCTTCACCGTGCAGCTGCCCGACAAGCCGTTCACGCACATCGACGCGACGACGCACCGCAGAGAGGACGTGCAGTCCGACGGTGGCCTGCGGCCCGGCGCGCCGTTCGTCGCGGAGCAGACGCGCGCCGAGCGGGGAGAAGACGGCCTGTACACGGTGCGCTGGTACGAGGTGCCGATCGACGCCGACTTCTCCGACCGGAGGTTCCTCGAGCGGCTGATCGCGACGAAGCAGCTCGGGCCGATCTTCCCGAGGTGGATTCACCTCGGGCCGTACCAGGGCATCGAGTACGAGCGCATCGAGCCCGCGAGGGGCGTGCTGCTGCGCAGCCGCATCTTCGTGGTCGAGAGCCGCGTGTTTCACCTCTGGGCCGACAACTGGCTCGCGCGCGACGACGAGCGCGCGGCGAAGAAGTTCCTCGACTCGTTCGACCTCTCGGTCGCGCCGGGCCTGCACGTCACCTACGACGGCGTGATGGCCGATCGTCGATAGCGGGTTACGGCGTCGCGCCCATCTGCAGCACGAGCTTCGCCCCCGACTTCAGCTGCGCGTGGCGCAGCGTGCTGCCCTCGACCGGTACGCCGTCGAGGGTCGCGGACTCGACGTAGATGTTCTCGGGCGCGACGTCGCGCGCCTCGAGGGTGAGGCCGTTGACGGTGACGCGCGGAAACCCGGGCGACCCGAGGATCCACACGTCGCTGCCGGGCAGCGGGTACAGCCCGAGCATCGCGAGCACGTACCAGCTCCCCATCGTGCCGCCGTCGTCGTTGCCGGGCAGCCCATCGGGCTTCCACGAGAAGTGCTTCTGGCGGGCCCAGACGCTCCACTTCGCCGCGAGGTCGGGGCGGCCCGCCTGCGCGAACAGGAACGGCGCGTGGAGCAGCGGCTCGTTGCCGGCCCAGTAGTGGTCGACCGGGAAGTAGCGCAGCTCGTAGGGCTGCTTCTCGAGCGCCGCGAGATCGGCCGGCGTCGCGTCGAAGAACTTCTCGAGCTCGGTGACGAACGCCTCGCGCGAGCCGAACAGCCCGGCGTAGCCGTCGATGTCGTGCGGCGCACCCCACGTGTTCTGCAGCGCGCTCGACTCGGCGAAGTCGTCCCACGAGAGCGGGTCGAAGGCGCCGGCCTTCGGCGTGCCGTCGGCGTTGCGCGGCCTCACGACCTTGAGCGCGGGGTCGAACAGCTTGCGCCAGCCTCGCGAGCGCGTGCGCAGGGCCTCGGCGTCGGCGGTCGCGCCCTGGGCTGCCGCGAGCTCGGCGAGCGCGGCGTCGGCGCCGGCGTACTCGACCGTGAGGGCGCCGCTCCGGCCGTCTTCGCTCGCCGGCACGAAGCCGAGCGTACGGTATGAAGGGCCGTTGCGGCGCGTGCCCATCATGGCCTCGGGCACGGTGGCGAAGGCGCGGTCGCGCAGCAGCGACCAGGCGTGGGCAACGTCGAAGTCGGCGCCGCGCAGCGCGGCGTCGGCGATCACGATGTCGGCCGGCGAGCCGAGCATGGTGCCGGTCTCGCCGGTGCCGAGCGGCCAGCGCGTGAAGCCGCCGAGCGCCTCGGCCTGCCGCACGAGGCTCTTCGCCGAGTCCGCGGCCGACGCAGGCGCCACCAGCGCGTAGAGCGGGTGCACGGTGCGGTACGTGTCCCACAGCGAGAAGTCGCTGAGCGTCGGCGTCGGCGCCGTCAACGTTCGCCCGCCGAAGACGTAGGCGCCGTCGACGTCGCTGATGAGGGTGGGCATCAGGAACGCGTGGTGCAGCGCCGAGTAGAACGTCTTCCGGTCGTCTTCGCTGCCGCCGTAGACGGTGACGCGCGAGAGCAGGGCGCGCCACTCGGCGTCCGAGGCCTCGCGTGCGGCGTCGAACGTGGCGGGCTCGGCGTCGAGCGCGGCGGTGGCGCCGGCGGCGCCGACCAGCGAGAGGCCGACGCGCAGCGAGACCGCCGTCACCGCGCCGAAGTCGAGCACGGCTCCGTGATCGGCCTGCATCGCGACGCCCGCGAACGGCACGGTGGAGCGCAGCTCGAAGAAGAGCAGGTTGCCGCCGAACCCGTCGCTCATCTCGCCCTTGATGCGGACCTTGCCGCGCAGGGTGTCGGGGCCGGCCTGGGTGAGCGTGCGCTCCTCGGTGGTGCCGGGCGGGAGCACGCGCGTGAGATCGACGACGACGCGCGGGCTCGCGCCGGCCGCCCACGTGTAGCGGTGGTGCGCGACGCGGGCCGACGCGGTGAGCTCGGCGTCGACGTTCCACCGGTCGAGGTGGACCCGGTAATACGACGGCGTCGACTGCTCGGACTTCTTCGAGAACGGGCTCGCGTAGGCGTCGGCGTCGAACGGCGACGAGAGCGTCGCGTCGGTGGGCGCGAGCGTGAGCGCGCCGTAGTCGGTGGCGCCCGTGCCGTGCAGGTGGAGCTGCGAGAAGCCGCGGATGGTCTCGTCGCCGGCCCAGTAGCCGGAGAAGTGGATGAAGCGGAGCACTCCGTACTTCTTGCCGATGGTGTCGGGCCCGGGCTTCGCGAGGCCGTGCGGCACGCAGGCGCCGACGAACGCGCTGCCGGCGGCGTAGGCGAAGCCGCCGCTGCCCATGAGCGGAGAGGCGTACGCGAGCGGATCGCCGACCGGCTCCGGCTCGGGAGGCCGTGAGCACGCAGCAGCGATGAGGCACGCGACGAGGGAGAGCCGCACTCGAAGAGCCGCATATCGCGTTCGCGCGTGTGCGCGCGACCCACCCGGCGCCTGTGCGGCCCACATGTAGGTGGCGAGCGATCTCGCGTCGCTTCGATGCCACACGCGCGCGCGGAATGCGCTGCGAAGGTGCTCCGTTCGGTCGGTTCCAAAACGGTAACGGCGCTTCTTTCGCGCGTACCGCTGTCCACGCCAGAGGTCTGCCCTGAAACCGATTCGTCTCGCACTCATCGTCTGCGCCGTCACCGTCATGTCTGCCTGCTCCGGCGAGGTCTCGGACCTGCCGAGCGACGGAGCGCCGAGCGCGCCCACGCAGGTGGCAGGCAACGACTCCGCGCGGCAGACCCCGGCCGCCCCCGGCGCGCCGTCGACGGTGACGGGCCTTCCGCTGGGCGTGGTGCCCGAGCACCCGGCCGTGCAGCCCGAGACTCCGCCGCCCGCGAACGAGACGCCGCCCGCGAACGAGACGCCGCCCGCGAACGAGACGCCGCCTGCGAACGGGACGCCGCCTGCGAACGAGACGCCGCCTGCGAACGAGACGCCGCCTGCGCAGCCGCCCGCGCCGGATCCGAACGCGGGCTGGGTCTCGGTGCCCGAAGGCACGCAGCGCGTGCGCTACCCGCGCGGCGTCACGGGCGGCACGAGCGGCGGCCAGGTCTTCAACGTGTCGATCGCGAGCAGCACGCGCTACCGGCTGCGCTACGAGGTGATGCCCGAAGGGAACTTCGACTTCCGCGCCGGCGGCAAGCTCCCGGGCCTCGCGGGCGGCGGCGCGCCGACCGGCGGCAGCGACGCGACGAACGGCTGGAGCGGCCGGCTGATGTGGAACCACGGCGGCCGGCTCAGCTTCTACTTCTACCGCGCGACCGGGGGCAGCGGGGGCATCGACACCGGCGGGTACGGCACGCACTGGTACTGGGCCGCCGACGCCGTGCTGGTGCCGGGGCAGTGGAACACCATCGAGATCCTGGTCGACCACCAGACCGGCGAGACGGTCGGCTACCTGAACGGCGTCGAGAAGGCGCGGCAGGACCTGAGCTACCAGTGGCCGAGAACCGACCTCATGATGTTCTCGACGTTCTTCGGCGGGCAGGGCAACGCCTACGAGCCTTCGAAGGACGAGCACATGAGCTTCCGCAACATGAGGGTGAAGCCCGGCGGGTGAGCGGGTCACCGCGCAGCGCGCACCGCGTACTGCAGCGCCAGCCACCAGAGTCCGAGGCACGTCGGCACCGCGACGTACGCGAGGGTGATGCGGCCCTGGCGCGCGAGCTCGGGGCGCTTCAGCATCCACAGCGCCACCCCGACGATGACGGGGATCAGCAGCCAGACGCGCAGCGCGGGGATAGCCTCAGCTTCGTAGCGGCGCACCCGCCGGTTCGCGAAGCCGAGCGCCAGCGCGCACGCGATCGTCCAGGCGGCGGCGCCGGCTCCGGTGACGAGCGCCGCTGCGAGGTCTGCCGGCCGCACGCCGTCATGGTGGGGCAACGGGGAAGAAATCGCGAACCGGCTACGTCGTGATGCCCGGCAGCACCTGGCCGACGCTCGCGAGGTCGTAGTTCACGGGCCAGAGGTTCGGCGGCTTGCCGGCGGTCGACGTCGAGCCGTAGCCGCTCTGCCCGCCGCGCTCGTAGTCGGCCGGTGCCAGCCCCATCGCCTGCAGGATGGTCACGAGCAGCCGGTTGTGCGGGATGCCGAGGATCACGTTCCCCATCTCCTGCGAGAAGAACGCGTTGTTGTTCCAGTTCACGTAGTCGAGGTACCGCCCGGTGCGCAGGTAGCCCCCCGCGCTCCCCGCCAGCAGGCACGGCACGCTGTACGCGATGTGGTTGAAGCCCAGCTCGTTGCCCCAGTACACGAGCGAGTTGTCGAGGTAGGTGCGGCCGCCGCCCTCCATGACGTCGAGCTTCTGGAGCAGCTTCGCGAACACGTGCTCGGCGACCCACGCGTTCACGCCCTTCAGCATGCGGCGCGCGTTCGCGTTTCCCCAGTCGTGCGCGAGGCCGTGCCAGGTGCCGCCGCTCGCGTCCTCCGAGTGGTAGTAGCCCTGCAGCGTGGTGTCGGCCGCGTTCGGCGACGGCCCGAGCGCCTTGTGCACGCCGATCGTGATGATGCGCGTGCGGTCGCACATGATCGCCGCGGCGGCGATGTCGAGCATCAGGTTCCACTTCGTGACGATGTCCGTGGGGTCGGTGCCGCTGTTGTTCGCGAGCGACGCCGGCGCGACCGGCGGTGTGCACGACAGCACCTGCATCGGCGAGAGCCGCGCCTGCAGCTCGGTCACCAGCGTCACGTATTGATCCACCTTCGTCCGGTCGTCGCGCGACAGCCGCGGGCTCGTCTTGAGCTCGAGCCAGTCTTCGCGCACGCGGTCGATGATCAGCCGGTCGCGGTTCGGCGCGGTCGTGCCCCCGCCCGGCATGAACCCCTGGAAGCAGTCGTTGAACGCGTTGAGCGGGTTCGTGCGCGTCTGCAGCTGCTGCACCGGCCCGCCCGCGTTGCCGAGGTCGGAATACGACATCGCGTTCGTCACGCCCTGCGACAGGTGCAGCGAGCGCAGCGCCGGCGTCGACGGGTAGAACTTCGGCGAGTACGCGAGCACCTGGTCGATCGTCGGCACGTCGGCGAGGTTGTCGGCCTCGCACGGCGTCGCCCCGGTGCACGACGAGAAGTTGCCGAGCAGGCCGCCGTAGTTGTGGTTGACGGCCGGCAGAAAGTCGAGGCCGCGGATGAGCAGCAGCTTCGAGAGGAACGGGTTCAGCGCCGGCCCGAGGATCCCCGAGATGCCCATCGGGGTCTGCAGATCGGCGAGCGGCGCCTGCGTGTAGCCGCCCGTGGTGCCCAGCGGCTGCGTGAGCAGCGTCGTGCCGTCGGCTTTGCTGCCCGTGTAGACGGCGTCGTGGAGGCGGTAGCCGTTGCCCGAGAAGCGCGGGTACCACTCCTGAATGAGCTGGGTGCTGAAGCTCTTCACCACGATGAGCCGCTTCGGCGGCGTCATGCCCTGCGCGGCCGCGATCGACTCGAGCCAGGGCAGGGCGAGCGCTGCCCCGCCGGCGCCGGTGAGGAACATGCGCCGCGAGATCGTCTTCATGGCTCACCCACCGTGCGCTGCTTGAACGAGGGCTCGTAGGCGAGGCCCTGGAACACCTCGGCGATCGTCAGCGCGCGGCCCGACAGCTTCACCGCGGCGCAGTGATCGCCGGTGCCCGCGAGCGGCTCTCGCCGCAGCGCGAACGTGGCGAACGTCTTCGAGAAGCAGCGCTGCGGCTTGCCGCTCTCGATCATGCGCGCGGTCAGCTCGGCGGGGCCGTCGACGGTCGAGGAATCGTCGAGCTCGACCTTCGCGACGGCGCGCGCGTCGACGTCGAGCTCCCCGAGCAGCGCGCCGTTGCTCTCGTCGAACACCTTCTCGCGGGTGCGGTGCCGCCCGAGCGCGTCGAACTGCTCGAGCACGTAGCCGAGATCGGAGAACGAGCCGTGGCAGCCCAGGCACAGGCCGTTGCCCGCCACCTTCGCCTCGAAGCGCTTGCGCGTCGTCTGCATCGGGTCGAACGGCGGCGGGTCGAGCGAGCCCGGAGGCAGCGCCGCGGGGTCGGGGCTCGGCAGCGGGTCGCAGAGGAACGCGCGGCGGGTCATCGCTCCGCGGTGAAACGGGTTCGTCTGCTCGAGGCCGTCGACGAGCAGGGCGGCGCGCTGAAAGAGGCCGCCGCGGTTCGTGAAGCGCGGGGGCTCGCCGGTGCCGCTCCAGGCCGGGACTCCGTAGAGGTGCGCGAGGCCGGCGGAGCGCGTGACCGACACGTCCGACGCGACCAGGTCGCCGAACGTGCCGCCCCGGGCGAACGTGTAGTGCTGCGTGAGCGCGTTCACCTCGTCGGCCATGTCGGGCCAGCTGAGCTGCTCGCCCGCCGCGAGCGCGGCGAACGCGGGCCGGTTCGTCGCGAAGCCCGTGAACTTCTCGAGGCGCAGCCACTCGCGCCAGAACGTCCACAGCGTGTCCTTCGTGCGCGGGTCGGCGAAGACGCGCTCGACCTGCGCGCGGTACCCCGCCTCGGTCATCAGCGAGCCGTCGGCGGCGGCGTCGAGCAGCGCGTCGTCGGGCAGCGTCTGCCAGTACGTGTACGAGAGCCGCGCGGCGAGCTCGAACGGCGACAGCTCGAGCCGCAGCTCGCTGCCGAGCGCGGCGCCGTCGATCTCGACGTGGCTCAGGAAGCGCGGCGACATCAGGAGCGCGATCACCATCGCGCGCACCGCCTCGGCGGGCGGCCGCTGGCCGTCGTTGAAGGCGGCGAACGAGGTCAGCTCGGCGGGGGTGAGCGGGCGGCGCCAGGCGCGGCGCCCGAAGCGCTCGAGGAAGGCCGTCGCGCAGGCGGGGGTGAGCGTCGCGGCGGTGGCGCAGCTGCCGGCGAGCGCGGCGAGGCGCGCGGGGTTCGTCTCGACCGAGTCGCCGATGCCCGTCGCGACGGCGAACCACGCGGTGAGGTGCTGATCGGTGACGCGGTTGTCGAGCGTGCGGAACGACACGTCGCTGTCGTCGGGCACGGCGTCGAGCCGCGGCGCGAGCTCGGCGGCGAGCGCGGTGAGGCCGCTCACCGCGAGCAGATCGCGCACCGTGTTGCGGTACTGCAGCGTCGAGAGCTTCGTCAGCGGAGCGACGCCGGGCGGCGGCACCGTCACGCACCCCGGGTCGTCGATCGGGTCGATGGGCGTCCGCGGGGGGACGTCGCGAATGACGCCCTCGCAACCCATCAGCAGGACCACGGCGGCCAGGCGGTGCATGCACCCAGGTGAGATGCGCGGCGCCAGGCGGAAGCTCAGGCTCCGCAACCGCGCGAAAACGCGGGCCTTGAGCCGTTCGGGCAGACCAAGCAGCTTTCCAGGCGTGGGCCTCGTGGCTGAGCTTCGGTTCGAGTTGGTGCATCCTCTGTGGGGGATGCCCTTACCCGACTCGCGCGCCACGAACGTGGTGCCGCTGCACCGCTCGGGTGAGCTGCCCGACGCGACGCTGGTGCTCGAGGCGAGAGAGGGGCAGCAGTGGGCGCGCGAGGCGCTGTTCCGCCGCCACGTGAAGCGCATCATGGCGCTCGCGTTCCGCCTCATGCCCGAGGAAGACCCCGAGGACCTGGCGCACGACGTGTTCGTGAAGGCGCTCGGCTCGCTCGACACGCTCGCGAACCCCGCCGCGTTCGGCCCGTGGCTCAGCGCGGTGACCGTCACGCTGATCAAGATGAAGCTGCGCAAGAAGCGCTGGCTGCGCCGCATCGGCATGGCGAAGAGCGAGGAGCTCGACGCAGAGTCGCTGATGTCGCGCGATGCCCCCGAGGGCGTGCGCATCGCGCTGGGCGATCTCTACAAGGCCGCCGAGAAGCTCGGCGAAGAAGAGCGCATCGCGCTGCTGCTCCAGCGCATCGAGGGGCTCGAGCTGCAGCAGATCGCCGAGCAGATGCACCTGTCGCTCGCGACGGTCAAGCGGCGCATCGCGCGCGCGGAAGCCGCCCTCGCGGAGGTCGCGTCCGATGCGTGACCCGAAGGAGCTCCAGAAGTGGATGACGCCCGACACCTCGGAGCCGCGCGTGAACCGGCTCTGGTCGCGCGTGCGCGAGTCGGGTGAGAAGAAGGCGCCGATGTGGCGCTGGGCCGCGGCCTCGGCGATCGCGGCTTCCCTCGCCGTCGCCGCGTTCGCGCTGTGGCCGCGGCCGCTCGCGGTCGGCTCGCAGCTCGAGGCGAGCGCCGAGGGTACGGTCGGCCGGTTCTCCGACGGCTCGCGCGTCGAGGTCGGCCGGTCGTCGTCGGTGCGGCTCGTCAGCGATACGAAGGGCGAGGTGCGCGTCGAGCTCGAGCGCGGCTCGGCCACGTTCGAGGTCTCGAAGCGGCCCGACCGGCGCTTCGTGGTGCACGCCGACGGAGTCGAGGTCCGCGTCGTCGGCACGCGCTTCACGGTCACGCGCGACAGCCAGGGCGTCACCGTCTCGGTCGAGCGGGGCATCGTCGAGGTCGCGCGCGCCGCGACGACCGTGCGGCTCGGCGCCGGGCAGCGCTGGGCCGAGGCCGAGGTGCAGGCCGCCGCCGAGGCGCAGCCCGAGCCCGAGCCGTCGCTCGCGGAGCCGGAGCCGGAGCTGCCGAGCGTCGCTCCCGCGCCTCCCGTGCCGGCGCCGGAGCCTGCGGCTCCGCCGCGGCCGGTGCGCACGCAGAAGGGTGTGCACCGCGCGGCGCCTGCTGCGCGGGCTCCGGTGACGCCGCCGGCGGCGGCCGCGCAGACTCCGGCGACGGGGGGCGGCAGCGATCTCGTCGAGAGGCCCGGAGCCCCCACGGCGGCGCAGCTGTTCCAAGAGGCGCTCGCCGCACGCCGCGAAGGGCGCAGCGCGCACGCCGCGCTCACGTTCGATCGCTTCCTGCGCGACTTCCCGTACGACTCGCGCGCGGCGCTCGCTGCGTTCGAGCTCGGCCGCCTGCGCATGGATCAGCTGTCCGACGTGAAGGGGGCGACGCAGGCGCTGGAGCAGGCGCTGAAGCTCGCTCCGGACGGAACGTTCGCAGAAGACGCACTGTCGCGGCTCGTCCGCGCCTACGATGAGCTCGGCTCGAAGGGAGCATGCGCCAGATACCGAGAGCAGTATCTCGCCCGTTTCCCGAACGGGCCCTACGCGAGATCAGTCTCCGCGCGCTGTGCGCAATGACGGCGCTCGCCGCCGGCTCCGCCTCGGCCGAGTGCCCGGGCGTCGAGATCGCCTTCCGCGGCGATCGCTGGGTGACGGACGTGCAGCAGGCGACCGCTGCCGAGCTCGAGCTCGAGACCGAGCGCGCCGGGCTGTGCGGGGGCGGGAAGCGCGCGAGCGTGCTGCTCGTGTGGCAGGGCAGTGAGGCCGTCGGCATCGCGGTCGACCTGGTGCGCGACGACGGCACCGAGCTGCAGCTGAGGCGCAAGGTCGACTCGACACGTATTCCTCCCGACGGGCTGTCGCTCGCGATCGCGGCGGTGGTGGGCGAGCTCTTGCGCGAGGCGAGGCCGCCGGAGGTTCGACCGGCCGCCGAGCCCGAAGCTGCCGCGGCGCCGCTGGAGAAGCGCCTCGGCGTGGGGCTGCGAGCGTCGGGCGCCGGTGGCGCGGGTACGCTGCGCGGCGGCGGCGAGCTCTTCGGCCGCTTCACGGCCGGCCGCTTCGGCGTTCAGCTCGCGCTCGGCGGCGGCGGCGGCGCGGCGTTCGCGGGCAGCGCAGGCACGGTCGAGGTGCGGCTGCTCACCGCGGCGCTGACCGGGCTCGTGAGGCTCTTCGGCGGCGAGACGTGGGGCGTGTCGGTCGAGGCGGGGGCGGCCGGAGGGCCGTGGTGGCTCACCGCAGCGCCCCGCGAGGGCTACGCCGGGAGCTCGGCGCTGACGTGGTCGATCGCGGGCCGCGCCGGGCTCGACGCGGCCGTGCGGCTCGGGGCGCTCGCGCTGCTGGTCTCGGCGGGAGTCGACATTCCGATTCGCGGCGTCGCGGTCACCGACGGCACGGAGCGCCTCGTCTCGCCGGTCGGCGTCGCCGGCTACCTCACGCTCGGAGCGGCGTTCACGTGGTGAGGCTCGCCGCCGCGGTGCTGCTGGTCGCGGGCTGCGCGGAAGAGGCGCTGCCGCTCTTCACGCCGCTCGACGGAGGTGTCGACGGCGGCCAGCCGTTCGGCGTCGAGCTGGTCGCGGCGGGGTTCGAGCACACCTGCGCGATTCACCAGGGCGCGCTGTTCTGCTGGGGCGGCAACAGCGACGGCGAGCTCGGCGTCGGCGACACTTTGCCGCGCACGCGGCCCACGCCGCTCGACGCGGGCGTCGGCTGGGTCGAGCTCGGCGTCGGCTACGGCTCGACGTGCGCGCGGCGCAACGACGGCTCGGTGTGGTGCTGGGGCGCGATTCTGGGCGGGCTGGGCAGCAAGCTGCGGCCGGTGCAGGTGACGCTGCCCTCGTCGTCGAGCGCGCTGTCGCTGCACTTCAACCACGCGTGCGTGATCGGGATGGATCGAAGGCTCCGTTGCTGGGGCGAGAACCAGGAGGGGCAGCTCGGCCTCGACGACGGCTTCCCGGGGCTGCCGGATCAGAGCGCGCCGATGACGCTCGACGGCGGGCAGTGGGCGTCAGTCAGCACGGGGCAGGGGCACACGTGCGCGATTGCGACGAACGGTACGCTGTGGTGCTGGGGGCGCAACGCGCCTCCCCAGCTGGGCCAGCCGATGGGGCAGCCGGGGCAGATCCGCCGGCCGGTGCAGGTGGGCGCCGACACCGACTGGACGCAGGTGCGCTCGTCGCAGAACGCGAGCTGCGCGCTGAAGGCGAGCGGCCAGATGTGGTGCTGGGGCGACGCGTTCGACATGCCGATCGGAACGCGGCAGATCTACCAGCCCGAGCGCATCGGCGCCGACACCGACTGGCGCACGCTCGAGCTCGAGACGTTCTCGATCTGCGGGCTCAAGACGAACGGCTCGCTGTGGTGCTGGGGCCGCAACGACGAGGGCCAGCTCGGCACCGGCACGACTCAGAGCGTCTACACACCGCAAGAGATCGGCAGCGGCCCGTGGAGCTCGGTCGCGGTCGCCCGCTTCCACCACTGCGCGATCGACGCGGCCGGTGCGCTGTTCTGCACCGGCATGAACGACGAGGGCCGGCTGGGCGTCGGCGACACGCTGCGGCGCAGCGTGCTCACGCCCGTGACGTTCTGATCTACTTGCCGCCCATCAGCGCTTTTCGCTGCCCGACGCAGTGGTCGATGATCTCGGTGAGCGTCTTCTGCCCGCCGGCGACCTCGAACTTCTGGTCGGCCATCGCGGGGTAGCCGTTCTTCAAGATGATGCCGGTCGCGATGCACTCGTTGTACTGCGCGAGCGCCTCCTTGTTCTTCTTCTGGTCCAGGAGCTTCTTGCCGGCCTCGTACGACTTCTTCGGCCCGTCCTCGAACTTGATGAGCGGCGCCACGTCTTTCATCAGCTGCTCGGTCGCGGCCGCCCGCGTGCCGCACTGGGCCATCACCTCGGCGGGCGACTGCAGCTTCCCCTCCGCGAGCACCGGCAGCTTCGCGAGCGACGGCAGCATCTTCACGAGCTGCTGGCCCTCGCTCTGGCAGTTGCGGAACAGGCCGAGCGCCTTCTCGTACTCGCCCTTGCGCTTGCGCAGGTCCTTCATGGCGGTGCCCGCCTCGCTCGCGGCGGTCGCCTGCATCAGCGTCTCGCCGGTCTTCTTGCGCAGCTCGCGCTGCAGCTTCGTGAGCTCGAGCGTCTCGACGAGGCCGAAGCCGGCGTTGCGGCCCTTCTCGGCCGCCGCCGCGTACCCGCCGTTCTTCTTCTCGAGCTCGGCCTGGTCGGTGAGCGTCTTGTCGACCTTCTCGACGGCGGCGATCGCGGCCTCGAGATCGCTGTCTTTGCCCTCGGGCGCCTTCGCGGCGTCGAGCTTCGCCTTCGCGCTCGCGAGCGCGTCGTTCAGCGCCTGCGTCGCCTCGCGCGCCGCGAGCACGATCTTCTTCGCCGCGATCTTGTCGTTGAGCTCGGCGATGCGCTTTTTGACCTCGCCGTCGTACCACTTGTAGTTCTTGTCCTGCTCCATCAGGGCGGTGCCCTGGTCGAGCACCGTGCCGATCAGCTTCACCGCGCTCTCGGCCTGCTGAATCTGCTCGTGACCGAACGCCGGCGGGCTCAGCTGGTTCATCGCGTCGCCGGCGAGCTTTCGCGCGTCTTCGACCTTCTTCGTCTGCAGCTCGACGTCGACCTCGAGGCGGCGCCTGTCCATCACCTTCTTCGACTCGCGCAGCACCCACTCGGCCTCGCCGACGGCCTTCTTCATCGCCGGCTCGTCTTTGTGCACAGTGCCGAGCGTCTTCTCGAGCACGCCGAGCGCCGCGCCGAGCTCCTGGAACTGCTCGTCGGTGGGGATGGGCGACTTCTTCTCGACGTTCCGCTGCGCGAGGCCGACGTCGAGCTGGGCTGCGCTCAGGCTCTTCTGCTCGAGCTGCGTCTCGACGTCGACGAGCGTGCGCCGCACCTGCTCGACGTACTGGCCGAACGCCTGGCTGCGCTGCGCCTCGGGCTGGAACTTCTCGACGAGCCCGCGCACCACGATGGCGGCGGTCTTGGCCTCGGCGAGCTGCTCCGCGGTCGGCTTGCCGCGCAGCGGCTTCGCCGCGGCCTGCAGGTCTTTGAACTGCGGCTCGATCTCGCCCTTCAGCCGCGCGAGGCCCGTCGCCGTCCACTGCTCGTCGATCTTCTTCTTCGTCGCGGCGAGCTCCGCGCGCACCTTGCCGGCCTCGGCCGCGTACGGCTTGCTCTTCGCCTCGAGCGGCTTGCCCGCGTCGAGCAGCTTGTTCAGCTCGGCGGTGGCCGTGTCGACCTCCTTGAACTGATCGTCGGTCGCGTCTTTTCCCACCGCGCCGGCGGCCGTCTTCAGGGCGGCGCGCGCGGCGTCGAGGGCGGCCTTCTGCTTGTCGACGGCGATGGTGGTCTCGCGCTCGTCGGCGAGGAGCAGCGCCTGCGCGACGGCGGCGTCGGTCTGCTTCACGTAGGCGGCGAACTTCGCGTCTTGTGCGCCGAACTGCCGGGAGTCGTCGGCGAGCTTCTTCACCTTCGCGGCCGCGTCGCGCACGGCGGCGAACTCGGCGGGCGTGGGAATGGGGTCTTTCGCCTTCAGCCTGGCGGCGGCGTCGGCGAGCGTCTTCGCCTCGGCGTCGATGGCGCGCCGGGCGTCGAAGATCTTCACGTTGGCGCGGCGCTGGTCGACGTAGTCGCGCTGGGTGCGCAGCTCCTTGCGGGCGGCGAGCGCGGCCTTCGCGTACTCGAGATCGCTGCCCTCGAGCTCGGCGCCGGCGTCGATGACGACCTTCAGTGCCTCGACAGCCTCGTGCGCGGCGTCGAGGTCGGCGTTGCTCGGCGGGTCTTGCTTGATGCGCTCGACGGCGGCGGTGAGCTTCGAGCGGGCCTCCTCGAGCTTCTTCGAGGCCTGCGCGGCGTCGGCGGCGAAGGCGAAGGAGGGAAGGACGGCGAGAACGACGGCCAGACCGGACGGTTTCCCCATGTCGGGCCGTCATGCTCTCACGGCTGCGTCAATTGGCCGACGCTTTTCGCTTGGCCCGGGCGCTGCATTGACCGGCCCCGCGTGTCTTCTCCTGCACTGCTGCTCCAGAAGCTGCTCGCCGGCGCCGCCGGAGCGGGCGCCTCCGACATCCACTTGCGCGCGAACCAGCAGCCGTTCGTGCGCATCGACGGGCACCTGAGCCGCGTCAACGGCGTGGCGCTCACCCAGGCCGACATCGACGCCATACTGGCGGCGACGGCGCAGGGGCGGTCGGCTCCGGCGGGCGCCACGGAGTGGGAGTACTCGTTCGACGCGTCCGACGGGCGGCGGTTCCGCGGCCACGCGTTTCGAGAGAACGGTCGGTGGGCGGTCGCGCTGCGCTTGATTCCGGCGACGGTGCCGGGGTTCACCGAGCTGCGGCTGCCGGTCGCGGTGAAGCAGCTCGTCGAGAAGGCGCCGGGGCTGACGCTCATCACCGGGCCGACGGGCAGCGGCAAGACGACGACGGCGTTCTCGATGCTGCAGCACATCTGCACGGCGCAGAGCATTCACCTCATCACCATCGAAGACCCGGTCGAGTTCCACGTGAACGCGGCGAATTCGTGCGTGGCTCAGCGCGAGGTCGGGCGGGACACGCCGACGTACGAGGCGGGCCTCAAGGGCGCGATGCGCGAAGACCCCGACCTGCTGTTCATCGGCGAGATCCGCGATCGGCCGTCGCTCGAGGTCGCGCTGCACGCGTCGGAGACCGGCCACGGAGTGATCGCCACCATTCACACGCAGACGGCCGTGCACACCATTCAGCGGCTCGTCGCGATGATGCCCGCCGAGGAGCAGCCCGCGACGCGCGAGCGCCTGGCCGACTGCATGCGCGGGATCATCAGCCAGCGGCTCCTGCCGCGGAAGAAGGGCCGCGGGCGCGTGCTGGCGTCCGAGGTGTGCATGAACAACCACTCGGTGCGCGAGGTGGTGCGAGACCCGGCGCGGCTGCGCGGCATGGTGCAGCTGCTCGAGCGCGGCGGTGACCGGCTGATGCACAGCCTCGATCAAGACCTCACGAACCTGGTGCGCGAGGGCGTGGTCGAGCCGGAGCTCGCGATCGGCAACGCGACGAGCCCGACCGACCTGCGCCGGAACCTGACGCTCGCGGGGCTGGTGGCCGCATGAAGCTGCTCGGCGCGTTTCTGCACACGGGTGTGCGGGTGGCGAAGAGCCGCACGCTGACGCTGTTCGCGGCTCCGGTGGGCCTGCGGTTGCCCCTGGCGCCCGCGATGCCCCGGGCTCGCGCTTAGGGCTTCTCGTCTTCCGCGCCGCGGATGACCTGAATCGAGTGCATCTTGCCCATCACCGCGCGGCCCTCGCGAGGCGCGAGCTGGTTGCGGCGCTGCTCCATCCACCTGTCGTCGGGCTGCGGCTCCGGCGCCTTCACCGCCGCGGGAGCCGGCGCGATCGGCGCCGGCGCCGCGCACGACTCGCTCGGAGCGTCGGCGAAGATCTCGCTCACCGAGAGCGCGAGCGCCGACAGCGACAGCGCGATCGCCGTCGAGCCTGCCGCGATCAGCTTCGCCCGCTTCCACTGCACGCCGACGGGGCAGTCGCGCGTCAGCACCGTGCCGTCTTCGCGCGTGAAGAAGCGCACGCACAGCTTGCCCTCTTTCTCGCGGATGAGCTGGTGCGCCTCGTCGGTCGTCATCTCCGACAGGTTGTAGACGTTGAGCTTGCAGTCTTTGCAGAAGCGGGCGCGCGCATCGCCGGTCATCTCGTCCCAGTCGCGCTGGCAGGGCGACGCCACCTTCACGACGCCGAGCTCGCGGATGTTGGCGGCCATGCACTGCTGAGCCTACTCAGAACAGCGGGTCGCTCGCGAGCCGCAGCCCGGCGGTTCCCCACACCGGCCGCACCACCTCGCCGAAGACGCCGCTGCCCACCGTCGCGTCCATCTGCACCCAGTCGTTGAAGATGATGCGGATGCCGCCCTGCACCACGCCCGCGGCCTCGCCGGTGAACGCGTCGCCGTACGCGACCTCGCCGACGAAGTGCAGCCCGCGCCAGGCCCGCAGCTGCGCGCCGAGGCCGCTGAGCAGCGTCGCGCCGTAGCCGGCTCCGCCCCGGCGCGTCGAGGCGCCGACGTTCAGGTGAACCAGCAGCCGCTCGTTCTCGCCGAGGTTCTCGGTGAACGCGAGGTAGCCGTACGCGCCCGGCTCGCCCTGGAAGCCGCCGAACCCGAACGGGAGCAGCGACCCCACCGCGACCGCGAAGCCCGGCCAGCTGTTCATGTGTGCATGGTGGAAGAGGATCTTCGCTTGCAGCAGCGGCCCGTTCATCGCGTAGCGCGCCCGCCCGTCTTCGAGCGCGGCGCCGTGCACCATGCCGATGGTGAGCTCGACCCACTCGCTGGGCCCGTAGGCCGGCATGATCCACTGCTGGAGGCCCGTGCGATCGAGCTGCAGCCACGTCTCGAGCTGGAGCTCGTGATTCCCCACGACGCGGCCGTCGTCGGTGATGAACGGCCGGATGGCGAGCGTCATCGCGACGACGAGGCCGGGGCTCAAGGCGCGATCATTCTTCGCCCATCGCTCGTGCGCGGCACAGTGGAATCGTCGGGCAGGCCCTTCAGCCGGTCCCACCGCTGGCACGTCACGACGTCGTGCGCCTGGTCGAGGCCCTCGCAGTAGTTCGTGAACAGGCACCGCCGCACCTCGCCGCCGCGGCCCTCGCGCACCTTCTTCGTCCAGTCGGGGTCCGCGAGCGACTGCCGCGCGCTCGCGACGATGTCGGCGCCGCCTCGCGAGAGCACGTCTTCGGCCTGCTGGAACGTCGCGATGCCGCCGCACGCCACCACCGGCGTCGAGAACCCGGCCGCCACCACCGCGCGCTTCACCTCGGCGACCGCCGGCAGGTTGCGCCCCCACGGCCCGGGCGCCGGCACCTTCGTCGTCGGCATGCACTCGTGCCCGCTGAGGCCCGTGTACGGGTAGGCCGCGTGCCCGACCTTCGGCTGCTTCGCGTCCTCGAACTTTCCGCCGCGCGACAGCGACAGGAAGTCCATGCCGGCGCGGGCGAACTCGGCGCCGAACCAGGCGGCGTCGGCGGGCCGGTTGCCGCCCTCGATGATCTCGTCGGCGAGGAAGCGGCAGCCCAGCGCCAGGCGCGTGCCCAGCTCGGCGCGCACCGCGCGGTAGACCTCGAGCGGCAGCTTCACGCGGTTCTCGCGCGGGCCGCCCCAGCCGTCGGTGCGCGTGTTCAGCGCCGAGAGAAAGCTCGCCATGGTGTACGCGTGGGCGAAGTGCAGCTCGACGCCGTCGAAGCCGGCCTCGAGGCAGCGGCGCGCGGCGGCGGCGAACAGGCCGGGCAGCACGCGCGGCAGCTCGGCGATGTGTGGCAGGTGCGTGTCGGTGACGCGCTCGCGCAGGCCGAAGCGGTAGGCCTCGAGATCTCTCGGCGCCAGCGTCTTCGCGATCGTCTCTTCGTCGGCGGTCAGCAGCTGCTCGGCGACCTCGCGGGGCCCCTTCCAGAAGCGGCCGAAGAACGCCTCGCGCGTGGGCCGGCGCTTGATCGAGAGAAAGTCGATGAGCTGGATGAACAGCCGCGTGCGCCCGCCGCTCGCCTCCTTGACGGTCTGCACGAGGCGGCTCAGGCCCTCGATGTAGCGGTCGTGGCCGGCGCGCAAGAGCGGGCCCGAGGGGATGTCGCGGATGCCGGTGGCCTCGACGACGATGGCGCCCGGCTCGCCGCGCGCGAAGCGCTCGTACCAGCCGAGCACGCCGGGCGTGACGAAGCCGTCGTCGGTGGCGCGCCACGGCACCATCGCAGGCACCCAGGTGCGCTCGTTGAGCTCGTGCGGACCCACGGTCACCTTCGAGAACCAGCGCGAGGCCGCCGCCTCGGCCCGCGTGGGCCAGCGTTCGACGGGCAGCAGCTTCTCGAGGCGGCGATCGGTCAACTCGCGGTGTGCATAACACCGCGGCGGTTCGCGAAGACGACGAGCTCGACCTTCAGGCTCCCGGCCGCAGCACGAGGTCCTTGATGACCGCCGTGCCTACGGCGTCGAGCGAGCGGATGATGGCCTCCTTCGACGCCTCCCTGGCGAGCCCCACCGCGATGAGCGAGGCGAGCCCGTGCGTGTACGTCCACATGATGTTGAGCAGCTGCTCGCGTCGCTTCCGCTCGAGGTTCGCGAAGCGCGCGTCGAGCTTCATGTTCTCGGTCAGCGCCTCGAGAAAGCCGCTCACCACCTCTTCGAAGCGATCGGTCTCGAGGAAGAGCGCCTGATACAGCCGCGGGTGCTCCTTCGCGAACAGCGCGATGCCCGTGCCCATGTTCAGGAAGGGCCGCTCGGTGTACCTCCCCGCGGTGTAGCCGAGCAGCTGCTCGCGCGCGCTCTTCATCGCCGCCGCGGCCAGCGCGTCCATCGACTCGAAGTTCCGGTACACCGGCGCGGTCGAGACCTCGAGCTCGCTCGCCACGCGGCGCGCGGTGAGCGCCTCGATGCCCTCTTTCTCGATGACCACCACGGCGGCCTTCACGATGTCCGCCGCCGAGACCTTCTCGCTGGGAGGCATGCCCTCTCCTTTTGATGACTTGCGTTACATAACACTTGTTGCTTGACGTCGATAGATAACATGCGTAATACAACGCGCGTTGTTTAACCCGCAGTCGCGAGGTCCGCCATGTCATCCCGTCTCGAGCTCATCGTCGCTGCGCCGCTGCTCACCCTGTTCGGCTGCCGGGGCGCCACCGAGGCCGGCCGATCGACGCCGGCCGAGGCGGCGCGCGCCGCGCTGGCACGGCTGATCGAAGAAGGCGAGGCGCCGGGGGTGCAGTACGCCTTCGTCGACGAGAACGGCGTCGTCTTCTCGGCGTACGCGGGCAAGGCCGACGTCGAGCGCGGAGCGCTGGTGGGCGAGAACACGCTCTTCCACGGCTACTCGGTCACGAAGACGTTCACGGCCGCGGCGATCGTGAAGCTGGCGGCCGAGAAGCGGCTCGACCTCGACGACCCGATCTCGCGCTGGGTGCCCGAGCTGAGCGCGAAGCCGTCGCCGACGCTCCGGCAGGTGCTGGCGCACACGGGCGGCTACGCGAACCCGATTCCCATCGGGTGGGTGCACCTCGCCTCGGCCGACGCGGCGTTCGACTCCGGCGCGTTTCTGGCGCGCATGGTGCGCGACTACGGCAAGGTCGAGCGCGCCGGGCGAGAAGCTCGCGTACTCGAACCTCGGGTACCTGTTCCTCGGCGAGGTCGTGCACCGCGCGTCGGGGCGGCCGTATCGGCAGTACGTCGAGGAGGAGCTCATCGCTCCCCTGCGCCTCGACGGCGGGGCCGAGCTCGCGTTCACGTTCGGCGAGCCGGCCGCGCACGCGCGCGGCTACATCTCGCGCTGGAGCGGCCTCAACGCGTCGCTCGGGCTCTTCATCGATCGCGGCGAGCTCATCTCGGGCACCCACGACGGGTGGACGCAGTTCAAAGACATGCAGGTCGACGGCGCGGCGTACGGCGGGCTGATGGGGAACACGAAGGGCTTCGCGCGATACCTGCAGGCGCTGCTGCGGGAAGAGGCTCCGTTCACCGCCGAGATCACCGGCCCGCTGTTCACGCAGCAGAAGACGCTCGACGGCCAGGCGATTCCCATGGCGCTGTCGTGGTTCAAGGGCGAGCTGGGCGGGGAGCCGTACTTCGATCACGCCGGCGGAGGTGGCGGCTACTACTGCGAGCTCCGCGTCTACCCGAAGAGCCGCCGCGCGAGCGTCATCATGTTCAACCGCACCGGCATCAAGAACGATCACCTGCTCGACCGCATCGACCCGCTGCTGCTGCCGGTGACGCCATGAGGCGTGGCGCGCCCCGGCCGGCAGCGGCCCGCGCACTCTTCAGAAGCGCGCACGCGCCGGAGCCGACTGCGGCGACGCGCTGCCCGTGCCGCACTGAGCGACGTCGTTGCGGCCCCAGCACCACGCTTCGTCCGCCGTGGTGTGGAGGCAGAAGTGGCCGTCGCCTGCGCTGAGGCGATCGCCGCCGCCGGGCAGGCCCGGCACCTTGAGGGGGCTCCACGAGACCGGCGGCGTCGCCGCTCCGAGCTGCCCCGCGCTGTTGTCACCCCAGCACCAGACCTCGCCTGCCGAGGTCAGCGTGCACGTCGCCTCGTCGGCGGCCGCCAGCGCGACCGGCGTTCCCGGGATGCCAGCCACCCGCTGCAGGTAGCGCAGCGCGGTGTCGGCGCCGCCGTCGACGCCGGTCTGGCCCCGCGTGTTGAGGCCGGTGCACCAGACCTGCGACCCGAACAGCCCGCAGGTGTGGCTCGCGCCGGCGGCGACGCCGGTGACCGTCGGCGGAGGGCACGGCACCGCGACGAAGTTGCACGCGGCCGCGACGTCGGTGACGGCGGCGGTGTCCATCGTTCCCGACGTGCCGAGCTGGCCGTTTCTCCGCTCGCCGAAGCAGAAGAGCGTCGCCGTCCCCGAGGCGAAGCAGCTGTGGTTGTCGCCGAGGCTGAACAGGTTCGCTCCGTTGAAGGGCATCGCGCCGTTGTTCACGTCGGCGGCCGTCGTGGCGCTGGCGCCGGCGAAGCCGACGCGGCCGAGCTGCAGGTGCGCGTTGCTGCCCCAGCACTGCGCGCGATTGGCCTGACCGGTGCCGGCCGCAGCGGCGCAGACGTGGCCGGGCCCGACCGCGACCGACGAAGGGTTGAAGACGCCGGCATCGACGGCCGTCGAGGCTAGCGCAGGCCAGCGACCGATCAACTCGCGGTCTGCACGACATTGCGGCGGTTCGCGAAGACGACGTACCGCAGCAGCACGAGCTGCAGCGCGCCGAAGACGATGACGTCGCCACCGAGCTTCGCGAGCGGGTAGGGCAACGCCCACCCGTCGCGGAACAGCTGCACGAGCTGCCCGTGAATCACGATCTGCACCGCGGTCATCGCCGCCCAGCGCGCGGCGGGCAGCGCGACGGCCGCCTCCTTGAACGCGAAGCGCCGCTGGCCGAGGAAGTTGAGGGTGCTGCCGGCGGTGAGCGCGGCCATCGCGGCGAAGGCCGTGGGCACGTGGAGGACGGTGGCGAGCAGCGTGCCGATGCCGAGGTCGACGAGCGAGGCGCAGGCCCCGACGGCGAGGCTCCGGGTGGCCCAGCCGTTCAGCAGCTTCGAGATGACGCGTTTCATGGCTTGCGCCCGGCCTACGGACCAGCGCCGAAGGTTGTTTCGGTGTAAGCGTGTGCGCATGCGGGTCGCCCTCACCGCGTGGATGCTGGTCGCGTGTGGAGCCCCGCGCGCCGCCGACCCGCTGCCGTTCGAGCCCGCCTCGCCGAGCGCGACGCCCGAGCCGTCGAAGCGCGGGCCGTTTCCGGTCGGCGTGCGCACGGTGACGTTCGAGGACACGGGCCGCAAGAAGCTCGACGGCTCGCCGCGCATCCTGGTCACCGAGATCTGGTACCCGGCGGAGCAGAGCGCGCGCGGCGGCCCCGGCACGAAGTACGACATTCGCCCGCTGTTCACGGCCGAGCAGCAGGCAGCGCTCGGCGAGGTGCCGCTGCTCGAGACCGACGCCGTACGCGACGCTCCGGTCGCGCGCAGCCACGGCCCGTTTCCGCTCGTGATGTTCAGCCACGGGCAGGCCGCGCTGCGCTGGCAGTCGACGTACCTGACCGTGCTGCTGGCGAGCCACGGCTACGTGGTGGCGTCGCCGGACCACGAGGGCGGCACGCTGTACGACGTGGTGCGCGGCCAGCTCGCCTCAGTCACCGACGGCCTCGACAACCGCCCGCTCGACATCCGCTACCTCGTGAACAGGCTCTCGCGGCTGCCGCCGAGCGACCCGCTCGCGGGCATGGCCGACGTCGGCAAGCTCGGCGTCGCCGGCCACAGCTTCGGCGCGCTGACTGCGATGCGCGTGACGGTGTTCGACGACCGGGTGAAGGCGATCGTGCCGCAGACGCCGGTGACGAGCGACCTCGCGTACGTCGGCCACGCCGACCCGCCCGCGGTGCCGATCATGCTGCAGGGCGCGCGGCTCGACCGCACGCTGCCGTACGGCGAGAACGTGCTGCCCGCGTGGAGCTTCGCGAAGTCTCCGAAGTGGCTGCTCACGATCGAGACCGGCGGGCACTTCACGTACAGCGACCTGTGCCAGTTCGATCTGGCGTCGCTCGCCGACCGCGTGATGCTCGACATTCCCGGCGCCGACGTGAAGAAGGTGCTGCAGGACGGGTGCGGCCCGCAGGCCCCGCCGGCCTCGGTGGCGCTCCCGCTCATCTCGCACTTCGCGGTCGGGTTCTTCAACGCGCAGCTGCGCGGCAGCACGGCTTCCGCGGCGCTGCTCACGCAGGCCCACGCCGACGGCTTCGGTGCGGGCGTGGCGAAGGTCGAGGCGGCGCCGTAGGCTCTTCGGCGGCGCCGGTTCGTACTCCCCGACCACCGACCACCGACCACCGACCACCGACTGCTCAGAGAGGCCCGGGCAGATCGATGTCGGGGACGAGCCCGCCGACGAAGTCGCCGATCTCCCCGCCCACGTCTTTGAGCGCTCCGAGCGCATCTTCCGCGGCGCCGATGCCGGCGTCGGCCAGGCTCTTGAGGCCCTCGGCCGCCTTCTTCGCGACCGCGGCGCCGGAGCTCGCGACGTTCTTCAGCGCTTCGACGCCGGCCTCGCCGAGCGCCTTCAGCCCCTCGACCGCCTTCTCGGCGACCGCCTCGCCCAGCTCGCCCGGAGCCTTCGCGATGTACTCGAGCGCCTCGGCGCCCGCGGCGCCGAGGTCCTTCAGCTTGTCCACCGCCTCCAGCGCGATCTCGACCGCGGGGCCGCCGAGCTTCTTGAGCACGTCCCACGCCGCGGTCGCGAGCTTGCCGCCCTGGCTGACCGCCCACAGGCCGAGCTCCGCGGCGTCCTTCACGCCGTAGGTCGCGACGAGCTCGGGGATGCCGGCGCCCGGAGGCGGGCCGATGACGGCGACGCCGATGTTCACCGCCTTCACCCAGCCCGGAGCCTCGTAGCCCTCGGGGTTCGCCTCGTACTTCGCCTTCTCGGCGCTGAAGCCGAGATCGAGCGCGAGCGCCGCGACGCCGGTGCCGATGCCCGCCAGCGTGCCGACGCCGGGAATGAACTCGAGCGCCGCGTCGAGCGCGTTCAGCTTCACGCCGGTGTGAGCGAGGAACGCGAGGTCGTCCTGCTTGCCCTGCAGCTTCGCCGCGTCGACGCCGAACTTCACGGCCGAGACTCCGCTGACGCCGGCGCTGACGCCGGGCAGCAGCTTGCCGAGGCCCTTGAGCGCCTTGCCCGCGAGGTCGGCGTTCAGGTCGACCTTCATCACGCCGAGCAGCTCGTCGAACGCACCGAGCGCCTTGCCGACGAGATCGTTGCCCGCCACCTTCGCGAGCGCCGGCACGAAGCCGTTCACGGCCGACGCGGAGGCCGAGGCGCCGAGCTTGCCGACGAGCTTGAGCGCGCCCGCATCCATCTCGCCGGCGGCCTTCGCGAAGGCGTCGAGGTTCTTCGCGTCCAGCTTCGTCACCGTGGCGGCGAACCGCTGCGCGTCTTCGGCGCCGTGCATCACGTCGCTGAGCGTGCCGGCGTCCATCTGCTGCGCGACCTTCAGGAAGGCGTCGACGCCCTTCGGGTCGATGCGCCTGAGCGTGGTGCCGAAGTTCTTCGCGGCGTCGGCGTCGAGCTTCGAGGTCACGTCGAGCAGCTGCGTCAGCGCCTTGGGGTCGCTGAGGGGGCGCGCGAGCTGGCGCGGGTCGAGCGTGCCGAGCGCGTTGACGGCGCGGCTCGCCTCCTCGGCGGGCATCGCGTTCAGGCGCTTCACGAGCTGATCGAGCTGCTTCTCGTCGCCGATGCCCTCGACGAGGCGGCCGAGGCCCTCGCCGTCGATCTTCCCGGCGAGCCCGGTGAGCGCCTCGAGCTTCGCCGGGGCCATCGCGCGCACCTTTGAGAGATCGACGCCGCGGTCGAGCAGCTTCGACAGCTCATCGCCCTGCTTCACGATGTCGTCGACGCCTTCGACGCCCTGCTTCGTGAAGAAGTCGCGCAGCGCCTTCAGCGAGCCCTTGATCTCGGGCAGCGTGCTTCCCAGCTCGGCGGCCGCGATCGCCTTGTCCTTCAGCGAGGCCTCGCCGTCGGCCAGCGTCATGATGGCGCCCGCGGCCTTCAAGGGCCCGTCGAGGCGCTGGAGCTTCGCTCCGAGCTTCGCGAGCGGCTTCGCTCCGGCGAGGTCCTTCAGCTGGTTCGCGAGGTCGAACCCCGCCTTCGCCTTCTCTTCGGCCGACGCGTCGGAGTCGGTGAGCGTGCCGATCGCCTCGACCGTCGCCTTCGCGTCGGGCAGGCCCTTGAACGCCTTGCCGAGCACGCCCTCGAGCACGTCGTCGGGCACGTACTTCGTCGCGTCGTCGCCGAGCTGGATGGCGGCGGCCGTCTTGTCGGCGATCGAGGCGTCTTCGTCGCCGAGCGTGGCGAGCGCCTGCGCGGCCTCGCCGATGTGCTCGGGGCCGGCCTTCTCGGCGATCGCCGTGAGGTTCTCGTCCGACAGGTCGAGCGCGTCGAGCATCGGGGCCTGCGCGGCCGCCTTCTCGGGGCTCTGCCCGTGCGCGACGAGCGTGGCGACCGTCGGCTTCGCCATGAGCTCGGCGTCAGCGCCCGACTGTGTGTCGGCCGTCGCCCGCAGCACGCGTGAGAGGTCGCGCCTGCTCTGCACCTTCGAGACGTCGATCGCCTCGCCCTCGCCGTGGAGCTGCTTCGCGTACTGGTTGCCGAGCTTCTGGAAGTCGCGGGCGCTCTCGACGCCGAGCTGCTCGAGCACCTTCTTCGTGCCCGCTTCCTTCTGCAGCTCGTCGTACCGCGCCTCGGCCGCCTTGCTGACCCGCGCGTCGTTCTTCCTGTCGACTTTGATCGCCTCGAAGCGGGTGCTCCGGCTCTCGCGGCGCGTCGGGCCGGTGCGCAGCGCCTGGAAGCTGGTGCTTCGCGACTCGCGGCGGGTGGGCTCGCGCCTCAGCGCCTCGAAGCGCGTGCTCGGCTTCTCGCGGACCCTGGGCTTGAGCTCGACCTTCTTGGCGGCGGCGGCCTCTGCCTTGCGCGCGGCGGCCTCGGCGGCCTTCTTCGCGGCGGCCTCGGCCTTGCGGCGCGCCTCTTCGGCCCTGCGGCGGGCTTCTTCTGCACGGCGGCGTGCGGCTTCTGCGGCTGCGGCGGCTGCATCGAAGGACATGGTTCGCCTCGAGGGTCGAGAGATTCTCGCATGACGATACGGCCCGACCCGGGCGGGAAATGGTCAGTGTTTTTCACGTGTCACTCCGCGTTGACAGGTATGTCCAGGTGTTCGTGTCGTAAAACTGTCGTGTTGCAGTCGTGGTGACTCATGGCCCGCCCGCGTACGAGACCTCGCATGGAAACGACGAAGATTCGCGCGCTGCGCGAGAAGAAGGCGTGGACACAGGAGCAGCTCGCCGGAGCGGCGCGGATCGCCGTCCGCACCGTGCAGCGCGCCGAAGAGGGCGTGATGTCGGCCGAGACGAAGAGCGCGATCGCCGGGGCGCTCGACGTCGCGGTCGAGGCGCTCGCGCCCGAGCTCAAGCCCGCGATTCAGCCGGTGCTGATGTACGAGAACTCGAAGAAGGCGTTCGACTGGCTGCAGAAGGCGTTCGGCTTCACGCCGCGCGAGCGCGTGGTGGACGACGACGGGCAGGTGGTGCACGGCGAGCTCGTGTTGGGCGAGGGCGTGATCATGGTGACGCGCGCCGGGCAGCTGCCGCGGTGGCAGAGCCCGAAGGGGCTCGGCGGCAAGGCGACCGGCTTCACGTACGTCTACGTCGACGACGTCGAGCAGCACCTCAAGCGCGCGAAGAAGGCGGGCGCGAAGGTCGTGGCGGACCTGAGCGAGAGCTACGGCCAGCGGCGCTACCGCTGCCTCGACTTCGAGGGCCACGAGTGGTGCTTCTCGCAGGAGGTGGGCTCGTGAGCGCGGCGCTGCTGATTGCGGGAGTCGTCGGCATGGCGCTGGTGAGGGCGCCGCACATTCGCCGGGCGTCGCAGATCGATCGCGCGGCCTCGCACGAGACGCGCGGCGATCGGGTGCTCGTGGCGCTGGTGTCGCTCGGGCTCGTGCTGCCCGGGCTGTGGCTCTTCGGCGCGCTCGCGTTCGCGGACGTGACGGCGGGGCCGCTCAGGCTGGCGGCCGGCGCGGCGTGCCTCGCGGCGGGCCTCTACGTGCTGCACCGCTCGCATGCGGATCTGGGCACGAACTGGTCGAACACGCTGGAGCTCAAAGACGGCCACACGCTGGTGACGCGCGGCGTGTACCGGCGCGTGCGGCACCCGATGTACGCGGCGCTCCTGCTGCACGGCGTGGGGCAGGCGCTGGTGGTGCCGAACTTCGTCGCCGGGCCGTCGTTTCTGGTGCCGTTCGCGGTGCTGGTGGCGGTGCGGCTGAAGACGGAGGAGCAGATGATGCGCGACGCGTTCGGCGCGCAGTGGGACGCCTACGCCGCGGTGACGCGGCGCCTGCTGCCCGGAGTGTTCTAAAAGTCAGCGGCCCTGCGTCTGCGTGCGGAGCAGCTCGACGACCGAGTCGGTGAGCTCTTTCGAGACCGGGTGCTTCACCGCGAACGCGCGCAGGGCGGCTCCCGCCGAGTTCGAGTCGGCGCCCGGCTTCACGCCCGCGCGGTCGAGCAGCTCGGCGAACAGCTTCGCGTCGCCCTGGCTCGAGACGCTGGGGTGGCAGCCGTAGACGGTGTTGAGCAGCCAGGTCGCGACCTGCAGCACCTCTTCGCGCTTGTAGCGCGGCGAGCCGTCGTGGTTCGTGCGGTTGAAGAGCGCCGCGAAGTCGTCGGCGATCTTCGTCTCGGCGCGCGGGCCCCAGCTCATACGGCCGCCTTCGTGACGCCGTCGGCGATGGCGGCAGCCTTCGGGGCGGTGACGCCGTCGATGTAGCCGGTGAGCACGGGCTTGAGCAGAGGCGGAATCGGCGCGAACGTGACGAGCGCGCGCACGGCGGTCTCGCCGCCGGGATGTTCGTCCACGGGCTGATGCCCTTCACGACGGGCTTCGGGATCTTCTCGGCGACTTTCGCGGTCACGCTTCGGAGCGGGTTCGTCATGGCGCGCGCAGCATACGCCTGCGCGCAGGAATTACGCACGCCGCCCGCGGGAGCGCACCCGCTGCGCCGCCGGCCGGCTGCAGCACCCCGGCCGGCGCCGGGCTGCTTATTGCACCTGCCCTGCGCAACCGAAAGCGAAGGAGAACGTCATGGCGCGCCACCTCTCACCCCAAGACGTCGTGCCGCGGCTGCGCACGGACCTCAACGTGACGGCCCCGCCGACGGGCGCGGGCGCCGAGGTCATACAGGTCGGGCCGATCGGCAGCACCGACCGCTTCGAGCTCCATGGCTTCGAGTTCCAGATCGCGCTCATGCTCGACGGGAGGCGCACGGTCGCCGACCTGGTGCGCGCGTGCGACCGGCTCGGCCTGCCGGTCGAGATCGAGGCGCTCGAGGGCTTCTTCGAGCAGCTGAAGGGCTACGGGCTGCTGGCGAAGGGCAAGGCGCCCGCGCAAGAGCGCACGCGTCGCGACTGGTCGCCCGTGGTGCGTGCGCTGTTCCGCGACGCGCTCAACGAGGTGCGGAAGGGCGAGCCCGCCGAGGCGCGTGCGGATCTCGAGCAGCTGCTGAAAGTGGCTCCGCAGACGCGCGAGGCCATCGCGCTGCGCGCCTGGCTCGACGCGAACCCGACGGGAGCGCCGGACCACGAGACCTTCGAGCACCTGCTGCAGACGGTCGAGGCCGGCTGGCTCGATGACCGCAAGCCCGCGTGGCGCGAGACCGTGCGCGCGGCGATTCACCGCTCGAGGTGGCCGGCCGCGATTCTGCTGCTCGCGGTCGCGCCGCTGGTCGCGCTGGCCGTGCTGCCGCTGCCGCGCGTGGTCAGCGCGAGCGCGAAGATCTCGCCCGTCTCGGAGCTGGCGTTCTTCTCGCCGGCGACCGGAGTCGTCGACGAGGTGCGCGTGCGCGACGGCGACCGCGTCGAGGCCGGCGACGTGCTGTTCACGTGGGACGCGGCCGATCTCGACCTGCGGCTGTTCCGCGTGAAGAACCGGCTCGAGGCCGCGCGCGCTCCGCTGCGTGAAGAGGCGGGCGCCACGCCCGAGGGACGCGAGTGGTGGGTGCGGCTGCAGGCGGCCGAGGCCGATGCGGCGCGCGCCCGCGCGGTGCTGTGGGCGCACCTCGAGCCGGTGGACGGCGCCGAGCCCGACCCGGCGGCGGCGCAGGCGGCGAAGCGCCTGCAGGACGCCGAGGCGCGCGCCGAGCTCGCGCGCGCGGCGCTCGACTCCTTGAGCGCGACCGAGTCGCCGGCGGCGCTCCGCGTGAGGCCGTACGAGCTCGAGCTGGCGGCGCTGGAGCAGCAGCGCAGCGAGCTGGAGGTGCGGGCGCCGCGCGGCGGCGTCGTCAGCCAGCTCAACGTGATCGCGGGCCGCCCCTTCTCGGAGCAGCAGACGGTGGCGAAGATCGACGACACGAGCCGGCTGAAGGTCATCGCGGTCACGACGACGCGGCAGGCGGCGGCGATGCACCCGGGCGAGCCGGTGACGCTGCGCTTCGGCGCGGTGCGCGCGAAGACCACCATCGAGGCGGTCTCGGAGTACGAGATCGGTGCGGAGATCGACAACCCCGGAGGGCTCTTGAAGACCGGCTCGATGCCGGTCGACCTCGAGCTGGAGCCGAGCTCGTTCGTCTCTCGGCTCCTGCGCTGAGGCCTCAAGGCTCGGTGGGGCTCGCGCGGTTCTGGGGATCGCGCGCCGCGCGCAGCACCCAGTCGGCGCCGTTGTTGTCGCTGTCGAGCCCGTTGCCCGTGAGCGCATCGGCTCCGCCGGTCGCCATCGACGCCTGGGTCGAGTTCGCGGTCGCCTTGCGCTCGATGGTGCCGCCCGACGGAGGCGACGGCGCCACGGCGCCACCCTCGGGCGCGTTCGCTCCGGTGCCGTAGCCGACCGTGTCGACCGCGTTCGCGTCCGTCGGCGAGGTGCCGACGACATCGGTGCCGATGCGCACGTGGCCCGACGTCGCCTGGAAGCCGAGCTCGGCGGTCGCCCTCGCGTCGGGCGTGACGGAGCCGGTGTAGAGGGTGCCTCCGGAGGCGATGAGGAAGTAGCCGCGCGCGGGAATCGTCGTGCCGGCGGGCAGCGTGACCTTGTTCTGGTAGGCCGCGCCGGTCTGGCTCTTGTACTGCAGCCGCCAGCCCGAGATGTCGACGGGAGAACCCGTCGGGTTGTACAGCTCGACGAACTCGTCGCTCGCGGCGCCCGCCGGCCCCGCGGTCGCGATCTCGCTGATGACCACGTGATTGGTCAGCGGCAGGCTGCTGATGGTGACCGTGCAGCTCAGCGACGAGGCGCCGAGCGTCGCGTCGACGGTGCCGTTGCCGGTGATCCCCGGGGCCGCGGTCACCGTGAAGGTCGTGGTGAGCGTGTTCGCGGCGACCTGCGAGGTGGCGGGCACCGAGACGAACCCGCTCCCCGCGTCGAGCGTGATGTCGATCGCCATCGCCGGCGGCAGGTCTACCGTGAGGGTGAGATCTGCGACGCCGTCTTCCGGTACCAGCAGCGGGTTCGGAGAGCAGGTCCTCAACACCGGCTGCTCGGCCGCTCCGATCACGCGCACGAGCGTGCTCAGGCTGCCGGTGCCGACGGTCGCCGTGATGAACTCGCCCGGCGACTGCACCAGGCCCTGCACCTGCACCTCGGTGTCGACGTTTCCGGCGGTGATCGTCACCGACGGCGGCACGCTGATGCCGGCGTCCGAGACGAGCGTCACGGTGGTGTCAGTCGTCTGAACGCTGTTGATCCGCACCCGGAGCGGCGACGGAATCGTCGACGCCGGCATCGCCATGCCCTCGCGCGTGAACTGCCCCTGCGGCCCGAACGAGACGAGCTGCACCGGCCGCTGCATGTCGGTCTCTGCGCGCGGCTCGAGCTTCGAGTCGCCGTACCTGAACTGGAGGATGCCCTGAATGAACCCCATGTTCTCCCCGACCAGCGGGAACGGCGTCGTGAGGTACAGGTAGTCGTTCACGCGCAGCTCGGCGGTGGCCGGCGGCTGCGAGACCGTGTACTCGTTGTTCGGCGTCGAGTCGCCCATGCCCGGGGCCGGTGTGATGCTCGCGACCTGTACGCCGTTGAGCCGCACGAAGACGCCCTCGAGCGCCGCCGCGCGCATGCCGCCCGTGCTGACCTCGGCCGCCGTCACCACGACCGGCGGCGGGAGCGCATTGCCGCTCGAGAGCACCGTGATCGACCCCGCGGGGATGCTCGCGACCTGGATCTGGCTGAAGAAGTCCTGCACGGTGCCGCTGGGCACCGTGATGCGGTCACCGACGCGCACGTCGGTGCGCGGCAGGGTCGCCGGGTAGTAGAGGAAGAGGCCCGTGTTGTCGGGGTTCATCGGCCCCGTGTCCTGCACGAACAGGCCGGGCCCGCCGACGCCGGTGACCAGCACGTCCACGATCTGCACGCGCGTGTTCGGGGCCACGACGCCCGTCTTGATCTGCGGAATCGTCGCGAGCATCCCCGGCGGAGGCGGGCAGACGTTCGCGCCCGGGTTCGCCTGCATCGGGCACACGTCGCAGACGTTGCCCTTGCCGTCGCCGTCGGTGTCGAGCTGCATTGCGTCGGGATCCATCGGGCACTTGTCCGACAGGTTCGGCACGCCGTCGCCGTCGGCATCCATCGGGTCGAACGCCGCGCACGTCGTGCCCGAGCTGAGCGGACACACGTCGCAGACGTCGCCTCGCCCGTCGCCGTCGGCATCCGACTGCACGCCGAGGTCCTCCGGGCGAATCGGGTTGAAGTACTGGGGGCAGTTGTCCATCGCGTCGCCGATGCCGTCGCCGTCGGAGTCGACGCCCGGCGTCATGATGCCGGTGTACGCGTTCGCGCCGCTGAACAGCCACCGCGCGCCGCGCATCGGCGTGCACGGCGGCTCGGTCGGGGGCGGCCCGTTGCAGAACGCCAGCGGGTACGCGCTCGCGTTTGCGTTCGCGAGCGAGAGGTACGTCGTGCCGATCTCCGAGAGGCACACGCTCTTCGTCGCGCCGCAGACGTTCACGCCGTTGCACGACGACGCCACCCGCGTGATGACGCCCTCGTCGCCGTAGAGAGGGGTGCCGCCGCGCAGCACGAGCAGCGTGTCTTCGGGCCGCGCGATGATCACGGCGCGGTACGGGTTGCCGGTGCCGGTGTAGCGGTAGACCGAGACGTCGGCGGTGCGGCCGCGCTCGAGCACGCCGGTGCGGGTCGACACCACCAGGGCCGCTGCCGCGTTGATCGTCGGCATGCGCCACAGCGACTCGTCGCTGAAGAAGCCGCCGTAGAAGCTCGAGCTCAGGTAGTCGGCGCACTGCAGCTCGCGCACCACGTTCATCGAGCCGGAGCGCAGCCAGTCGCTGCCGATCGCGATGCTCGCGCGCGCGCGGTGGTAGACCGAGACGTTCGCGGTCTCGCCGTACAGCGAGATGTTCGAGCGCGGCGACCAGATGAGGCTCGACTGCCGGTTCGCGATGAAGCGCACGTCGGCCGGCTTGAGCGCGATGCCGTGGATCATCGCGGTGCGCGGCGTGAAGACGCCCGAGCCGCCGTCGAGAATGCCCGAGAGGCAGAGGAACTCGTTGCGCGCGCTGCGCTCGATACCTTCGGAGATGTGCGGGAGGTACGCCGCCAGCGACGGAACCGCGCTCGCGTTCGGCACCTGCGGGTAGCCGCAGCCCTCGGTGAGCTCGGTGCCGGCGGTGTCGCCCAGCGGGAAGGTCTCGTAGTCCGCGCCGGTGGTGTTCGCTCCGAGGCCCTGCTGGCTCGAGGCGGTCGCCGAGGTGTCGGGCCGGTCGAGGTTGCGCAGCAGGCCCGGGGCGCCGCCGCTGCCGGCCACCGAGGTCGTGCCCGCGATCAGCTGCCGCAGCTCCTGCCAGGTGATGGGAATCGTGCCTCCGGTCGCGCCGCTCGGGATGACGCTGTGCCCGTCGTGCGCCGCTCCGCCGCGCCGCCAGTCGTGCCGGTGCTCGTAGCGCTCGGGGATGCCGCCGTCGGGGAAGTAGCCCGCGTCGTTCCAGCCTCCGTAGAACGGGCCGTCGATGAACGTGATGTGGTCGTGCGCGTTGATGAGGCCCGGCGAGATGACGTTCGTGCCGCAGAGGAACTTCGTCGCGGTCGCGAAGCCCGCCGTCGCGCTGCAGTCGCAGCCGACGCACGTGATGTTGCCGTTCGCGCCGTCGGTGAGCACCTGTCCGCCGCGGTAGACCTTGCCCGGCAGCAGCACCGTGCCGACGAGCAGGCGGCCGTTGTCGCCGGGCACGGCGTCGCAGCTCGCCGGGTTGCTGAGGGTCGCGGTGGCGGCGGGGCACGTGATGATCAGCGGCGCGATGCGCGTGCAGTCGGGCGCGCACGTGCCGGTGGCGTCGTCGCACTCCTCGGCGCCCTGGCGGATGCCGTCGCCGCACGTCGTGCTCGAGGGGGCCGCGACCGAGACGGTGCAGTCGGCCTCGCAGCCGTCGCCCGAGATGACGTTGCCGTCGTCGCACGCCTCGCCGCCGTTCATCATGCCGTCGCCGCAGTACGGGCCGGCCGCGCCGAACGTGCAGTCGTTCTTGCACGCGTCGGTGTCGATCATGTTGCCGTCGTCGCAGAGCTCGGCGCCTTCGCGGACGTTGTTGGGGCACACGCTCGGGCCGGCGTCGGGGACCATGCCGCCCGCCGTGCCGCTGCCGCCGCCGGCGCCGCCGCCCATGCCGCCCGCGGTCGCCGTGCCGCCTCCGGTCATGCCGCCTGCGGTTCCGCTGCCGGCCGTGCCGCCGCCGGTGTTCCCTCCCGCGGTGCCGCTGCCGGCGCTTCCGCCGCCCGCGGTCGCGCTACCGCCGCCCGTGGCGTTGCCTCCTGCGCGGCCGCCGGCGGCGCTGCCGCCGCCCATGCCTCCGTCGGGGTTTTCGTTCCGCGGACAACCAGCGAGGAGAGCGACGGCGAAGAGGAGTTGGAGTCGGGACATTTGGGCGGCACACTCTGCCAGTGATGCGCGCCGGATGCACAGCGGTCATCGTTCTGTGTGTCGCCTGTGGCAGCCATGTCGCGGTTCCCGATGCAGGGGCCGAGGCAGACGCCGGAAATGACGCGGGCGCGGTCGAAGACGCCGGTGTCGACGCAGGCATCGACGCAGGCGTCGACGCAGGCAGCACGGTGGTGCCGCAGTGGGTGCTCGAGCCGCCCGCGCTCGGCCCCGCGCAGCTCGGCGTGCTGGTGAACACGATGGACCCGCTGTCGGTCGCGGTCGCGAATCGCTACGTGCAGGCGCGCGGCGTTCCGCCCGGCAACCGCATCGACCTCGCGTTCCCGGTCAGCGGCGTGATGAGCGTCGCCGATTTCGTCGCCGCGAAGGCCGCGGTCACCGCGCGGCTCGACGGAGGGCTGCAGGCGCTCGCGCTGACGTGGACGAGCCCCTACCGCGTCGGCTGCATGTCGGTGACGACGGCGTTCGCGATTGGCTACGACGCCGGCGCGTTCTGCAGCACGCCGTGCAACCCGACGGCGCCGGTGCCGACGTTCGACGTGCGCTCGCACCGCCTGTGGGACGACTACGGCATCATTCCCACGATGATGATCGCGACGGCCGACGCCGGCGACGCCTTCGCGCTGATCGATCGCGGCATCGCGTCAGACGGCACGCTGCCCGAAGGAGACGGCTGGCTCGTGCGCACCAGCGACACCGCGCGCTCGGTGCGCTGGCCCGACTTCGCCGCGACCGTGCCGCAGTGGGCGGGCGACGGCGGGCTGTCGCTGAGCTACGTCGACGACGCCGGCAGCATCACGGGGAAGAGCGACGTGCTGTTCTACTTCACCGGCCTCGCGCAGGTTCCCGGCATCGCGACGAACGCGTACCGGCCGGGCGCGGTGTGCGATCACCTCACGAGCTTTGGCGGCCAGGTGCCGAGCAGCGGGCAGATGAGCTGCCTGCGCTGGCTCGAGGCCGGCTGCACCGGCAGCTACGGCACCGTCGTCGAGCCGTGCAACTACACCGCGAAGTTCCCGCAGGTCTCGGTGCTGCTGCGCCACTACTTCCGCGGCGAGCCGCTGATCGAGGCGTACTGGAAGAGCGTGCGGATGCCGGGCGAGGGCCTGTTCGTCGGCGAGCCGCTGGCGCGGCCGTTCGGGCGGGAGCTGACGTCTTACGACGCGCTGACGCAGGCGCTGTCGCTGACGACGACGCGGCTCGAGCCCGGGCAGACGTACGCGATCGAGTCGGCGAGCTCGCCCGTCGGCCCGTGGGCGCTGGTGCAGGGCGGCATCACGGTCGCACAGTCGCGGCGCGTGACGCTGACGGTGCAGCCGGCGACGGAGCGGTACTACCGGCTCGTGCCTTGAGTTCGCTTCTTCGTGTGGACCCCGAAATGCCGCCGCCGTCCGCTACCGACGTCGACCTGGATTTGCCCGAGTACCTCCAGACGCTGACGCCGCTGCAGCGCATCGAGCTGCACCAGCGAGCCAGCGGTCTCGTCGACGCTGTCCGCGAAGCGGGCAGAAAGTTCTTTGCCGACCGACAGCCTGGGCCTGCTTCGAAGGCTCGCTGAGGCACACGTCGAGCTCGTCGGGGGCCTCGTCAATCCCAGGGCTCCGTCCGGCGCTTCATCACGTTCACGCCGGGCAAGTCGAGCCGTTCGAGCGCCGCGTCGTCGAACGTCTGCTCCGCGTTCAGCTCCTTCAGCCGTCCGCGGTACGGCGAGCCGACCAGGGCCTCGGCGATCGGCACCGTCAGCGTCCCATCGGCGAGGATGAGCCTCTCGACGCTGCTGAGCGCCGGCGACGACAGGAGCTCGCCGAGTGAGTCGCACGCGATGCCGTGCAGGTCGAGGACCTGCAGCCTGCCGCCCTTCAGGTGACGGACGAGCGCGCGCACCGCCGCGCGCCCAAGCTCGACTCGGCCCTGCGCGGTCGGAAACCCGGTGATGGCGAGCTCCGTCAGCGAATCGAGCCGCGCCCCGAGCGTCTCCACCGCCTCAGCTCTCAGCTCCGTCTCGTGGAACGTCAGGCTCTGCAGCTGCGCCGGAAGAGTCCGGGCGATGTCCGCCACGACGGCCGCCGTCGCGCGCTCGAGCTTCAGCGCCACCACGCGGCTGAAGAACGACGCCTCCGCCAGGTTCCGCACGCCGGCGCCGAGCTTCGCCACGTCCGCGACCACGGTGAGCGGCCTGGCGCCGGAGCCCGCGAGCGCCACCGCGTGCCGATCGCCCAGCTCGTTCACCACCAGCCACTGCAGCGCCGGCAGCCGCGCGCCGAGCACCGCCTCGGTGCCCTCGGTGTACCGCCCGTCGAGCTTCAGCGCTCGCACCCGCTCGAGGCCCGGAGCCTTCGCAGCCTGCGCGAGCGGGCCGGGACCTCCGCTGGTGAGCCGCACTCCCGTCACCGGCTCGAGGCGCTGGAGCTCGGCGAGGTTCGCCACCGACCTGCCGAACAGCCCCGCCGTCTCGACGAAGCCGCGCGTGAACGACGGCACGCCGTCGCGCTGCGCGTGAAACGGCTGGGCGCCGAGCTCGAGCAGCGGCTTCAGCCAGTCATCGCCGTGCAGGCGCAGCAGCTCCGCGGCGCGCGAGGCCCCCTCCGGCGACAGCGACGCCGCCGCGTACTCGCCGCGCACGTCACCGCGCGCGAGCAGCCAGTCGGCGGCGACCCTGCGCGGCCCGTCGTCCTGGGGAGCCGCGGCCACGGCGCGAACGAGCGCCTCCCAGGCGTCAGCGTCCGCGGCGGTCGATGCCATCGAGCATCGGGAAGTCGAGCGCGTCGCACATCGCGTCGTACGTGACCTCGCCCGCGTAGAGCTGCTGGTGGACGATGAGGCCCATGTGCGCCGACAGGATCGCGTGCGCGAAGGCGCGCGGCTGGAAGTCGTCGCGGAACTCCTGCTTCTTCTGGCCGTACTTCATGATGCCCGCGAGCACGTCGGCGTAGAGCTGCAGCATCTCGCGCAGGGCTCCGGCGATGCGCTCGTTGTTGTTCGGAGCCTCGGCCGCCAGCATCGCGAAGAAGATGCCGTGGTGCGGGTGGTAGCGCAGGAAGTTGCGGGTGCGCTCGAGGAACGCGACGAGCTGCTTCTTCGCCGGCCACTTGCGCCCGGCCGTCAGCACCTCGGTGAACTCGCCGATGAAGCGGCGGTGCAGCTCTTCCATCGCGGCCAGCAGCAGGTCTTCTTTGGTCGGGAAGTGCCAGTACAGGGCGCCCGGCGTCATCTTGATGGCCTTCGCGAGCTCGTTCATCGTGGTCGCGAGGATTCCGCGGCGCGCGAACAGCTCGATGCTGGCCTGCAGAATCTCCATGCGCGTGCGGGCGGCGCGCTCCTGCTTGATCTCGCGTTTCTCGCCGAGCTTGTTGGCCATGTCAGTGGCTACTTCTCCTCCCGGAGGGGGGTGGGGCAAGCCCCACGGGTTGGCGTTTCTCGCCGAGCTCGTTGGCCATGTCAGTGGCTACTTCTCCTCCCGGAGGGGGGTGGGGCAAGCCCCACGGGTTGGCGTTTCTCGCCGAGCTCGTTGGCCATGTCAGAACGTGCCCATCACGGTGACCATGCCGCCCGCTCCGCCTCCGCTCGCGGTGCCGGTGATCGACAGGGTGCCGGCCACGTCGTAACCCGACGCAGACATGGTCGCGCTGGTGAGCGTCAGCGAGCACGTGCCGGTGTCGCCGCCGGCCATCGAGTTGAACAGCGCGATCCACGTGTTCGCGGCGGTCATGCCGTCGGTCACCGTCGCGTTGCAGCGGAAGCCGGCGCTCGAGCTGTCGTACGTCTGTGCCGTCGGCGCTCCGCCGAAGTCGATGGTCACGTCGATCTTGAACGCGAGGCCCGTGCCGCTCGTCTTCCGCAGGTTGAAGAACGACGTGTTCGTGACCGCGTCGGTGCCCGCCGTCGGTTTCGGAGCGGTGATCATTCCCGTCAACGCGCCGGTCGCCGTCAGCATCGTCGGCATCGGCACGCCGGAGTCGGTTCCTGCGTCCATGCTGTTACCGGGCCCCGATCCACATCCTGCGAGCAGACACAAGCCCGTCACCAAAGCTCTATGACTCATCGCGCCTCCCGCGGCGCACTCTAGCTGGTTAAAGTTCACTGTGGATGAGGGCCGGTTTCTTCTCGCTCACGACAACCCTGGTTGCCGGTGCCCTGCTGGCGACCTGCGCGGCGCACCACCTGCCTCCGGGCAACGAGCTCGAGATGGCCGAGAGCCAGACCGAGGTCGAGGCCAACACCGTCGACCAGTCGAAGATGCCGACGCAGAGCCAGGAGCTCGAGAAGGCGTTCGAGCCCCCGCCGTCTCCGCACGTGCAGCCGAAGGCCGTGCAGGCCGCGCCCGAGCCGAAGGCGCCCGACCTCGACGCCCAGGCGCGCGCCGACTTCAAGACGCGGCTCGACGAAGCGAAGCGCCTCGTCTCGCGCAACGATGAAGAGACCGCCGGGCCGCAGCTCGAGTCGCTCGCCGAGGACGCCCCGAAGATGGGGCCGAGCGAGGTGCTCGCGGTGATCGAGCTGCAGGTGAAGCTCCTGCTGCAGGCGAAGGAGAAAGACTGGCGCGCGGTGCGCAAGGCGTCGGAGCGGTGGCTCGAGGCGTGCGGGCCCGACAAGATCGACGCGTGCCGCGCGAAGGCGCTCTCGGCGCTGTCGCGGGTGGCGAGCGCGAAGACGCCCGAGGCGGCGGCCGCGAAGGCGCGGGTGACGGCCGAGAAGGCCGCCGACCGCTGCGTGCTCGACGCCGAGAACGCCGTGCGCGCGCACGCGCAGCAGCTGCCCGGCTGCATCGAGTCGGCGGCGGCGCACTACAAGCACGAGTCCGACCGCGTGATGTCGGCGCGCATCGCGCTCGCGAAGGCGCAGGCCGCCGCCGCGGGCGACAAGAAAGACCGCGCCGTCGAGCTGTACGAGTTCGCCGCGCGCGTCTGCGAGGAGCCGCGCTGCGCCTCCGTCCGCCGCCGCGCGCTCAAGCTCGCGGGCTGGCTCGAGCTCGAGAACGGCGACCCGCAGAAGGCCGCGAGGCTGATGATCGAAGAGATGGGCGTCGGCGCCGAGCGGCTGCCGGCCGACAAGCGCCGCTACGCGCGCACGCCCGAGGTCGACAAGGTGTGCGCTGTGCTCGACGGCCGCGACGGGCCGGGCGCGTGCCGCAAGCTCGAGAAGCAGCTGCTCGGCGACTACATCTTCAAGGACTTCTCGACGCAGAAGGCGGGCACCGGGCTCGCCGCCGACACCGTTCGCACCGTGAACGAGCACTACAACGTGAGCCTGCAGGAGTGCCTCGCCGCGGAGGCCGCGCGCCTCGTCCCGCCGGCGTACGAGACGTACAACGTGCAGTGGATGGTCGGCAACGACGGCCGCGTCGACCAGGTTCACATGGGGAAGAAGGACCAGGACGACACCGAGCTCGCGATGTGCCTGCGCCGCGTGTTCGTCGTGTGGAGATACCCGCGCTACGACGGCGAGGCACAGCACGTTCAGCAGAGCTTCACGGTGTCGGCCCATCAGCGCCGCCGTGAGTGAAACTTCCGCGAAGGTACCGGGTTGGTACTGGCGAACCCGCTGCGCTGGAGAACGAACGTGAACAAGTCCCTGAAAGTCGTGCTGGTGGCCGCCCTCGCTGTCGTCGGATGTGGGCGCATGAGCACCGACGCCGAAGAGGCCGCCGATGCGGTCGAGACCACCGAGTCGACGTCGAACGAGTCGGCCCTGATGGACCTGACGGCCGTCGACAGCTCGGTGTCGATGTGCAGCTTCACGTCGGAGCAGGTCGCCTCTGCCGCGCTGCGCCGCCTGCAGAACAACGTGAAGGCGTCGAGCTGCGTCGTCGCGACCCAGACCGGCAACGCCGTCGACTACGTGATGACCGCGTGCACCGGAAAGTGGGGGCGCATCACGGTGACCGGCACGGTGCACGTCGTGTACACCGCGAACGCCGACTGCTCGGTCGACGCGGTCGCGACCGGCACCGGCATCAAGGTGAACAAGGCGACGGTTGACCTCGACGCGACCGCGCACTTCACGCGCGACGCGAACGGCGTCGAGAAGATCGCGGTGAGCACGCGCAGCAAGGGCGGCGGCGAGAACGTGCAGCTCGATCACACGGGCAACTACACGGTGATTCGCGACATGGGCACGGGCGTGCTGTGCCGCAGCCTCGACGGCAGCTGGAGCACGAACTGGAGCGCGGCGCGCGGCATGGCCACGACCTCGACGACCGCGACCGGCATCCAGAAGTGCGGCGATGCGTGCCCGGCGGCCGGCGGCACGGTGGTGCACAACGGGTTCGGCGGCCGCGTCGTGACGGTGACGTTCGACGGCAGCAACGTCGCGAAGTGGGAGTCGAGCAAGGGCAAGAGCGGCACCGTCGACCTCGAGTGCGGCCCGTAACGGGCTCGCTGGCGGCGGTGGTCAGGCGCCCGGTAGCCCCACGAGGGTTGCCGGGCGCAGTCGTTTGCTCGGGGGGGCGACGACAGTCGCCGGCGTGGTGCCGCGGCGACGGGGAACAGGGGTGGAACAAGCGCCCGGCGGGGCACGCCACGAGGGCGCTCTCCCGTCGAGAAGAAACAGTAGAGGCGGAGGGAATCGAATTCTCAACGCGCTGCGAGCAACACCAACAAGGTCACGGGCTTCCCGCCCAACCTCGCGGCGCTGTTGAAGATGATCTTCCGCCCCACTCCGTCTCGTGCCGTCCTCAACCATCGCGCGGAGCAAGTTCGGGGCACACTGAGGGCACATGAACTGCTGAGTAGATGCCTCAAGACTGAGGCGATCACTTCTTCGGTTCCGCCGCCTTCAGCAGAAGGCCGTTCGGGTCGAGCTTCGCCTCAGTGCCGCGGCCGAGCATCGACAGGATCTGCTCAAGGGGATGCTCCGAGGGACCATCGACCTTCGCCTTGAAGAGGCTTCGGGTCAGAGCCTCAAGAAGTTGGGGGGGAATGGTCGCCCCTTCACCGAGCGTATGCATCTCAGCCGTCAGCTCGGCGACCCAGGATGCCCTGAGCATGTCCGCCTTGTAGCGGCTGGACATGAACTCGATGTCCGCGTGCTCCCTGTAGCGCCGGTCGAGCCATCGTAGGTAGTAGACCAGCGTGCTGATCATCGTCCCGAACGATGCTGTTAACGGGATCGCGATGTGCCAGTCGTAGGTCTGGCCAGTCACGAGCCGGTAGACGGACGCGGCCAAGACGGAGCCGGCCAGAACCTCGATCGTCCAGATGACGAAGTGGACGCCCCACCGCTTCTTCTCTGTCGCGGCACTGAGCTGGGGGGTCTGGCCTTTCGAGACGGCCTCCTCGAACTCCTTGAGGAGCTTTCGACGAACGAACTTCGCCTCCTGCGTCTCGAACTCCTTCACCTTCTGGTCGAACTCTTCTTGTCGCTTCTTTAGAGCCGCCTCGGCCGAACTTTGTTGCTCCTCAAACGTTGACTTGCGCGCTTCGTGCTCCTTGTCGAGGTCCGCCCTCCGCGTCAGCAACTCCTTCTCGACTTCCGCGCGGAAGGTCGCAATTCGCTCACGTTCCTCCTTCGCAGATTTCTCCATGAACTCTTGGAGGCGGCGGGCTTGCGCCTCAAGGGAAGCGATCGCCACCTCCTGCTGCTTGAGGCCCGCCGACATGAACTCCTTCTGGGTCTTGTCGAGGAGCACGGCATGGGAGAAGACGTTGAACCGCGTCCGAAGCCCCTTCAACACGGCCAACATTCGGTCCTGTCGTCCCGGATTGCCTACGGTGAACGTCCCCACGAGGCCCTCCGGTTGCACCTGGAACTGGAGAACCTGCTGACCTTGCGCGGTGTGTACGTGGAACGTCGTACAAGTGATGAAGTCGTTCTCGTTGATCACACCGACCAGTGCCTGCACCGGCGGCTGTTGGAGAAACGCATTCAAGCTCGGCCCGTTGACCGAGTAACCGATCCCCGGGGCATCGGTCTGGATGTTCCAGTTGCAGGCCTCATCCGCGAAGCCGGCATCTCGCAGCACCTGGAAGACGCCACCCACGAGATCCTTCGCTGGAATTTGTCGAATCTGCATCGGCCCCTCTCAGTCCAGGCGAGCACGCCGCCGCACAACGCGATGGGTTCCGCCTACCACTGCACTCGATTTCCGAAGCCACGTAGCGCCGCCCGGCGAGCATCTGCATCCGGCAACACCGTTCCCAACGCCGCCCAGAAGGCCTTCGTGTGGTCGGCGTGGCGCAAGTGCAGCAGCTCGTGAACGATCACGTAATCGATCAACGCGGGCGGGGCCTGAATCACGCGCCAGTTGAACCGAAGTACGCCGGACCGGCTGCAACTCCCCCATCGCATCGACTGCTCCCGAACCAGAACCTCGGGCGTAGGCAGGCGCAGCCGTCTTGCCCACCGGGCAACATGAGCCCGCAGTCGCAGTTCCGCTCGCTCGCGGTACCACGCCTGGAGCAGCGTCCGTACGTGGTCGGGGGAACGACGCAAGGTGTGCACAACCAAGCGCCCGGCCTCCATGCTCGTCGATTCAGAACCACGAAGTACGAGTAGGCGGTATTGGCGACCGAGGTACCAAAAGGTCTCGCCGCTCGCGAACTCGCGCGGCGGTGCATCACCCTTGTTCGCGTCCACGCGGCGTAGCCGAGTCGTGATCCACTTGGCTTTCTGATGCACCACGTGATCGAGCCGTTGCACTGTGACACTCGTCGGTGCCGTGACCGCCACGTCGCCGGTCGGATAGACAGTTAGCGCAACCGTCTTGCGCCGGTCACTGCGCCGGATGGCGTAGGGGATGATCGTTCGTCCCCAGTGCACTTGTGAGTGCTCAACCCTCTCCATCGAAGCCCCGCACCAGCTGAAGACCGTTGGACTCCTTGTTCGCCCCGGGCATCTCGGTCTTCGGATCGGGTCGCATGTTCGACGCGCCCTTTCGAATGAAGACGTGATTGCCGTCTTTCGTGCAGTACGGCTTGTCGTCGCCCTCATCAATGGTGATGACGAGGACTCTGGCATCGTGCACCTGAATGAACTCCACCGCGAAGCGGGGGACCGGCTTCAAACGCTCGCGCACCAGACCTTCGATCTGTTTTCGATACTTCCCCTCCGCCTCCAGCCCCTCGCCCTTGATCGCACGGCCCAAGGCCGCCGCGCCCTCAGGCACGCCGTCATTCCGAACGCCCAGATACACACGGCCACCATCAGTGTTCGCGAAGGCCACCACCGACGCGAGGACCTCGGCCTCCTTGTCATCCTTACCGAGCAGGTACGGTTTGAACTCCACGCGCGCACCTTCGCCGTTGGCCAGGTCGCGTTCGGCGCGCGCGGTTACCGACAGCCTGTGTTCGCGGGCGCTGACCTCGGTTCCGGGAACGACTCGCGCCATCCCCATCAAGTCTCCTGAGACATGCACGAGAAACACCTGGGCGCGTCGGGCTGTCTCCGGCACATCCCAGATGAAGCCGGACGGGACGGGATGCAGCGGGTCGAGCATCTGCGGGCCGTCATCCGTATCGAGCACCACCTGAAGCTCGAGATCGGCGTGCGATACGCGCGTGTGAATCGTCCCTGAAATCCGATCACCTTCCCACCGCGCGTTGGCGAGCAGTCCGCGCGTGTCCGGCACGACGATAAGAAGTTCTCGAAGGTGTCTTGCCTCCCCGCCGTGGGACTCGTACCCCTCTCCGAAGAGCCACCACTCAATGGCCCGTCCCACGGAGTCGAAGGGCCGCAGTCCAACGCCAACAGCCGCGTCGTACGGCTGCTGAGTCTGCCCGTCCCTGTCGTCAAGCCGAGCGGTGAACACCCACTCAGGCCAGTTCGAGAAGTTCTCGTGGTGCTCGATCTGATTTCGATCGCCGAAGAGTTGCTGCTGGAACCTGAGAGGCCGCGCCGCCTCCGGTGTCGGCGGTGCCAACATTTCCGCGAGCCGAGCCTTCGCCGCGGTGAGATCGTGCCACTCTTCCTTGAGGTGCACGCTCCGGTACGTGATCGTCTCACGGGCAGGGTCGGCTTCATCGAGAAACATGGCGATGCCCGCGAGGAACTTTCCGTCCGGCGTCTCGGCCCACGACAGCCGCATTCCGGCGGGTACCGCACGGCGTCGCGCAAAGATCTCCTCCAACGTCCTCGACATCGCGTTGCTTGGGACGTTCATCGACCCTTCCTCACCTTCGCGAGGTCGATAATCTTGTCCGTAACCGACTCCAGAGACTCCTTGGGAAAGCGGGCGGCGCGCAGTTGGGTCTTCACGCCAGCTCTGAGTTCCTTCAGCAGGCTCGGCTTCTCGGTCCAGTCGAGCATCTGTGTGTGCTGCTCGATGTCCTTCTCGATCAGCCCAGCAAGCGCCGTGTGCCCCGCATCGTACTCAACGTCTGGTTCCCGAACGCTGGGGAGAGTCAGCTCCAGCACACCGTAGATCGCGAAACCCATGTCGGAGAGGCCTGCGTCAGCCGCGGCCTTCGCCTCACCGCGAATCTCAGTGGCCAGCTCGCGGAGCAACTCCAACTGCTTCGCCGCGTCGATGCGGTCAGCCTTCTTGTCGGCGATGAGCTGCTCCAGACGTTCGCGCAGAGAGCCGTAGAACGCTGGGTTCTCCTCAAGCTTCACGTGGATCTCGTGGCGGATGGCGTGTTCCATCTCGCTGGCCTTGGCCTCGGGCGACGTGAGCCGGTCCACCTTCGTCTCGAAGTCCTTCGAGAAGATCGAGACCTCCTTCACCAGAATCTGAATTCCATCTGCGATGACCGACTCCTCGATGAGCTGCCTCACCTTGGCCCCGCAGTCGGAGATGTTCAGGGTCTCATCCCGGTAGCGTGCTTTCGCTGCCGCCCGGATCTTCCCGAGCCACTTCGCGTCGGCGACGTAGGGCAGCGCGCGCGGGTCCGGCAGCAGCATGTCCAGCGACTCCGAGAAGGCGCGGAACCGCTCATCGAAGTCGGCACGCACATCGGGCGGTTCCAGCACGGCCACGCAATCGTCGAGGTTGTTCTTGTCCTTCACCTTGTCGAAGACGCGCATCGCCTCGCGGTGCCGCACCTGGAGCCGGGGCAGCTCGTCGCCCTTCGGCTTCAGTGCACCCTGCACATCAGACGGCGAGAAGATCGCGAGTGCATCTTGGAGCGACTCGGAGACGCCCCAGTAGTCCACCACCAGCCCGTAGGTCTTCGCGTCGGCCTTACGGTTCACGCGGGCGATGGCCTGGAGCAGCGTGTGCTCCCTGAGCGGGGAGTCGAGATACATGACCTGCTCCACGGGGGCATCGAAGCCGGTGAGCAGCTTGTCGCAGACGATAAGGAACTTGAGCGGGCTCTTGGGGTCGAGGAACCGCTCGACGATGGCGTCGTTCTGCTGCTTCGACAGCGCGTACGGTTCAAAGCGCTTGTCGTCGTTGTGCCCCACCGAGATCACGAGCGCTGACTCGGGCGCGTTCAACTTGTCGAGCGTCTCCTTGTAGGTGATCGCGGCGTCCCGGCTCACACCCACGACCTGAGCCTTGAAGCCGTTGGGCTCGATGAACTTCCGGTAGTGCTCCAGCAGATCGAGGCAGATCACCTCGATGCGCTTCGGGGCCTCCGCGATGGCCTGCTCGGTGGCGTAGCGCTTCTTGATCGCGTCGCGCTCGTGCGCGGAGCGGTCGGCGAAGACGTGATCGAACACCTTGTCCAGGGTCTGCCCGACAATGCGCAGCTCCGGCAGCCGCGATTCGTAGAAGATGGGCACCGTCGCGTCGTCGGCGACGGCCTGCTCGATCGTGTACGTGTCGATGTACGGGCCGAAGGTCTGGAGCGTGCTGCGGTCGTTCTTGTCGATGGGCGTGCCGGTGAAGCCCAAGAAGCAGGCGTTGGGCAGCGCCTTCCGCATGTTCGCCGCGAGGCTGGCGTACTGGGTGCGGTGGCACTCATCGACCATGACGAAGATGTTCTCCGAGGTGGAGAGGATCGGGTGCTCCTGCCGCTGCTGGCGCTGACCGGGTTCTCCGTTGCCCTTGGCGAGGTCCTGGAACTTCTGCACGGTGGTGGTGATCGTCTTCCCGGTGGCGCCGGCGAGCAGTTCGCGCAGATCGCGCACGCTCTTCGCCTTCTCGGGGTTGGGGAAGCCGCAGTTGATGAACGTCTTCGAGATTTGGGTATCGAGGTCGATGCGGTCGGTGACGACGACGATGGTGGGGTTGTCCAGGTCAGGCGCGCGCCGCAGTTTCAGCGCGAGCCAGAGCATCGACAAGCTCTTGCCGCTGCCCTGCGTGTGCCAAACGACGCCGCCGCGCTCGGCGAGCGACTTCGCAGCGCGCACGCGGTCGATGGCCTTGTTCACCGCGATGAGCTGCTTGTACCGGCAGACCTTCCGCACCGTCTTGCCGCGCTCGGCCTCGAAGACGGTGAAGTTGCGCGTGATGTCTAGCAGGTTGCTGGGCTCCAGCAGGCCGTAGAGGCACACGTCCTGCCGAGAAGGCTTCCTGCCGAGCTTCTTCTCCAGCTCGGTCTCCGCGACCGGGTGCGGCACCTTCCACTCCGCCCAGAAGCGCTGCGGAGTGGCGACCGTGGCGTAGGAGGCCGACTGACCGCAGGCCGCGATCAACAGCTGCACCGTCTCGAAGAGCTTCGGCGCCCCGAGGCCGATGAACTCGCTGCCGATCTCCTGGTAGCGGAGCACCTGGGTCACGGCCTCTTCGAGCCACTTGCTGCCCAGCGTCGGCGACTTGCACTCGATGACGGCCAGCGGCAGGCCATTCACGAACACGACGAGGTCCGGGATGATGTTCTTCTTCGCGCCACCAACCTTGAACTGGCGGGTGAAGATGAACTCGTTGTTCGTCAGGTTGTCGAAGTCGATGAAGCGAACCGTCTGCCCCTTCTTGCCGGCGCCGAGATCTTGCTCCAACGCAATCCCGTGGGTAATGGCGGTGTGCACCCGCTCGCTGGCTTCGATGAGGCTCGTTGCCGACACGGCGGTGACAGCGCGCGCCGCGCGTTGCACGTTGTCAGGTGAGAGCCACGGATTGATCCGCATGAGAGCCGCGGTGAGCCGGCCTATGAGCACTGGCTCTTTGATGGTCGCGCGCTCGGCATCGAGTGATTCGGGGTCAACAAAACCGTAGCCGAGGGCTCGAAGAAGATACGCAGCGGGATCCTCGGCTTGTGCTTCCTCGTTCCAGTCGGTGGGCGCGGGGCTCATGGGTCAGCGGTGGTCTCCCGTGGCACACGGCCACGGAGAAGATCGTGAAGTAGGGAATTCTTCACCGCATGGAGCTGGGCTGTATGTGCCCCGCAAGCGGATACGGCGGCCTGCACACTCGCCAGCGCTTTTTCGCTACGGGCTTGGACGGGCAACGAGGGCAGCGGCACTTCAAGACCGCGAATCAGCTCGCCGCTCAGGTTTGGTTGCCCCGAACCCTGGGTCCGTTTCAGCAAGGCACTTGTGGATGCCGTGAGCGCCCAGAACAGGTAGCCCGGCAGCACCCTGGTCTCGTCTGGAATGACGGCCAAGATCGCTTGATTGATCGCTGCGGCTATTTCGAGGCGCGCTATCTTTCCGGCCGTGGCGCCGTACATCGCGACGAGCACCGCTCCCGCAGGCGCGATTCTCGCGCTGCTCTCTTCGATGCCCAGCTCCGTTAGCGTCTCTTCGGTGCTGCGAATCAGTGGCTGGTTGCACTCGCCCGACTTGACCCAGGGGATCGAGCCGCCGAAATAGTCCTTGCGGTTCCGTGCTGGTGTGCCCCCGGAGAAGGTTCGTGCAACGGCTGAGATCTTGATCATCTCTGCGTTAACCTTCAGCAGTTCGCTCATCAGTGCCTTCTTCACGACTTCAAGCTGCGCCGTTACGGCAGCGGTCTTGTTGATGGCGTTGTCCACCGAGGCGAGGATCGCGGCGATTCGGCGCTGTTCCTCTAGCGGAGGCAACAAGACTACTTGCTCCTGAAGAACGGACCAGTAGACACGGCGACGTTTGCCGAACTGGTTGCCCTGCTGAGCGACCTTCTCGTAGCGGGACACCATCGGGGGGGATCGAAGCAGGTACTCTAGGAAGTCCGCATCAACCGACCCGTCGATGGTGAACGCGACATAGTCGGGGCTGATGAGTCCTTGCTTGATGCCACGGACGCGCCCCAGTGCGCCGTAGTACAGCGACATGGGATCAAACGCGAAGTCGCCGTCTTCAACGATCACGTACTTCTTGGGATCGGTGGCGACGCGCTTGTTGTACTTCTCCGACTGAAGGATCACTCCACGGTCCTTGGTGACCGAGAGCGGCGGCAAGTCCGTGCCTCCCTCATTGATCACCTTCTTCCGGTAGGCGAACGAGCCTATCGGACGAGCGCGCCACTCAAGCGTCATGCCCAAGCTCCTTGAGGTGGGCGTTCATCCTGGCTTCCGCCGCGGCCCGCTCGGCCTCCAGCGCACGAAGTTTTCTGACCGCCTCTCCGATGTCGATAGCTTCCTCTGCCTCCGTCGTCTCTACGTACCGGCTGATGTTGAGGTTGAACTCGTTGTTCTGGATCTCGGCGACCGGTACGACGCGCGCGTAGCGCTCCACGTCCTTGAAACTGGTGAACGTCGCGGCGATCTTCGCGATGTCCTCGGTGCGAAGATAGTTCTGGGCCTTGCCCTCCTCGAACTCTTGTGAGGCGTCGATGAAGAGCACCCTGCTCCGGCGCGTCGCTGGCTTGGCGTGCGTCATCACCAGGACCGCAGCTGGGATGCCGGTGCCGTAGAAGAGGTTCGAGGGCAGCCCGACCACCGCCTCCAGGAGGTCTTCCTCCACGAGGCCCTTTCGGATCTCCGCCTCGCTGCCTCCACGAAAGAGCACGCCATGCGGCATCACCACAGCGAGCTGGCCGTTGCGGTTGAGCGTGGCGACCATGTGCTGCACGAAGGCCAGGTCGCCCTTCGTCTTCGGCGGGATGCCGTACTTGAAGCGGCCGAACCCGTCGTGCTCCGCCACCTCGATGCCCCACTCGTCCAGGGAGAAGGGCGGGTTTGCGATCACTCGGTCGTAGAGCTGAAGCGCGCCTTCCTTGAGCAGCTTGGGGTCGCGGATCGTGTCGCCTTTCGCAATCACCGCGTCCGGCAGCCCGTGAAGCAGGAGGTTCATCTTGCAGATCGCCCAGGTGCCGAGGTTCTTCTCCTGGCCGTGGAGCGTGAGGTTCTTCGCCTTGCCGCCGTGGCGCTCCACGTACTTGGCGGTCTGCACCAACATGCCCCCGGAGCCGCAGGTGGGATCGCAGATGCGCATCTTCTCAGTGGGAGCCAGCAGCTCCACCATCAGCTGCACGACCTTGGTCGGCGTGTAGAACTCGCCGCCCTTCTTGCCGGCGTCGTCGGCGAACTGCTCAATCAGATACTCGTAGGCGCGACCCAGCATGTCGGGCTCGGACAGGTCGGTATTCCTGAGCGACAGCTTTGAGAAGTGCTGGATCAGGCGGCCCAGCACCACGTCGCGGTTCCTCGCGTCGCCCAGCTTCCGCTCATCGTTGAAATCGATGCCGGCGAGGATGCCCTCCAGCGCCTCCGCGTTCGCGCGCTCCAGGTCGGCACACGCGATGTTGAGCTTGTTGCCGATGTCGGTGGAGACCTTCAGCAGCTCGCTCCAGCGAGCTCGCTTGGGCACGAAAAATTGGTGGTAGTCGGGATCGGTCCAGGCGACCTCTGCCGAGTGGCCCTTGGCGATCAGCTTCTCGGCCTCCTCCTCGAACACGTCGGAGAGGCGCTTCAAGAACAGCATCCCGAAAATGAAGCCCTTGTAGTCGGAGGAGTCGATCGACCCGCGGAGAATGTCGGCGGCGCTCCAGAGGTAGCGCTCCAACTGCTCGACGGACAGACGACCCGTGGGCAGCGCTTCGGAACTGGAGACTGGCTTCTGACCGGCTTTCTGGTCGGCCAAGGTGACCGGGCGCTTCGTTTTCCTCGCAGCAGATCGACTCTTCGAACTCTTCGCGTCAGCGGCTGGCACTTGGTTATTCTGCCCAACCTCCGTTGCCCAGTCGCCGTGAAACTGGCCAGCTGCGTCGCCACCTCCAAAGGCGACTCCGCTGCGACAAATGCGGCGCTGGTCACTGAGATGAGCTGAAGATCACCGGCCTCGGCGACTACCGCGCTCGATCAGAGCTTGCGGCTCGACCTCGAGTGCGTCGGCCAGAGCCACGAGGCTGTCGATGGTCAGGTTGCGGTGCCCCGCCTCAACGTACTGGATGAATCGGTCCTCGTAGTCGGCGCGTTCGGCGAGCTGGGCTTGAGTCAAATGCCGATCGAGACGAAGTGCGCGGACGTTCGCCCCAATGAGCTTCAGCACCGTCTTGGTACGCGCCCGCATCCTCCAGGCCCGTAGTCGGCCCGGCCGAGCGGCAGAACGAACAGTTGGTTCGTTCTACAAGATCACAAGGACTGGAGGTCTTGGTGCGCTATCTCCTCGTGCTCGTCGTCGCCGTAGCCCCGGTACACGTCCCGCCGCTGCCTCCGCCGAGCGGGACCGAAAGAGCTTCAGTCGCTGACTGCCGTCACGCAGAGGCCACCGGCTGCACGAACGCGATCAGCTCACCGTCGAGCGTGACCCCAATCGCCAGGCGCGGCCTCCACCGTGATCCAGTCGATGAGCAGACGCATCGAGGTGTCCACGTGCTGGTCGCCGCAGTCGTGGGTCTGCCCGGTCGCCGTGTTCACGTAAACGACGGCGATCTTCCGGCGCAGGCGCGCCACGTTCCAGCTACCATTGTCCGAGAAGCACCCGATTCGGATCAGGGGGCTTTGGCTACGCCACCAGAGGGGCCGCCACGGCCGATTTCGTACCAGCATTTTCGGACACGGCGTCCGCCACCGTCGACCTGGGCACCTTGAGCGCGATCGAAATCGCCCTGATGGTCTTGCCGGACTTGCGCATCGCCATGATCCGGCGGACGGCATCGTCGTCGAGGCGGCGCGGCCGACCCCAGGCCTCTCCTTCTTCCTTCATGCGCTCTCGCACGGCACTGATCCTCTCGTTGATCGCCAGCCGCTCCATCTTCGCGGCCCAGGCCATGACGGCGAGGATCACTTCCGCCGCCGGACCGTCCAGGCTGAACCCGTCGCTGATGCTGACCACCTCGACCCCGTGGCTGCGCAGCTCCTCGATCAGCTCGAAGGTGTCACGAATTCCCGATCGCGACAGCCGGTCGAGCCGGAACACATAGATCCGCCTGAAGGCCCCGGCACGAGCATCCGCGCGCAGTCGATCAAGCTCGGGACGCGCGATGGTCTTGCCGCTCCGCTTCTCGCTGTAGAACTTCGTGATTGTGTCGCCGCGCGCCGCGCTCGCTCTCTCGGCCGCGGCTCGCTGCATGGCGAGATCCTGGGCCTGGGACGAAACGCGAAGGTAGGCGACAGCATTCATGAAGGGCTCCCGCGGTGAGGGTGTCGCTCGTATTGGTGGGAGTCACGACGGCGCCGTCAAGGCCACTGCCGAAGGGCGCGACACTGCTGCGGGAATTTCGTGGTGGCGGTGGGGGCCATCACCAAAGCCGGTGTGCTGGGTAGTCTCCCTGCGGCAAGATCAGCATCGGAGGTGGCGCATGGCCGGTTCGATCGAGGAGAACGCGTGGAGGGTATTGGCCGTGCTGGCCGAGTACCAGCAACAGCCCGGCGACACGATGAAGGGTCGGTACAACCTTTCCGCGAAAGAAATCGCAGAAGCGACAGGTCTTTCTCCGGGCGAGCTCGATGACGCGGTCCAGCACCTCGAAGACGCGGGCACAACCGAGGTAACGCGGGTCTTCGGCACGGCGCCGTATGCCTTCAAGGACGCGGAGCTGACGAAGGACGGTCGCCTCGCATACGAGAGATCAAAGAAGCAGCCACCTCCCAGGCCTGCTGCAGCCGCATCCGGTGCGCAAGCCGGACGCATCGGTCAGTCGTCCGGGACGTCCCTCACCGAGGCGGAGGTGCAGGAACTGCGGACTTCGCTCAAGGACCACGGCTGGTACCTGACAACCGAGAAACTCGGCGAGGGTGGCGGCGGCGTGACATTCCTAGCGGCACGTGTAGCCGCGCTCGATCAGGTTCGCGGCGCAGTCGATGCCCTTGACGAGGACGACGACGAGGCGCAGCAGGGGGCGGCGGCGCTGCTGCTCACCGCGCGCAAGGTGCTGGCGCCGGGCACGGATGAACTCGGGGTCTTCAAGTACGCCAAGCAGGCCAATGAACGCATGAAGCGCGAGATCAAGGCTCTCAGTACCCTCAAGCACGAGAACCTCGTTCGGATCTTTGCCGCCGACCCCACCGAGGTTCCGGCTTGGTACGTGATGGAGTATTTCGAGAACGGCGACCTAACCCATCGCTGGGCTCACTACGAAGGACGAGCACGAGAAGTGCTGGTGCTCGTGCGGCAGCTGGCCAATGCCCTGAAGGTCGTCCACGCGGCGAAGCTCGTCCATCGCGACATCAAGCCCGACAACATCTTCATTGGTCACGATGGCCGTTGGGTACTTGGCGATTTCGGCATCGCCTTCGAGGCGGGGGCTACGCGGCACACCGAGGCCGGGCCGACGCCGATGACGAAAGAATGGCGGCCCGACTGGGTGGTGTCGCGGCGGCTCGAAGACTTTCCGCCGACGGTGGACATCTTCATGTTGGCAAAGGTGGCCTACGCGATGATCGCCGGGCCCGGCAGGAATCCGCCCGCCTCCCAGCTTCAGACGGGAGATTTCGACCTACGGCGCCTCCATCCGAAGATGCCCCACGTCGAAGCGATGCAGCAGTTCATTTTGGATCACGTCGTAGCTCACGAAGATGCCATCAAGAGCAAGACGGCCGACGACTTCATTGCGCGGATCGATGAACTGATTGCCCGCTTCGAGTGGCGGAAGTCGGAGCATCTGGTCTTTTCCTTTGTGTCCTCGCACAGCACCACGCACGTGAACGAGGGCGATCTCAGGTCGCTTCAGAACGTCGATATTCGACTGCCAGAGGGGACAACCCGGCTTCACTTTGCCACTCGGCTTCTCCGCGGAAAGAAGACCGAAATGGCGGACCACATCTCGTATGAGGTTTGGCCCAGGCACGGCGGTGCAAAGGACGTGTGGACAAAAGGCAGCAGCATTCACGTTCACGACTCCGATGCGTTCGGGCACTGGCTGACCGACGAGATCCCGATCACGCCGCGGACTGCTGGTGGATGGTACAGGTTCGCGATCGGAAAGTTGTTCGGCGGCCTGATGATCACCGGACTCACGATTACCGCTGAGGCCGAGGGCTGAGAACCCGAGGTGATCCGCTCCAGCGCGTCGCGTGGCGCGGAAGCCTACCCAGCTCGCGGCACAGCGAGGCCCGCTCCGCTTTGAGTCGGGTGCAGGGTTAGTCCCAGCTGAAAGTTCGGGGCAGGGCCGCACGCTCACCATCAGCGGGCCGCGACTGCCCACGAACCTCCACGGGCGGCCCAGTCGCCAGTTGGCGAGGCTGATGAGAAGCGGCCTCATTGCCGTGCTCCTCGTGCTCGATCGCCAGCTGGTGTCCTTGGTCGGGGAGCAGGCTCAGCCGGACCTTCAACTCGTAGTTCTCCCGTTTCAGGCGCTCGATCTCCTGCCGGGCGTTCGTCTGAAGGCGGTGGGCATGTTCGCGCAGGGTCCGTGCGGCGACGTGAGGCGCGAACCGTTTGCAGAAGTCCTGGGAGGGCAACTTGGAGTTCCACCACTGCTCTACGAGCGAGGTGAGAAGCTCGGCTGACCATGGAACGCCACGGGGCATACCGAGAAGGTTGTCGCTCGACTCGGAAAGATGCGGCCATCGCCACGCAGGCTCCGTCGAAGAGCAGGAATCGACTGCTGTCTCACGAGGTCTTGCTAGCTTCCTCGGCGTCGTCGCGGGAGTCGTCGGCGTCGGCATCGTTGTTCCTGCGAGCCTTGATGATTCGCCTCGCTACCTCCGAGGCTATCGCCGGCTGGAACAGGTCTGAGTCGGGGTCGGCCGCCAGCTGGGGATGCCTTTCGGCGAGGACCTGGAGGGCCTCCTCGACCATCGCGTCATCTATTTCGGGGGCGGAGACGCCCTCATTGCGAACATAGAAGCTCGCAAGCAGGCGTACGTGTTGCGCCGTCTCCTTCTTCAGAGTGTGTGCGTGTGGGGTCCGATGCGAAGACGGCGGAACGGTAGGCTCCTGATCACTAGTTGCTGGCGCGTGCGCCTCAAGTTCGGGCGGATCAGTCCCCGGGTGGAGCGCGCTCAGTTTCCTGAAGAGGCCCGAGAGATCGTACTGGTTCGTCTTATTCTTGCGCGGGATGCGGCGAACGAACTCGGCCTTTTCAAGTTGGTCGAAGCGCCGCATCAATTGGCGTTCCCCCACTCCCATGACGCGGGACAGCGTGGTGAGCGACGGCCAAGGGAGGCGTTCATCCTCCTTGAAGGTCAAGATGGCGAGCAGGAGAACAAGTTGGTCGGTGCTGAGCCCCAGTTCTCGGTGGCGTCGGATCAGGTCGTAGGGAATGGGGGCCCACTGTCCGGAGAACCCATCAAGCCGCCGTGTGATCCGGCCGGCGCGGGTTACGGTCTTCCTCCTCCTAGCCATCGCGCCCTCCGCGCTGCATTTCAGGTGAGTGACATTCGACGGCCTTGGGGGTGACATCCTAGACGTCACCCGAAACAGAGCGAACTAGAGTGAAGAGGGCGCGCGCGGAGCGCGCGCCTACTCAGCGCGTGTTGCCGCTCGTTCCGGCCTTCGCCGGCCTCGCCAAGCAGTTGGCTCAGAGGTCCGGCGCGCGCCCGATGTGATCGATGACATTCGATATATGCACCCATGGAACAAGACACCGCCTCCCGGGTGGCAACGGAACCGGGCCCCCCAGAAGTGCTGACGGTCGCCGAGGCGGCCGCACTGCTCCGCATCAATGAGAAGACCCTCCGCGAAGCGATCACCCGCACCGAAGTGCCCGGTGTGCGGCGCATCGGAAGAGTCATTCGCCTTTCGCGCCAAGCTCTGGTTCAGTGGCTGAGCGGGAAGTCCGTGGCCTGAAGGAGCAGTTCATGTCCATCTGGTTGCGGCAGTGGAAGAACGGGAAAGGCGCAATGCTTCAAGCGTGGACCGTTGATGTGAAGCAGCGCGTGCCCGGGCAGGGAGTCGTCCGAGTGCGCGAGGTCTCGCCGATCAACACCAAGCGCGGTGCCGAGCAATACGAGCACCGGGTGCGTCAGGCCATTCTCGATGGCAGCTACTCGAAGCAGAAGGCCGAGGCGAAGGCGGAGGCGGCTGCGATCACGTTTGAATCGTTTCTGCCCAACTACGAGACGTACAACGCGAACAACAACAAGCCGTCAACGGTCGCGTCGAAGAACATGCTGATTCGGATGCACCTCCTGCCGTTCTTCGGGCAGATGAAGCTTCGAAGCATCGGCTCCGCCCAGGTCGAAGAGTTCAAGAAGGCGATGCTGAAGAAGATGACGGCATCGCGGGTGCCTCAGGCGGAGGCGTCGAAGTCGGCCGTCCTGCGGCGGTACGGGAAAGGCCCCAAGCCGCTGAGCAAGAAGACCGTTAACAACGCGCTCAGCTGCCTCAAGAAGTTCTTTTCGGTGGCGATCGAGCACGGAGCGGTAGAGCACGCGCCGCGGATCCGGCTCTTCAAGACCGAGAAGACGGAGTTCGACTTCCTGAACTTCGACGAAGCCGATCGCCTGCTGGCCGCTGCCGGCCAACTGAAGCTGGCGATCATGGTGGCGTTGAAGACGGGACTACGGCTGGGTGAAGTGCAGGCCCTTCAGTGGAACGACGTGGACCTGATCAAATGCGTGCTGACCGTTCGTCGCACGTTCTGGCGCGGCACCCTCGGCATTCCGAAGGGCGGGCGCAGCCGGACCGTCGACATGCCTGCGTCGCTGGTGACTGCGCTGAAGGGACAGCCGCGGCAGCTTCGATCGTCGTGGGTGTTCGCAGACCAGAATGGCGACGCGCTCAGCGTGAAGCAGTTCAACATGGCGCTGGACGCAGCGACTGAGGCCGCTGGGATCGTTCGGGATACCGGCCGGATCGGCTGGCACGACCTGCGCCACACGTACGGCAGCCACCTCGCGATGCGCGGGGTGCAGTTGAAAGTGATTCAGGAGCTGATGGGTCACGCCACGATCGAGATGACGATGCGCTACGCGCACCTGTCACCCGAGGTGAAGCGGGTCGCAGTCGAGGTCCTCGATGCGCCAGCTGGGGCACATGCGGGACACATGAAAGCGGTAGGCCAGTAAGTTGCTGTTCTGACCAGAGAACGGAGTGGAGGCGGAGGGAATCGAACCCTCCGCCGTCCTCAGCTCACTCCACGGCCGGCGCGACTTCCACCCCGGGCAGCTGCCATTGCGGCGCCGTCGGTCCCGGGTTCGGCACCTCGTCGAGCTCGAACGCGACGCGCTGGTTCGCGGCCTCGAGCGCGCGCAGCTCGCTCGCCGCCCGCGACTCGAGGAACTCGGCGCGCTCGGCCTCGCTCAGCGAGCGCGCACGCACCGCGCCGCACGTGACCTGCACCTCGTAGCCGAACGTCGTGCCGCGCCGGCCCACCACCACGATGCGGCCGTCGCCGCCGTGAGCCGCGGCGCTCGCGAAGAGCCCGGTGAGCAGCCCCTGGCTGTGAAGCACCGCCTGGTCGCCGAGCAGCCCGCGCACCGAGACGCTCCCGAAGTCGGCGCCGACGCCGAGGAACTCGTCGGCCGAGAGCTGCAGCTGGTGCAGCCCCTCGAGGATGACGAGCGGCTCGCGGCCGACGCAGCCCGAGTCGTCCGCCACGAAGTCGGGCCCCTTCAGCTCGGGGCCGAGCGGGTGCGAGAGCCACCTCGTGAACTCTTCGGGTGGAAGCTCCAGCTGACCGTAGACCCAGGCATCGAAGACCATGTTGATTCCCTCCGCTACAGGTCAGTGTCAGGCTGTTTCAGATGTCTGGGAAATTTTTGGCCGTCGACGTCTCGTTCGTCGAAGAGGAGCTCGACCACCCCGAGATCTCGCTGCTCCAGAACCAGCTCGCGCGCCTGGGGTTCCGCCGCCTCGGCACGAGCCGGGAGCACATCGTCGGTCACCCGCCGGTGTTCGCGGTCTGCTTCGCGGCGCCCGAGCGGCTCGCGTTCGCGTCGATCTTCATCAGCGCGCGCGGCAGCCCGATGCTCTACTTCTTCACGCCGTTCGAGGGCGGCGGCTGCGTGCTCACCGCGCGCTACCCGCGCGACGAAGAGCGCACCCCGAACGTGACGAAGACCGGCGCCGGCCGCTACCTGGGCGACGTGATGATCGAAGAGCTGGAGGCCGAGCGAGACCCCGCCTTGGCCCTCGAGAGGTACGGAGTCGAGTGGCCACTCGCCGAGGAGCGTTGGGACGTCGTCGTCGACGCGCCCGAGCTCGTCGCGCTGCTCGAGAAGCACGCGCGCGAGGTCCAGGCGACCGGCAAGCGCCCCTACTCGGAGTGGACGCGTGAGTCGCGGCTTCGCTCGGTGCGCGAGTACTACGAGCTCGACGAGGCCTGGGGCTCGCTCATCACGCCCACGGCCCAGAGCTGAGCGTCACGGCCCCAGCGCCACGAACCGCGGGTCGTCGCGCAGAGCGTCGAAGTCGGCGTCCTTCAGGTCGAACGCGCTCAGGGTGCCCGCGGCCTTCAGCGCGCTCAGCTGCTTGAACGCCGCGTCTGCGTTGCCGAGCTTCGCGTGCGCGCGCGCGACGTCGACCTCGGCCAGCGCCTTGTCGTCCTTCTCCCGCGGGTCGCGCGGCTTCGCCTTCGCGGCCTCGGCGAAGAGCGGCAGCGCCTCCTTCGACCGGCCCTGCTTGTGGAGCGCCCACCCGAGGCGCAACGCCACGCGGCCCCAGCCCTTGTCGGCCTTGCGCAGCGGCTCGAGGATCTTCTGCGCCTCGGCGTACCGCTCGACGTCGATGAGCCGGCTCGCGTACTCCTCCTGGTAGAACGGGTGATCGCCGCCCGAGAGCTGGCTCGCCTGCTCGGCGTGCTTCACGGCCTCGAGGTCGTTGCCGCCCATGTGCAGCGTGTACGAGAGCCGCCAGTGCAGGTACGGCGAGCGCGGCGCGAGCTCGAGCGCCTTCTCGAACTCCGGCTGCGCCTCCTTGAACATGTCCATGCCGAACAGCCGCTCGCCGCGCAGCCGGCGCAGGTCGAGCAGCTGCGGAGCCCGGGCTTCGGCCGCCGCGAGCGCGTCGAGCGCCTCCTGGTGCTGCTCGGCTGCGACGAGCAGGTAGAACAGCGCCGCGGGGGGAAGCGGGTCGGTGGGCAGCTCCTCCATCGCCGCGCGCAGGTCGACGTCGGCGGTGTTGTCGGCCTGCAGCGCCTGGGCGGCCGCGAGCGCCGCCTTCGCGGGCTGGAACTGCGGGTCGGCCTGCAGCGCCTTCTTGCAGTCGCCGTCGAGCCCCTTCAAGGCCGTCTTGCGCCCCTTGATCGCGGCCTGCTCGATGCCGAGCGAGACCGCCGCGCGGCACGACGCGTACGCCGTGAGCGCCGCCGCCGACGTCGTCTCGTCCGAGAACGGCCCCGCGTCTTTCGGCGGAGGCTTCGCGCCGAGCTCCTTGAAGACGAGGTTCGCCGCCGCCTGGGCGTCGGCCGCGTCGAGCACCGCGCAGGTTCCCTCGGGCAGGCGGCACAGCCGCCACGCGCCGGCGGTGCCCGTCACGACGCCGTCGGAGCCCGAGAGCCGGCCGAGCTTCAGCGCGAGCTTGTCGTCGACCTTGGCGTCGGGCTTGAGCTTGAGGCCGCGCAGGATCTCGAGCTGCGCGCCGCGCGAGATGAGGGTGACGTCTTCCGAGTGCCCCAGGCGCGCCTCGAGATCGACCGACGGGCCGCCCAGCGCGGCCTTCTGCGGAGGCAGCACGGTGACGACCTTCGGTGCGGCCGCGGCCGGCAGCGAGAGCAACACGAAGAGAACCAGACGCATGATGACGCGCCTACCTCACATCTTGAGCGCCCGCATCACCTCGCGCAGCCGCTTGATGAGCCGCGGCGCCGACGCGTCGGCACCCTTGTTCAGGTAGTGCGCCGGCCGGCAGTGGTGCATCAGGCCCCGCAGCGCGTCGCCCAGCGGGTGGGCGGTGAAGAAGACGATGGTGGCGGGCTTCGCGGTGACGCCGCGCTCCATGGCGCGCAGCGCGATCGCCGCGTTGCCGCCGCCGAGAATGGGCATCTCGAGATCGATCACCACGAGCTCGACCGAGCGGTCGTGGTACAGCTGGTCCGCGTAGAGCTCGATGAGCTCGCTGCCGTTCTCGGCGGTGTAGACGCGGCCGGCGAGGCCCTCGGAGACGAGCCCGTCCTTCAGCAGCTCGCGGATCAGGCGCGTGTCTTCGGCGATCAGCACCGTGCCGAAGAGCACGCTCGCCGCGGCCTCGGGCTCGTCGATGAGCACGAGCCCGCACTTCGGGCAGCCCGCGCGCCCGCCGGCATCGGCGACCGGAGCGATGCTCTCTGCACAGGCCGGGCAGTACGCCATCCCGGCGCATCGTAGCTGGAGCTGACGCCGGGGCTAGCGGATGCCGGCGGCGCGCAGCAAGCGCCGGGCCTCGCCGAGGCGCTCCTGGTAGCGGCCGGGGAACGCCGAGACCTGCACGGCCTGGCACCACTCGCCGTACGCGCTCGCGCCGCGGCCCGCGAAGCGCCGCTTGAAGTCCTCCGCGCCCGGCTGGCCGGCGCGGCCGCCCTCGAAGAACATGCGCGCCGATTTGATGGGGTCGAGGCGCACCGAGCGCGGGCCCCACGCCGCGCGCTGCTGGAACATGCCGAGGCTGTCGCGGTCGCCGAAGTTCACGTTCTTGAAGTTCGACTCGACGAGCGCGGTCATGATCGCGAGCTCGGGCGGCAGGCCGCGGCGCTTCGCCATCAGCGCGAAGTCGCGCACGAGCTGGAGCTTCTTGTTGCCGCGCAGCTTGTCCTCGATCTTGAGCGCGCGCAGCGTCTTGTCGCCGACCTTGCCGGTCTCGCCCTTGATGAGCTGCTGCTTCTGGAACCGGCGCACGCCGCGCGCCGTGTTCTTGTCGTACAGGCCGTCGACCTTGCCGACCTTGAAGCCCTGGCGCTTCAACATGCGCTCGGTCTTCAGCACGGCGGCGTCCTTCTCGCCGATGGTCTGCGCCGGGCTCGACGCGTCTTTCGCGTAGAGGTTCGCCTTCGAGAGCTTCGCCCAGGTGCGCTCGTCGACGACGCCGGTCGGCTCGAGGCCGTTCTTGCGCTGGAACTGCTCGACCATCGCCTGCGTGCCCTCGCCGTACGTGCCGTCCTTGCCGGTGTACGCGTAGCCCGCGTTCTTCAGCCGGTTCTGGATGTTCGAGACCGAGCGGCCGGTCGCGCCGAGCCCCAGGCCCGCGCCGCGCGTCTGCTCGGTGGTGAGCTTGTCGAGGCGCACGCGCGGCTTCGTCTTCTTCAGGCGCGCGCGGTAGGCGCCGTGATCGATGCGGTTGTAGGCCTGGTCGACGGTGAGCTTCGGGTGTACCGCCTTCCACTTCTTCTGCGCCTCGAACGTGTCCTGGTCCCACTTCCCGTCGACGGCGCCGGGGTTGTAGCCGAGCGCTTCGAGGCGGCGCTCGTACTTCAGGATCTGGGCTTTGGAGCTGTTCGGGCCGATTCGCATGGCCTCCTGAATCAGCAAAGCCGGGCCCGGGCAGATCCGCCGTGATTCCGCAGTGTAGGTCCGTCCACTGCGGCCGATGGTGTCAACTCAAGGAAACACGTCGGCGGGGTCGTGCCGGTAGCGCATGAGCCGCGCTCCCGTGAAGACGACGATGTCGTTGCCCGAGGCGGCCATCGCGCGCGAGCCGGAGGGGAGTGGGATGTGCACCCACTTCGTGCCATCGAAGCGGTCGGCCCAGTCTTTCGCGCCGCGATCGACGAGCACGTAGACGTAGCCGGCGGGCATGGGCACGACGGCGCGAGCGCCTTCGAGGAAGCCGGCGTCGAGGTGCTTCGTCCAGGCCATGCCGTCGAAGTGGTAGAGCTCGGAGCCGCCGAAGTTTCGCGTGCTGGCGATGAGCCACAGATCGTGCGCCCCGGTGCCGGCGATGCCGGTGCCGAAGAAGTAGCCGCCGTCGCCGAGCTGCGGCGTCCAGAGGTTCGTGAAGGTCCCCCCATCGTACGCAAGCAGCGTCTTGTCGCCGCCGACGTAGAGCAGGCCGCTGGAGTCGCGCCACAGCGTGCTCAGCCAGGCGGGGCGGCCGAGATCGATCGGGGTCCACGCAGCGCCGTCGAAGTGCACGAAGCCGCCGTCGTGGCCCGCGGCGTAGACGTCGGTCGGCGAGCTCACCCAGACCGCGTTCAGCCGCGCGCCGGTGCCGGCGTCGAACACGCTCCACTGCGTGCCGTCGTAGCGCGCACCGAAGCCGCTCGTTCCGACGGCGAACACGTTCATCGGGTCGCTGCCGTGCACGGCGAAGAGCTCGGTGGGGGGCGAGAAGGTCTGCAGCGGGCTGAACGAGCCGCCCGTGAAGCGCATCGCGGCTCCCCTGGCGGCTGGCGTGTTTCCGACGCCGCTGCGGCCGGTGAGGTGCAGCTCCGACGAGGTGAACAGCACCATGTCCTCGAGGGTCCGGCCTGCATCGGGCACCTCGGCGAGCACCTCGAAGCCGCGGTACACGGGGATGTCGAGCGAGGCGCTGCGCATGTCGCCGAGCGTCACGGTGACGCGGCAGGTGCCCGGGCCGACCGCTTCGACGGACACCGCGCTGCTGCGCTCGACGTTCGTCTCGCCGGTGCTGCTCGAGCCGAGGCTGCAGACCGACGCCGGCGCCACCGTGACCCTGCGCGAGAACCCGGCGACGCACGGCCCGCGCCCCTGAATGGTCACCGGCACGAACACCGAGGTGCGTTCGCCGGGAAAGAGGTGCTCGCCGGTGACGCGCGAGAGCGACGGCGGGTCGAAGTCGGTCGCGTCGTACGTGGTGAGCGCGAGGCTGAACGCCGGGTCGAGCGGCGAGGTCACGGTGAACGGCCCGCGCTCGGCCGTGAAGGTGGCGCGGTACCGGCCCCGCGTCTCGGTCAGCGTCATGCGGGGGTGGCTCACGCCGTACAGGCCATAGCCGCTCAGGCCCGCGTCGCCGTGAAACAGGCGGTGCGTGACGTCGGCCCCGCCGCCGCTCGGCACCCAGCCGGGCAGCGGCGTACCGGCGTCGGCGGCTCCGACCGGGAGCAGGTCGCACTTCACCGCGAACTCCACGCGGTCGGCCGTCAGCGCCGTCAGCGTGCTCGAGACGGTGATGACCTCCTTGCCGACGGCGACCTGCGCGGTGAACGTCGACTCACCCTCGGACCTCGCGTGGGCCTTGAAGGCGTTCGGGTTCATCGTGGCCTCGAGCTCGAACCCGCTGCCCTCGAGCTTCGCGCCGCTCACCGCGAAGTCGACCGGGTCGCACTGCGGTATCGCCGCCTTCGCGAGCGCGCCCGGCAGGTAGAACGCCGCGTCGAGGCGCCCGAGACCGACGAACAGCGCAGTCGCCGCGACCGGGAACACGAAGTCGGTGAGCGTCACCTTGTCGGCGCACGCGACGATCAGCACGTCGTGGGTGGCGCCGACCGCGACGTTCGCCGACTGCGGCACCGACGCCGCGAGCTTCGGCGGGTCGGGGATCAGGTTGCAGCTACAGCCGGAAGAGACCAGCACGGCGGCGACGGCGATGGGCAGGGCGGGGCGCACGCTCTACAGGGACCAGTTGCCGCAGCGTACCGCGGCGATCCCCACCTACAAGTAGGCGCGCGACAGCTCCGACACGATCTTCCCGAGCAGCTCCTCGCCCGACGGAGTCGCGGGGCACAGCGCTCCCCAGGCGAGCGTGAGCTTCGGCTGCACCTGGCGGAAGAACAGCTTTCCCGTCATCGCGACCGGCTCGAAGTTCCTGCGGCCCGCGCTGAACGAGGCCTCGGCCGTGCCGTACAGCGGAGTCGACGCGCCCGCGTGCAGCGCGCTCGGAATCGTCGCGAGGAGCTCGGCGGTCGCCCACACGCCCGACACGCCGCGCGTGAGCGACTCGACACGGAAGCAGAGCTGAGCGGGCGGGCAGCCGAGCGCGCCGGCCTTCAAGAAGTCGAAGTCGACGAGCGCGACGTCGAGCAGCTCGTCGAAGTCGGGCTGGCCCGCGGCGTCGAAGCCCCACGACGCGCCGTCGGGCTTGTACGAGCGCAGGCCCCAGGCGCCGTAGCTCACGTTGTACCAGGGCGACTGCGGGTCGAGGTACGCGCTGCAGTTTCCCGCGAAGTCGCCGATGCGGAAGACGGCGAGCAGGTCGAACAGGCGCTTGAGCTCGAGCGCGCCGTGGAAGCGGCGGCCCACTGCGGGGATGACGCCGGGCACGTCGGGCACCGGAGTCTCGACGCCGGCGCTCTTGAGGAAGTCGTCTTCGATCGACGCGTGCATGGCGTCGATGGCGCGCGTGCGCGCCGCTGTCACAAGCGGACCTCGGTCTGCAGAATCGGTGGAATGTGCACGAACGAGATCGAAGCGCTGCGCCCCATGAAGCCGCGGGCCTCTTCGATCGCCTCGCTCAGCGTGTCGGTGCGGTCCCACCCCAGCAGCGAAGGCACGTGGTTGTTCTCGGCGCCGGCGCAGATGATCTTCCCGCACCACTGCCGCCCGTTCTCGCCCCAGTACCACATGTAGAAGGGGTGAGCGCCGTGGTAGCTGTTCCCCTTGCGGTACAGGTGCACGTACGAGGGGTTCTTCGCGAACTCCTCTTCGTACTTGTGGCCGAGCACCATCGCGTCGCGCGTCTCGGGCAGCAGGCGGTTGAAGAACTCGATGTAGGGCGCGTGATGCTCGGGGTCGAACTCGTCGTAGAGCGGGTGCGTGATGATGATGACGCCGCCCTTCTTCACCAGCGGCACGCCGCGGTTCAGGTTGAACAGGTAGCCGCACGCCATCACCTGCACGAGCAGCGGGTTCAAGATGCTGTTCACGTTGTACGGCGACACGTACGGCATACCGAAGATGACGATGTCGGAGGGGCCGTCGACCGGCACCGAGTACTGCTTCCAGCACGCCTCGAGCGTCTTGGCGTGGCAGGGCTCGGTGGCGCCCGCGTGCACCGCGGTGACCTCGTACGGCGCGAAGATGTTGAAGAACATCTTCCGCTTCAGCGGCCGCGGCATCTTCGAGAGCGCGTACTTGATGCTGTGGAGCTTCAACCGATCGACCTCGGTGAAGTCTTCTTCCTTCTTCATCAGGAAGCCGACGGGCTCCTCGAACATGCGGTTGTTGATCGCGGTCTCGATGTGGAAGACCTTGAGGTTCTTGTCGATGACGCGGCCGATGCGCTCGGTGCTCTTGTGCAGCGCGCTGCGGCTCGGCTCCATGTACGACTCGGAGTCGCGAATGGTCTGCGCGTTGTGGTGAGCGCGCAAGCTCGCGTAGTTCGCGAGGCCGGTGCCGACCGACTTGTGGCCGCCGTCCATCGGCACGAGGTTGATGTTCACGTAGATGAGCAGGTCGCTCTCGGCGGCGCGGCGGTTCATCGCCACGACCTCGTGGTGCGAGGTCTTCTCGAGCTCGACGATGCCGTCGGGGTCTTCGGCGTCGTGGTTGTAGTAGCGGTCGGGGTAGTACGCGTCCCAGATCTTCTGGCCCACCATGCGCTTCATCTCGGCTTCCGTCATGCGCCGGTGAAGTGCGTTCGCGATGATGATGTGCACGTCGTCGACGCCGCTGTCGGCCAGCAGCTCGAGCACGATCTCCAGAATCGTCTGCCGCACGTCGGGCGTCTTCATCGGCGGCAGCGGCAGCGAGATGTCGTCGACCGCGATGGTGACCTTCATGCCGGGCTGGAGCAGCGCGTGCAGCGGCTCCATGCCCTCGGGGTGGTTGATGGCGTAGCGGATCGCGGCCTTCAGGTTCGGCACGCCCTCGAGCGGCGGGCGCGGGCAGATGACGCGCGTGCCGACCGGCAGGTCTTCGACCCAGAAGTCTTCGCCGTAGAAGAGCACGCGCGGCGGCGAGCCCTTCTCGGTGTAGATGATGTGGCTCTCTTCGTCGTACAGCTTCTTGAGCGTCTTCAGCGGCCTCACGGTTCGCGCTCCTTACCCAAATCCGCGCTTAGAAGCCCACCTTTACGGGGACGTCGCTGTCGGCGCCGGCGCCCTGCCGCCCGTCGCCGAGCTGGCCGACGTCGTTCTTCCCCCAGCACCACACCGCGCCGCCGTCGGTGCGCGCGCAGGTGAAGCGCTCGCCGGCCGCCAGCTGCACTGCGCCTGGCACGCTCACGGTTCCGGCGTCGAGGCAGTCGACCGTGTCTGTGCGCCGCGCGCAGGCCTGCACGCCGCCGAGCGCGACCTCGGCCCACCCTCCGTCGGCCGAGAACCGCTCGACCGGCAGCACGTCGCCGTCGCCCCAGCACGACACCCCGCGATCGTCGCGCAAGAGGCACGAGGCCCGGCCCGCCGCCACCTGCCGGCCCGACAGCATCCCGAACTGCACCGGGGTGGGAGCGTTGCGCGCCATCATCGTGCCGTCTCCGAGCTGGCCCTGCGCGTTCTCGCCCCAGCACAGCACCGTGCCGCTCGCGCGCCGCGCGCAGCTGTGCGTCTTGCCCAGCTCCAGCTGCGTCGCTCCGATGACGCCGAGCGACGACGGCGACTCCTTCTGCGCATCGAGGGTGCCGTCGCCGAGCTGGCGCTCGCGGTTGTCGCCCCAGCACCACGTCGTGCCGTCGCCGAGCCGCGCGCAGGCGTGCCGATCTCCGGCGGAGATCTCGAGCACCTCGGCCGTCAGCCCCGCCACCTCGACCGGGTCGTCGCTGTCGGCGGTCGCGCCGTTGCCGAGCTGGCCGGCGCCTCCGCGGCCCCAGCACTTCACCTTGCCGTCCGCCAGCAGCGCGCACGTCGTGTCGAGCCCCAGCGCGAGCTGCTTCGCGTCGCGCACCCCGGGAATGGTGACCGGCAGCGCGTCGGCCGTCAGCGCCTGCAAGAGGCCGCCCGAGCAGTAGCAGCCCCAGCACCGCACCGTGCCGTCGGCCATGCGCGCGCACGCGTGCGTCGAGCCTGCCGCCACGTCGATCGCCGCAGGCGCCGGCGGCCGGCCTGCATCAGCTCCTGCGTCGGAGCCCGCGTCTTCGATGCCGGGAAGGGTGGGGCAGGCGGTCAGCAGGAACAGCGCAGCGATGCGGCTCATTGGCATGAGATCTTCCTCTCGGCCGGCACATCGATGACGGAGCACGCGCCGGCGTCGTAGTCGATCATCGTGCCGCGCGAGCACGCCGCGATGCCCATGCAGCAGCCCGCCGGCCAGGCGCGGCACACGCCGCCGTCGGTCGAAGCCTCGATGCAGAAGGGATACGTGTCGGGGCAGGGCGGAGTGCACGCGGCGAACGCCAGCGCTGCCACGAGCCGCTTCATCGCACGTTGAGCACCGGCCAGTTGTAGCTCCGGGCGAGCGCGCGCAGCCGCAGGTCGGGGTTCACCGCGGTGGGCCGGCCGACGACGGTGAGCATGGCGTAGTCGGACGCCGAGTCGGAGTACGCGTGGCACTTCGACAGCTCGAGCCCGTGCTTCTCGCAGTACTCGCGCACCACGTTCGCCTTGTTCGCGCCCTCGATGATGGGCGGTATGACCTTGCCCGTCGCGCGGCCGCCGACGAACTGCATCTTGTTCGCGATGAGATCGTCGGCGTTGAGGTGCCGCGCGAGCGGCCGCATCGTGAAGTCGAGGGCGCCGGTCACCAGCACGATGCGGCAGCCGTCGCGGCGCGCCTCGTCGATGAGATCTTGCGCCTTCGGGTAGATCGCCTTCTCGATCACGTCCTCGAACATGTCCTCCGCGAGCTCGAGGAGCCGGTCTTCCGAGAAGCCCGCGTAGTAGCGGTAGAAGAACTCGTTGAAGACCTTGCGGTCGATGGTGTTGAGCGCTCCGAACAGCGGCAGGCTCGCGACCGTCTTCGCCGCGCGGCCGATGATGCCGCGGATGCTGCCCTCGTTCATCGCGTAGTACGCGTACGCGTGCACGACGTTGGTCGAGATGAGCGTCCCGTCGACGTCGTAGAACGCCGCTTTGCCTTTGCCCGAGCTGTGCTGCGCGTGATGCACTTCTCGCGCCTCTAGCAGTGCATCACTCCGTGGTCCACCGTGCCCGGACGTGCTGGAAGTGTTGACCCTTCGCTCGCGGAACCTGTGCAGAATGCCGGCATGCGCGCGCTCTTCTTGGCGGTCCTCGTCGTCGGTTGCAGCGGAGGAGGTGGTGGTGGCTCCGGGGGCGGCTCCGGCAGCACCGCCGGTGGATCCGGCTCGAGCGCCGGCGGAACCGGCGGCACGGCAGGTGGTTCGGGCATGGCGGGCGGCTCCGGCACCGGCGGGGGTTCGACCACGGCTGGCGGCAGCGGCACCGCGGGCGGCGCGCCGTTCGATGCCGGCACGCAGCCGTTCGCCGGCCTCTGCGACGCCTACATCGACGGGCTCTGCTCGTACTACACGCGCTGCGGCGCCACGCAGGAGAAGGCGACCTGCATCGCGGTCAACACCGATCGCTTCAACCCGTGGTTCTACTCGGCGTGCCTCGTCGACGAGCGCCGCCAGATGGACGGGGGCCGGCTCGCGTATGACGGCCGCGCCGCGGCCGCGTGTCTCCACGCGCTGCGCACCGGCGCTCCGTGCTCGCCGAACCTGAACCAGTACGCGCCCGAGTGCGATCGCATCTTCACCGGCCTCGTGCCCGCGGGCGGCCCCTGCACGCGCACCAACGAGTGCCCGGCCACGCACTACTGCGACTCGACGCCGGCGATGTGCCCGGGCACGTGCCGGCCGCGCAAGAGCGTCGGCTCCGACGCCGGCATCAACGAGGAGTGCCAGGGGGGCTACTACGTGTACGCCGGCCGCTGCAGGCTCTACGCGCTCACCGGCCTGTCGTGCGCCGCGCTCGCGCCGAGCACGCAGCTGCAGGAGTGCCTGCCGAACGTCGCGTTCTGCGACGGCACCACCTGCCAGCCGCTGCAGGGCGACGGCGGCACGTGCAGCGCCGACAGCAACTGCGCCTTCCCGCTCCGGTGCGGCGGGTCGCGCTGCGTGCCCCCCGCTGGAGCAGGCGAGACCTGCGGCTACGGTATCTTCCCGATGACGCCCGCGATTCCCTGCAAGTTCGATCTCGCGTGCTCCAACGGTCTCGGCGGCGGCGTCTGCCGCGCGCTCGGCGTCAACGGCCAGCCGTGCTTCAACGCGTTCGAGTGCGCCGGTACGCGGCAGTGCCCCGGGGTGTTCTTCGGCCCGACGGACGCCGGGTTCCGCATCGATGCGGGCACCTGCCAGCCTCCGTCGACGCCCGGCCAGCCGTGCAGCGCGAACGAGAACTTCTGCGACGTCGGCGCGGCGTACTGCCAGGTCGACGCAGGCCAGTGCACGCTGCGGAGCGACGCGGGCTCGATGGCCCCGTGCAGCACCGGAGACGAGTGCACGCCGCCCGACAACTGCGTGGGCGGCGTGTGCCGCCGGCCGTACTGCGTGCAGTAGCCTTCAGGGGAGCTTCGCGCACTGCTGGGCGATCGGGCCTTCCTTCGCGAAGCGCTCGACGAGCGTGTTCCACGGCGGCCAGTCGTGCGCGCCGGGGGTGAGCAGCACGTGCTCCTTCGGCAGGGCGTCCCCGAGCAGCTGATCGGCAGGAGCGAGATCGTCTTCGGTGCCCCAGCCGACCCACAGCTCGGGGCCCTTCGTCGGGTCGGCCGTCACCTCCTGCAGCCAGCGCCACAGCTGCCGCTGGTAGTTGTCGGCGTCGACGGGCTCGGCGGGCGGCGCCTTCCACTTCGCGATGCCCCCGGCCTCGCGGATCTCGCGGATCAGCTTCTCGTCGCCGAGGAAGGGCGCCATCGCGAACGCGCCGTCGACGTCTTCGGGGTGGTTCATCGCGTAGAAGAGCGAGCCGAAGCCGCCCATCGACATGCCCATGATCCACCGCTTCTCGTACTGCTTCGCGGCCTGCAGCGGGTCCATCACGTCGTCGTTCAGCCGCGGCAGCATCGCGCCTCGCACGTAGTAGCCGAGCACCGCGTTCGCGGCGACGACGTCGATCGACAGGCCGCTGTCCTGCAGCTTCTCGACGAAGCCCTCCTTCTCGAAGTCGCCCATGTCGGAGCCCGCCCCCGGCATCAGCACGATGAGGCACCGCGCAGGTGGGTTCACCTCGTACTTCGTCGACTTCATCGGCACCGCGGCGCTCAACAGGCAGCCGCTCGCGAGCACCGGCAGCAGCAGCAGCGGCAGTCTCAGAGCCACCCGGCCTCCAGGTAGCTCTTCGCGCTGCGCTCGATCGACTCGGCGATGGTGCGAACCGGCTGGTACCCCAACATGCGCTTGGCCTTTCCGATGCTGCACGTCCATCCCGGGGCGAGCAGCTGTCTGGCGAGCTTACGGTTGAGCGGCAATTTCGTTCCGGTCACCTTCGTGATGACGTCGGTCGTCTCGCCGAGCGCGCCCAGTGCCCAGGGTGGCAGATAGATGGCGCGCGCGTGCACGCCGAACGCCTTCGCGGCGAGCTCCATCACGCCCTCGAGCGAGATGGTCTCGTCGCTCGACGCGAAGAACGCCTCGCCCACCGCCGCCTTCGACGTCGCCTGGAGCAGCAGCTGCTCGACCACGTCGTCGACGTCGACCATCGACAGCGGGCGCGGGCCTCCGCCGATCTGCAGCACGTAGCCGCGCTTCGCGATCTTGAAGAACGACAGGTTCTCGTGGTCGAGGGGCCCCAAGATCCGCGACGGGCGAATGGAGGTCACCTCGAGCCGGTCGGAGAACGAGAACGCGATCTGCTCGCCGATCGCCTTGCTCTCGCCGTAAGGCTCCTCCGGGCAGAACGGATCGCTCTCGACCCGCGGCCGCGTCGACGTCGACGGGCCCGACGCCGCGAGCGAGCCGCAGAACACGAGCCGCTTCGCGCCCGCCGTCACCATCGCGTTCGCCACGTGCCGCGTGCCTTCTGCGTTCGCTTCGATGAACGCCTGCCGCCCCGCCGCCCGGCGGATCCCCGCGAGGTGGAACACCGTCTCGACGCCGCGCAGCGCGTCGCCCAGCGTCTCGGGCTTCGTCACGTCGCCCGCCGCGCGCTCCACCGGGAGGTTCGCCAGCGCCGACGCATCGGAGCCCTCCCGCACCAGACACCGCACCGTGTCTCCGCGCGCACACAGGGCTCTCGCGAGGTGACTCCCCAGAAATCCGTTCGCGCCGGTAATCAGGCACCGCATCGATCGACCCGAGGGACTCTCCTCTAGAAAAATGAAAAATGGGGCTGTTTTTCCTCTGGGCCCTCTGGTACTCACCGCGACCCGGTTCTCGTGCACGAGACCGCTAACGTCCCCTTCGGGACAGGAGACAACAACGAAATGGCCGCTAAGAAAGCCGCGAAGAAGTCTGGTCGGAAGCCGAACGCCGCGTTCATGAAGCCGATGACTCCGTCGGCGACCCTCGCCGAGATCGTCGGCGCGAAGCCGATTCCTCGCACCGAGGTCACGTCGAAGGTCTGGGCCTACATCAAGAAGAACGGCCTCCAGGACCAGAAGAACAAGCGGCAGATCAACGCCGACGCCAAGCTCCAGGCGGTCTTCGGCGGCAAGAAGTCCGTCAACATGTTCGAGATGACGAAGCTCGTCTCGAAGCACCTGAGCTGAGTCTTTTCAGACCCACCTCGAAGCGGCCCGTTGGCGTCATGCCAGCGGGCCGTTTCTCTTTTGCGGGTTCTCTTTGCGGGGCTGCCGTCGCCCTCTTCATTTTTCTGACGCGCAGAAGCGGCACGGCCGCTGCACTGGGGACGAGCCGTCATGTCCTCCAACGGCGATAGAGCGCTCGACCGCATCACCGCGCTGGCGGCGATCCTCTTCGACGCCCCGATGTCGGGCATCGTCATGAACGGGGCGCACGTCTCGACCCAGGGCACCGCGCTGTCGGTGCCGCCCGTCGCGAACGTCGAGATCGACCACGACCCGATGCAGCTGCCGCCGTATGCGCACTGCCGCGTCTACGTGCCGATCTCCCGCGCCGACGGCTCACCGATGGGCACGCTGTACGTCGCCGACACCCAGGCGCGCCACGTCACCGAGAGGCAGGTGCACGCGCTCCAGAACCTCGCCGCGATGGCGCAGAACGAGCTGCAGCACCGCAGCGTGACGCAGACCGCCCCGCACCTGTTGTTCGTGATCGACGTCGCCTCGCGCTCGGTGAGCTGGCTGTCCGACGATCGCGTCGCGCTGTCGATCGAGGCCGAGCCGCGCGTCGGCGCCGCGCTCGACGCGCTGACGTGCTTCGACCAGCGCTGCGAGCTCGAGCTCCAGGCCGGCGGCCGCTGGCTGCACCTCTCGCTGCGCGTCACCTACTGCGACGCACTCGGCCGCCCGAGCGAGGTGACCGGCGTCATTCACGACGTCACGAAGGCGAAAGCGACTGAAGCCCGCCTCGCCGAGCTCGTCACCACCGACGAGCTCACCCAGGTCGCGAACAAGCGCGGCCTCAACCAGCGGCTCCAGCTGCTCTGCGCCGAGGGCGAGCGCGGCCGGCGCTTCGCCGTCGCCATGGTCGACCTCGATCACTTCAAGAAGATCAACGACACGCACGGCCACCGCGCCGGCGACGACGTGCTCAAGGCCGTCGCGGCCACGCTGCAGCAGCAGGTGCGCAAGACCGACTTCGTCGCCCGCTTCGGCGGCGAGGAGTTCTGCGTCATCTTCACCGACGTCGACGGCCCGAACGCGCTCGCGCTCGCCGAGCGGCTGCGCGCCGCGATCGCCTCGTGCCCCGCGCCGGTGCGCGTCACCGCCAGCTTCGGCGTCTCGCTCTGCTCGGCCCCTGCCCGCGCGTCGGCCGCCGAGCTGCTCGAGGCCGCCGACCAGGCGCTCTACCGGGCGAAGCGCGGCGGCCGGAACCGCGTCGCGATGGCGCGCCGCATCATGGCGCCAGCCCCTGCGAAGAGCACCCGCGCGGCGGCGTGAAGAAAAGGGGACAGGCTGCTTTTTCGCCTGCTACCGTCATCGCACTTGAGCACTCCGTACGCAGTCTGGCCCGGCGTGCCGTACCCGCTCGGCGCCACGTACGATGGCCGCGGCGTGAACTTCGCGGTCTTCTCCGAGAACGCCACGGCGATGGAGCTCTGCCTCTTCTCGCCCGATGATCCGCGCTCCGAGGTCCAGCGCCTCAAGCTGCAAGACGTCACCCAGCACGTCTGGCACGGCTACGTGCCCGGCCTGAAGCCCGGCGCCCTCTACGGCTTCCGCGCCCACGGCCCCTGGCAGCCGCGCGAGGGCCTGCGCTTCAACCCCAACAAGCTGCTCGTCGACCCCTACGCGCGCGCCATCACCGGGAAGCCCGACTGGCAGCACCCGCTCACCACGCTGCAGGCCGACGACCAGGGCGTCGAGCCGTTCGACCTGCGCGACAGCGGGCCCGGAGTGCCCCGCTCGGTCGTCACCCACGACGACTTCGACTGGGGTGACGAGAAGCGGCCGGGCGTCATCTGGCGCCGCACGGTGCTCTACGAGCTGCACGTGAAGGGCTTCACCGCGCGCCACCCCGAGATTCCCCCCGAGCTGCGCGGCACGTACCTGGGCCTTTCGCACCCCGCAGCGGTTCGGCACCTCGTCGAGCTCGGCGTCACCAGCGTCGAGCTGCTCCCGGTGCACGAGTCGTCCAGCGAGGGCTTCCTCCTGCAGCGCGGGCTGACGAACTACTGGGGCTACAACAGCTTGGGCTTCTTCGCGCCCGATCAGCGCTTCGCGACCGGCTCCCGCGGCGAGCAGGTGCGTGAGTTCAAGCAGATGGTGAAGGCGCTCCACGCCGCCGGGCTCGAGGTCATTCTCGACGTCGTCTTCAACCACACCGCCGAGGGCAACGAGCTCGGGCCCATGCTGAGCTTCCGCGGCCTCGACAACCCGACCTACTACTGGCTCGACGAGAAGAACCGCGCGCGCTGCCGCGACTTCACCGGCTGCGGCAACAGCCTGAGAGTTCCGCACCCGCAGGTGCTGAAGCTCGTGCTCGACTCGATGCGCTACTGGGTGACCGAGATGCACGTCGACGGCTTCCGCTTCGATCTGGCCACCGAGCTCGCGCGCGGCGGCGACGGCGCGTTCTCGCGCGACGCCGCGTTCCTGCAGGCCGTGCACCAGGACCCGGTCGTCTCGCGCGTGAAGCTCATCGCCGAGCCGTGGGACGTCGGCGACGGCGGCTACCGCCTCGGGCACTTTCCCGGGGCCTGGGCCGAGTGGAACGACCGGTTCCGCGAGACCATGCGCCGCATGTGGCGCGGCGACGAGCGCCAGGCCGCCGAGGTCGGCTACCGCGTCACGGGCAGCTCGGACCTGTTCAAGGTCTCGGGTCGCCGCCCGATGGCGAGCATCAACTTCGTCACCTGCCACGACGGCTTCACGCTGCACGACCTCGTCAGCTACCAGTCGAAGCACAACGAGCTGAACGGCGAGGACAACCGCGACGGGGCCGCCGAGAACCACGCGTGGAACTGCGGCCACGAGGGCGAGACCGACGACCCCGTCGTCACCGCGCTGCGCGACCGGCAGAAGAAGAACCTGCTCGCGGGGCTCCTGCTCTCGGTCGGCACCCCGATGCTGAGCATGGGCGACGAGCTCGGCCGCTCGCAGTGGGGCAACAACAACGCCTACTGCCAGGACAACGAGCTGTCGTGGGTCGACTGGAACCTCGACGAGCGCAAGCGGCGCCTGCTCGACTTCACGAAGCGGCTCATCGCGCTGCGCCGCGGCCAGCCCGCCATTCAGCGGCGCAACTTCTTCCTCGGCTCCACGCTCGAGGACTCGCGCTTCTTCGATCTCGTCTGGTTCCGGCCCGACGGCGCCGAGATGACGCCCGACGACTGGCACGCCCCGAACACGCGGTGCCTCGGCTGGTTCCTCGGCGGCGACGCCATCGCGACGCGCGAGCCCTCGGGACAGAAGGTGACCGGCGACACGCTGCTCATCTTCATGAACGCCGGGCCCGCCGCGGTGACGCTCACGCTGCCCGAGAAGAAGTGGGGCCTCGCGTGGGAGACCGTGCTCGAGACCGCGCGCGACGAGGCCGTGGTGCGCCGCCTGGCGTCAGGCGAGACGTACGTGCTCGCCGCGCGCGCCGTCGTCGTGCTGCGCCAGTTCGCGGCCTAGCGGCTCCTCGACCTATGAAGCCCGCGGCGAGGTCACGGCCTTCGCGAAGTTCTCGCTCGTCGCGCGCAGGCGCTTCGACAGCGTCTGCACGAAGAACCGGTAGAGCTTCACCGCGATCTTGTCGTTCATCACCAGCAGCTTCTCGAACCGCGGCCGGGTGATGACGAACGCCTCGACCTCGGCCTCGGCGACGACCCGCGCCGACGTCGGCGAGTCGTCGACGAGCGACATCTCACCCGCCGGAGAGCCCGGGCCCATGCGCGCGACCATGTCCTCCTCGCCGTCCTGCAGGCGGATCACCTTCGCGGTGCCCTTGCGCAGCACGTACAGCGCCTCGCCCGGCTGGCCCTGCTCGATCATGATCGCGCCCGGAGCGAACTTCTTCGTCTCGCACGCGCCGTACACCGCCTTCATCTCGTCGAGCGACAGGTCCTTGAACAGCGGCGTGCCCTTCAAGAAGTCGAACCCGTCCATCATCGACACCAGCGCCGGCGCCTGCGGCGCAGCGTCGACCACGGTGCCCGTCACGACCGGAGCCTCGGCCGGCGCTGCCGGAGCCGCGGCCCCCGCCACCGGCGCGCCGGGCAGCACCTGCGGCGGCGGCCCCGACTGCAGGCTGCTGATGCGCGCCTTCACGTCCGAGAAGTCGAACTGCCATGCGAGGATGTCCTGGTACAGCTTGAGCGCCTGCGGCACCGCGCCGCGCTGCTCCAGCGTGCGCGCGAGGTTGTAATAGACGGGCGCCGTCTCTTTCGAGAGCCCCGTGCTCTGCACGACCTCGAGGTACTTGCGGATCGCGAGGTCCAGGTAGCCGTTCTGCGCCAGGATCTCGCCGATCAGCCGGCACGCCTCGAAGTACGCCGACTCGTTCTTCTGAACCTTCTGCAAGAGCTGCAGCGACTTGTTCATCTTGTTCATGCGGAAGTACAGCTTGCCCGCCACGAAGTTGTTCACCGACTTCTCGAAGTTCACCGCCGCCTTGTCGTAGTTGTTCACCTTCAAGAAGAACTCGGCCGCCTGCTGGTAGTTGCCGTGCTTCTCGAACGCCTCGGCCGCCTTCCCCATGTCGCCGGCGCGCGTGTACATCTCGGCGGCCATGTAGTGGTCGTCGGCGCGCTCGTACATCATCGCCGCGCGGGCGTAGTCTTCGAGGTTCTCGAGCAGCTGGCCCGCCTTCGCGTAGTCGCGCGCCACGTAGAACATCTCGGCCGCCTTCAGCTCGACCGCGCGGTCGCCCGCGATCGCCGCGAGCACGTTGTAGCCGATGTCCTCCTGGCAGTTGCCGTAGAGCCGGGCCGCGTCTTGCGCCCGCCCCGCCTTCAAGAGCTGCACCACCGTGTCGACGAGCCGCCCCGCGTCGAGGTACTCGCTCGCCGCGATGTCCATGTTCGGGTCGAGCGCGAGCATCTGCGCGCCGGCCTGCGCCCCGGCGTCGGGCGCCTGCGCCTTCAGCTCGTTCGCCTTGTCGGCGCGGCCCGCGGCCTCGTAGAGCTGAATCGCTTTGCGGTGGTTGCCGAGCGAGGCGTAGATCTTCGCGGCGTCTTCGAAGCCTTCCGCCTTCTCGTACATCGCCGCCGCGCGCTCGCGCTGGTTCGCGCGCAGGAGCGCCGCCGCCGACTTCGCGAAGTCCTTCGTCTTCTCGTACATCGCCGCGGCCTTCTCGTAAGAGCCGACCGAGAGCAGCAGCGCGGCCGCCTCCTTGGCGCGCCCGGTCGCCTCGAGGAGCATCGCGGCGCGATCGACTCCGCCGCCCTTGCGGTAGCTCGCGATCGCGCGCTCGATGTCGCCCGCGCGCTCGTACAGCGGGCCTGCCTCGATGTAGTTCTTCTCGGCCTCTGCCTTCTCAGCGCGCTTCAGCAGCTCTGATGCGTTGGGCATGGGCCCGCGACGTTATTTCGGCGTGACGGTCACGGCGAGCCCCTCCTGCCACTTCTTGTGCTCGTCCGTGTAGTACTCGTACGCGCGGCTCGCGGGCCCGACGTACCGGCCCGGCACCGCGGCGACGAGCGACAGCGGCACCTCGCGCTGCTGGCCCTTCTCCATGCCGCGCCAGTACAGCACCACGTCGCGGCCCAGCACCTCGTACGCGTCGACGGTGCCCTTCTTCACCAGCTCCTTGAGCTGATCGTGCCGCGGCTCGAGCCCGCCCGGCAGCCCGACGATCGCCACCACCGTCGGCAGGTTCGCGCCGGCGAGGTTCGTGACCGTCGCGTACGCCTCGAGCGTCTCGCCCTCGGCGACCGTGCCCTTCGACAGCCGCGTCTGGAGGTCGACCATCGTCTCCTTCGCGCTCGCCGGAGTCACCGCGTTGTAGCGGACCTGCAGCGCGTACGGCATCTCGCCGCCGCCCTCCATCTCGAGCGTGATGGCGTGCTCGCCGGGCGTCAGCAGCTCCGACAGCTCGGGCAGCTTGATCGCTCCTTCCGTCGTCTTGTCGAACTTGACGCTCGAGCCGACCTGCTGGCCGTCGACGAACACCTTCACCGCGCCGGCCGCCTTCGGCCGCGCGCGCAACGCGTCGTAGGTGACGATCGCGCGCAGCGCGAGCACCGTGCTCTGCGTCGAGCCGTAGCGGCCCCCCTTGCAGGCCTCGGCGAGGTAGCGAATCGACGTCTCCACGTTCCCCGCGAACTTCGGCTCCCGCATCCACGCGAGCGCGGCGAGCGAGGTGGCCTCGATGGCGAGCGCCTCGCCGCCGCTGCCCACGATCGACTGCGTCGCCAGGCCCACGCTGCCGTCCTTCTGCTGCGCCGAGGCCAGCTTCTCCATCAGCGTGAGGGCCGCCGCCTTGTCGCCCCAGAGGTGCAGCGCGTTCGCCGCGAGCGCCCAGACGTAGCTGTTCCGGCTCTTCGGGGCGGCCTCTTTGAGCGAGGCGACCTCCTTCGCGACGTCGCGCTCGCCGGCCTCGAGCAGCGCCCACGTGATGTACGCGTTCGAGCTGTCCTTGTCCTCGACCCACGTGTGCAGCGCGCGGCGCGCCCGCTTGAAGCCTCCGCTGCCGTCCTTCTGCTTGAGCAGCCACGCGCGCGTGTTGCTCAGCATCTTGCCGTCGACCTCGCGCACCTTCGCCATGTCGGTGAAGTGCAGCAGGCCGAACGCGCTCAGCGCCTCGTGTCCCGGGTTCTCGCCGAACCACTCGTAGCCCTTGTCGCTGCACTCGAAGCCGACGAGGCGCCGGTAGCCCTTGTCGAGCGTCTCTTTGCTGCGCTCCACGAGCTTCGGGTCGACGCCGGTGTGCGTGAGGAAGTACTGCTGCGCCATGGTGAGCGGGTAGCTCGTCGAGCTGGTCTGCTCGAAGCAGCCGTACGGCTCCTGAATGAGCCGCGCTAGCGCCTCGGTGAGGTTCGCGAGCGGAGTGGGGTACACGGTCGCCGCCGCCGTGAGGCTGCCCGGCACCGCCGAGGTGGGAATCGTGACGGTGTGCTTCGCCGGCTTCTTGGGGCCGAGCAGCCCGCCGAACGCCTTCTCGTAGGGGAAGCCCTTCGGCTTGACGTTCAGCTGCCGCGTCACGTTGTCCGCGTACGAGCCCGCGATCGCCTGCAAGACGACGTCGATCGGCTTCTTCACCGAGGGGATCTTCACGTCGAACACCTGGCGCACGCGCGCTCGAGGCGACAGCTTCGTCGAGCGCTTCAGCGAGGTGCCGAGCAGCTCTCCGCTGAGCGACGCGTCGAGCGCCTCGCCCGTGCCGTTCACGAACGCGACCGGCAGCTGCACGAGATCTCCCTCGGTCACCTCGAGCGGCAGCTTCGGCTCGACGTAGAACGGCTGCGCCGAGTCGAAGACGATGCTCTGGCCGCCGATCGCGCCGGCCGCGGTGAAGCCGCCGGCCGTGGCGCGAAACGACGTCACCGCGTCGCTGATCGCGAACGTCACGGTGGCCTCGCCTTTGTCGTTCGTCCTGGTGGCGGCGCTCCAGTAGAGCGTCTCGGCGAAGTCGACGCGGTCGCCGGCCTTGCGGTTCGGCCGCACCGCGTGCGCGTACTCGCGCACGAACACGAACAGGCTGTGCTGCGAGGCGAGCTCCTTGCCGGCGATCGCGCGCCTCGAGCGCGACGCCTTCGCCTCCTCGAGCGCGTTCGCCATCTCTGCCCTCTTCTCGTCGGCCGCGGGCGGCCTCGCCACCACGACCGGCGCGGCCACCGGCTGCGCCGCAGGCTGCGGAGCCGCCGGCGCCGGCATCGGCGGCGGAGCCGCGTTGCGCGGCATCGCCTGCGCCGGCGGCATCGCGGCGCCGGGCCGGGCAGCGCCTCCCATCGGCATGCCGTCGGCGACGGCGAGGCTCACGTCGTCGATCTCGGTCTGCAGCTGAATGCGCATCGCGAGCGCGCGCCGGCCGTCGTCGCCGCTCTGCGCGAGGAACCGGGGCAGGTTCACCAGCGCGAACCGCCGCCAGCCCTGCGTGCCGAGCAGCAGGTCGGTGGCGACCGGCGCCTTCGGGTTCCTGGCGTCGAGGTAGACGTGGGCGTCGGCGAGCTCCTTCACCTCGTCCTCGAGGTAGACCATCACCGGGAGCTGGGGCGCCTGCTCGCGCTTCTCGACGAGCTCGAGCACCGCGTCGTCGGTGACGGTGAGGCCCACGAGCGCGGCCGTGGGCTTGCCGCCCGCCGCGGTCTTCACCTTCAGCTTCACGGTGCCCGCCGGCACGTACGACTTCTGGTCGAGCTCGAGCGTGACGGTCAGCGGCTTCGCGGGCTGCACGAAGACGAGCCGCTCCGCGAGCGGGTTGCCCTTCTTGTCCCAGACGGTCGCGATGAGCACGCCGTCGGCGCCCTTCGGGTCGATGCTGACGGCCTGGTCCTTCCCGGCGTTCACGTTCGAGAAGCCGAGCTCCTTCTCGCGCTGGCTGAGCGTCACCTTCGCGGCGGTGGTCGAAGAGATCGACAGCGCGACCGCCGCGCTCGGCTCGAACACGTCGCGCAGGGAGCGCACGATCGCGCCTTCGGCCTTCGGCTCCGGCAGGGGGAACGCGGTCTTGATGCCCGACGGCTCGAGCACCTTCAGCTGGTAGCGGCGCCCCTTCACCGGGACGAGGTCGAAGCGCCCGCGCCCCTCGTGCTCGCTCTTGAACTTCGCCACCTCGGCGCCGGTGTCGTCGACGACGACGCCGCTCAGGTCGGCCGGCTTCTGCGCCGGCGTCTTCGCCTCGAAGTACACGCGCTGCGTGAAGCCGGCGACGAGCTCGCCGCCCTCGGGGAACAGCCTCAGGTCGACCGTCTGCAGCAGAATGGGAATGGTCTTCGTGGCGGTCTCGACGACGCCGCCGTCCTCGATCGCGAACGCGAGCGAGCCCTCACCGCGCGCGATGCTCTTCGGCAGCTCGAAGCTGACGGTGCACAGGCCCTTGTCGTCGACCTTCGCGGCCACGCGGGCGGCCTCGGCGCCGTCGACGCGCGCGATCGCGGTGACCTTCGCGCCGGCCGGCACGCCGCCCTCGGCGCGCTTCGTCTCGAGCGTGGCGGTCACCTTGTCGCCGGGGCCGTAGCCGTCGCGCAGGAAGACGATCTGCGACTTGAGGCGGGGCGGCCGGTAGATGCGGACGTCGAACTTCCGCTCGGCCGGGGCGTGCCCCGACCACGGGTACGTCGCCTCGAGCGTGTACTCGCCGCCGGCCAGCTCGGCCGGCACGGCCCACGAGAACGACCACACGCCGTCTTGCGTGGCGGCGGCGCCGGTCGCGACGACGTCGCCTTTCGGGCCTCTGAGCTGCAGGTTGACCGACTCGCTGCCGGGCAGCGGCGTGTGCGCCGAGGCCTCGAGCACGGTTCCGCGCGCGTAGACCGTCTCGCCCGCCTTGTAGATGGGCTTGTCGGTGCTGATGTGGGTGAGGTACCGAGAGGGGCCGCCGAGATCGTTGGTCGTGGTCATCGACAGCACCAACGCGGGGAGCGCGAAGCTTGTGACACGGAGCATGGGGACCATCTGACACCCCCCGAGGCGAAAGAGGTTCTGATTCGTCGGCCGGCGGTCAGCGGTGACGCGACAGCGTCACAGCCGGCCGACCGGAAGCCCGGGAAGCTGCTACGGTGCCCGCCGCTTGGGTACACCCGTTCTGTGGGTCAGCTTCATCGTGGTCGTGACGATCTTCATCGGCATCGACCTGCGCGCGTCGAGCGTGCGCGGCGGCGCGGTCAGCACGAAGGGCGCCGCCATGTGGGTCATGCTGTGGGTGGCGCTGTCGATGGCGTTCGCCGGCTACCTGCACCACCTCCACGGCACGAAGGCGTCGGCGCCGTTCTTGACCGCGTGGGTGCTCGAGTACGCGCTCTCGGTCGACAACCTGTTCGTCTTCGTCCTCATCTTCAACTACTTCAAGGTGCGGCCCGACGCGCAGCACCGCCTGCTGTACTGGGGCGTGATGGGCGCGTTCATTCTGCGGGCGACGCTCATCGGCGCCGGCGCGGTCGCGGTCGCCCAGTTCCACTGGCTGCTCTACGGGTTCGGCGCCTTCCTGCTCTACACGGCGTACAAGCTGCTGTTCACCGGCGAGAACGAAGAAGAGGTCGACCCCGAGAACAACCGCATCCTCAAGTTCGCGCGCAAGGTGCTGCCGGTGGCGAAGGAGGACCACGGCATCCACTTCATCGCCGTCGAGAACGGCCGCCGCGTGGTGACGCCGCTCTTCTTGATCCTGCTCGTGGTCGAGACCACCGACCTGCTGTTCGCGCTCGACTCGATTCCGGCGGCGCTGGGCGTCAGCCAGGACATGTTCATCGTCTTCACCTCGAACGTCTGCGCCATTCTCGGGCTGCGCTCGCTGTTCTTCGTGGTGAACAAGCTGATGGACAAGTTCCACTACCTGAAGATGGGCCTGGGGCTCATCCTCGCGTTCGTCGGCGTCAAGATCTGCGCCGAGACCTTCTGGCAGAAGGAGCTCGACCCGTACGACGTTCACATCATCGTCGGGAGCCTCTCGTTCATCGCGCTCACGCTGATCATCTCGGTGGTCTGCTCGATGATCTGGCCGCCGAAGCACAAGGACCCCGAGGTGACCGGCCCGGTCGCCGACGAGAAGCGCGTCACCGGCGACTTCGGGCCGCTCTCGTCGCTCCGCCGCGAGAGCGACGTCGAGGACAGGAGCCTCGAGCCCCGCGAGTGAGGTAGAACGAGCGCACCTTCTTTGTCGAAGATGTCTACCGCAACCACCGACGGGGTCCGGATCAGCGTGAAGCCGGCCTTCTGGCCCGAGCGCAGCCAGCCGCAGAGCGGGCAGTTCGCGTTCACGTACACGGTGCAGATCAGCAACGTCGGCACCGCGCCGGTGCAGCTGATGAGCCGCCACTGGATCATCACCGACGGCAACGGCCGCGTCGAAGAGGTCAAGGGCGAGGGCGTCGTCGGCAAGAAGCCCAAGCTCGAGCCGGGCGAGGCGTTCGAGTACACGAGCTGGGCGATGCTCCGCACTCCCTTCGGCACGATGCGCGGCACGTACTCGATGGAGCGGCAGGACGGTCAGACGTTCGACGCCAAGATCGCCGAGTTCGCGCTGACGATGCCGAACGGGCTGAACTGAGTCGGCAGTCGGCAGTCGGCAGCCGGCAGCTACTGCGAACTGCTGACTGCCGACTGCCAGCTCATTGGCCTCGCGGCGCCGCCGCCTTGAGCAGCCGGTCTTTCAGCGCCAGGCCCAGGCCCCGCTCGTCGGGCAGCGCCGCGACCACGAGATCGAACCCCTCGGCGTCGAGCTTCCGCAGCGCCCCGTAGAGCTCGCGCGCGAACCCCTCGGCGTCTTCGGGCATCTCGGCGCGGTGCACCGCCGCCGGCACCGCGATCGACGGCGGCGCCAGCGCCGCCACCCTCTGCCCCTCCGACTGCCGCCGCTCGGCTTCCGCGTACAGCCGCTGCGGGTCGACCACGAGCAGCCCCGCCCGCGGAGCGTAGTGTGACACCAGCATGCCCGGCGCCCTCACGTCGTCGCCGTCGCCCCCCAGCCGCACCGGCCGGCCCAGCACCCGCACCAGGTCTTCACGCGAGACGCCGCCCGGCCGCAAGATGCGCGGCTCCGCGGCGGTGAGATCGACGATCGTCGACTCGACTCCGACCGCGCACGGGCCGCCGTCGAGCACGAGGTCGGCCTCGTCGCCGAGCTCCGCCCGCACGTGGTCGGCGGTGGTCGGGCTCAGCTTCCCGAAGCGGTTCGCGCTCGGAGCCGCGATGCCGCCGCCGAACGCCTCGAGCACCGCGAGCGTGAGCGGGTGGTCGGGCACCCGCAGCGCGACGGTCTCCTGCCCGCCCGTCACGGCGTCGGAGGCGCGCTCGCTGCGCCACAGCACCACCGTCAGCGGCCCGGGCCAGAACGCGCGCGCCAGCGCGTCGAAGTGCACCGGCACGTCTCTCGCCCACGTGCGCACCTGGCTGGCTCCGCCCACGTGAACGATGAGCGGGTGCGACGCCGGGCGGCCCTTGACCGCGAAGATGCGGCGCACGGCGAGCTCGTTCTCGGCGTCGGCGCCCAGGCCGTAGACGGTCTCGGTCGGCAGGGCCACCAGCCCGCCGCGCTTCAGAACGTCGACCGCTTCGTTGATCCGCTGATCCACTCTGCCTCGCTTGTAGCATGGTGGCCCTCGTGCCTGACCGAAGCGTGTTTCGCGACAGCGAGGGGCGCCTGCGCTCGGGCTGGGTCATCGCGGTCTTCACCCTCGTCGCGGTGATCAGCACCACCGTCTTCGAGACCGCCATCCACTTCAGCGGCTTCGGCGCCGGCGACTACTCGCTCACCAGCGCGAAGGTGGCCTTCAGCGCCTGGGGCCACCTCGCCTCCGGCGTGCTCGCGACGCTCGTGGCCTGGAAGCTCGGGCAGGATGCGGGGCTCTCGCGCCCCGCGGCGCTCGGCTGGGGCGCGCTCGCGGGCGCCGCGCTGGTGAGCGTCACGGTCGCGCTCGGCGCCGCGCTCAGCGGCACGCTCGGCCTCTCGTCGTGCACGAGCCGCCTGGAGGAGGGCGTGCTGCAGCTCCTCCTCGTCGGGCCCACGGCCATCGGCGAGGAGCTGTGGCTGCGCGGAGCCCCCTTGCGCGCCCTCGCGCGCGGCACGCACCCGGTGTTCGCGATCGCCGGCACCGGGGTCGTGTTCGGCGGGCTGCACCTGATGAACCCGAGCGCCACGGGGGTCGCCGCGCTCAACGTCGCGCTGGTCGGCATCTGGTTCGGAGCGATGGCGTGGCGGTCACAGAGCCTCTGGCCGGCGGTGGGCGCGCACCTCGCGTGGAACTGGTTCGAGGGCTTCGTCTGGGGGCAGAACGTCAGCGGCATTGAAGGCCGCTGCTCCGTCTTCACGGCGACGTCGGCGCCGCCGTTCTGGGGCGGAGGCGCGTTCGGGCCCGAGGCGTCGGGGCTGACCGCGGTGCTGCTGGCGCTCGCGTGCGTCTTGACGGCGGTCTGGCCGAAGAAAAGCACTCCTTGACAGCCCCAGTCCGCGGTCTATCTACCGCGCCGATGATCTCCGTCGAAGGGCTGACGAAGTATTACGGCGAGAACGCCGCCATCAAGGACCTGGCCTTCAAGATCTCGAAGGGCGAGGTCATCGGCTTTTTGGGCCTGAACGGCGCCGGGAAGTCGACGACGCTGAAGGTGCTGGGCTGCGTGCTCGCTCCGACCTCGGGGCGCGTGACGGTCGACGGCTACGACGTCGTCGAGAACCCCCACGAGATCCGCAAGCGCATCGGCTACCTGCCCGACACGCCGCCGCTCTACGACGAGATGACGGTCGGCGGTTACCTCGACTTCGTGGCGCGGCTGCGGGGCGTCGCGCCGCACGACACCGCCGCGCGCGTGAAGGCGATCGAAGAGAAGACGGGCCTGAGCGCCTGGCACGAGGCTCCGATCGCGAGCTTGAGCCACGGCTACCGGCAGCGCGTGGGCGTCGCGCAGGCGCTCGTGCACAACCCGCAGCTGCTCATTCTCGACGAGCCGACCGGCGGGCTCGACCCCGTGCAGATCGTCGAGATGCGCGAGCTCATCAAGAAGCTGAAGGGCGAGCACACCATCCTCATCTCCAGCCACATCCTCTCGGAGATCTCGCAGATCGTCGACCGCCTGCTCATCATTCACAACGGCGAGATCGTGGCGCAGGGCACCGAAGAGCAGCTCGCCGGCGAGGCGGGCGGGGCGGGCGGCGTCATCGAGCTGCAGCTCGCCGGCAACGCGCAGAAGGCGATCGACGCCGCGAAGGCCGTGCCGCAGGTGAGCGCGGTCGAGATGACGAAGCTCGACGGCGACAGGGTGCAGCTGCAGGTGAAGGCGGCCGCCGACGTGAGGCCGGCGCTGGTGCGCGCGATGGTCGCGGCCCAGGTCGACGTGCTCGAGGTCAAGAAGAGCCACGGCCGGCTCGAAGACATCTTCCTCAAGATCACCCAGAAGGAGGGCGCGGCGTGAACAACGTCCTGCTCATCGCCCGGCGCGAGCTCGCGGCGTACCTGCGCACGATGCTCGGCTACATCATCGTCGCGGTGATGCTCTTCATCCTCGGCGTGCTCTTCAACGCCTGGGCGATGTCGGGCACCGCCAAGAAGTCGGCCGAGATCATCGCCGACTTCTTCACGCTCGCGAGCGGCTGCACGCTCGTCACGAGCGCGGTGCTCGGCATGCCGCTGCTCGCCCGCGAGCGCGAGAAGGGCACCATTCAGCTGCTGTTCTCGGCGCCCGTGCGCGACTGGGAGATCATCCTCGGCAAGTACCTCTCGGCGCTCGTGTTCCTGATGGTGTACCTGGGCTGCTCCTTCTACATGCCGCTGCTCGTGATGGCGTACGGCAAGGTCTCGCCCGGCCACCTCGCCGCGGGCTACCTCGGCCTGCTGCTCGTCGGCAGCGTCGGCGCCGCCTTCGGCACCTTCGCCTCGGCGCTCACCAAGAACCAGCTCGTCGCCGTCATCATCTCGCTCGTGCTCGTCATCGCGCTCACGGTGTTCTGGTTCGTGGCGCGCATCACCGATCGCCCGCTCACCGACGCGGTCACCGCGATGGCGTGGTACGCGCACTTCACGCCGTTCGGCGCCGGCCTCGTGCACCTGAAGCACGTCTGCTACTTCGCGCTCGTCTCGTTCGTGGCGCTGTTCGCCGCGACGCGCGTGCTGGAAGCCCGGAGGTGGACGTGAGCTCCCGCTCGTATCCGGTCTCCGTCATCCTCGGCGTGGGCCTCTTGTTCCTCTACGTCGGCGAGCGCATCGCCGAGGCCGGCAGCAACCGCGCGATCTTGAGCGGCCTCGGCGCGCTCGTGGTGCTGTTCGCGATCGGCCTGCGCCTCACCCGCATGCGCGGCGCCACGAAAGACCGCGCCGCGGTCGAGCGCGCGTTCCTGTTCCTCCAGCTGACCGCCGTCGGCGCGCTGCTCCTCTACTTCGTGCAGTCGGACCTGTGGGCGAAGGTCGCGAGCGCCACGCTCGACACCACGAGCCCGAAGCTCGCGGGCGTGCTCGCCGTGCTGTGGCCCGCGCTGCTCGCGGTCGCCGTGCTGCCGCAGGTGCTCATGGAGTTCGCGTACGCCGCCATGGCGCGCGCCAAGGTCGTCGAGCTCGGCCGCATGCGCGAGGCCACCTGGTCGGGTCTCGGGCTCGCGTTCGCGCTCGTCTTCGCGATGGCGGCCTACTACGTCGCCAGCGAGCGCGACGGCCGCGTCGACCTCTCGTACTTCCGCACCACGAAGCCGGGCGACGCCACGCGCAAGCTGGTCGCCTCGCTCGACGAGCCGGTCAAGGTCGCGCTGTTCTTCCCGCCGGCGAACGACGTCGCCGAAGAGGTGAAGAGCTACTTCGAAGACCTCAAGGCCGAGTCGAAGATGATGGAGGTCGAGGTGCTCGATCACCCGCTCGAGCCCGTCAAGGCGCGCGAGCTCGGCGTCTCGGGCAACGGCACCATCGTGGTCTCGAAGGGCAGCCGCAAGGAGTCGATGGTCATCGGCACCGAGATCGAGAAGGCCCGCTCCAGCTTGCGCGGCCTCGATCAAGACGTGCAGAAGCGGCTGCTGCTCGTCGCGAAGAGCAAGCGCGTCATCTACCTCACCTCGGGCCACGGCGAGCGGCGGGAAGAGCCGATCGGCTCGATCGACCAGCGCGCCACCATCTCGGCGCTGCGCAACAAGCTCCGCGAGCAGAACTACGAGCTCAAGAACCTCTCGACCGCCGAGGGCCTCGGCGCCGAGGTTCCCAAAGACGCTGCGGCGGTGCTGATTCTCGGGCCGACGCAGCCGTTCTCCGAGCCCGAGGCGAAGTCCATCGAGGAGTACGGCAAGCACGGCGGCAAGCTGCTCATCGCGCTCGATCCCGAGGCCGGCGTCGACTTCAAGGAGCTCCTGGAGCCGCTCGGGCTCAAGTACGACCCGGCGATGCTCGCGAACGACGTCGTCTTCATTCGCAGCCAGGGCGGGCCCTCCGACCGCGGCATCCTCGCGACCAGCTCGTTCAGCTCGCACCCGGTCGCGGGCACCATCGGCCGCGCGGGCCAGCCGTGCGTGTTCCTCACCTCGGGCGCGATCGACGAGCTGCCCGCGCACCCCGCCGACATCACCGTCGACTTCACCGTGCGGGCGAACCCGCAGACGTTCAACGACCTCAACAACAACTTCAACCACGACCCGCCGGCCGAGACGCGCAAGTCGTACGGCCTCGTCGCCTCGGTCACGAAGCGCTCGCCGTCGAACAAGCTCGAGGAAGAGCTGCGTGTCGTGGTGATGGCCGACTCCGACTCCATCGGCGACATCGTGCTGCCGCAGGTGCTCACGAACCAGGCGCTGGTGCTCGACACCCTGAAGTGGCTCTTCGGCGAGGAGCGCACCATGGGGCTCACGAACAGCGAGGCCGACGTCGCCATCGTGCGCACGCGCCAGCAGGACCAGGTGTGGTTCTACCTGACCATCTTCCTCGCTCCGGCGGCGGTGCTGCTCGCCGGGTTCTTCGCGCGGCGCAAGAAGCCGAAGACGAACCCGCAGCTCGCTGCTTCGTCGAAAGACAGCACCAAGGAGGTGCGGACGTGAAAGCGCGCGGAGCGGCGGTGATGGGCGCGCTCGCGGTCACGGCGCTCGGGGCGGCGTACCTCACCTGGCAGCGGCCGAAAGAGGCGAAGAGCGACAACACGGTCAAGGTGCTCGACGCGTCGAAGACGTCGCTCACGAAGATCCGCTACGAAGACGGCACGCGCTTCACCGAGGTGACGCGCACGGTCGGCGACGGCGACCCGGTCATCTGGCTCAAGCAGGGCTTCATGGAGGGCAAGGCGCCGGTGTTCGACGCCGGCACGCCGTCTTCGGCCGACGCCGGCACGCTCGCCGACGGCGGCGCCGCGCCCGCGGTGGTGCAGGCTCCGCCGCCGGTAGTGCCTCCGACGCGCGAGCTGCGCGGCAACGAGCGCTCGGAGAAGGCGTGGGAGAAGTTCACGCCGTTCGAGGCGGTGCGCGCGCTGGGCCAGCTGTCGGACGCGAAGCTCAAGGAGCTGTCGCTCGACCAGAGCCCGAAGCTGCTGACGCTGACGGTGGCGGGAACCGACCATCAGTTCCGCGTGAACAACCCGCAGGCGGGGTTCGTCGGCCAGTACGTGCTCGATCTGAAGACGAAGGAGGTCTACCTGCTGTCGGGCGGCACGCTGTCCGAGATCGAGCCGAGCTCGACGACGCTGGTCGACCGCCGGCTGCACGCGTTCAAGCAGGCCGACTTCGACGCCTTCACGGTGACGCTGCCCGACGGCCAGAAGAAGGAGTTCGTGCAGACGGACGCGAACATCCCCCAGACGGCGAAGGTGGCGGCGAAGGCGACGCCCGACAAGCCCGACGAGTTCGCGAAGAACTGGCACGACAAGATCTGGAACCGGATGATCGTCACCGAGGTGCTCGGCAAGAACGAGAAGCCGCCGGCCGGCGAGCCGCAGGTGGCGCTCAAGGTCGAGTACTTCTTCAAGGGGAAGCCGAAGGGGTGGGTCGAGATCGCCCGCGTGCCGCAGGTGGCGACGATGATGTTCGCGCGCAGCGAGAACACCGCGGGCTGGGTCGCGCTCCACACCGGCGTCGAAGAGATGACGCTGGAGGCGAAGAAGGTCGTCGAGAGTCGGTAGTTCGTGGTCGGTGGTTGGTAGTAACTGCTGACGACTACCGACTACCGACTACCGACCACCGACGCTTCAGTGCCTCGTCGCCTTCAGCTCGTCCGTCATCGGAAACGGCCCTGACGTCGCCGCCAGCGCGTCGGCCGACGGCAGGCGGATGAAGAACGTCGCGCCCTTGCCGACCTCGCTCTCGACGCGGATCTCGCCGCGGTGCGCCTCGATGATGCTGCGGCTCACCGACAGCCCCAGCCCCGTGCCCTTGCCGCGCGGCTTCGTCGTGAAGAACGGCTCGAAGATGCGCGCCTGCGCCTCCGGCGCGATGCCGGGCCCGACGTCGCGCACGCTCACCTGCGCTCCTGCGTCGCCGCCCTTCGTCTGCACGTAGAGGTGCTTCTCTTTGTAGCCCTCCATCGCCTGGCTCGCGTTCATCAGCAGGTTCAGCAGCACCTGGCGCAGCTGGTTGCCGTTGCCGCGGATCTTCGGCAGCCCGTCCGCGTACTCGGTGTGCACGCGCACGCCGTTGAGCTGCAGCTGGTGCGCGGTCAGCTTCACCGCCCCGGCCACGACCTGGTTGAACTCGAGCACCTCCTGCTCGACGTCCGGCGGCCGCGCGAACTCGAGCAGGTTCTGCAAGATGCCGTTCGCGCGCTGCGCGTCGTTGTCGATCAGCTTGAAGTACTCGCGCGCCTCCTCGAGCGACGTCGACTCCTGGCCGAGCTGCGCGAAGCCGACGATGCCGACCATCGGGTTCTTCACCTCGTGCGCGAGGCCCGCCGACAGCTCGCCGATCGCCGACATCTTCTCCGACTGCACGAGCTGCTGGTTCTTGGTGTCGAGCTCCTCGCTGCGCCGCATCAGCTCGCGGCTCATCTGGTTGAAGCTCTCGGCGAGCTGGCCGATCTCGTTCGCGCTCTGCACCTCGACCTCGGCGCCGAGCTCGCCCTTCGCGATGCGCTCGATCGTGCGCTGCAGCGCGCGCAGCGGGGCGCTCACGCGCCGCGAGAAGTAGATCGCGAGCGCGATGGCGATGCCGATCATCAGCGCGCCGACGACGAGCGCCCGCGTGGTGAGATCTCGCGCGGCGCGGAAGGCCTCTTCGCGCGGAGCCTCGGCCACCACCACCAGCTGGCCCGCGCGCGTGCGCACGAAGCTCGCCACCCAGCCGCCCTGCGCGTTCTCGTACTCGCGCTCGCCCGTGGCCACCTCGGCCTTCAGCGCCTCGCGCACCACCGGCACCGCCGACAGATCGGTCTGCTGCAGCACCTTGTCCGACTCGGGGTGCGCGAGCACACGCCCTCCCGCATCCAGCAGGTACAGCCTGTACATCCCCCGGGGGGACTCCGAGCGAAACAGGCGGGCCGGCTCGACGTTCGCGCTCACCACCACGTCTTCGCCGGCCGCGACCGTGACACGCGTCAGCGCCATGCCCCCGACGCTCGCGTTCTGCACCACCAGGCCCGCCACCTTCACGGTGTCGAGCTGCACCGGCGTGAGCGGCGCCACGCGCGCCACCGGCTCCGGCGCGCCGGGCCTCACGTAGGCCGAGGTCTCCTGCCACGCGTTGCCGTCTCGCCGAAACGTGCGCACCGCGTACACGCCGCTCTCGGCCGGGAAGAGCTCGGCGGCGTCGGGCTTCGCCCGGCCGTAGTACCTGAGCTTCTCGGCGAGCGCCTCGACCGACGCATCGACCTGTTCGGCCGCCGTGGCCGCGAGCACGCGCGTCACGTCTTTCAGCGACGTCAGCTTGTCGGAGCCCACGATCGAGTTCGCGAGCGAGAGATACGTCGCCAGCGCGCCGATGAGCATGACGCCGACCAGCCCGACGATCTGGTAGCGGATCGAGCGCTGCATCCAGGGAGAACCCCTTTAAAGACGCTTCTTGGCTCCGGGCTTCAGCTCTGCGACCACCTGGTTCAGCCGATCTCGCAGCTCGAAGCGCCGGCGGGCGGCCTCGCTCGACTCGAGCGCGGCGGCCACGGCCTCTTCGATCGTCTTCAGGCTCTTGAACGGCTTTGCGAGATACCCGTCGAGGCGCTCGGGCGGCAGCGAGAACGGCTCGGGGAAGGCGGTGATGAGAATGACGGCCACGTTCGGCTGCAGCTTCCGCGCGTGGATGATGACCTCGCCCCCGTGCATGCGCGGCAGGTTCTTGTCCACGATGAGGAGGTCGATTTGCTCCTTCTTCATCACCTCGAGCGCGTCTTCGCCGGTGAACGCGGTCAGCACCTCGTAGCTGAGGCGCTCGAGCACCTTGCGCACGAGGCTGCAGACCTCGGGCTGGTCGTCGACCACGAGAATGCGCTTGCCGGCCACGGCGGGCGTCAGCCCTCTCCCCGCGCCGCGCGGATCGCCCCGTCGCACGTGCCGAGGATGTCGAGGATGCCGAACGGCTTCGTCACGTAGCTGAAGACGCCGAGGTCCTTCGCGCTCGTCTTCGTCTCCGGAGTCGGAAAGCCCGTGATGATGATCGCCTGCAGCTTCGGGTTCGTGGAGCGCGCCTGCCTGAGCAGCTCCAGCCCGTCGATGCCGGGCAGGTTCTTGTCGGTGATGATGAGGTCGTAGCTCTGGCGCTGGAGCGCCTCGAGCCCCTGCTCGCCGGTGTCCACGATGACGACCTGGTGGCCCGCGCGCGTCAGCACGCGATCGAGCAGCAGCCGGGCCGACTTGTCGTCGTCGATGACCAGAATGCGGCCCGGGACCCTCGCCGCGGTGGGAGAAGCTGTCGTCAAGCGCGCGGAGCATAACCGGTTTGTTACGGCTGCGCAGGACTCAGTGATACCGATCCCACGAGTCCGGCAGCACCGTCACCACCGGCCCGCGCACCGACCTCGCCACCCGCAGCGCAGCCACCACGTTCGTCCCCGCCGAGCCTCCGACGAGCAGCCCCTCCTCGCGAATGAGCCGCGCCGCCATCGCGTAGCTCTCGTCGTCGCTCACCCGCTCCGCCGCGTCGATGACGTCGCGGTGCAGGTTGCCCGGCGGCTCGCTGCCGCCGATGCCCTCGACCTTGTAGCTGCCGTCGGGGCCCGGCCTGCCCGTCTCGACCCAATCGGCGAGCGCGCTGCCCACCGGGTCCGCGAGCACGATGCGCACGCTCGCGCTCCGCCCCTTCAGCACGCGGCCGACGCCCGAGATCGTGCCCCCGGTGCCCGCTCCGGCCACGAACGCGGCGACGCCCGGGCAGTCGCGAACGATCTCGGCCGCCGTCGTCTCTGCGTGCACGCGCACGTTCGCCGGGTTGTCGAACTGCTGCGTGTTGAACCAGCCGTTCTCGGCGGCCAGCCGCTCGCCGACGCGGCGGAAGTTCTCGGGGCTCGACGGCGGCGCGTTCGGCGTGATGACCACCCGCGCGCCGAGCGCCTCGAGCTGCCGGCGCTTCTTCGGCGACATCTTCTCGGGCATCACGCAGACCAGCGAGTACCCGCGCGCGGCCGCGACCAGCGCGAGGCCGATGCCGGTGTTGCCCGCCGTCGCTTCGATCAGCGTCGCTCCCGGCTTCAGCGCGCCGCGCACCTCGGCGTCGAGCACCATCGCCTTCGCGATGCGGTCTTTCACCGAGCCGCCCGGGTTCAGGTGCTCGCACTTCGCCCAGACGTCGAGCCCCGCGCCGACGCGCCCGAGCCGCACGAGCGGCGTGTTCCCGATGAGGTTGAGCACGCTCACGGATAGTCTTGCGGGCCACCATGTACTTCACCAGGGCCCCGAAGCGTGGCGATCTCGAAGGCGGCCGGACCTTCGCCCACGGCGTCACCCGGCTGAACCTCTCGGCCTCCGACCTGTCGACCTTCGTCGATCCGCCCGACGCGGCGCTCATGTTCGGCTTCAAGGCGTTCGAGCCCGGCGACGGCTTCGACAAGGCCTTCGCGGTGTGGATGGTCACGTTGCGCCGGCGTGGCGGTGATGACGCGATCTCCGAGAGCCTGCAGCGCATCTTCCCGCAGCTCGCCGACGAGGAATCGCTCGTCCGCACGCTCTGCGCGCTCGTCGACCACTCGCGCACGCTCGGCTACCAGAAGCTGTGGCTCGCGCCGGGCCTGTTCAAGGAGCCGCTCCTCGGCCCCGCGCTGAAGCGCGTCGCCGAGTACACGAAGAAGCCGGTCGCGGTGGTGCCCACGAGCGGCATGGCCGCGCTTCAGCTCTGAAGCCCCGGCCGCGTCACGAGCGCGAAGTACAGCGCGCCGATCGCGAACATGCCGAGGAAGAACGCGAACACCAGCGGAGACGAGACGGCGTAGGCGACGAGGAAGACCGCCGCGAGCACCAGCGCGATCGCGGGAAAGATCGGGTACGCGACCGCACGGAACGGCCGCTCGAGCTGAGGCTGCTTCCTCCGCAGCACGAACAGCGACACCATGCTCGTCACGTACAGCACCACCGCGCCCAGGCCCGCGAGCGTGATGAGCTCGTCGGCTTTCTTGGTGAGCGCCGCCGCCGCGCCGACCAGCCCCGGCACCACCACCGCCCACGCCGGCGTCTTGAAGCGCGGGTGCAGCGTCGCGAGCCGCTTCGGCAGGTAGCCCGCCCGCGCGAGCGCGTACACCTGCCGCGAGTAGCCCATCATGATGCCGTGAAACGACGCGATGAGCCCGAACAGCCCGAGGTACACCATCAGGTGCGTCATCGGGTGGTCCGCCGACAGCACCTTCTTCAGCACGCGCGGCAGCGGCGAGTCGTCGAGCACGAGCTCGGCCGGCGAGAGAATGCCCGTCGAGCACAGCAGCGTGCCCAGGGCGAGCACCACGAGCGTCGCGACTCCGGCGATGTACCCTTTCGGAATGTCGCGCTTCGGGTCGACGACCTCCTCGGCGCTCATCGCGACGCCCTCCAGCGCCAGGTAGAACCAGATCGCGAACGGCAGCGCCGTGAACACGCCGAACCAGCCGTTCGGCAAGAGCGGCGTCGTGACGATGCGCGCGCTGTCGACGTGCGGCGCCGTGAGAAAGAAGAAGATGCCGAGCTCCATCGCCGCGAGCGCGGTCACGAACAGCTCGAACGTCGCCGCGAGCTTCACCCCGAGCACGTTGAGCAGCCCGAACACGAAGAACGCGCCGATCGCCACCCCGACCTTCGGCAGCTCGGGCATGCGGAAGTTCACGTAGCTCCCGATCGCCAGCGCGATCGCCGGCGGAGCGAACACGAACTCCACCAGCGTGCCGAACCCCGCGATGAAGCCGCCGACCGGCCCGAGCGCCGCGCGCGCGTACGCGAACGGCCCGCCGCTCTGGGGGATCGCGGTCGAGAGCTCGGTGTACGAGAAGATGAACGTCACGTACATGGCGGTCACCACGAGCGTGGCGATCACCATGCCCATCGGGCCGCCCTTGCCGACGCCGTAGTTCCACCCGAAGTAGTCGCCGCTGATGACGAGCCCCACCGCGATCGCCCACAGGTGCAGCGGCGTGAGGACGCGCTTGAGCCCGCCCTCTTCGCCGCCTCCGCTCATGGAGACAGCGCGATCGCGACGCTGAGCTTCTCGAACAGGGGTAGCGGAGCAGGCTCGGCCGGGCGCCGCGCCACAGGCCTGCTCGCGCGCGGGCGCGGCAGGAGCGGCGCGACGTTCTCGTGCGCGAGCAGCCACGCCTTGCGGTCGGGCCCCCACGCGTAGCCGCCGAGCGAGCCGTCGCTCGACACGACGCGGTGGCACGGCACCACGAGCGCGATGGGGTTCTTCGCGTTCGCCTGGCCGACGGCGCGCAGCGCGCGCGGGCGCCCGAGCCGCTCGGCGAGCTCCGCGTACGAGAGCGTCGAGCCGGCGGGGACCTTGCGCAGCTCGGCCCACACGGCCTTCTGGAACTTCGTGCCCGCGGGCACCGTCACGATCGCGTCGAGCGCGGTCAGCTCGCCCGCGAAGTAGCGCTCGATCGCGTCGAGCACGCCGCGCGTGAGCGCGCCGCCCTTGCCTGCGCCCTTCGGCGGCTTCTCGGCGAAGGCGAGCCGCGTGAGCCCGGCCACGTTCGCGGTCACGCTGAGCCAACCCAAACGCGTCTTCAACCACGCGTGCTCGGACATGCGAGCCACCCTACCTTGCGCTCGCGACATTAGAATCTTGACAGCGCGGCTTTCACATCGCTCTCGCGCAGCATGAAAAGCGAGAAAGTCACCGCGTACGCGCCGATGACGTCGATCGTGTAGTGCAGGTGCGCGAGGAACACGCTGAGCACCACGAGCACGTGCGCGACGAGCATCACCGCGCGCAGCTCGCGCCAGCGCCACACGTAGAGCAGCAGCAGGAACGTGGTCGCGGTGTGGCCCGAGAAGAAGAGATCTTTCGTGAGGTAGATGCGCGCGCCGCCGTCGGGGTCGAAGAAGCCCATGGGGGTGACGAGCGTGACGAACGCGCTCCACCGCTGGTCGTCGGTCATGCCCGCGTGCGTGTCGGGGCCATGCACCGGCCCCAACCCGGTCGCGAGGATGCACGCGCCCCGCACCAGCGCGAGCAGGCCGGCGCTGACCATGTAGCGGATGAAGCGCTCGCCATCGCGCCAGAGCAGCAGCAGCGCGACGGGCACGTACGCGAGCAGCCACAAGACGTAGTTGTAGCGGGCGACCGGCTCCACGAACGGCACCGCGGCGACGAGCGGGTCGGGCAGGGTGGGCGCGGCGCGCGCCTCGGCGTAGAGCGCCATGAACACCATCGCGTCGTAGGCGGCGAGGCGGAACAGCAGGCTCCCCGCGGCGCGCAGCCAGAAAGAACGCGTCTTGAGGTGGTCGCTCGGCATGAAATCGGCGTACTCTTTTCACCATGAGCCCTCAGCCCCCACCGAAAAAACAGTTCACTCCCGACGAGCTCGCGGAGCTGCGGAAGAGAGTCGTCGCCGACCCGAACACGAAGGTGATCGCCGACTCGCTCAAGCTGCCGTTCGAGGAGTACGTCGAGCAGGTGATGCACTTCCTCGCGCACCCGGCGGCCGAGCCCCAGATCCAGATCATGTCAGACGCCGAGCTCGAGGCCTCGGGCGTCAAGGTCCCCAAGATCGAGGACATGAAGAAGTACTTCGACGAGCGCCTCGAGGCCGCCCAGATCACGACCAAGTCCAAGTTCGCTGATCCGAACAGCCAGCGCGAGCGCGTCACCGGCGCAATTCCCACCGAGCCCGCCGCCACCGCCAAGCCCGAAGAGGTCCGAAATGATCTCAAGGCCGACCTGGAACGCGAGCGAACCTCCGGTAAATTCAAGAAGTTTTAGGTTGCGTCACGTCTCTGAAAAGCAATTTCGCAACTTGTGAGAAGTCGGCTCCGACAACCCCACAAGAACTGTAGCCTGGAGGTCATCACATGGGTGGTATCGGCAGAGCAATCGGCGGAATCGTCAAGAAGTTCGCGCCCGTCGTCCTTGGTGCAATCGGTGGCCCGGTCGGCATGGCCATCGGCGGCGCACTGCAGGGCCTGATGAACGGCGGCGGCCTGAAAGGCGCCATCACGGGGGCCCTGTCCAGCTTCATTCCGGGAGCCGGGCAGATGCTCTCGGGAGGCGGCAACGGGCTATTGAGTACCGTGCTCGGCGCCGTGACCGGTCAAGGTCAGGGCACCGGCGGCATCGCGGACATCATCAAGCAGGTGGCCGATCAGGTCCTCCGTGGCCAGACCGACCGCCGCATCGAGGAGCGCGCGCGCGACAACCTGGCCCAGCAGGCGGCCTACGCGCAGGCGAACCAGATGCGCTACCAGACGGTCTGAGCTTCAAGGTTTCAATGCAGCACGGCTGACGTTCGGCCGCCCTCGTGCCCTGAGAGACCCTGTTCGGCGTCAAAGCCGAGCAGGGTCTTCTCATGTTTGCGGAAGTGCCTGCTCGAGGAAGTACGTGACGGTCGTCTGCTGCGTCGGGTCGTGCACGAACCCCAGCCGCTTCGCGCGCTCGACGATCACCGGCAGGTCGGTCTGGCCGTAGAGCACCTTGAAGCCCAGCCGCTGCGCCTCGCCGATGATCGCGAGCACGACCGCGTCGATGCCCTTCGTGCGCTCGGACACCGGCACGTCGGGGTTCGCCACCAGCGCTTCGATCAGCGAGACCTTCGAGTCGGTCTGGTAGAGGAAGCCCATCGCGACGCCGGGCACGACGTAGCCCACCTTCGGCAGGAACTCGGGGCCCATCGCCCCCTGCGTTCTGCGCACGTACCACTTCTCGAAATCGGCGTAGTGCTTCGCCTGCTCGTAGCGCTCGACGTTCATGGCCCGTTTTCTTAAGCCCAGGCGCGCGATTGTGGCTATGACGAACTCCCGCGATGGAGCTGCTCCGAGGGGCCATTCAGCACTACGCATGGGGCTCGCGCACGGCGCTCCCCGAGCTGTTGGGCCAGGCCCCCGACGGCAAGCCCCAGGCGGAGCTCTGGCTCGGCGCGCACCCGCTCGCCCCCGCGAAGCTGGCCGCGACGACGCTGCTCGAGCACATCGCGGCCGACCCGCTCCGCGCGCTCGGCGAGCTGGTGAGCGGCCGGTTCGGCAGGCGGCTGCCGTTTCTGCTCAAGGTCCTCGCCGTCGACGAGCCGCTCTCGCTGCAGGTGCACCCCACCGAGGCCCAGGCCGTCGCGGGCTTCGAGCGCGAAGAGGCCGCCGGCGTGCCGGCCGGCGACCCGCGCCGCAACTACAAAGACCGCTCGCACAAGCCCGAGCTCATCGTCGCGCTCACCCGCTTCGACGCGCTGTGCGGCTTTCGCACGCCCGAGCAGATGGTGGTGCGGCTGAAGGCGCTCGACTGCCCCGACCTGCGCAGCACCGTGCAGATGCTCGAGGGCTGGCCCGACGCCGTCGGTGTGCAGGGCGTCGTCCACGGCCTGCTCGGCATGAACGACGCCGAGCGCGCCGACGTGATGCGCCAGGTGACGAAGGCGCTCGAGCGCGTCGCAGGCGAGGGCGAGGAGTACGCGCTCGCGCTGCAGCTCACGAAGAAATACCCCGGCGACGTCGGGGCGCTGCTCACGCTGCTGCTCAACCGCGTCACGCTCGAGCCGGGTCAGGGCCTGTACCTGCCGGCCGGCAACCTCCACGCGTACCTGGGCGGCCTGGGCGTCGAGGTGATGGCGTCGAGCGACAACGTGCTGCGCGGCGGGCTCACGCCCAAGCACGTCGACGTCGCCGAGCTGCTCGCGACGCTCTCGTACGAGCTGGGGCCCGTGCCGGTCGTGGGCCCGCGGCGCGCGCGAGAGGAAGAGGTGTGGGACGTGCCGGCCGCCGAGTTCCGGCTGTCGCGGCTGTCGCTCGCGAAGGGGGCGGTGGCTCCGGAGCGGCGCGGGCCCGAGATTCTGCTGTGCACGGAAGGGGCAGCGGCGGTGAACGGCGTCGAGCTGCCGAAGGGCTCGGCGCTGTGGGTCGACGCCGCCGACCCCGGTTATGCAGTGACCGGCCGCGGCGTCGTGTACCGCGTCACGGCCGGTGTCGACGCGCCTGCTCGTAAGAAGCGGTGACCTTCGTGGCGATGCCGCCGCGAACGAACCAGTCGCCCTCGACGATCATCTTTCGCGGGCGCACGGCCTTCACGAGGTCGTCGAGAATGCGGTTCGTCACCGCCTCGTGGAAGGCGCCCTCGTCGCGGTAGCTCCACAGGTAGAGCTTGAGGCTCTTGAGCTCGACGCACTTCTCGTCGGGCACGTACTTGATGGTGAAGCGGGCGAAGTCGGGCTGGCCGGTGAGCGGGCAGAGGCAGGTGAACTCGGGGCAGTCGAACGCGATCTCGTAGTCGCGGTCGGGAGCGGGGTTCTTGAAGCTCTCGAGCTTCTTCGAGGGCTGGCTGGGCATGGACACGTGTTATCAAAGTCCCTGTGAGCCGGGCGCGCCGACAGGCGAAGCGGGTGTCGATCGACGTGAAGTTCCGCGGAGCGGGCGCCGCCACCCACCTGAGCGGCCGCATCACCGACCTGTCGGAGATCGGCCTGTTCCTCGCGACGCCGAAGTTCGTGCCGCTCGGCAAAGAGATTCACGTCGAGTTCGAGCTGCCGACCGGCAAGGTCGAGGCGGTCGGCGAGGTGCGGTGGATCGCGCGGGGCCAGGTCGCCGAGCAGGGCCTCGGCATCCGCTTCCTGCGGCTCTCGGCGGCGAGCGCGAGGGCGATCGATCTCGCGATCGATCAGGCGGCGATTCTGAAGTCGCCGCGCGGTTAGTGCGTCTCGCGGTTCGTGAGCCGCGTGAGGCTCACGTTGACGCCGCTGATGCTGCACGTCGGCATGGCCGCGGGGCAGCCCGTGCCGGTGCAGACCCGGGAGCTCGTGAGCGAGACCGTGCCCTTCGCGGTGCTGGCGCGCGGGAACATGATCTCGAGGCGCGTCTTCTCGGTGTTCATGGTGCCGATGATCGGCGTCGTCGTCACCGACGTGCGCTCGGTGAAGAAGGTCCACCCGCCGGGGCCCGCGGTGCCCTCGAGCGCGATTCCCGGCGTCACCGTCACGGTCGGGGCGTCGCCCATGTCGACGGTGAGCGTCGACTCGAGGCTGAGGTACCCCTTACCCTCGGGGCCGTCCCACACCTCGGCGTCGATGGTGCCGAGCTGGCCGCTGACGACCGTCGCGGGCGGGTTCGTGAAGCAGGTCACCGGCGGGCTCACGATGTCGAACACCAGGGCGTAGATCTCGGGCGACGCCGAGCCGCAGCCGGACAGCATCACTGCCAGGACGAGTGCGCGCATGCGGCGCCATCTAGCATGTTATCGAGCAGCGTCATGCGCGGCGTCGAGCAGATCCCCTTCGTCTACGATGCGATGTGCGCGGTGCTCGAGGCCACCGGCCTCAAGGCCTGGCGCGAGTGGCTCGTCGGCGGCGCGCGCGGCCGCGCGCTCGACGTCGGCTGCGGCACCGGCCGGAACCTCCCGCTCTACGCCGGGGGCGTCTTCGTCGTCGGCGTCGACCCCGAGGCGCACGCGCTCGCGAAGGCGCGCCGGCGCGCTCCCGGCGTGCCGCTCGTCCGCGCGAGCGCCGAAGCACTGCCGTTCAGGGACGGCGCGTTCGACACGGTGGTGAGCGGCCTCGTCTTCTGCAGCGTGCCCGACGCCGCGAAGGGCCTCGCCGAGGTGAAGCGCGCGCTGAAGCGCGACGGCCGGCTGCGCATGCTCGAGCACGTGCGCTCGCACGTCGCGTGGCGCGCGCGGCTCCAAGACTGGATCCAGCCGGCGTGGACGGTCGTCGCCGGCGGCTGTCACCCGAACCGCGCGACGGAAGCGGCGGTCGAGGCCGCGGGCTTCGCCATCGAGGAAGAAGGCCGCCGCGCCGACGGCACGATGCGGCGCTTCAGCGCGAGGCCCACCGGCTGACGAAGCCCGCGAGCCGCTCGAACGCCTCGCCGAGCACGCCTTCCGGCGGCAGGAACACGACGCGGAAGTGGTGCGTGCCGGGCGCCTGCCCGAAGCCCTCGCCGTGCACGAACAGCACGCCCTCCTCGCGCAAGAGCTTCAGCACGAACTCCTCGTCGCTCGTGAGCCCCGGCAGCTCGAGCCTCGGCAGCGCGTAGAACGCGCCCGAAGGGGACACGCAGCGGATGCCCGGAATCGCGTTGAGCCTCTTCACCATCAGGTCGCGCCGCGGCGTCAGCTTCGCCATCACCTCGGCGAGGTGCCCCTGCGGCCCGAACAGCGCGGGCTGCACCGCGTGCTGCACCGGGGCCGGCCCGCACAGCCGCGCGTCCGCCAGGCGCTGCACGGCGCGCGCGAGCTCCCGCGTCAGCTCGGGGTTCACGAACGCGAGCCAGCCCACGCGCCAGCCCGGGCACAGGTACGCCTTCGACAGCCCGTTCAGCATCGCGATCGCTACGCCGTCGGCGAGCGTGCCCATCGGCACGTGCGTGCCCCCGTACAGCAGCCGGTCGTAGATCTCGTCGGCCAGCACGAGCAGCCGGTGCCGCCGCGCGACGTCGAGCAGCGCGGCCAGCGTCTCGCGCGAGTACGTCGCGCCGGTCGGGTTGTTCGGGTTGCACACCACGAGCGCGCGGGTGCGCGGCGTCACCCGCGACTCGACCTCGCGCGCGTCGGGCTGCCAGCCGTTCGCCTCGTCGGGGTGGTACGCGACGGCCTTCGCGTGCAGCCGCGCCGCGATCGCGTCGTAGAGCGGGTAGCCGGGGCAGGGCAGCAGCACCTCGTCACCCGGCTCGAGCGTCGCGGTGAGCAAGAGGTCGATCGCCTCGCTCACGCCTGCGGTGATGAACACGTCGCCCGGCGTCACCTTCGCCATGCCGCGCGCCTGCGCGTCGTTCGCGACGGCGGTGCGCGCCGCGAGCACTCCGGCCGAGGCCGCGTAGCCGTTGTGACCGTCGCGCATCGCGCGCGCCACCGCCTCGACGAGGTGCGGAGGCGTCGCGAAGTCGAAGCGCAGCGGGTCGCCGATGTTGCAGTACAGCACCCGCTTGCCCTCGGCCTCGACGCGGGCGGCCTCGAGGGCGATGTTGCGGATGGCGTAGCGGACGTTCTCGATGTGGGGCGCAGGGCGGAACACTTGGGGATCTGCATGCTGGCATAGGGGAGGCCCACGTGGCATCAACGCGTGATCCATGACGCTCCTCGTCGCCGCGACCGTCGTGCTCGCCGCAGCGCCGGCCCCGCAGAAGCCGCCGCGGCTCGGAGTTCTGCTCGTCGTCGATCAGCTCGGCAGCGCGGACCTCGAGGCGCTGGGCTTCGACGGCGAGACCGACTTCGGGGGCCTCGTCGCGCGCGGTGCAGCGCACTTCGACGCGCTGTACCCGTACGTCGGCACCGAGACCGGCCCTGGCCACGCGACGCTGTCGACCTCGGCGCTGCCGTCGGTGCACGGCATCTGCGCGAACACCTGGTTCACCGAGGGCAAGAAGATGTACTGCGTCGACGACCCCGCGCAGCCGGTGCTCGGCAGCAAGACCGGCGCGGGCAAGAGCGCGCGGTTCCTGATGGCCCCGACGCTCGGCGACACGCTCAAGTCGCGCAGCCCGAAGTCGAAGGTCGTGTCGGTGAGCCTCAAAGATCGCGCGGCCGTGCTCATGGCCGGCCCGTCGGCGGACGTGGCGGTCTGGTACGACGAGGGCAGCGGCCGGTGGACGACGAGCAAGGCCTACGCCGAGGCGCTGCCGGCGTGGGCCGAGAAGCTCGCCGGGCGGCCGGCGCAGGCGTTCGCGTCGGGCCGGTGGTCTCCGCTGCCGCAGGTGGCGAAGCGAGGCCTGGCCGACGCGCGCGAGGGCGAAGACAGCCCGCAGGGCTTCGGCACCACGTTCCCGCACGACCTGATGACGGTGCCTGCCGAGAAGCAGAAGTACGCGTACCGCTACACGCCGCACTCGGTGGAGGACACCATCGCGCTCGCGATCGCCGCGCTCGAGGGCGAGGAGCTCGGCAAGCACGAGCAGCCCGACCTCTTGCTCGTGTCGATCTCGGCGACCGACTACGCAGGCCACGCGTGGGGGCCGGGCAGCGTCGAGAAGGTCGACATGATCGAGCGCGCGAGCCTCGAGGTGAAGCGGCTCGTGGCCGAGCTCGACAAGCGGCTCGGCAAGAACGGCTGGGCGATGGTGGTGGCGGCGGATCACGGCGCGGCGCCGCTGGCCGAGGCGCTGAAGGCCCAGAAGCTCCCCGCGGGCCGGCTGCTCGAGGTCGACCTCTTGCGCAACGCCGTGCAGGGCCTCTCCGCGGAGCAGAAGAAGCGGTTCCTCGGCCTGTCGCCGCCGATCATCTTCCTCGAGCTCCACGGCCTGAACGACAAGGACCGCGAGGCGATGCTGGCCGCGACGCAGAAGAACCTCGCCGCCATCAAGGGCGTGCGCAAGGCGGTGCGCACCGACGGGCCCGAGACCGCCGAGAACGCCCTGTCGCGCGGCTCGGTCTATGAGGGGCGCTGCGGGCCGCTGTTCGTCGAGCTGATGCCGTTCGTGGTCTTCACCGAGACGCCGCACCCGCTCGGCACCGACCACGCGTCGGGCAACGTCTACGACCGGCGGGTGCCGCTGTACGTGCTCGGGCCGAACGTGAGCGGCGGGCGCCACGCGGCGGTGATCGACCCGCGCGACGCCGCGCCGACGCTGGCGGCGCTGCTCGGCATCCCACCGCCGGATCGCAGCGAGGGGCGGCCGGTGCCGGCAGTCCTGCCGCGGCGGTGAGGCCCCGGCGACATGACCGCCTTGACGGGTCATTGAAGCTCAACCGATAGTGACCACCGCTCTGGCTCTGGAGGAACCCGTGGAATTCAAGCAGCGTGCGCTAGGATTCGGGGTCCCGGACTGCGACACGCAGATCCTGACCGGCTCGCAGACAGCTTTCAACTACGCCCAAGGAGCTGTCATTTGGGATAGCCCGGTGCATGACGTCGAGCAAAACGCCGGAGTCTTCTACCCGTCGGGCAGCTATGACGTATTCATAGAGGACATGGTGAACACGACGTCCAACTTGAATTCGAACGTGCCCTTCGAGTACGCCGTTGAGCTCGATTCTGCCGAGCTGTTCTAGTTGCAATGCGGCAGCAGTTCAGACATCCGTGGCTGCTTACAGCGCTGGGTCTCGCCCTGGGGTCGTGCGCCACGAGCCCCGGCTTGACCGTGCAGGTCGTAGGGCCATGCAAAGGCCAGGTTGAACGCAACGGTGTGGTTTGCGATCAGACCTGTACCGTTGTTTCGGGTGACGTACTCAGTGCCTCGGGTATGGACGGATGTGAGCTTGTCGGGTGGAGTGGAGGTGGCTGCTCCGGCTCTGAGTCGTGCCGACCGTCAACTGCTGGAGTGATTCTCGCCGAGTTCGCCCGAACCGCTTGGCCGTTTCGCCTGGAGTTCCTTGGCCGAGGATCCGGGGTGCTCCGCCTTGACGGTGGCGGCGTCGATTCGTGTGATGCGTCCTGTACCACGTTGGTTCCGGCGGGTCGTCAACTCAGCGTGCGGCCGGAGTCAGGTCCGGCATCGCGGTTCGGCGGCTTTGGTGGCGATTGTGCCGGCGCAACGAGCGCCTGCACACTGGTTTCAGACTCGGCCAAGCGGATCGAGGCGTCGTTCGACGAGTATTTGTCGTGGCGGCTGACCGTCGGCGTGACGGGAACTGGCGGCGGGCGGATTTCGTCCTCGCCGCCGGGGATCAATTGTGTGCGCGATGGTGGAACTTGTTCGGCTTCATTTCCCAGGGACACCGTGGTGACGCTGACCGCAGCGGAAGAACCAGGGAGTCGTTTCGTCAGATGGAACGGCGTGCTCTGCAGCGGGCCGGCCTGCCCGGTGCTGCTCGACTTCGACGTTCAAGCGACCGCTCAGTTCGCCGCGACGAGCCAACTGACGTTGATTGCCGATGGGGGCACCGGTGCATCAGTCGAAATCAACGGCGTCTCGTTTCCGTTACCGCTGCAGCGGACTTTCGACACGGGGTCGACGCTTCGACTCCACGCGCTTCCCTCGCCTGATGACACGTCGCTAGGTTGGCTCGGCCTTCCGTGTCGGGAAACTCGGCCCCTGCAACGCTGCACTCTGACCCTGAGTGTTGACACCACCGGCACGCTGAAGCTCGCGCGGTTCACGAACTGGCTGATCGGTGGTTGGTCCGGGAACATGCGCTACAACGATTCTCTCCTGCAGCCTTCCGGTGAGCTCGCAGTGCTGACAAAGTTTGCGAACGACTCAAACTTCGTGTTAGCGCGCACGCTGCTTGATTGATCCACGGGTGTTGTCGCGCGGTCTGGTTGATGGTCGGTCGCCTGGGGACCATCGTCGAAGTTGCGCGGCGATGGTCACGGGCAGTGCGGTGGTGCG